>Ga0105239_10001020_pt1 | contig 39125 bp, 24 predicted proteins | sample KBSC44metaG_FD_92761 | JGI IMG/M metagenome (GOLD analysis project Ga0105239, IMG submission 92761) | Corn rhizosphere microbial communities from Kellogg Biological Station, Michigan, USA - KBS C4-4 metaG | ecosystem: Host-associated > Plants > Roots > Rhizosphere > Soil | place: Michigan, USA... | reverse complement strand
TCCCGGTCAAAAATTCGCTTGCCATTTTACAAGAATTCGTTCTTTGAAGATTTTATACAGCTCGGGGTAAAATTTCCACGCATACACAAAAGCGTTCCAAAACTTTATCTTATAGTGCTTATACAGATAATACTGGCTGAAAATAAAGCCGCAGATATGCGTGCTGATAATGCCAAACACCGCACCAGACAGGCTGAACCAGCGGATGAACACGGTACAGAACACAACGCTCAGCACCGCCATGGTGGTTATGACCGCGAAATTGAAGGGCGCCTTGCCGCTGGAATCCATAATGGTCGCAAACTGCTTGATAAAGGCAGAAAAAATGCCATTTATTAGCATGAGCCTCAGGATGACGACCCCGCCGAGATAACCTTTTCCCCCCAGCACCAAAAAGATGAACTTCGGAAAAAAGAATATCACCACGCTGGCCGGTATGGTCAGACACAGCACCGCGCCTACGGACTTTTCATACATCTCTTTCAGCTTTGCCGAATTGTTGGCGGCGCTCACCTGGGCGCTCTTTGGAAACATGATATCCCCCAGCGTCTGGGACGGCATATCCAGCAGGTTGATGATCCTGAGGCTGGTATTGTATATCGCCACCGCCGTGAGGTTGATCATATTGCTCACGAGGAACTGGTCTGCATTCTTGAATACCATCGTACTGAACGCCGACCCGAGGATGACCCGGCCAAACCGCCACAGCTTCAGGAACCACTCCCGGACAAACACGATCTTCCGGCTCATGTATTTCCGGGCATAGGCAAAACCAACTACCGTACCCGTCAGGATGCCCAGGCTGTAATAAAAAGCAAGCATCGGCAGCCCAATGCTTCCCCGGATCAGCAGATGCAACGCCATCATCAGGAACCAGCTGCCCTGCCGCACCATATAAGCCACGAATATCCCCTTGAAATCGCCCTGGGAATTCTGTATCCATTCGAAATGCGAGAAGGGGATCAGCAGCGCCAGGCCAAGTATAAAAATATGCATCACCTGCGTCAGCTCGGGCGCCTTCAGGAACCGGCTCAGCGCAGGCATACAACAGAGCAACGCAACCGCAAATAACCCCGTGATAAGCAAATTCAGAGCCAGCGCCGCCGTCGTGATCTCGTCGCCCGACTCCTTATAATGCACGCTCAGGTACTTGACGAACGCATTCTTGACGATCGCCCACCTGATCAGCTCGATATTCGCAGTCAGCGTCAGGAACAACGCCCATACCCCCATACGGTCAGTAGATAGATTGTGAGCCAGCACCGAAAAGCTGCATATCCCGAAGATCATCACGGAAACCCGCTGCAAAAGACTATATATACCCGCATTCAGCCAATAACCATATTTTTTGTTCCCGCTCATAGATGCATTATTTAAGAGAATTTACACCGGACTCAAGATTTACTCCGGTGACGGCCGCCTTGTCCTTCGGCGCCTCTTTTTGTTGCGCGGGCGGCTCGAGGCTGAACAGCCACCACCACCCCAGCTGCATCGCGATATTGTAAAAGACGACCGGCACGATGAGCCCGACCGTTACACCACAGACGAACAGCACCGGGACATTGGTTATTCCGAACACCTTGTTCAGCACGATCCGGCAGACCGAGGACGCCAGCACGTGCATCAGGTATATATAGAGCGAATTATATCCTATGACACGCAAGGCCGGGATCCCCTTGTATCGCTGCAGCAGAAAAGAGACGTTCATCATGAATACGACTCCCGACATGGCGATCAGCAGGAACAGCAGCGGCTGATAGTCCTCCACGAAGGCGTAATAGCCCGTCTTGACGCCTTCCCGGTCCGAATGCGCCAGGTTGGTGACGAGGAAATACCACTGGCATACCGCAAACACCGGCAGAATGATAAAGAACAGCTTCCAGGAAGAGAACAGTGGGGTATTCTTCTTGTCCAGGATCCACGCCGACATAGTGTCCCCTAGCGCTATAAAGATATAATAGTGCATGATGTCATAGGCGAACCCTATATATATCCGGTGTCTTACCAGCCAGCCGCTGACAAAGAACAGCACCAGGCCCGTCGCTACCTGCACCAGGCCGCGCATCCTTAGCTTGACCCGGGTGATGGCATAGAGTACTGACGTATTGAACAGCGCATAAAGGTACCAGAACTGGTCTATCTCCCTCGGACGGTAGAGAATATACAGGTAGTCCCGCCAGGTCCTTCCGGCATTTACATAGTGCGACAATCCGAACTGCAGCGTCACCTGGATCAGCGCCCACAGGAAATACGGATATAGCAGCATTTTCCACTTGTTGTCGATGAAGTGTGCAAGCCCCCGCTTACCCAGGCTCAAACCCAGGAAAACACCCGATACCATGAAAAACAAAGGCATCCGGAAACTAAAAAAGACAATATTCCCCTGCTCCAGCAGCCGATAATGGCTGGTGTCGAATCCGGCGCTCCTGATCCCCGAATAGATATGCCTGTACAGTACCAGAAAGATCGCGATTCCCCTGGCATAGTCTATCCACGGCAACCGGCTGTTCCTGATGCTGTCGGTGTTAAATAGGTTTAGTTTCAAGCGCTCAGTATTGTTGGATTAAATGTCGATATTGTCTTTCTCTACCTTGTTGAGAATACTGCCGATGAACTTACTCTTCTCTTCTATCGTGAGGAAATTTATCGATTCCTTGTCCTGGTGATTGATCACAGACTCCGCAGAGAATACGGCCAGTATCCCGTCCACATATCTCGACAGCTCTTTCGAATCCGAATTGTCGTTCAGGGACGCCCCCTCCAGCAGAACATAGTCATACTGCTGCGCCAGCGCCGGGAGATGGGACAGCAGGTTGCCCTCCGGCAATATCTCGTCGGGGGTATAGCTGCCCCCCTTGCTGCCGATGATATCCACCATCCGGATCGGCGTCGGCGCGATCACCGCGCGGAAAGCCCTCATCATGTCCGGAACATTTCCGTTAGAGCCGGTCCACTCTTCGAGCGACCCCTCCACGTTAAAATGCCGGGTCAGCGCATTATTGGAGAAATTGGAGTCGATGATAAGGACCTTCTTGTTGATCATGCTCAGACTGTATGACAAAGCCTCTATTATAGTGGTCTTCCCCTCACCCTTCCTCATGCTGGTGACCAGGATCACTTTCTTCTTGCTGGTCTCCAGGTCGAATCTCAGCTTCCGGAAAAAACGCATGAACAGCGTCTCATTGACCAGCATCCCGTTCTTCGACCCGTTGTCGGTCTGCCCCGGGCCCACGACAAACAGGTTCTTCAACGAAGTTCCCTTAAAGTCTATCTTGTTCACCGGGTTCAGCGGTTCAAATCCCATAATGTCCACGAACCTCGACGGCGATTTTATCGACGGGTCCAGCAGCTCCATCAGCACGATGATCAGCGAACAGAACGCCAGCATCGAAAACCCTGCGATCCCCAGCAAAAGCATGGTGTGCGAAGGTTCGGGTTCCACGGCCGGCTGTCCTACCAGGGTCTGCCTGAAATTGATGATCGGCGTCTGCTGGAATCCCTCGGCCTGCATATACTTGGACTTGATATCCGAATACTCCTTGGTCGCGATCTCCACCTCCGTCTTCAGGGCATTGATCTGTACGTCATTGCCGGCATCGGATGATGGCACGGAGGAATATTTGGATATTTCCGCATTCAGATAGCCTATCGTCTGCTCGGACGCCTTCAGCTGTTCTTCCAGGTCGGATTTTTGCGCCAGCAGCGCAGCCCGCCGCGTCTCTCCCTGAACGGGAGAGGATCCAAAAGTTCCACTCTGCAGGTTCTTCAGGTCATCCTGCAGCTTCCTGATCTGATCGGCCACCTTTGGGTCGTCCCTGTTGGGCGCCAGTTCCTTTAGACGCGTCCGGATACGGATGATCTCCTGGTTGTTGTTACCATGCGTGTCCGGCGCCGTAGAATTGGCCGTACTGGGCGTCAGGTCCTCCAGCTGCCTGTTCACGGACTGCAGCTGGTAAAAGGTCCTGTTGTAGTCCGATTTCTCATCCGTCAGCTTGGAAGTCAGCGAGCTGACCGTCTGTAACGCGCTCTTGTTGAGCTCTGCGGGGTCGAGGGCGCCCTGGGATGCCTTTAGCTTCCGCAGGTTTTCCGTAATGGAATCCACCTGCTTCTTCTTCTCATCCACGATATTCGATATCTTATGCACCGACGCTGAGCTTAAGGTCGTCCCCAGTGAATTGTAGAACTTGAGAAATATTTCCCCGATTTCGTTGACCACATGCGCCGAAAGAGAAGGGTTCTCCGACTTGAACGCGATCGTCAGGTAGTCCGTCCTCGGTACACGCTCGATGACCAATTTCTTCCCCAGCGAAACATAGTCGTATTCGTACATCTCCAGCAGGGAGATCAGCTTCTTTTCATCCGGCTCGACCGTCGACAGCAATTCCATCGTATCTATCTTGGCGGTCAATATCTTTTTGGCCTTCGGCTGGTCCAGCGTGTTGTAAATATCCAGTAAAGCCTTCCGCTTGGCAGGTCTGCGAAAAGGATTGTCGGGATTCGAAATGTCATGCAGCAACAGGGAATAGCCCAGGATACCGACGACTTTCGGAGATTTAAAGGTTTCCAGCACATTGTTGAATTTGGTGTCAGCCTCGTAAATATTGAACTCCTCATTAACGAGCGACACCTGCTGGATGGTAAAACCAGTCGAATACTGGGCGGTCGATTGATAGATCTTCCCTCTGGTCAATAGGAAAAAGGCCGTGACGATCAGTGTTACCAGGGTACTTCCCAAGATGATCCATTTCCGCTTCAACAACGAATTCAAGAGATAATTCAGGTTCATATTCTCCTATAGATTTCAGAAAGCCACAAAATAATAAAAAATCTGGCATTCCACTAGGAAATGCCAGATTGGATTCTTCGGAGCAAAGCTCACAACTATTTGTTTTTGACCAAATTAAACACCTTTTCGATCTTTCCTCCAATTCTCACGGTAGCCAAATACCAGCCATTGGGAACGCCCGACGACAGGTTTACATTAACAAGGTTGGTGCCAAGGTGAGTATAGCTGCCGCCCTGGTGGTATAAGACCATACCGGCTGCATTGAACACCTGGATGTCGATCTCCTTGTTTTCCTCGGTCGCGTTGAACCCGATGGTAAAGCCATCACGGAACGGATTCGGATAGGCGACAAAACTTTGCTGTTGCAGGCTCGCAGCGCTTGCGGAGTCGATGCCGTTTCTCAACGAATTGGCCGTGGCACCATTGACACCTGCATTCCGCACAGCCGTGCTCGTGACTCCACCCGTACCTGACTGATAGCCGTTATCCGTATAAGCCATCACCACGATCGAACCGATAAAGCCATAGGTGCCCGTCGCGCTGAAATTCAGGTTGACTTCGCCGTTAGCATTGGGCGTTACGCTGTCGATATAGACCACCTTCGACGTGTTCATGTACGTATTGAGGTATACGGTCCGCGTATTGATGTTCATGGTTGCGGTCATATCACCATTCCAGGTAGAGCTGCCTTCCATACCTATGCGGTACTTCTTGCTCACGTCCAGACCACTCAGCTTCATCGTCGCTATCTGTCCATGGTCTATCCAGTAGTTGCTCATCATGACACTGTCCGGGAATATGTAGCTGTTATTTCCGCTGTTCATGCCTGCCGCGTATTCACCGTTGAAGTCGGCGACCACAGTATATGCCAGCCCGGTGTTGAGACCAAGGTCGTTGATGAGGTTGCCGAATACGTCCCCGGCCTCCGGATTGACCCCTGTGTTATTCCAGGGCTTCTTCGTGGTCGGGTATTTCCAGGTCAGGTTCTCCAGCACAATGTAGGCCGGCGTTACCGCAGTGGCGATATTGCTGTAGTCGGATACAACTCCACCGGACGCGGATGCCCGCACCTCGTAGTAGTACCTCGTATCAGGCGTCAGACCCGTGTTGGAATAGCTGGTTACACCCGCACCTACAGTAGCTATCTGCGTGAACCCACTGGTCGGTGAAGTAGACCGCCAGATCTGGAAGCCGGTCTCATTGTTGGCGCGGTCGGACCACACCAGCTTCAGCGTGGTTTTGGCAGTCGGCGACGCTTCTACGTAGAGATTGTTCGGACTGACCACCGGTACTACGGCAGGATCATAGCTCTGCAGGACCAGGGCATTCAGGAAGCCATAGGTAGAGGAGGCGTCCTTGACCATCGTCAGGGTAATCGTGCCCGTCGCATCGGGTACGAGGCCGTTGAGCTGGCCGACCGTATTGGAATTATAGGCCGGATTGATATCCACGGACTTGGTGCCCGCCGTGAAGGTCGCGCTGGACGGGAATCCGCCGTTGACGCTGGACAGGATGGCCAGATTATAGGTCTTGCTCTGATCCAGGCCGGTCAGCTGGACACGGCGCGCATTCGTAGTATTCTCGAACAGGGCATTGGACAGCACCTTGTCAGGATAGATACCAGTGTTATTCCCGGTCTTCATCCCCAGCGGCTGAGCAGCATTGTTCCACTGGTCTACCAGCGTCAGGGTGATCCCCGAAGCCGTACCGTCAGCCCACTGCAGGTTCGTGAAGGTCGTATTCCCGAACGGATAGCCGAGCAGGTTATTCCATGGCTTCGCCGCTACAGCCGTATCGTTGCCGAAGTGCATGTACAGCGACTTGACATTCGTCTCTACAACAGACAGCGTAAATGCTGCCGTATCTGACAAGCCATAGCTGTCGGTCGCAATGACCATGGCAGCGTACGAGCCGATATTGCCGGTCGTCGGTGCGAGCGCGATGTTATAGTTGCCGTTGCCGTTGTTCTGGAGCGTGGCATACACCGGCAGGTTGGCCGTTACCGTCACTGCATCACCCGGATCGTCGGTAGCAGTGAAAGAGATGTTACCCGTCGCACCAGCATTTACGCTCGTGTTGTTAATGACGGATATCGTCGGGTTGCGCGCAGCGGTCGTCGCGCTGACGGTGTTGGTAAACCCGAGGTCTCCATACTGGTTGACGGCTTTCAGCTTGTAGTAATAGGTCGTATGCCCGGCTACGGTGCTGTCGAGATAGGAACTAGCCGATCCGTTGTTGCCCGCCGGGTTCAGCAGGGTGAACGGCTGTGTCGTATCCGTTGCCCTGTAGACATTGTATGACTGGGCATTGTAGGCGACGGCATTCCAGTTGAGCTGGACGCCGATGCCCGGTACGATCGAGGCGGCGAGACCGGTCGGCAGGGCCGGCGCAGTGCTGTCGTCAAAATTGAACGAGAATTCCCAGGCGTTCAGGTAGCCTATCTGCGTACCCGCAGCCTTGCTCATCGCAATGACGATCGTGCCATTCGCATCGGACACCGCGCCATTGATATTGGCCGTGTTAGCGGTATTGTTCTGAGCATAGCAGGATGCAGACTGGGCGCCGATGGTGTAGACGGTAGTCCCGTTGTCCGGTACGCCTGTCCATGTGCTGCTCGCCAGGAACTTGAAGTTGTACTTCGCATTCGGCTTCAGGCCGGACACGGTGTCGTAAACGACATCCGGACCGCCAAAGATACCGAAATAGTAGTAGTCGGCCAGTACAGCATCGGGATATACACCCGAGTTGTTGCCGGTCTGAGCACCCAGATACCAGGGCTGCCACCAGCTGGGCTGCGAAAGACTCACGCTGACATTGGTCGTCTGACCATCCGTCGACTTGAGGTTGCTCAGCTTCGGACCGGTCATATTGTTCCACGGCGTAGGTCCGTAGTTGGAGTATACCATGTTCACCAGGAACCGCTGATTGGGATTCTTGGGATTGATGGTGACTGTAAAGGTCTGCGCAGAGCTGCCGCCCTGGGCATCCGTCGCAATGACCGTTATGTTATAGGTACCCTGCGAGATATAGGTCGGCTTGAGCACCAGGCTCGCGCTACCATTCCCGTTGTCCGTCAGCGTACCCCATGAAGGCAGGTTGTTGGCGCTCCAGACAAGACCGCTCAGGCCGTCCGGATCCGTAGCCGAAACCGCGATCGTATCAGTAGTACCCGCATCGTACGTGGCGTTGGCGATATTTGCCACCACCGGCGGATTATTGCTGTTGACTACCATATTGAACGTATCCTTCGCGATACCGCCATTGGCCGCGGAGGCGACTATGACGATATTGTTATAGGTGGCCTGGTCACTGGAGGCCGGGCTGAACAGAATGCTGGCCGATCCATCACCATTGTCGGTCAGAACACCGAACGAGGGCAGGTTGAGGGCGGTTATCGTCATCGGCACATTGTCCGGCGACGTAGTGCTGATCTGAACCGTCTTGTTCGTGCCATATTTCATGGTAAAGTCGCGTACCGCGCTGGTGAACTGCGGATTGTTCAGCGGTGTCGTTGCGCTGGCAGTATTGCTTGCTGCACCCGTTCCGCCTACATTCACACCGTTGACCGTATAGTAATAGGTTACATTGTCGAAGAGACCGGCATCGGTATAGCTGAATGACGTTCCGGGACCGACGGGCACAGTAGCGATCGTACGATAGCCGTTGGTGTTGCCGGTCGAACGCTGTATCTGGAAGCTCGTCGCATCATTAAAGGCGTCGCTCCAGGTCAGCTTGATCGAAGAGCTGTTCAGCACCGTAGCGTTCAGGTTGGAAGGTGCCTTGGGCGCCGCAGGACCCGCAGGCGTCGTAGCCGTGGCAAAGGCCTTACCAAGGACGGCAGCCGGAATGACCTGGTTCGACACTCCCGGTCCGCTATAGTTGACGGAGAAATTGTATCCGCCGCCAGCCTGGAAATAGCCGGCAGTAATGGGATACGTGCCCGCTGCAAGGCTGATCGAACCCGATACGGTAGCAGAGCCATGCGCCCCGTCATTGTTGACAACCTTCACACCGTTGACCCAAAGCGCAGAGCCATCGTCGGAGGTCGTAGAGAAGGTATAGGTGCCACCCGTCGTGATCTTGATCGTAGTATTGTATTGGACCGCGAAATTCGTGGACTGCGTCTCCATACCCAGCGTAAAGTTCGGCACAACTCCTGTGAACGTTGGCGTCATTGTCGCAAAGTTCGGGAGGACCGACAATGACACATTGTTATAGTAGTTGTAGGCCGCACCGGCACCGATGGCGTCATAGGCGGATGCCCCGTACAGGCCGACGGCGCGGATACGGTAGAAATACTGGGTAGAGGCCACAACCGTGGAGTCGGTAAAGGATGTCGCGGCAGCCGCAGTCGTCGTAACAATATTGAACGGACCAGAGGGAGACGTTGAGCGATAAAGCTCGAATCCCGACTCGTTGTTGGAGTTGTCCGTCCAGGTCAGCTTGATGGCATTATAGGCCTGCGCCGTCGCCACGAGGCCGGACGGAGCCGCAGGGACGGACCCGGTGACCGCGCCGCCTTCGACAAAGGCGCTGTCCGGGATCAGGGACCGCGAAATGCCGCAGGTCGAACAGGCCCAGTAGGCCTGCATGGCCGCGCCACCGCCTCCCTGGAAATAGGTGAACGCGATCGGGTACGTTCCCTTCTGCAGGGATATATTGGCCGTCTTGGACTGCTGGGCATGTGCCCCGTCGTTATTCACCAGCGGCGTGCCACTCGGATTATAGGCGGTAGTACCACCCAAAGATCCCAGCCACAGCGCGCTGCCGTCGTCCGAAGACGTCTCCAGGGTATAGAAGCCCGCTTTCGTCACAGTCAGATATCCCGTCCACAGGAATCCGTAGTTGGAGGCTACCGTAGCCGGAGCAAGGGTTAAATTCGAAGTATTACCCGTAGACACCGGCGTAAGAGTATTGAAATTCGGCAGTTTGGTCCAGGTGCCGGTATAAAAATTATAGATGAGGCCGCTCGTAATGGCATTGGCGTTCACCTGGTTGCTAAAGGCAGAGTTATTTCCCGCAGCATCCCGGGCCTTTACCCTGAAGGCATACGCCTGCTTGTCCGTCAGGTTGAATACCGTAAAGCTGGTCTGGGCGCCAGGCACCGTATTGGTCTTGACCCCGTTGACGTAAATATCGTAGTTGACCACGCCCACGAAATCAGTGGAAGGATTCCAGGTAAGCCCTACCGAGTTCGACGTGGTGGCCGTCACAGCAAGCCCCGAAGGCGCCGTGGGCGGAATGGTATCCTTCTGCGTCGTGGCCGAAGCCTCATTGGTCACTTTCGAACCAGCGCTGGCGTTGATCGCCCGCACGATATAATAATAGCTGGTAGAAGCCGCCAGCCCCTGGTCGAGGTAGTTCACTGAATCCTTCGGGGTTATAGCCACCAGAGTGTAGGGTCCGCCGCTTTTCGTCGCACGATAGACCTCGAACCCGGTCTCACTGATATTCGGGTGCGGATTCTTGCTCCAGTTCAGCTGTACCGCTACCTGGGAGACAGCGCCCGCCGTAAGATTGCTGGCAGGGTCGGGGCCGCCCGCAGCACCAGCGTTCAATACCGTGAACGGTGCCGACTTGGTCGAAGAACAGGCATTCTTCGCCGTGACCTGGGCTATATATGTACCAGGAGCTGCATTATATATATTCGTAGTGCCCACAAGCGCGCTGTCGGGCAGATGTATCCATTTATAAGTAAGATAGCCCGCGGGCTCCATCAGCGGGGCAGTCGTACTGCCATCCGGGGCCGGCACCACATTGCTGGCGATACCGTTGATCTGGATATTCGGAGTAGCCGACACGGCGCCGCCGGTCAGCGTTATCGGCTTGTGCGACCAGTCCGACCAGCCCGAAGTAGCCGTCCGCTGATAACGGACCGAATACGTACCCAGCTGCGTGGCAGTATAGGTGTTGGAGGTTGCTCCGGAGATCACCGCACCATCTTTCATCCATTGGTACGCATAAAAACCAGGCGTTACCCCCATTTTTGCGTTGATATTATCGCCAGGACAGAAGTTGGACTTCCCGAAATACAACAGCGGATTGGTCTTATGCGCCGCCAGCATGTACGGGATGAACCCGGTGTCCGCCCAGGCGGCATCCCAGCAGTTGTGCCCGTTCAGCGGGTAAAAGTTATGTTTGATGTTCCCGCCTAAGTTCGTGAAAGTATCCACCAGGTACTGGGCCGTGCTCGGGCCGGGGTTCGTGTCCTGGCCGCCGTTGAACAGCCATATCGGTATCTGGATATAGGTGGGCATCACAGCCACGTACTCGTTGCGGGCCGCCGAAATGATCGGCGCCGCAGCTACATATTTAGGACTGTTGCCCAAATAATCCCAGCAGCTCTGGCCACCGGACGAAAGACCGTCAATGACCATCCTGTCGGGGTCCGCCTTATTATACTTTACCAGCGTGTCCAGTATATTGTTGATATCACCAAAAAAGGGCTGGGCATATCCGTTGTTCGACTGATAGTAGAATAGGAAGCCGTCAAACTTCCCGTTGTCTACGGCATCCCGGAATATCTGCCCGCCATGTATCAGCTGCGACTCGTTGTCGTATGCATTGCCGCCTTCGCCCGCTCCATGGAAGAATATATATACGGGATATTTCATCCCGTCATTTACCCCCTGCTGATACGACTTGGGGAATTTTATACGGAACTGCATCCCCTTGTAGTAATACGATTTGAAGGTGGTCGTTCCCGTACCACCCCAGTTGAGTGACTTCGTATGTCCCCACTTGACAATGGGGCCGAAACCAGGCAGCGGAGGCCTGTTCGTCGATGTAAATACCGAATCACGGTCATTCGGGGTCATGACGTTTTGTGCATGAATGTAACCACCCGACATGCAGAATACGATCAAGAGCAGCTGGTAAAGCTTTTTCATTTTTAGAGTTTATGGTATTTGAATACGGAGAACATATATATTGACGGGAGAACAATACAGTAGTAGGATGATTGGAAGGTCCAACCGAGGATATCAGGAAGATAAAATGTGGATCTTGGAAGGATAATTATACGATAGATCGCCCTGAAAGGGCCCTTTTCTTAGAGGAATTTCCGAGGAAGGGATTTGAAGTAGGAAAGGTCAAAGGAGAATCAACAGCGGCACAAATTTAATACAATTTTTCGAATGTCCTATACTACTTTTGAGTAATTTCCATGTTAACAAAAACAACTCCGAATACACCAGACCACCTCCCCAAAAAAATGCAAAGTTTTTCCCCGACCAAACACAATAATATCGTGGTTTTTAGTTTATTAATGGGCGTTTTATAACCCACAGCCAAGGCCATTTATCCCTTATTCCAAAAAGTTATTTATATATTTACCCCGATTTATGTTAACAAAAGAGCACCTGACAAGACCGGCGATTACAACCAGGGATCTGCTAGAGTTCCTGAGAACCAAACATATACATGCAAAATTCCTGGACCGGCTCAAGATGCGCTATCGCCCTCTCATCTGCCCTTATATTCCCCTCCTGCAGCGCGTCGGCCCGAACGACCGGGTAGGTGACATCGGCTGCGGCTCAGGCCAGTTTCTGCTGCTGCTGTCCGAATTCGTCAAACCATCCTTTTCCTACGGCGTCGAGATCAGTCAGCACCTCATCGACAACGCCAACGAGATCCTTTCCGACCTCGGTAAGGACAGACTGGTCCTCGAAACCTTCGACGGCAGCCATTTTCCGCCCCTGATCGGAACGCTCGATATCATATTCCTCATCGACGTCATCCACCACGTCCCGCCTGCCGCCCAAAAGACCTTCCTCACCAGCCTGGCCGCCTCCATGAAGAAGGGAGCAAGGCTCGTCATCAAGGACATCAACGCCGGGAGCCCGCTGGTGGTCTTCAATAAGCTGCACGATCTCGTCGTTTCCAGAGAAATAGGCCACGAGCTAAAGCCCGATACTGTCATCGCCATCCTGAAGGAAGCAGGCCTGGAAATCACTGACGTAGATAAATGTATAACTTATGTTTACCCGCATTTCACTGTTGCTGCAAAAAAACCGTAGATCCAAGATCCTTTTCCTGGCATTCTGTTTTTCCCTCCTGTCTTTCTTCCCCGTGTTCAGAAGCTTTTATTACGGCAATGGCATCGGGACCTATAAAAACCAGATCGCCTGGCTCAACAACCGCTCGGACTACTATAATCCCTGGCAATACAGGGTGTTATGCCCCCTGATCGTCGAAGGCATGAAATGGACATACGACCATACGATCGACAAAATATACCCGGTCGAACAAAAAGTACACATCTCCATCCATTCCAATACCGGCGAGTCGGAAGCCACCCGCCAGCTGATCGAGATCACCAGGACACCCGATGCCCTCAAATACATGATCGTATTCATAGCCTTCCGCTTCTTCGAGCACGTCCTGGTCTACGCCCTCGCATACTGCCTCTGGAGCTATTTTATAAAGAACGACTGGCTCATTTTCTTCGGACTCCTTTTCCTGTCCCTGGGCATCGGCAATTCCGTCTCGGTCGCCGACCTGACCTTCAATACCTATATCGACAATATACTTTACCTGCTGACAGCCTGCATTGTAGTATACCGGTACAACCCCTGGTGGCTCGTCCCTATAACCGTCATCGGCGCGTTCAACCGGGAAACGTCCATCATGATCCCCTTCCTCTACTTCATCTCCCGAATCGACTTTTCGTCCATCCAATGGCGAAAGCCACGCCTTTCATCGGTCCGCTTCCCCCCCACCCCGGTCTGGGTTATCACAGCAATATCATATGTCCTGTTTTTCGCCATATTCCTGGGTATACGCCGTTATTACGGCTATCGCACCGCCCAGTACTGGAAAGTCCCCCCGGGACTCCCCATGCTGAAGCTCAACCTCCTCAGCGCCGACGGAATAAAGGCTTATTTCGAAATGATCGGGACCTTCAGCGTCCTGCCCTTTATCATCCTGTACAGATTCCGCCGCTTCCCCGTCCTGCTTCGCACCTGGTTCGTCGCCATCGTTCCCGTCTGGTTCATGGTACACTGGCTCACCGTCGTCACCTACCAGACCCGCCTGTTCCTCGTCCCCATGATCATTATCTTCATGCCGATGATGCTGTGGCTGATAGAGAGCTATACCCGCAACGAACAGCCGGTACCGGCTCCGCTCAAATAAATAAGATACTGTTCATCCCCCATAAGAAAGCCCCCGGTACGCCGGGGGCTTTAATTTCTTTAAAGTCAATTAGGTAGGAGAAAAGCTACGATCTTTCTGCGCGCACCCTATACCGTCTCTTTCTGCAGCAAGGCCGAGGGCGTGCTCGCAATGATCCAGAAGTCGGTGGCAAAGCTGTGCTTGTTGGCGTAGTCGATGTCCATGCTGATCCGCTCTTCGGCCGACATATCCTTCTGCCCTCTTTTCTTTACCTGCCATAAGCCCGTGATCCCTGCAGGAGCCATGAAGCGCGCCGCAAATTCATCCGTCGTCAACGTCTCCGCTTCATACAGCGGTAAAGGCCTGTTGCCAACCAGTGACATATCGCCCAAAAGGACATTTATCAGCTGGGGCAGCTCATCCAGGCTCGTATTGCGGAGGAATTTTCCCACTTTAGTAATTCGGGGATCATTGCTCGCCTTGAAAAAGACGGGAGATTTCTGGTCGATCTTGTACTGGTTGAGATGCGTCATCATCTGACCGATCTTCTTGTCAGCACCGTTGACCATCGTCCGGAATTTGTAAAAATTGAATATCCGGTATCCCTCGCCCGCCCTTTTGGCGATATAGAATATCGGTCCCCGGGATTCTATCTTGATCAGGATGGCAATCAGCAACATTAGAGGACTCAGCAACAAAAGGGCAATGCCCGCGCACAGGATATCGAATATCCGCTTGCCGATCCGCCCGTTCTCATACCGCCTCCTGACCGTATTCTTTTCAATACAGGGCACCTTATCCACCCCCTGCTGGTGCTGGGCCTTCACTTTCCTCAGGAACCTCACCTTCTGGTCAAAACTGCTCTCCTTACAATGCTCCAGGAACAATATCTCGTCGGGCCGCGCCTGACGCTTGTACTGCGCCAGCTGCTCACCGTCAAGACCAGACCCCTCCAGAATAAAAGGTATCGACTTCAACGCGTTGTGCTGATTCAAAAACCCCCTGAAACGGATAATATCAGAAATATCGAACTTTCCTTCACATACAATGACCTCGGGCAGAACATTCTTCTCCTGCGCCAGACTTTTCAACAGTTCGACCATGACATTTTCCATCCCATCTGAAGCATAGCCACTATTATAGATCTTTACCAGCTTGTCAATATAGGCTGCATTCTTTCCAATGTAGTAGAATCCATTACACTGGTACTGGTATACAGTATTGGTTTTCCTGGCTGGACGGTAGGTCTTGAGAATAGTATGCCGATAATTGCCATTCTCTTTCTTAACAGTTGGGGTTTGTAATGATAGTTCCATACAAAAGGTTTACGGTTTCATATATACGGTGGTCAGGTAAGCACAGATTAAAAAATAATATCGTACCCGTTTCGAATTAGCTATCTGCATTCGCGTCAGCTAACCATTTGTCTCTTAAGTTCTCCGCTCCCGACAAGTTCCTTTATCGCCCCAACAAGATCCAGCGGATTGAATGGCTTCATGAAATATCTCACAACCCTGTTCTCGGCACATTTAGTTTCTGTCTCTGCAATTTCCAGGCCCGACAGCACGACAACGGGAATTGACCCATACATGCCACTGTCGGACAGCTGTTCGATCAGTTCCCAGTCCTCCATATCCGGCAATTGCGGATCAACGACTATCAGATCAGGATGAGACCTGTGAGAAAGATAATACATGGCTGAGTATCCATCAGGTACGGTCACCACATCATATTCTCTTCCCAAAACAGTCTGCAATAAGAACCTGATCGCCTTACTATCGTCAACGGCCAAAATTTGTTTTTTCATTACCAATTTTCATTTTGAGGGTTTAAGTCGAGACTTAATCTTTCTAGGATGGATGGCAATGTAATTGTAGGCTAACACGAGGTATTGGCAATAGAAACTACTTCATGATCAGAAGTAAGGCTTTGCAAGATATCGAAGTGGATTAAATAAAAACCTATAACGTAGCACATCGTTAGACTCGATAAATAGGAATTTCAAGGATTGGTGAGGTCAATCAATAAGATATAAATGAAGAGTTTTTTTGAACCGATATTCAGAGGATTAGAATATGGTCGGTGCTAATAGTCGCGTAAAAGTAATGCTTCTTTTTAGATTATTCAAAATTATTTTGTTGCTTATTTTTAGAATGCGAGTGCAAATTGGGAAATATTCCCGAAAAAAAAATACCCCATTTGGGGTATTTTTTTATTCACACTGAATTTATTCGTTTCTTTCGATGGTTACTGTTTTAGCACTCGTTGGGTTAAGGTCCTGCCATTCTGCATCTTGAGGACTAAAATATATACCCCCGGAGACAGCGACTGGACACTCATCTGGTCGTAGTAAGAGACCTGGGTCTTATCAAATTTACCCATTTTCATTGTCCGGCCCGTAGCATCCAGCAAGGAGAATGTTACACTTCCCGTATAGCTGCTGCTCCAGTTGATATTGACCACATCCCTCGCCGGGTTGGGATATACGTTCAGGTTTTCCGATACCCCGGCGTCCAGGCTGTCCGTGAGCGCTGAGGCAGTAGCAAAGGATCTCATGCCCACCGACGCCGCAGTCGTACCCGTGAATTCATAAGCCCCGATATCGTATGTTCCCCCCGAAGGACGCACATTGCCGTCGTAATCCGTAGTGACTCCGTACGCGCTGGTATTGATCCCCGTATTGATCGCCGGTGACCCCGTCAGCAGATGATAGTCTCCACCCGCCGCATTCGCAAATTTACCGAGATCAGTCGTCGCCAGGCTCAGGTTATTGGTTACAGTTACCGGCACGCTATTCTGGAGGTCGATATACGCCACCGGAGAAGGCAGGAACCCGGGCTGAGTTATCAGGTTGTTGGCAATGATACCCCCGCTGACAACCGACCCATAATCGTCATAGTAGGATATGCCGTTCCTCTTGGGATTGATGATCGTATTGTTGACCAGGTTTACCTTCTGCCCCGGCGTACCCGCAGGTATCGGACGGTCATCCATGAGCACCGCATTCTGTCCCCCTGAGGTCCCGTCATAACCCGCATTTGCGAATATATTATTATATATAAAGGACTCTCCGGCCCCGAATACCTGCAACGCGTTGCCTGTACCATTGATCACCCTGTTCCTGTATACCCTGCCGTGCGTCAGCGCCCCGACAATAATACCCGCCTGGTGCTGCGTCTGGTTGGCGTAACCGAAGTTCGTGATCAGGTTGTCATGGCAATCGAGGTATCCGGTGACCTGCGATATCTGGGCCGCCGTCCAGCCGGCCTTGTCGATGATATTGTTGTAGAACCGCAGCGTGTCGATCTGCTGGGGATGGGCCGTTACGGTGCTGCCGCTGCAGCTCATTACATAGTCGTTCTGCGTATTCCCGATGTAAAACCCTTCATCCAGGGTCTCGTGCACATACATGTCGTGGAAGGACATATTATACATCTTCCAGGCCGTAGACCAGGTCGATGGGTCGCAGTTAGGCGTCGGCGCACAGGCTACCCCGAATCCGGCTGTCTTGGAGACCTCCAGGTGGTCAACCTCTATGTCGCTGGACTGCGCGTCTTCCGCATAGCCTACCGTAGTACCCGCCACGCTGCCGTCCATCAGGATACCATATTTAGTGTTGGGATCACCGCTACCGGTCACGTGCACATAACGGCTGCTGTGCAGGGCAAAACCATAGCCGACATAGCCGGATATGTTGACCAGACCACCGCAGTTGATGATCGTCACCGGCTGCGAACGCGTACCATAGAAGTGGAAGAGCCCGACGCTCACGTAATGTCCGGCCTTCAGACAGACTTTCATGCCCGGTTTCACGCCAAGCGTCTGGCCATCTACGTAAACCTGGCCATCGCTTGCGCCCGGCTGTAGAGTAATATCGCATCCACAGCTGCCGCTGGTGCCGGTCGAAGCAGCCGGATTCACGGTCATCGTCGCAGTGGCGCTCGAAGACAGGCCATTGTTATCGGTCGCCGTCATCCTGAAGACATAGCTGCCCGCTGCCGTAAGGCCGGTTGCAGACGCCGTCAGCGTATTGGCATTGAGGATGGTAGACGTCGCCGGACCGCTGACCTGCGTCCAGGTGGTCGACTTGATCGTCGCTCCGCCCGTCCCGGCAGCCGTACCGTTCAGCGTCACGCTGCTGACCGGAAGGGTAATGCTCGGCGCAGAGCTCGCCGTCACCGTCGGAGGTGTAGTAGTCGATGCCGCCCCATTTACCGTTATCGTCACGGTCGAAGTGCTCGAAAGACCATTGTTGTCGGTAGCCGTCAGCTTGTAGGTATAAGTACCGGGCGCCAGGCCGGAGACAGACGTGCTCAGGCTGGACGGAGACGCTATCGTAGTCGCCCCGCCGCTGACCTGCGACCACGTAGTCGACTTGATCGTCGCTCCGCCGGTGCCGCTCGCTGTGCCGGTCAGCGTTACGGTCCCGGGCTGACTGCCGCTGGTCGAGCTGATCTGCAGGCCGTTCACCTGTGCCAGCTGCGAAGTGTTCGCTACCGAATTGACATATATTTTGATCGACCCGCTTGCATCCGGAACCACCCCGCTAAAGGTAGCCCCATTGCTGGCCGTTCCGTTCAGGTTGACATTGATCGGACCATACGTGCTCGCCCCTACTATTGTATATGCACAAGGGTTAGCATCCAGGTTGAACGCATTCGAACCCGAGATCTTCACTGTATAGTTTGCGCCGGAAGTCATACCCGTCGCCTGCAGCTGAGGCTTCGATACATTGTAGACCGCCGCGGGGTCACCGTACTGGTGCCAGTTGTTCACACTCACCGCCGCATTATTGAAGAACCCCGCCGCATTCACGCCGCCGCCGTCATAGCTGGTAGCACCGGAATAGGGCGCCCAGTTAGCCGTAGCTACCGAGCTCAGCTTGATACCTCCCGACGTCGCCGTGATCACCTTGCTGCCCGGCTGACCCGCCATATTCGTCCATCCGCTGACCGTCACCGGAGAATTGCTGAAGTTAAAGGCCGCCGACTGGCTTACCGCCGGCGACAACGTCACCGTCTGGGCAGTGCCCGCCGACACCGTCGGGGGTGTTGAAGTGGCCGATGCAGCCGTATTGACCGTTATCGTCGTAGTCGAAGAGCTCGAAAGACCATTATTGTCGGTACCCGTCAGCCGGTAAGTATAGGTACCAGGTACCAGGCCGGAGACAGAAGTGCTCAGGCTGGTCGGAGACGCTATCGAGGTCGCTCCGCCGCTGACCTGCGACCAGGTCGTCGACTTGATCGTCGCGCCATTGTTGCCGCTGGCCGTACCATTGAGGTTGACGCTCGCCGTGCTGGTTGTGGTTGCAACCGCAGCAGCAGCCGTCGTAGTGCTGCTGGCCCAGCTGATCTGCAGGCCATTGACCTGCGCCAGCTGCGAGGTGTTCGCTACCGAATTGATATATATTTTGATCGACCCGCTCGCATCCGGAACCACCCCGTTGAAGGTGGCCCCATTGCTGGCCGTTCCATTCAGGTTGACATTGATCGGACCATAAGTGCTTGCCCCTATTATTGTATACGAACAAGGGTTAGCATCCAGGTTGAACGCATTCGAACCCGACAGCTTCACCGTATAGCTCGTACCGGAAGACAGACCCGTCGCCTGCAGCTGAGGCTTGGATACATTGTATACCGCCGCAGGGTCACCGTACTGGTGCCAGTTGTTCACACTCACCGCCGCATTATTGAAGAACCCCGCCGCATTCACGCCGCCGCCGTCATAGCTGGTAGCACCGGAATAGGGCGCCCAGTTGGCCGTGGCCACCGAGCTCAGCTTGATACCTCCCGACGTCGCCGTGATCACCTGGTTGCCCGGCTGACCCGCCATATTCGTCCATCCGCTGACTGCCACCGGAGAATTGCTGAAGTTGAATGATACGGTTGTCGTCTGAGTGGTACCTCCACTGGAAGGCATAGTGATCGTCTGGGAATTCCCAGCCGATACGGTCGGAGGTACCGGAGTCGGGGTGGACGGCGCGCTCGTCGAACACCCGGCATACGCCATCATATATTGATATATGGTCCAGTTGCCACTCGTTCCATTTAACTTGTACGATTGCGTATTGGTTGGATCGTACCAGGTATTCCAGCAGCAATGTCCCCCGCCTCCAACGTTGGTTTGTATATATACAGCGCTGCCCGGGACCGCAGCGTTCATCGTATTGGCGATAGTCGCCATATCGCGGAAGTCGTTGATCTGCTCGTAACCGAGATAGTGCCCGCAATCCTTTGCATAGGTCGCAAACGGCGTGGGATAGGCCGGGTTGTCATCCGGCTTCACCGCTGTCAGCGCAACTACATTTGCGACCTTGGTAGGATAGGCCATGGCGTACATCTCGGCCATCCAGCCGCCCTGCGAAAGCCCCGTAAGGCTTATCCTGGTCGGATCTACCCGGTAAAGTTTTTTGATTGCCTCCAACTGGATGTCCGTGCTCGCGACAGGAGGATACGAAGAAAGAGGCTGCAGTGAGATAATAATTGGTTTGTAGGTCGTCCCATTCAGAGTGACGTACCCATTCCAGCCACTGGCGATAAAATTCCCCGGACCATAATTAAGTACCGCCGGGGCATAGGTGCCGACCTCACCGATGCCCGGAAAAAAGACGATCAATGGATACGTCTTCGTTCCCGTACTGGCATAGTCATCAGGAAGATGCACGTATGCATTCCAACCATTGATAGTGGTCAGCGTTTGCTGAGAATAAACATTGAGGGAGAACAATAAACACAGCGCAAGCCATGGCCTGGCCGCATACCTTGAGTAAACAGCTTTCATAAGAGATTGAAAATAGCGTTAACCAATAAAGTTTCGAAAACGGATCGTAGGATGTAGATTTAATTCCACACGCCATGTTTCATCTTAACAAGGCACGGAAAAGCAACCAAATTATGTGCCATTAAGACAATTAATATATTTTTTTTTCATCAAAAATAGCTCTGAGCCGCCAAAGCAATCAACTTGAAGCGACAAAGCGATTGACATTATTTTAAACGCGCGAAATTGAAAAAATAATTGCGAAGGACGGCCCAGTTATTGCAAATTAGGAGGCTCTACATGAAAGATAATAGTGATATTACTTATTATTCTTAAACGAGTGGATTTAATTCAGACGCAGCCAGTCTTCCCGGCGGCAGCCCCATCAGCCAGGCATTCAGCTCATGTACCTGGGCCTTATGTACAGGCTGCGCTACCCTGGCTCCGTCTGCCATGTAAGTGACCGTCATTATCTCACGTCGACGATCCGACTCATTGGCAAGAGTATGATGGACCGTATTACCATAGTGCCAGGTCGCATCTCCAGCCCTCATGCCCGCGGCATAGCTCAGCGGAAAATGATTTTCTCGGACGTATTTTCGATATGTGCTGTCCGGCTCAACGGAAAGTTTAGTATCCCAGACAGTGCCATTCTTGTGCGAGCCAGAGGCAAATACGAACATCCCCATCTCAATGTTCAGGTCTATCAGCGGCATCGCCATCGTCACGGTGTCCGCGGTATCCAGCGGCCAGTAATACTGATCCTGGTGCCAGTACGTCGCGCGACCCCCGGCGTCTTTCAGCAATGCATGATCGTGATAGATCCTTACACCAGATACCCCAAGAAGATCAGCCGCTACCCGTGCAAGCCTTCGTGACAGCACAAAATGCCGGACCCCTTCGTCGACCCGCCAGAGATTGACCATCTGACCGAACATTCGTCCATAGATACCCCGCTCGGGTAGCCGCCGCTTCTCGCGGCTTTGCTTCTTCACGGCCTCGAGAATGATACCACGATATTGAGTAATTTCCTCCGGGCTCAGCAACCCGCGTACGAGCAAATGCCCATTGTCGCGAAACTCATCCCGCTGCGACGTCGATATCGCGCGCCTGTCATCCAGCATTGGTATGTTCCTGGTGGTTGCCATACGTACAACTGATAGTCGGTTCCCTAAATTAACAAATTTGTAGAATTTGGATGCGCCCCTGCCTCAGGCAATACCCTTACTCGGAGGTAAATTCATTTCGAGGACTATGCGGACTTGCATATTTAGAGTATCTTGACCACCAAATTCCAGTCCCTATGAGAAAACTATACACGGTTCTCTCCACATGCGCATTTTTGACGTTTGCTACTCCTTCATTTGCCCAGCATCAGGCACTTAATCTTATCGGCGGCAACTATGTTGAATCGGCCGCGAGTGTACTGAGCACCGGCGACTTCACCATCGAATTCTGGGCCTATATCGACTCCACTGCGATCGACGGGTCACAACACCAGTTCATATCGGTCGGTGACGCCAACGGCAACGGTTTTTACATCGGTTATGACCCAACCGGCCAAATGCTGGCGGGTGATTTCATGCTGCAGAACTTTCTGTACACCGGGGTGCAGATGCCGAAAAACCGCTGGACCCATATCGCGATGTCGGTCAACAGCAGCACGTTTGCGACAACAATTTACCTGAACGGAACGGTCGTATCCAACGGATTCGTCACCTACAACGCCGGGTCACCATTCCGCATCGGCGCCCAGGTCACCTTCCCGACCGACCCCCAGTTCGCAAAGGCAAAGATCGACGACCTCAAATCCTTCAGCGCCATGCGCTCTTCCTTTACCGTAAGAAGGGACATGTTCACGGATCCCGATCCTGCCGACCCGACCCTCCTCGCCTGGTATAAGATGAACGACAATGGCACCCATGTCCTGGATAATTCCGCCACCAGTGCCGCCTCAAGTGGCAATGACGGTGCGATCTTTGGCGACGGCAATACGACCGGCGCGGTCCCCGCCAGCTACTGGACCTGGTCCCCGATATCGGATTCCTCCAACGCCCTCCTGTTCGACGGTACCGCCAAAAGTCAGGTTATCATCCCCGATAGCAGCGCCTATGACCCGATATTTAACAGGGATACAACCTTGGGCGGGACGATAGAGTTCAATTTCAACGCCACGACCTTGCCCACGGCGCCCTCCTTCAGCACAATCCTGAACAAATTCGGTCAATTTGGGATCATGATGAACACCACGCAGATCGCTATCGACAACGGCACCGCCTTTCCCCTGGTCTATAGTCTCCAGCCCGGCGACCTGCCGAACGACAAAGTTCCGACAGGAGAATGGCACCAGATGGCCTTCGTCAACGATCCCGCCAATTCGGTCACCCATATATATTATGATGGAATGTTCTTCGCCGATATTACCGGCGTGATGGGGACCCCCCAGCCAGGCAACCTGCCCCTGACCCTCGGTATTACGAAGGACACGGTCAACGGTGATCTGCAACCCTTTAACGGCGCCATCGATGAGGTCCGTCTCTGGAGCTCGCAGCTGGACGCCCTGACCATCTACAACAACTACAACAAGACGCTCAGCGGCACCGAACCAAACCTGATCAGCCAGTTCACTTTCAACCAGGGCATTGCCACGAGTGATAATACCGGCATGATCACGGCATTCGACCAGGTGGCAGCCAACAACGGAACACTCCAGAATTTCGCGCTGACGGGCTCCACCTCCAATTTTATCAGACACGCCCTGACGGTCGTCCCCGTTCCCCTGCCGGTGACCCTGACCAAATTCAACGCCCTGCGCAACGGCGTCCAGGGCTACCTGCAATGGCAGACCGCCCAGGAAGAGAATAGCAGGGAGTTCGTGATCGAAAGAAGCCCCGACGGCAAGACCTTTACCGCCATCGGCACCGTCCCCGCCGCCGGCAAGAGCAGCCAGCCGACCGACTATTCGTTCACCGACCTGACCCCCATCAACGGTCCCAACTACTACCGCCTCCGGGAGACGGACCTTGACAGCAAGTATACATATAGCATCGTCCGCGTGCTCAACTTCGGCGAGTCCACCAGGGTCACCTGGTTCAGGACGGGTCACCTGACCGCCCAGATCGTCTACTTAAGGGGCAACAATGAAAGCTATACCCTCTGCGATATCAGCGGCCATATCCTCCGCCAGGGCCAGCTGTCCAGCGGAAAAGCCGAAGTATCCAACCTTCCGGCAGGCGTCTATGTCGTAAGGGTCGTGACCCGAACGGGCGACGCATTAACCACTAAGGTCTTTTTGTACTAAAGTTGACCACTAAACTCTTTTTTGCGCTTAAATAGAAGGGCCCCTCACCGGGGCCCTCTTTTTATGTTGCCGCGCTCGCCGCGCGCCCTTCATCCTCGCGTTCATCCCACTCGCTGCGCCGCCCCCCTTCATTCCGCCGCATTCATCCCCCTCGCTGCGCCACGCTCCCTTCATCGCCCCGTTCATCTATCTCGCTTCCCCCCACTGGCCTGGTCGTCGCGTTGCCGCGAGCTTATTCCCTGATCCAATCCTGCCTTATTTTCCGCTGGAGATCATCAACCTCCTGCAACGGATATATCTTCCAGGTCTTTCCCTCCGAATCGATGCCGAGTCCGCCGTATGCCAGATATTTGGCATAGTCCGGCTCCTTCACGGTATAGACGTAGTCGAACAGCTCAGACAGATCAGTCCCTGCTATGTTCTCACACGTCTTCCTGAATTCTGCGTCGGTAAACCCGCGTTTCTTTTCCTTATAATATACCCGGTATACGGTCCGCATGACGTCGTCAAGCGTCTTCCGGTTGCCCGTCGAATGACGGATGGCCATATCGAGCAACAGTCCGATAGCAGGCCCCTTCTGATAGTACGAGATCGTCTTATTCACTGAGTCCCCCGTCCTTCCGAACGGCCCGTCCGACCAGGTCTCATAGCTGGACTGCGCCAGGCTCTGATAGAGATGCCCCGGCTTGTTCTCATAGGCGGCGATATCCGACTGGAAATGCTGCAGGAGATCCTGGCCGCTCATCAGACCCGCCCGCCGGACCAGCATGTATTCGTAATAGACGGTCAGGCCTTCCGAGACCCATAGCATATCGGTCCGGTTCTCCCGGTCATAGTCAAAGGGCCCCAGCGCGATGGGCCTGATACGTTTGACGTTGTAATGATGAAAGTATTCGTGCGCGATAAAACAGTAGGTCCTTTGGCGTTCCTGCGCCTTGCTCAGCGCCCCGCCCGAAAAGCCGATGGTCGTCGAGTTCAGGTGCTCGATGCCGCCCCTCCCCGGCCCGATGGCCAGAAAGGTATAGTGGGTATAAGGCAGGTCGTCGATGACGTCCACTCCCTGCCGGACTATCTTCTGAAGTTCGTTCATGAGGCTGTCCCTGTCAAATTCCCCCAATTTGTACCCGGTAAAATAATGGGGTACGCCGCGGACGGTGAAGGGCTTTAGTTCTTCCAGGTCGCCCATCAATATCGGGCTGTCGAACAAAATATCAAAATCCTGCGCTTTGTAGAAATTCTTTTTGCCCGCCACCGGCTCCAGACCCGTGGCTATCACCGGCTCCCGCTGCTTCCCGGCGGCCTGACTCTGTCCCTTCCCGGGCGCCTGACCCTGTCCCTTCCCGGGCGCCTGGTCCCCCCCGCCCCATCCGGCCCATGGCTTCACTTCCACCGTCACCGGCTGATGGATATAGCCGCTGACGTAAAAGAAGACACCCGCCGGCGCCACATAGCCCCGCGTGCTGTCCAGCCAGGGCTGTGCCACAAAGGCCTTCGTGGCCAGGACGTCATAGCTTACCGTTATCACGGAGCCGGATACTGCCGATGCCGCAGCCACCCTCCCCGTGCCGGCGCCCTCCCCACCAACTCCTGCCACCCGCGACCCCGCCGGGTTCTCCACCCTCCATGTGTTGGGGCTGGTCTTTTCCCAGCCAAGCTCTTTGCCGGTACCGTCGACCGCCCTCAACTTTTCCACGCTTCCGGCATAATCCAGCAGTTGGTAATAACCCGGCATCCACGCCGGCATCTTGAGGTCCACAGCCGGCCCGCTGAGACCACCACAACGAAAGACGACATGTATACGGTGGGTGGACGGGTCGTCCATGGAGAGAGTATAGCTAAAGCTTACCCCGCTTTGCGCGGCCGCGCCGCCAACCGCCAACAACAGGAGGCCGAGGATGATCAAGGCTGGTTTTGGTGTATGCATACTCCAAATTATCACAATCACCACAGTCCCGCTACACCGATTTTAACTTTTTGATGCCCATCGGCGGACCGCCCGGCCCCGACGCCAGTGGGACTACCCTGATCCAGTAAGTCCACCGACGCCACCCCATCACTGCAACACCTTATCCCAGTCCTTCCACACGGCTTCGTATCCCTGCCGGCGGATCATCTCCACGATCATCGCCGGACTCCGGTCATCGTGTATCTCAAACTGCTCCAGCGACCCCGGGTCAACCACATACCCCCCCGGGTTGGTCCTGGACCCCGCGCTTAGGGACGTTATCCCCAGCCGGATCGCATGATCCCGAAAAACCGGACTCTCCCTCGTAGACAGAGACAGCTCGACCTCCTCGTTCAACAGTCGGTATGCGCAGATCAGCTGTATCAGCTCTCTATCCGACATGACGACCTTGGGTTGCAGACCCGCGCCACCCCCCGCGCCCCCCGCATCATCCGCCCCCGCGTCCCCCACGGCAAGCGGCTGCCCACCTCCAAAGCCACCCCCCGCTTCCCGCGCATCATTCTCCCCCACATCCCCCGCATCACCCAAACCCGCGTCCCGCGGAAGATCCCCCCTGGCCGGACCCCTCCCGTCCCCCTCTCCCGAGAAGGGCCTGAGGCGGGGGAACGACAGCGAGTATTTCGTTTTCCAATATCTCTTCTCCAGGTATCCGAGATGAAGGGCCGTGAACCAGCTATCCGTCCTCCAGTCCTCCAACCCAATGAGGACTCCCAGCCCGATCTTTTGAATACCGGCGCTGCCCAGCCGGTCTGGTGTCGCAAGCCTGTAATTGAAGTTGGACTTCTTGCCTTTCGGGTGGTGTAGCTTGTAGTCCTCCCGGTTATAGGTCTCCTGGTACACCAGCACCGCGTTCAGCCCCCGCTGTATCAAAAGCCCATAATCCTCTTCATCCAACGGCTGCACCTCCATCGAGACGTGTGCAAACTGCGGCCGCACGACATCCAGCGCCTTCAGAAAATAATCCACGCCTACGGTCTGGTTGGCTTCCCCGCTGACCAGCAGAACGTGCTCATAGCCCATTGCCTTTACGGCTTCCACCTCACGTAACAGCTCACCCGCCCCCAGCGTCCGCCGGCGTATCTTGTTATCCCAGCTAAAACCGCAATAGGTACAGATATTCTGACACTCGTTGGAAAGATAGAGGGGAATATACAGCTGGATCGTCTTCCCGAACCGTTGCTGCGTCAGCCGGTGACTCTGCTGCGCCATCTCCTCGAGGTAGGGCGCGGCTGCCGGCGAGATCAGGGCCTTGAAATCCTCCAGGTCGCGCTGCCCCTTCGACAGTGCACGCTCCACGTCCGCCGCCGTTTTGCGGTAGATGCTGTCCTTCACCTTTGCCCAGCTGTATTGATCAAAAATTTCGTTGAACATGGTTTTAATATATTAATCCAGGAATGCCGTCAGCGGACTGCTGGCCACCGCCGCTCCGTCCACCGGCCTCGCCGCGCCCGCCTCAAAAGCCAGCCTGCCGCTCTCCACGGCCAGCCTGAACGCCCTCGCCATCAACACCTGATCGGGACTGGCCGCGATGGCCGTATTGACGAGCACCGCATCAGCGCCCATCTCCATGGCCTTGGCGGCATCGGAAGGCGCCCCGATGCCCGCATCGATGACGACGGGCACCCTGCTTTGCTGTATGATGATCTCCAGGAAATCATAGGTCTTCAACCCCTTGTTGCTGCCGATCGGAGAACCAAGCGGCATCACCGCGGCAACCCCCACATCCTCCAGCCGCTTGCACAATACAGGGTCGGCATGTATATAGGGCAGCACGACAAATCCCTTTTTCACCAGCTGCTCGGCCGCGATCAGCGTCTCCACCGGATCAGGCAGTAGCCACCGCGGATCAGGATGGATCTCCAGCTTGAGCCAGTTGGTGCCCAGCGCCTCCCGCGCCAGCTCAGCCGCGAATACCGCCTCACGGGCATTCCGTACCCCCGAAGTGTTAGGCAGCCAATTGAGCCAGGGATGCCTGAGACGGGAGAGAATGCTTTCAGCCCCCGGGCTCGCTACCTCTACCCTCCTCAACGCCACCGTCACCAGCTCAGACCCGCTTTCGAGTATGGCCTGCTCCATTATATCCAATGACCCAAACTTCCCCGTCCCTGTGAAAAGACGGGATCCAAAGGTCTTGTCAGCAATCTTCAACATAGTTAAAATAGTTTATTTAGTGATTCGACTACCCCTGCCCGGTCCCCCGCGTGTACCAGCATCCCGCTGAAAGCGACTCCGTGCAGACCCGTGTCAGAGAGCAATCCCGCGTCCTTCATCTCTATCCCGCCGATGGCTACCACGGGAATGGACAGCCGCTCCTGGTCCAACAGCCGCATGATCCGCCGGTATCCTTCCAGCCCCAGTATCGGGCTGAGGTTCTTCTTCGTTGTCGTATACCGGTACGGCCCGAGCCCGATATAGTCTGCTCCCTGCCGGTAGTGCTCGCGGATATCTTCGATCGTGTTCGCCGTCCCGCCGATGATATAGTCCTCACCCAGTATCCGCCTTGCGGCGCTTACCGGCATGTCCTGCTTGCCCAGGTGTACGCCGTTCGCCAGCACCTGGGCCGCCACCTCGACCCGGTCGTTGATGATCAGAGCGCAGTCGCTGGCGTCGGTTATTTTTTTGGCAGCCAGCGCCACTCGCCGGACCTCCTCATCAGGCGCCTCCTTCATGCGCAGCTGTATCCACCGGATGCCCGCACGGCAGGCTGCCTCCACCTGCTGTAAATGATCGATCGGCGCCCCGTCCATCGTCAGGAAATAAAGCCTGCCCAATGGCCGCCAGATCATCGATGATGCCATCCTAGTAAAGTTTTATTGCTGGTTAGGAATTGACCGATATACCGCTTCGAATAAAACGCGGCTTCCGGCAGCGAGTAGCCCAGGGCCAGGTTCGCCGTCAGCGATGACGACAGGACGCAGCCGCTGCCGTGTTTGGGATACACCGGGTCGCCACCCGCCAGCGGGTAGAACACCTGCAATTCCCCCCTGCTCCACAAATAATCCCGGCCAGGCAATTCCGGATTATGCCCCCCTTTGAGATAGATGGAAGTCAACATCCCTTTTGTCAACTGCCGGCATCGCTCCATGACGTCCTCCCCCGGATACAGCCACCCGATCTCGTCCCAGTTAGGCGTCACCAGATAGCACTGCCGGGCAAGGGCCTCCCAGCCTGTAACCCCATCCCAGAACTGGTGCCCGCTGCTGGCCTTGATCACCGGGTCAAGAACGACCCTGATGCCGGGATTGTGCAGCCGCAAGTGCCCGATGATCCGGGCGACGGACTCCATCGATTCGGTTATACCCATTTTCACCCAGTCAAACCTCGTACTGGCAAAACACAGGTCGATCTGCTCGCAGATCTCGGCGTTTGAGAACCACTGCACCCGGCTGATCGACCGCTCGTTCTGGAAAGTAAACCCTGTACATACCGCATATCCGTATACGCCATGCGCCTCCAGCGTCTTTATGTCCGACAGCACGCCCGCCCCGGCGCTTTGATCATAGCCCGCTACTACAAGCACGTTCGCCCGACCCGTATGCGACCGGTCCGCATCAATGCTCATTCAATATTTTTTTTAGTTGTTCATAACGATTGACCGCCTCCCGCGGCCGATCCCATATCCAGCCCAACACCGCCGCTCCCTTCCAGCCCCGGCGCAAGAGCTCGGGCAGATTGTCCCCCCCGACACCCCCCAACCCTACGGGCATACAAGGTAGCTGCCCGCCGGGCTGGTGCAACAAGACCGGGTTTGCCCCATAGCCGGGTTTTGAAATACTGTCGAATAACGGGCTGATAAAGGCGTACGCCAGGCCGTCGGGCAGGAGCGCAAACTCCTCCCAGCTATGGACGGAGGTCGACACCGCCACGCGACCCGCTGCCTCCGCACCCGTCGCGAACCCCTCCACCACCAGTCCCCCACCACTGAGACCACTCCCATCTCTGAGTGTTATTTTCCCGTGCACCTGCAGTATGCCATAATGCATCGCCGTCTCCACACTCCCATGCAGCACCAGCCGCGAAGCCCATCGCGGCGCCAGTCGCGAGAGCAGATCGTCCACCGGCGCCCCGGGCCGGCGGATATGCAGCTTTGGCAAACCCGCCTCCAGCAGCCCTTCCAGCAACTCCACTTCTCCTTCAAAAGGATCTGGCAGCGTCAATGCGGCCAATAAAAAATCACGGTCCATTTCGCAAAAGGGTTAACCCTCCATTATAAATAAATTTCAGCACCCTGTCTTTTAAAATCGTCGGCCTTCTCTTTCATACCCTCTTCCAGCACCGTGTCTTCGGTCATACCCTTCTCTTCCGCATAACGCCGCACTTCCTGGGTGATCTTCATCGAACAGAAATGCGGACCACACATCGAACAGAAATGGGCGACCTTCGCCCCTTCCGCAGGCAGGGTCTCGTCGTGAAAAGACCTGGCCGTATCCGGGTCCAGCGAGAGATTGAACTGGTCCTGCCAGCGAAATTCGAACCGAGCCTTGCTCAACGCGTCATCCCTGCGCTGCGCACCCGGATGCCCCTTCGCCAGATCAGCCGCATGCGCCGCTATCTTGTAGGCGATCACACCGTCTTTGACATCTTTCTTATTCGGCAGGCCGAGGTGTTCCTTGGGGGTGACATAACATAGCATGGCCGTCCCGTACCAGCCGATCATGGCTGCGCCGATAGCGGAAGTGATATGGTCATAGCCAGGGGCAATGTCAGTCGTCAGCGGCCCCAGCGTATAGAAGGGGGCTTCGTCGCATTCCTTCAGCTGTTTGTCCACATTCTCCTTGATCAGGTGCATGGGAATATGACCCGGCCCTTCGATGATCACCTGGCAGTCGCGCTGCCAGGCTTTTTTCGTCAGCTCGCCCAGCGTCTCCAGCTCGGCAAACTGCGCCGCGTCATTAGCGTCGGCTATCGATCCCGGCCGAAGCCCGTCCCCCAGCGAGAAGCTAACGTCATAAACCCGCATGATCTCACAGATCTCTTCAAAATGGGTATAGATAAAATTCTCGCGGTGATGCGCCAGGCACCATTTGGCCATAATGGAACCGCCCCGGCTGACAATGCCCGTCAACCGCCTCGCGGTCAGCGGAACATAACGCAGGAGTACTCCCGCATGCACGGTGAAATAGTCTACCCCCTGCTCAGCCTGTTCGATCAGGGTATCCCTGAATATCTCCCAGCTGAGCTCTTCAGCCTTGCCGCCGACCTTCTCCAGCGCCTGGTAAATAGGGACCGTACCCACCGGCACCGGCGTATTGCGCAGTATCCACTCCCTCGTCTCGTGAATGTTCTTCCCCGTGGAGAGATCCATGATGGTGTCCGCACCCCACCGGCAGGCCCATACAGCCTTTTCCACTTCTTCTTCGATGCTTGAACTGACGACAGAGTTGCCAATATTGGCGTTGATCTTCACCAGAAAATTCCGGCCTATGATCATCGGCTCTGCCTCGGGATGGTTGATATTGGACGGGATCACCGCCCGGCCCCTCGCCACTTCGTCCCTCACAAATTCCGGCCGGAGCCCTTCGCGGATAGCGATGTATTCCATCTCCGGGGTAATGACGCCCTTCCTCGCATAGTGCAGCTGTGTCACTACACCACCAGGCGTCACCTTCCTGGGCGCCGTCTCTCCACTGACGACCCAGCTCTCCCTCAACCGCGGCAGTCCCTTCTGCACATCTATTTCGATATCGGGATCCGTATATGGTCCGCTGGTGTCATACACTACTAACGGCTCATTCGGCGCAGCCAGAGCGATCTCCCGCTGAGCCACCTGTATCGGATACAGCTGGCCCGGCAGATGAACTTTCCGGGACGCGGGCAATGGCTCGCGGCTGATAATATCTTCTCGCATATATATAAATTTTAGTTTACCCCCCTTGTGTCGCTCTTATTACAAATACTCTATCCCCAGCCTGTAACACACAGGTCGCCCACTCCCCCCGCGGGATCACTACTTCGTTGACGGCAATAGCTATCCCATCCGCCTGTTGAATATGCAACAAGGGAAGTACATCGGCCAGTGTGCCGGTCTCGGAGAACTGAAACTTTTGCTGATTGATGGACACCTCTATCATAAATAGTTGAGGGAATTCGCTTCCACAAAAAATAGATACACGAGGTGCCGCGATGACGCGTATGAGAGAGTCCGTCTTTTCCCTTCGCCGGTATTATCCGGATCAGGTTCTGAGGGTATTATCTCAGCCCGTATTAACGAGCACCCCTAAAGTACTGGACGAAGGTAGGGAGAAAATTTTAATTATTTCAACTCGAGTACAACAACTGACATCGGGGGCAGCTCAACCGAAAGCGCATTACCCTCTTTCTTTGCTCCGTTGAACACCGTCGGCTTGACCTTATCCGGCTGATCAAAAGAATTGAAATCGTTCACCTTAGAAGAGGTCAGTATCCGTCCCTGGACGGTTCGGAACGACAGACCCGCAACATTGGTCCTAAGTGTTATTTTTTTTGCCGGGTCAAGGTTGACAAGTGAGATATGTACCGCGCCACTCGAATCCTTCGAAGCCGAAACGTTCACCGCAGGTATCGTCTCCCCGCCATGGCCATAGTCCGGGCTTTTGAAATTCACTGCCAGCGAATGCCCATCCTGGTGTACTTTATAGAGGTCGAATACGTGATAGGTAGGTGTGAGCAGCATCTTGTCCTTATCCGTCAGCACCAGTGCCTGCAGCACGTTCACCGTCTGGGCCAGCGCCGCCATCTTTACCCGGTCTGCATGATTGTTGAAGATGTTCAGCGTAGTCGCCGCGATAAGGGCGTCGCGCATGCTGTTCTGCTGATAGAGGAAGGCGGGATTCGTCCCGGGCTCAGCGTCGGTCCAGATACCCCATTCGTCAACTACCAGGGCGACGTGCTTCTTCGGATCGTATTTGTCCATGATAGCCGAATGTTTGCTGACGATGGTCTCCATACGCAGACAGGCGGCCATGGCTTTAAAGTAGTCGTCCTCTCCAAAATTGGTAGCGGAACCCTTGTGCTCCCAGCTGCCGGCCAGCGTGTAGTAGTGCATCGAAAGGCCCCAGGTGCGACCCCGGACGATATTTTTCATGACCACGTCTGTCCAGTTGTAGTCGGGTCCGTTTGCGCCGCTGGCAATGAGCTTCAGCGGAGCTCCGGGGTATTCCTTACAGAATTCGGAATACCGGTTGTACTCCCCGGCATAATACTCCGGTGTCATACTCCCGCCACAACCCCAGCTCTCATTACCAACTCCCCAGAAAGAAACGTTCCAGGGCTCCTGGCGTCCGTTCTGCCTGCGCAGATCAGCGAGCGTACTTTTCCCATTAAAATTGAGGTACTCCAGCCAGTTCGACATTTCTTCCGGCGAGCCCGAACCCATATTCCCCGCGACGTAGGGCTGGCAGCCCAGCAGACCGCAGAGCTCCAAAAATTCGTGTGTGCCAAAACTATTATCTTCAATCACCATGCCCCAGGTCGTATTGACCGTCTTCTTCCGCTGGTCCCGGGGCCCTATCGCATCCCGCCAGTGATACTGGTCGGCAAAGCAACCACCCGGCCATCTGAGCACAGGGATCTTTATTTTCTTCAGCGCATCCACTATATCCATCCGGATATGGTCTCCCGTCCAAAAACCATCATAGATACAGCGGCCCAAATGTTCCGAAAAATGACCATAGATATTACGGCTGATCTGGGGTCCCGACGTGTCACTGACGCTTAGCTGCACCGTTTGCGCATGAAGCATAGAGGCCAGTAAAAAGGAGATAAATGTTAGAAAGACAGGTGTTTTTTTCATATACCAAACAGTCTGGTTTTGGTTAAAATAAATTAATAATTGTCGAAAAGATAATTAATTTATTCCAAACTAAAAAAAAGGCCCATCCTCGCCGCCATTGTTGGTGCAAGGATGGGCCTTTAAAAATAGGTTCCCTTAAAGGTACTATAGCTTCACGACCTTTCTTACGTCGGTCTTGCTACCGGATTGTATCCGGACAAAATAGATGCCGCTCGTCCAGGTACTCGTTGCTATGCTGGTCTGGAATAGATCAGATGTCTTGCTGAAGTTGTAGACAGCCTTCACCGCGCCAAAGGCATCGATCACCTGCACCACAAGGTTGCCAGACCTTTGATCGTTTACCCGCAGGTTCAGCTGATCGTGTACCGGGTTGGGGTATACCGTAAATCCTTTATCCCCGAATGTTGCCGAGGAATCGCTGGCCAGCACCGCCGCACTGTTGCTGAGGGTATTGTCGTCGGCAGCCGTCGTCGTGCCGCTGGCAAACTGGATCCAGTTGAGGTTGACATGGGTCCAGCTATTGAAGTATAGCTTCAGGGTCTGCTGTCCGGCCGCCAGGGTTACCCTGGAGGTAACGGTCTTCCAGATGTTGAAACCACCCGTACCCGGTAAGCCCACGCTCGACAGCACTTTGGTGCCCGACAGCAGCTGTAAAGTAACTCCGCTATAAGGCGTGGCTATGCGGTAGCTTACTGTATAAGTGCCTGCCGTAGCCACGTTGACATTATAGGTGACCCAGTCGCCGTGGTCGATCCAGCCAACGGTGGAACCACCGCCTGCATCTGTAGAGCTCAGGGTGCCGATCCCGGACATTGACGAATAGTTTTCGGCCTGTATCGTTCCGGGCAGCGCGATCGCCGAAGTGCCCTGTACGAACTGCATCCAGTTCAGGTTCCATTGGGGCACAGCCGTGGACTTCACCCGCAGGGTCTGTGGACCTGCCACCAGGTTCACGACAGCGCTGATCGTCTTCCAGGACTGGAAGCCGCCGGTGTTAGGCACACTGACGTTCGTCAAAGCGGTACTCCCCGACAGCAGCTGAAAGCTCGCGCCGCTATTGGGTGTCGCGATCCGGAAAGTCACCGTGTACTGTCCGGCCTTGGTAACGTTGACGTTGTAGTCCATGTAGTCGCCATTGTTTATCCAACCCACATCCTTGCCGCCACCGACATCCGTGGTCGTTTCCGTACCGACACCGGACATACCGGAATAAGCTGCGGCGTCGATCGAGCCGGGAAGGCTTATCGCAGCGACAGTAGACTGGGCGCCCGCAGTAGGCACACCCGCCGACGTAAATTGGAGAGCCCACTCGTAAATGCTCTTCCCATTCAGCCGGTAGGTAGGGTTATAGAACTGATTCCAGCAGCAGTGCCCACCTGTATACGACGTCGGAATGCCAAGACCACTCTTTACAGCATTGATACCATTCACTAAGTTCAGCGTATATTGGCCATAGACATCCGTCGGCGAACCAAAACCCCAGGTGGGTACATTGAGCGCCGCAATAGTAGACGTCAGCGCCGATATGAGACTTCCATCCTCCGCAACGCTCATCGGAACGAAGGCTGCGATCTTGTGATTGGTCGTTATCGTGCCATATCCCGACCTCTTCCCCACGTATTCCGTTACGCCCTGGCCGCCTGCTGACAGACCGGTGAGATAAATACGAGACGCATCGATACGATAGTGTCCCAACAGGTAAGTAAGTATATAGTCCAGCTGATAGGCAGTCGTCGACCAACCCGTCGAACACTGCGGCGAAACCACGATGTATTTATACGATTTCCCGTCGGCAGGGTTTACAAAGCTCGAAGGGAATTTCCCTTGCGCGATAAAATAGGCGGGTCCACCGGCATTGCTGCTATTGTATATGGTGGCAGGATTGGTCCCTCCCTCTCCAATGCCATGGAGAAATACCATTATCGGATAGTGATTGGTCGTCGAAGAGTAGTCATCCGGCAAGTGCAGAATAGCCTTCTCAGTACTACCAGAGCCGTCGAGCGGAACGGAAATAATTGTCTGACCGCCCTGCCCAAAGCATACCGCGGGCAGCAACAAAAGGAGTAACAGCTTTTTCATAGATAATGGACTTTTGGATTTTAAAACTGGATGTTTGAATTTTAGAATGTAATGTTCGGCCATTTTTATAGATTACTGGATGAGCAAAAACAGTTTCCTTCCCGTTTAGGTAACCATTTTAATGGACTATACGGGTTTTACTTATGGAAGCAATGTTGGAGAAGGTTTAACTTACTTGCAAGTTTGACTGCCAGATTGAATGAGGAAAAGATTCAACATCGATAGCAGGTGAGAGAGGCAACAAAAACCGTGCGAAATTTTCGGCCTCTTGGAATGATAATTGCGAGAAAAATTGCTTGATATTTTACTTCCTGATCTGTCCTTTGCCGCGGATGATCCATTTTTCAGTCACTAACTTTTCAAGCGCAAAAGGACCACGGGCGTGCAGCTTCTGGGTCGATATACCGATCTCCGCCCCCAGCCCGAGCTCCTCGCCATCTGTAAATCGGGTAGAAGCATTGGCATATACCGCCGCCGCGTCCACCTCAGCCAGGAACCGTTCGCACTTGCTCTTATCCTTCGAGACGATCGCCTCGGAGTGCCGTGTCGAGTAATGCTGGATATGCTCCAGCGCCTGGTCCATATTCTTAACGACCTTTATCGCGCATTTCAGGCTCAGGAATTCGCGCGCGTAATCTGCCTCTGTAGCCTTTTGCAGAAAAGGATAGCCTTTCAACAGCCTGCCCGCGGGCGCATCGGCAAATATTTCGACGCCATGCTTCTCCAGGACGGCTCCCACCTGCGGCAGGAAAGAAGGGGCAATCGACGCATCTACCACCAGCGTATCCATCGAGTTACAGACGGAAGGACGGGAGACCTTTGCGTTGACGACGATATCCGTCGCCATTTTCAGATCAGCCGTCGCCTCTACATAAACATGGCAGACCCCGGCCCCGGTCTCGATCACAGGGACCTGGCTGTTGGCTCTTACATATTGGATGAGCGAATCCGACCCACGCGGTATCAGCACATCCACCCAGCGCGTAGCAGTGAACAGCTGCTGAACACTTTCCCGTTCTGACGGCAGCAGCGTCACGGAGTCGGGATGGATGCCGCTGGCCTTGAGCACTTTTTTGATCAGTCCGACCGCTGCCGTATTGGTGTCCCTGGCCTCCTGGCTACCCTTGAGCAGGCAGCCATTGCGGCTTCTCAGGCATAGCGCCGCTATATCAAAAGTGACGTTCGGTCTCGACTCATATATGGCGCCGACCACACCCAGTGGCACCGCCCTCTTCTCCACTTTCAGCCCGTTGGCCAGGGTCCGCTGCTCCAGCAGCCGGCCCGAAGGATCAGGCAGCCTGCTCACTTTCCGGATGCTCCCCGCGATCGCCCTTATCCGCTGCTCATTGAGAATGAGTCTGTCATTGCGCGGATTGTCGGGCTCCTGGCGGGCAAGATCGCTGGCATTTGCCTTTAGTAATACTTTGGCGCTCTTCTCCAGCTCGGCCGCCAGCAGTTGCAGCGCCACCTTTACCTGCCGGTCGCTGACCTTTCTCAATTCTATCGCTGCCTTATAGGTCTTTATGATAAGAGGTTCTATCGTGTTCATAACTTTAAAACAGATTTAAAACAGAACTATGTCGTCAGCATGCGCCGCAATGGTATTTTTAATGGTCAGGCTGGTCATCGTCTCTGTTGCGCTCATTCTCACCTTCGCCACTCCTATGATGTTTGATTCTTCATCTTTCAGCTGCACGACCTCGCCCTGCGCAAATTTCCCCATTACCTTTTTGATACCTACAGTCAACAGGCTCCGCCGCTGTTCGAGCGCTCTTGCAGCGCCCTTGTCTACGAATATGCTGCCAAGGGTGATGCTGCCGCTGGCCAGCCATTTCTGACGGGCCTTGAGATTGCTGGTGCTCGGTATGAAAGTCGTACCCGCCACACCCGCCAGCGCATCCACAAAAGGCGTCTTTCCCCCCAGTCCGCACATGACTACCCGGATACCCAGCGAACACGCCAGCCGTGTAAACGTCAGCTTGGACAACATCCCGCCCAGCCCGAGGCTGCTCTTTCCCTTCTCCACAAGACCCAGTATCCGGCTGTCGACCTTCTCCACCCGCGGGATGACCTGCTTTTCTGCGTCAAGGAAGCCCCCCACCGACGTGCACAATAACAGCGCGTCGGCGTCAAACCCGATGGCCGTCAGCGTAGCCAGCTCGTCATTGTCCGAAAATTTCAGCTCCACATTGCTGACCAGGTCATTCTCGTTCATTACCGGCAGGATACCATTCTTCCAGAACTCGGTAAAAGTTGCCCTCAGCTGCAGCCACATGGGTCTGCTTGAGAAATGCTGCCTTTCGCATAGCGCCTGCGCCACGGGTATCCCATAGGCAGAAAAATGTCGCTGATAGTGCCGGATAAGTATGGGATTCCCCACAGCCGCCGCCGCCTTCCGCTCGGCCAGCGTCCCCTTATACCGGGAAAAATACGACTTCCCGCTGCCCACGGCCCCGCTGGACACCAAAATAACATTATAGTCCTGGATGAGTTCGGCAATCCCCGCCGCCACCTTCTTAATGGTAGCCTGGGCAATCTCGCCTTTATCGTTGGTGAGCACTGCTGTACCCAGCTTGATCACCAATACCGGTTTTTGCATGGCCGTAAAAATAACCTCTTATCGGCGCTCCAACAAAACCAGATAATTTTTCTTTCTGACCGGATATCTGATATAGGTCCCCCGGATAAATAAGATCAGGCAGGCAATAGGTCTGCTCATATTCATCTCCTAAGAGCGCTCTTTTTTTGTTCGTTTCTGCAACACCATGACCCCATTCATAATGAACGTGCTTCCGCCTCCGGCAACGATATTATACACCGGCTGCAGCCCTCCGGCAGCCTCAGTCTTGTCCCACACCACGAACTCCCGGTAAAACCCGGTCTTTTCATCCTGGCAAAGCACCTTATCCCCTTCCTTCAGCTCGCCCACTTTCCGGTCCCCCCGGACCGTGACCGTCGGATGGTTGGGCGTCGCCTGCAGCACCCGCGAAACAAGCCGTATGTCCCTGTCCCCGCCGGTCGCCGACAGCAGCAGCAGGCTCGTTATCGCATAGTTCTTTGCGGCATGTACCGTCAGCTCCTTTACCGTGACCGTCTTCGTCCGATGCGTGGAAGGGTCTACCGTGATCACTTCGTCGCCTGCCTTCACAGCGCTGACCGGCTTCGATCCGCCGCCGGCCATCGTCACCAGCATATCCCCTGGGAAGCAGATGTCGTTGCCGTAGGTTCCGGCTTCCCGGCTGATTGCCGCCCCTGTACCTGCCGTAGCAGCACGATAGAATTGAAAACCCAGCTCCTTTGACAATACATAGGAGAGCTTTAGCACATAGAACTTCTCTTCCTTGTCGAT
>Ga0105239_10001017_pt1 | contig 39183 bp, 49 predicted proteins | sample KBSC44metaG_FD_92761 | JGI IMG/M metagenome (GOLD analysis project Ga0105239, IMG submission 92761) | Corn rhizosphere microbial communities from Kellogg Biological Station, Michigan, USA - KBS C4-4 metaG | ecosystem: Host-associated > Plants > Roots > Rhizosphere > Soil | place: Michigan, USA... | reverse complement strand
CCACCCAGCTATCGGAGGACGACAGGCGAATTCTGGAAGACGCGGGAATTCGGATCGTGAGTCACGCCGTCCAAAAATTGACGCGCGAGGACGACAAGATTGCGGCCTGGACCACGGCGCAACGCCAACCGGTGTTGTTCGATACGGTGTACTCTGCACTCGGCATGCACCTTCGGTCCGAATTGGCCGTCGCTCTGGGCGCGCAAAGGGATGATGACGGCGCGCTGTTGGTCGATCGGCATCAGCAAACGACGGTGGCCGGGCTTTATGCCGCCGGTGACGTCGTCCATGGCCTTTCCCAGGTGAATGTGGCGGCGGGCGAGGCCGCGATTGCAGCAACCGCAATCAATGCAAGCTTGCCGGCGGCAAGGTTTTAGTACCTTTTGCGTTGGAATCTGCCGGCGAGATCAATTCGCGGAGCGCACGTACCTCCTCGCGCAATGCCTGAACGCTCGCCTCCCGTGCGCGAACGGGAACGGCCTTGTCTTCCTTGTCCACGAAGAAGCTTGCGAGTGCCGCGGTGATATAGCCAAAGACACCCAGCGAGAACATGGAGAGAAAGAAACACAAAGCGCGGCCTGCCGTCGTCACCGGCCAATACTGCGAGCCTATGGTGGTCATCAGCATCGCCGTCCACCACACGGCGTCGCTGTAGCTTTGGAAGCCGCCGCCCAGCTTCACGACGTTGCTGTAGCCCTGCTGCGAGAGCTGGTTCACATTCTCGAGGCTGTACATCCCGGCGGCGCCGCCGAACAGCACGATGATCGTGACGATGGTGATCCAGCCCAGTCCGCGCCGCCCCATCGCATCGGTAAGCTGGCTGATCCCAATATTCAGAGAGGTCAGGATGCGCACCAGGCTGAGCGCGCGCAGGGCGTTCAAAACCTGGAGAATGCGCAGCAGGCGGAACGCCGGCAGGATGAGCGAGATCAGAAGCAGCCAATGGGTCTTCAGGAAAAGCCATTTGTGCGGCGCGATCGCGAACTTCACCAGAAAGTCGATGCCGAAGATCGCCCAGATGACGTTGTTCAGGATGACGAGCGAAGGCGAAAGCTTGCCGAGGAAATCGCCGATCATCAACCCGATCCAGACGAACGCGAGCGCGATCATGACCTTGTCGGTCATTTTGGTGAGATTGTGCAGAAGGGCCGACCGCTCGTCCTTGATGACGGCCTTCTCGACCGCAATGTGGCGGGGATCGTTCATGACGCTTCTCAGTACGGCATAACGGCTGAGCCGCCGTTTTGATGCCATGTATGGGGAACCGTTCCTCCGGCATGGTGTTTCCGTTCCAGAGGTCTTTCGTGACAACTCGCACAAAAGCAAAAATTGCCGAGAAGACGGCGAATATCGAACGCGCGGAAATCCATCGCGCCTCCAAGCATATCAAAGACAGCGCCGACGATATCGCTGATAGCGCCGGCGAGATCGAGAACAGCGCCGATCTCTCGACCGTTCTGGCTGCGGATCGCACGATCTATGCTGCGGAGCGGACCTACGCAGCCTGGGTGCGGACGGGATTTGCGGCGTTGGCGGCGGGTGTCGGCGCGCGGGCGCTTCTGGAACACATCCTGCCCGCGTTGGTGATTCAGATGGTCGGGTCCGTGTTGACGCTCTTCAGCGCATTCTGCTTCGGCGCAGCCGTTTGGCGCGAACTGGTGCCGCGCTTCAATGATCCGATGCCGAACGCGCGCCGTATTCCCAAATGGATATTGTTCGTGGTCAACGGCACGCTGGGGGTGGTTGCATTGGCCGCCCTGCTGAGCATCTGGATACGCTCCTATTTCGCACAGTAGTGCTCCCGCAAAAATCGGCGGTGTAACGGCTTCTCCGCGCGCAGCTCTGTTCGGAACCATACCAAGAAACCGCGAAATGCGGAGACATTTCGCAGCAACGCTTAACTCTTCCGGCGGCCAAACCATCTTAAGCTAATGGCGCTATTCGCTCTCCAATTGCGATAGCACCCCAGTGCTGACCCCGGCGGACGATCGCGTTCCCCGGGGTCTTTTTTTAGAAGCACTGCACGCACGCGCCGACAGCGAGCGCGATTGTTCGTGCGATCGATTTACAGCGCTCTGCCGGAATAAGGCGCAATCGCAAAACGTCATTCCATCGAGGGGGCCAACACGCTTCCGGAACCCGCTATTGCGAGAGCCGTTGTGGGATTCGAAAGCCCTTGGCAACGGAGACCACCTACATGGCATTCATGTGCACGCGCATCCGCGCGCGGACAACAATTGTTGCAACGGCAGCACTTCTTTCGCTTCCGGCGCTGGCCGCGCCGAAGCAAACACCCGCTTCACAAGGCGTGCGGGTGGGCACCTATCACTATGACAATCTTCGAACCGGCTGGAACTTCAACGAGCCGGTTCTGATTCCGAAGGCCGTCGCAAGCAGCCAGTTCAAAATGTTGAAGTCCGTCGCGCTGGACGATCTCGTGCACGCCCAGCCGCTTTATATGAGCAACCAGCCCATTGAGGGTGCGGGCACGCACGACGTGGTCTATGTCGCGACGGAGAGCAACACGCTCTACGCGATCGACGCCAAAACCGGCAAGGTTCTGCGCAAGCACAATTTCGGGCCGCCGGTTCCCTACACCGCGCTCCCCAATCAGTGCACAAACAACGGGCCCAATCTCGGCATCACCTCCACGCCCGCCTTCGTGCCGTTCAACGGCAAGATGTACCTGATGACGTACACTTATCCGGACTTCAAGCCGACCTATCAGATGCACAAGCTTGATCCCAAGACGCTCGAAGACGTCGTCAAGCCCGTAACCGTGACGGCATCGGCGAAACTCGCGGATGGCTCGACCTACAGATTCGATCCGACGGTCAGCCGCCAGCGCCCGGCGCTGCTGGCTTCGGGCGACAGCATCTATGCCGGCTTCGGTAGCTTCTGCGACGCCGCGGCGGACCGGTCGCGCGGCTGGATGCTGGGTTTCAGTCTCGATGACCTCACGCCGTCTGCCGCCAACGAACTCACCAATTCGCGCGCGACATCGCCCAACAATTTCTTCCTCACCGCGGTCTGGATGTCCGGCGCGGGGCCGGCAGCCTCGCTCGACGGTCACGTCTATTTCGTCACCGGCAATTCCGACTGGAGCGGAGGCACCTTCAGCCGCACGCTGAACATCGCCGAGAGCGTGGTGCAGGCGTCCGGCGATCTGTCGGAGGTGACGGGCTTGTTCACGCCGCGCGGACCCGATGTGGGCGCAAGCGCGCTGGACAAGATCGACGAAGATTTCGGCTCGGGCGGCGTGATGCTGCTTCCGGCCCAGAAAGACCAGCCCACGAATCTGGCGGTGGCGCTCGGCAAGGCGGGCAAGATGTATCTGTTGAACGCCGACGACCTCGACAATCAGGCCAGCGGCAATGCCAAGGCCTATGACGTCGTGAATGGCGGCGCCTGCTGGTGCGCCGAATCCTATTTCGAGGGCGCCGACGGCATCGGCCGTGTCGTGACGAGCGGCGACAACGTGATCCGCGTGTGGAAAGTGAACGCGGGCCCATCGCCGAAGCTTCAGAAAGAGATCGAAAGCGCCGACAGCATCCAGAACGATCAGGACCCGGGCGTCTTCACCGTGGTCTCCTCCAACAACCACAACGACGCGGTGATCTGGGCGACTGGACGGCCGGTCGATTTCAATCCGGGCACCTTCAAGCTCTATGCCTTCGATGCGGCAAGTGGGAGGACGCTGTTCAAAGGCGATGCCGGTGCGTGGCCGTTCCCGGAGAACAATGCGACCATCATGCCGATGGTTGCAAACGGCCGCGTCTTCGTTGCGAGCTACAAGACGCTTTCCATTTTCGGTCTGGACAATGGGCCCGCCACGACGCTGCCGCACGTCGCTGCACCCGACATGCGCGCGAAGCTTGCGCCCGGTGAGCATGAGATCACCGGCATGGTGCGGGCGATCGATGGCGCGAAGCTCACGGTGCAGAAGCGCGACGGCGGCATGTTGACCGTCGATACCACGCGGGCACAGGCGCACTTCGCCAAAGCCCAGCCGCAGATTGGCAAAGCGCTGGTCGCGCGCGGCACGTATTCGCCGGCGGGTGTTCTCCTGGCCGGCGCGGTGCTTCACGCCAAGAGCAGCCCAACCATGTGGTACCCGGACCGCTAGGGGGCCTGCACCTTTCGGAGAGCCGGAACCGAACTTACGGCTCTCCGATTGTTGGTCGTGCATACGGTCCTTGAGGGGCGATATGGCTGGCACTGCCGTCTGCCGCAACGCGCGCCACAAACCGCGCGCCATCCCAAATCTCGATTTCATGAGAACCACAGATTTGTTGCGCGCGTGCCAGAGCCTCCAGATCGTCGGAGGCGGCGTAGTCATCCCGTGACTGAATGTGCCCGGCCGGGCAGATGCGATAGAGTTTGTAATCAGCCATTTCGTTTCGAACCCGAAGGGTGGAACTCCAGCCGTTGAGCGGGAAACCCGTCGCTATCAAGTTAAGGCTGAACGGCGAATGAACGTCCCAAGCGCCGACCCAAGGCTTTAAACCACGCCTCAAAATCGATAGCGTCGCTTACACGACCGGGGGCACCATGCGCATGATTTCCAGGCGGCTTGCCGTCGCCGCGATCCTGATTCCTGCGGCGATGCTCTCATCGCCTGCGCTCTCAGACGATCAGCCGGCGGCGGACGCCGATAAGCGGTGCGCGTTGCCTCAGGTGGCGGCCCTGCCGGTGACGGTGCTCTCCGATGGCGAGCTGGGCGTGCCGGTGACTCTCGCGGGGAAACAGCAGATTCTCGCTCTGAGTATCAGCGATCCCTATTCCTATCTCTATGCATCCTATGTCAGAGGGCAGGGTCTGGAGGTCAAGAACATGCCGCGCGGCGTGAGCGTCCAGATCGGCAAGATGCGTGCGAACGAGATTGCCATCGTGCCGGAATTCGGGATCGGAGCCGCCACCGGCAAGAACGTGCAGTTCACCGAGTTCGACGATACGATCGGTCACAACAACGAGGCGGTTGGCGAACTGGCGCTGAACATCCTCTCCACCTTCGATGTGGAGCTCGACCTCGCCAACAACAGAGTGAATCTGTTCTCGCGCACTCATTGTCCCGGCAATGTGGTCTACTGGTCGGATTCCTTTGCAACGCTTCCGTTCGCGACCGACGCGGCCGGCCATCCTTCGGTCAAGATGCAGCTGGACGGCAAGGCGCTCACGGTCGCTTTCGAGATCATGAGGAAGCCTGCCTTTATGGCGATGGCGACGGTGAAGCGGCTGTGGGGCATGGACGAATCCGCGCCGGGCATGACGCCCATTGCCAACGCGGCGGGCGGCGCGTCCACGCGATACCGCTATCCGTTCAAAGAACTCGCGATCGAAGGCATCACGATCGGCAATCCGCAAATTGAACTCTACGCGAACACCGGCGAATGCCGCGCCAAATCCCCCTATGATTTTCCGATAGGCTTTGCGGCTTGCTATGGCGCATCGGATCTCGAACTGGGATTGAAGGAACTGCGGCAGCTTCACGTCTACTTCTCCTTCAAGGAGAAGAAGATCTACCTGACCGCAGCGAGCCCGGAAGCCGCAAAAGATTCCCCGTCGCCGACCGGCGCGCCAGCGCAGTTGGGAAAACCGAAATAGCGCTTACGGCGTCCAGATGAAGCCGTGCGTCCTGCCGCGAAGACCTTCCGAATATCCAACCATGACACCGGAGCTGTTGATGCCCAGCGGAAAGATGTTGCCTCTTGGCGGGTCAATGAGGCTCACGTGACCGTTGTGATGGCGGGAAAAACCCACGAACTCAAGACCTGTCTCGTTCCATCCCACGACCGTTCCCTTGGCGTTGATCGCCGAGACAAACGTCGACGGTCCCTGGCCGCCAGTGAACGTCGCGAAGGTGCCGTCACGGTGCCGGATATAACCGGGCACCGCCCAATTCTTCTGCTCATAATAACCAGCGACATTCCCCCGGTTGTCGATCGCTACCGCACGCGTACTCAAAGGACCTCCCGGCGCGTCGAAGATTGTGATCTCTCCCGTGGCGGACCGGACAAATCCGCGTTCGTAGGCGAAAAGCGCATAGCCCGCGATCTCGCCCTTGTCATTTATTGCCATAGCAAAGGTCTGCGATGCGCCAGGCACATCGAAGGCCGCGACCTGGCCGTTCGCGCCCCGGACAAAGCCGCGCGTTTTTCCGGTGTTATCGGTGTACCACCCGGCGATGGCGCCACGCGCATTTATGGCGCAGGGATTTGTCCCCCAACCAAAGACCTGGGCCGAATTGGGTGCATCGAACGTGGTCATCGTGCCATCCGCAGCGCGCACGAAACCGTGGAGCACGGAGTTCTGGTCCGCATAATACCCGGTTACGACGCCGGAACCGTTGATTTGGGGAGGCCTTATGTAGGTTTCGATCACGCCCGCGTCCGGTGCCTCGAACCATTTCTTCCTGCCGTCCGGCGTGCGCACGAACCCGCGGCCGGAGCCGTCTACGCCAACAACGACTCCGCTGTCGTTGATGGAGGTTGCCATGGTGCTATACGGAAGTTTCGTGAGGACCGGCTTGGCTTCAGCAGGCCGCGCGAGGCCGAGTGGCACCAGCACGACGCAAAGGCAACCGAGCTTGCTGGTCAGGTTCCAGAAGTTCCGCTTCGTTGTCATGTGAGGTTCCCGCTTTTGCGCGCCGACGCGACCATAGGCGCGCGGACCATACAAGCAGGCGTTGAACAACCCGTTAAGGAAACCTCAACAATACGCCATGCTCACGGCGTCCAGATGAAGCCGTAGGTCGGCGAAAGTTGATGATGGTGTAAGGCCAGATAGGTTCCGACCACGACACCGTGCCTGTTGATGCTGGTTGGATAGACCATGTTGTAATCGGGCACGACAATCGCCGTCACCTCGCCGTTTCGCGACCGGACAAAACCGTTCCTGTGTCCCCTCTTACTGAAGGTCGTTCCCGTCACGGCCCCCTTGGCGCTGATCGCGAACGGCTCGGTCGCCGGTTTTTTGCCGACGTCGAAGGTCGTGACGACGCCATTCGACCTGCGGATAAAGCCGTGCACCGTATACGGCGTGTCCTGGTAACTGCCGGTGATGGTGCCCGCGTCGTCGATGGCGGACGCCCAGGTTGCGGACGAAGTCTGCGCATCGAAGGTGATGAACAGGCCTGCGGCCGAGCGGATGAAGGCGTGTGTCTGCCCCGAGCCGGCGTCCTGCGAATACCCCACGATCACGCCCTTGTCGTTTATCCCCCTCGGCGTGGTCTGGGACGCGCCAGGCACATCGAAGGCCGTGACCGTACCGTCCGCGGCACGGACGAAGCCGTGATTGTTCAGGGCGTCATCCATATAGGTGCCGGTGACAACGCCTTTCGCGTTGAGGCTGACGGGATAGGTGCCCTGGACCGCACCCGGGGCGTCGAAACTGGCGATGGTGCCGTCGGCGGCGCGCACGAAGCCGCGGGAAAATGAGGCGCCATAGTCCCCATAGGATCCGGCGATGACGTCCTTGTCGTTGATGCTCTTCGGCCAAGTATTGTTCTGCGTATCGGGATTGCCGGCGTTGAAGATGATCGTCGACCCGTCCGGCATCCTGAGAAACCCGCGGCCGGAGGCATCCGTGCCCGCGATCTTGCCGCTGTCGTTGATGGCGGCGGGAATGACGTAGGCCGGAAGAACCGTGAGCACCGGATCGGCCTTCACGACGCCTGCGAACGCGAACGGCATCACCACAAGACAAAGGCAACAGAGCCCGCTGTCCAGCCGCCAGGAATTCCACTTCGTTGCCATCGCTGCGCCCGCTTCGTGATGGGCGCGATTCTAACTGATTCGCACGGGACAGTAGTAGCGTGGGGACATCGGCAAAAAAACGCTCCGCAGCGGATGCTGCGGAGCGAGTTGTCTTGGGAGGTCCGAATGAATTACTTGCCGCTGCCGGGCGTGCTCATCTTCGGGGCCTTGCCGTCTTCGATGCGGCCCTCGTTGCGGAGGTCGCGGCCTTCCTGCGCCTTCTGTTTGCTCTCCGCGGATTTGCCGTGTTCGTAGGCTTCTTCCTTGACGTAGCCAGCGCCTTCTTTGATCTCGCCTTTAATGCTCATGTGAACTCCCGTTTTTGCACCATGTATAAAACGCGTGGCGCGGGTTCCTGTTCCTGCCACGGAACCGGTTGGTACGGGATCGCACCAAAGACTGCGCGCAGCCGCTAAAGAAAGAACTTGCCGACAACAATTCCGATGACGAAGGCAGACAACAGAGCCTTCATCGGTTGCTCCTGGGTATAGGCGAGCAGATCGTCCTGCATGTCGGCCACCGTGTTGCTCGCAGCCGCTTTGGCATCGCGCGCGGTTTTGCGGGCGTCGTCGATAACGTCATCCGTGGTCATGGCATCTCTTCTTTTGTGAGGTTGCTTGAGCGTCTTTAACGCGCCGGCGCCCGGCAGGTTTCGGACCCGAGGGGCGCTTTCTCCGGCGATAACGCGCATGTGCGGGTTGGTGTTGCGCCAGGAGGGCTTTAAGGTTTCTGCGACCGCGTCTTCGATCGCCTGCCCGACTTCCTTCTGGTCGTCTTTCGTGCGTTCGTCGAGCGGAATGGGTTCGCCGCGATTGTCGACCTCGATGCCCGGCGGCGCCTCCTTCGGGATGCGCATGGCCTTTGGATGCCCCGCCTCGTCTTTTTTCTGATCCATGATAGCCGTCCGCCTTGGTCATAACCGTCAGGCGATGTAACGCCATCCGCCGAGTTCCGTTGCACGGTCTCAAGGACTAGGCTGGCCGTCATAGGGACCTAGGGCTTCTTGATTTCACGCAATGAAACCGGTTCGCCGGACCGGCTAATCGTATGCGTGCGCGGCGGTGCCCTCACCTTCGCGCGCTGAAATCGCGATGGAGCCATGCCATGAACCTCAAATCCAACCTCCTCATGTTCGCCGCCTTCACTTTGCCGCTGCTCGCCACGGCACCCGCCGATGCCAAGGGTTGGAGCAACGCCGGCAAGCTGGCGGCCGGTATCGATGCAGGCAATGCGTTTGCGCTTTCGGACGGCCGTGTCGTGTCGGTCGGCATTCCCACCGTCATCAACTGGTGGCCGCCCACGACACAGACTTGGAGCCCGGCCACGAACAAATGGACCAAATCCGCTTCCAATCCCGCGCTGCCCAACGTCTTTCTAGCCGTGCCCGTGCTGCTGAACGATGGCCGTATCCTGGTCACCGGCTATTGCAGATCGACCTGCGGCAGCGGATCGAACACGGAAATCTACGATCCCGCGACGGACAGCTGGTCCATGCCGGGCCAGATGACGACGGGCCGATATGTGCACCGCGCGGTCAAGATGCTGGACGGACGCGTGATCGTGATGGGCGGATGTTCGGCCTATGGCTGCGCAGCCGATACGCCGAGCGCCGAGATTTTCGATCCCGCCACCGGGCAGTGGAGTGCAGCAGCACCGATGAAGGCGCATCGCGCGAGCTTCTCGGCCACGCTTCTTGCCGATGGCCGCGTGCTCGTGACGGGCGGTTACAATGCGACCGGAACGTTGACCGAGAACGAGACGTACGATCCCGCCACCAACACCTGGACCGTGAACGCGCCCATGCCACATCCGCATGCGGTGCATGTCAGTGTCACCATGCAGGACGGCAATGTTCTGGTGGCCGGTGGCGATACCGGCCTAGGTCTGCCGGGACGCGAAGCCGACGTGTTCAACCCTGTGACCGGCAAATGGAAATCCGCAGGATTGATGGCGGAGCCACGCGAATATTTTGGCGCAGCGAGCCTTCCGGACGGCAAAGTCATCGTCATCGGCGGCTATTCCCTCAAAGGCGAATTGTTCGTCACGCTGAAATCCACGGAGATGTTCCGCCCGCACAAGGGCATGTTCGCGCCGGGGAAATCCATGAAGCATGAACGTACCGACTTCAGCGTCACCACGCTTCCCGACGGGCATGTGATGGCCGTGGGTGGCGATGCCTACCTGAACGGCGAAACGCGGGTGCCCGGCGACGCGGAGCTCTTCCAGCCGGGGCCTTGAGCGGGGCCGCCTATGTCGCCTGGACCCATTGTTGCTATAGTCCTTGTGATATGACCCGTCTTCGTTCGCACAGGGAAGGCCACCTTGTTGGCCGCATCGGGTGGCTGAGAGCGGCGGTGCTCGGGGCCAATGATGGGATCGTCTCGACCGCGAGCCTGATTACCGGCGTCGCCGCCGCAGCAGCAACGCAGAACGACATTTTGATCGCGGGTGTTGCGGGTCTGGTGGCGGGGGCGATGTCGATGGCCGCCGGCGAGTATGTATCGGTCAGCTCGCAGTCCGACACCGAACAGGCCGACCTCGCGCGTGAGCGCAAGGAGTTGAGCGCAAACCCGGTGTCCGAACTGGACGAACTTGCCAATATCTACGCCACCCGCGGCGTCGAGCCGGCGCTCGCGCGTCAGGTCGCACAGCAACTGATGGCGAAGGATGCGCTGGGCGCGCATGCGCGCGACGAGTTGGGCATCTCCCAGATCACCACGGCGCGTCCCGTGCAGGCCGCAATGACGTCGGCGGCGACATTTTCAGCCGGTGCCGCGATGCCTCTGCTCATGGCAGTTATCGCCCCCGCAAGAATGCTGGTTCTGACCGTGCCGCTGACCTCGCTGATTTTTCTGGCCTTGCTGGGCGCCATCGGGGCTTGGACCGGCGGCGCCAATATCTGGCGCGCCACGGCGCGGGTCACCTTCTGGGGTGCATTCGCCATGGCGCTCACCGCCGGCATCGGAAAACTGTTTGGAACGGTTGTATGAGCGTTGGCCATCGCCGCCGCGCGCTGCACGCGGCTGCCGATCGAGAGCCTGACGTGTTGCGCCTCCGTCAGTGCGTCTTGCGCAGGCTCAGGATGTAGGCGGAGACATCGCGCATCTCCGTTCGGCTAAGGACATAATTGGGCATACGGGGATGCGGCGTGCTGAGAAATGCCGCAAGCGATATTGCCGTCGTCGATTTCTCCTGCGCGATCGATGAGAAGGAAGGGGTGGCGTCGCTGCCCGTCTTCGGCCCCTCTGCACCGATCAGGTGACAGCCGCTGCACCATGTCTGCGCGATGTGTTTGCCGGCTTCGACATTTTGCGCGCGCGCGGCATTGGCCGCGAACAGGCAAGCAGCGACCAGCAGGATTCCAATCCCCAGCGCTCCAAATCCGGGATTCGCGGGCAGGTCTTTTTGCAGTGCTTCGCGGCTCATGACGCATCCTTCCTTCCGGTCAAAATCGCTTTGACATTCTACCACGTTGGAACGGTGAGACATTAATGCCGATCAAGAATGTCCGTTATCCCATGGGCAGCGCTGTCCCAACTACCTCCTCTGCGTCCCAGCTTGTTCAGAGAGAGCCCGGTGAATCCGAATCTGGCTTTGTGAGGTGTGGGCGAAATCCATTAATCCAACACCGATCTCCTACGGCATCCAGATGAAGCCGTACGACGTGTACGGCGTGTGACGATCTGGGCGGGTCCGAAGATACCCGGCCACGACACCGTCCGTGTTGATGCTGTTTATAGCGGTGCCACCGTTATAATTCCTCGCGCTTACCGTTTTCACGTTGCCACTCTGAGAGCGGATAAAGCCCTGATAACGATCCTGCGAATTGTACTCGATGCCTGCGATCGTTCCCTTGTCGTTGATCGCGGCCGGATATGTACCGCCCCCCGCGCCAGTATCGAATGTCGTGATTGTTCCGTCGGGCTGGCGGATGTAGCCATGCCCTACACGTGCCTGATCCGCATATAGACCGGTTATGACACCCTTGCTGTTGATGGCATCGCCTTCTGTCAAAAAGGCTTCGGGGACATCGAAGCTTGTGATCTTCCCCTTGGCCGACCGGATAAATCCATGCTCGACAACGTTCTCTCCGGAGTTTTCCCAGTACCCCACGATCTCGCCCTTGTCGTTTATACCTGTCGCCGCGGTCATAATTGCGCCAGGCACATCGATGGATGTGATCGTGCCATCCACGGCGCGAACAAAGCCGTGATAGCTTCCGGTTTGATCGATGTAATAGCCGGCGATCACACCCTGTGCATTTGTTCTCATGGCAAACGTGCCCTTACCGTTCGATTGGCTCGCGCCCGGCGCATCGAAGGTGGTGATCGCGCCATCGGCATCACGCACGAAGCCGCGGGCTGCAGAACTGTTGTCGATATAATATCCGGTTATGACGCCAGAACCATTGACCCATTGTGGCTCGGTAAACGTGTTGCCCCCGGCCTGGAACGTTGTGATTGTTCCGTCCGGCGTCCGCAAGAAGCCTAGGCCTGACATTTCCCAGCCCACGACGACACCGCTGTCGTTGATGGAGTCAACAACGGTGTTGGCCGGAAGAACTGTGAAGGTCCCCTTGGCCTCGCTAGGCTGCGCGAACGCGAGCGGAACTAGTACAAGACGGCACGAGAGCTTGCTGCTCCAGGAATTCCGTTTTGCCGTCACTGCTGCCTCTCACGCTTCGCGCTTCGCGAGCATATCAGATATTTCCCGCTCTGCCCGGCTAAACGGCCGATGTGACTCCCGTTCCACTGCGCCTCTTGCGCGTCAGTGCGCCGTACGCGCAGTGAGCACGGTATGTCGCCGGGCGACAAGGCTGGCGCGCCTGTCCGTGTTTCGCGTCGCCGTCGTCCAAGAAGTGCTGCGGCGAATCCCTTACGTTCCGCCCCCCGGCTGGGGACTGCGGGCCTTCGTTTCAACGGGGATTTCCGTATTCCGTGGCTGGTTCCTGGAGCGTGATGGGGTTGCCGCCCCACGCTGCCTTTTCGCTGTGACGGCCGGCGGCAATCTGGAGAGAACATCGTGAGCATCAATAAACGCGTGCACGCATCTCATTTCATCAAATGGCTTGGCGCCGCTTTTGCGGCAATACTCTGTGGCGTCTGGTTGCCGGCGTCCGCGCAAACAATCACGCTGTCTCCTGCATCCGATCATCCGGGGGCGACCGACAAGGTCAGCGGCTCAGGGTTCGGCGCGGCGGAAGCCGTCGATATCTATTTCGATACCACCGAGATTCTCCTCGCCGTCACGGACCCCACCGGCAAGATTGCCTGGCATGACTGGAGCGTGCCCGCCGCAGCGCTTCCCGGACAGCACTGGATCACCGCTGTCGGCCGCAAAACGGGCGATGCCGCCCAGAGATCCTTCACCGTTCAGACCGACTGGACGCAAATGGGATATGGCGCGCGCGGCAAGCGCGTGAACCCTTACGAGAACGTGCTCAACACCGGCAACGTGGCGTCGCTCGACAATGCGTGGACCGCAGCCATCGGCAGCGACCCCCAATCCTCCGCGGCGGTGGTGAACGGGGTGGCCTATGTCGGCTCGGACGACCACAAGCTTTATGCCTTCGACGCGCTGACCGGCGCGCTGAAGTGGAGCGCAACCACGGGGAACGTTATCAACTCCTCCCCGGCGGTGGCACAAGGCAACGTCTATGTCGGTTCGGAGGACGGCAAGCTCTACGCCTTCAATGCCGCGACCGGCGCCCAGGTGTGGAGCGCAACCACGGGAGCGCTCATCGTTTCCTCGCCGGTGGTGGCGAACGGGGTGGTTTATATCGGCTCCTATGACGACAAGCTCTATGCCTACAACGCGACGACCGGTGCTCTGTTGTGGAGTGCTACGACCGGAAGCGCCATCGGTGGCCCCGCGTCGGTGGCAAATGGCGTGGTCTATATCGGCTCGGACGACGGCAAACTCTATGCCTACAATGCATCGACCGGTGCCCTGCAGTGGAGCTTCGCCACGGGAGGCTACGTCGTCACCTGTCCGGCGGTCGTCAATGGAGTGGTCTATATCGGCTCCGACAACGGCAAGGTCTATGCGCTCAACGCGGCGATCGGCGTGCAGAAGTGGAGCGCGACCACGGGAGGACCCGTCCATTCGTCCCCTTCTGTCGTGAAAGGCGTAGTCTATATCGGCTCCGTGGACAGCAAGCTTTATGCCTACAATGCCCAGAGCGGCGCGCTGGTGTGGAGCGTCGTCACGGGAGACGTCATCAACGCCTCCCCCGCGGTCGCCAATGGCGTGGCCTATATCGGTTCGGAGGACGGCGTGATCTACGCTTACAACGCTTCGAACGGGGCCTCGCTGTGGAGCGCGACCACCGGCGATTACATCATCGCCTCACCGACTGTGGCCGATGGCATGGTCTATGTGACGTCGGCTGACGGCAAGCTCTATGCCTACGCGCTCAACGCCGGCAACAACGCCGTCTATAAGCACAGGACAACTGAGCCGCCGTCGTTTTCAACGCTGCATCCCGATTTCCGTTTGAAGCCGGCTGCACCCTAAAGAACCGCCAGGGCACGAACGACGTGCCCGGACTGAACCAGCGCCGCCCCGATGCATCTTTCGGGGCGGTGCATTGCTGCGGCGCCACCGCCTTCTTCCTCGAAGGCCTCACAATCTCTCATTTCAATTGACGGCGGCGCGTCTGCAGCCTTTGATCGAGCTGCGGGTTCGAATTGGGGACCGTTTGAGCGCTGAAGACTCGCAGGCGGCCGAAATCATTCGTGTCAATGCGGCGGCGGCGCCTTCGTTGCCTGGGAAAGCGCGCCGGGCTCAGCACGCGAAACATCACGGCTGCGTCACGGCGACCTTCGAGGTGCGCGCCGATGTGCCGGCCGATCTTCGCCAAGGCCTCTTCGCGGATCCGCAGCGTTACACGGCCCATATAAGATTTTCGAATAGCCGGCAGCGAGACGATCGCCAGGCGGACACGCACGGCATGGCGATCAAGCTATCGGGCGTGCCAGGCGAAAAGCTCCTCCCCGGCGAAACGCACGAGACCGCGCAGGACTTTCTCCTCGTCGATAGCGAGGTGTTTTTCACCGGCGATGGCACGACCTATACCTGGCTCAACAAAGGGCTGATCGATCCGGGGCAGAGTGTCCTGCAACGCATCGGGTTCTGGGTGTTGCTGATATTGCAGCCATGGCTGCTGCTTCGGATCCTGCGCGTTGCAAGCGGGCGTCCGACCTCGCCACTCACCCAGAGCTACTACAGCACGACGCCTTATTCTTGTGGCGCGATGGCCGTGAAATGGGTGGTGCGTCCGGCATCGAACCGGACCGCAAGGCCGTTGCCGGGCCCGGACGGATTGGCGGAGGCGTTGCAGAGAGACCTTGCAGACGCGCCGTTTCAGTTCGATTTCGGCGTCGATGTCCAGGTCGATCCCGCAGCGCAACCGATCGAAGACCCGACTGTTGCATGGTCGCAAGCGAAGAACGCCCGGCGCGTTTGGCTGGCGACAATCACCATCCCGCCGCAAACGCTCGGCAGGCAAGCCTCTCTCGCCGAGGACATTTCCTATTCGCCCTGGCACGGCCTTGTCGCCCACACGCCATTGGGAGCGATCAACCAGCTTCGCAAGCCCGTCTACCGCGAACTCGCGATCCGCCGCCACAACCTCAACGGCGTGTCGCCTGCCGATACATCAGAACTCCCGCAGAGCGGCACGAACGCGCGCGTGGCGTGAGCTGGGCCGGACAAAAATGACACCCGCGCCGCGCGCTGAAGCGAAATCGCGTAAGAACGGAGTCTGGCGCCGCAGTGCGCACCGCGGCCTCATCTACGTTGCGTCCGGCTTCATCCGGGCGCCGTAGCAGGAGCAAGCTCCAACTGACCCCGATCTTTCGGGGCAATGGATCGGGGTCGTGGCCGCAAGCGCCAGCGTCGCCGCAATATCATGGGCCACATGGAGCCAAAACATTGTCAAAATCGCTCGGCCAAGCTTGGGAGCCGATTACCTTCTGTTAGTAGATTTCGCGAGTAAATTCTGGCGATCGGCTGGCAATACCTCGTTAGGCGGAATCCATGCGATCACGACGTACTCACTGTTAGTTCCACCATATGTCGAGTAGCATTGAGCACGTGTGGAGGGCACCTGATCATATCCACCGTAGGGTCGGCGCATGTAGATGCAAAGACCGACTTCGTCTTGTTCGTTGTTCGTAATCGACACCGTTCGCTACTCCTTTTCGATCCGAGCATTTCGAGCGCAAAGGCTTCATAACCGTAGGATCTTCCGTCTAAATTGCGGCGTATGCCACAGAGTTAGGCTAGATTTAATTCCGTTGCAGCGTCGGCCGCGCTGGCCATATCACGAGCGATAGCGACATTTCTGTATGCTATCCCTGATCGCGATAAACAAAACTCGCTCAGGCTCTCAAGACCCTTAGACTTGAAATAAGCAGCATCACGGAGGAGCCATTTGCAGATGCTCTCTCCATGTGTTGCATACCTCGACCAGAAGTCTTGGTGAAAGGTATTGTGATCGACTTCGAAAATTCGATTGAGTTGGTTCGGAGAGCCTGTTCGGAAGTCGTCAAAGAAATCGACGTACTCATCCATCATTTGGTAATGGGCGAAAAATCTCTGGAACCCCCTACGTGCGTCAGGAAAGCGAGATCTAGAATAGAGGATTTCCACAGATGCCATGGCGATAGCCATCTTTCTCCAAATTGTACAGTATGGAACGAATGCAGCTTCCCTTTTACGATATTCGCGTTCAAGAGCGCGTGTATTCACGTTAAACCATCTCACCAGCTCACTTTGAGCACCGATTTGAGCAGCCTCTGCTCCGGCCCAACTTCCTATAAGAACGGTCAGGGGTAAAAAGCCCTTACCATTGGCTATACCAGGTTGGCTCTCAACATCCATCACTGGATCGATGATCCAATTCGCGTATAGCAAGACGGCGTTTAGTTCACATAAAACTCGCGCGACATTGTAGTTCGAGGTTCGCTCGTTGATCCAAAACGGTAGATACGACATTAATGAGAAGCGAAGTTCTGGGAGTTCAAGTTGGCAATGGTCCTGCCGACTCCGGCCACTCGCGAAATTTTTGACGGTCTGCCGCGATCGCTCCAGTGCGGCGGACACCGACGGTTCATAACGCTCAAAACATGGAAGAACGCCTGCGACCATCTGTTGTCTAACTCATTGAAGCAATGCGGGAACAAGCAACTCATTGGGAAATAAGCCCAGATCATACATGTCTTGGCAGATTTTAGTGGCCGACGATGTACTGCCCAGATCAATATTTGCTTGAGCGCGACAAAAGCCCCGACAACGAAAAACTAGTGAGCAGCGGCTGCATATTCCCTCGAGTTTGCTAACTGAGGTGCCGGGAAGCAATCGAAGTCTGTGCAGAATATCGGGGATTGAATAGGCCTCATAAATCGAGCCCAAAAGAGAGTTTTTCCCGTCAAATAGAAAATTGTGACAAGGCCGAATTGAGCCGTCATACATAACCCCTAGAATACCTCCGAGGTCGCAGCCGTTGCATTGCCGAGCTTCGAATCGTTGAGGATCAGGCAACAGCGACGGCGGCAATGACAAATCGACAGGGAACTTAGATTTCTGTGAAATATCGTTCGCCCAAATTCTCGTAATCGTGAGCAAATCTTCAATAGTTAGATAGCGCGCGTTTGAAGAGGTTTTCCCTCTAGGGCCAATCTTGTAAATTGGGTTCAATTTGATGCGGCTAACGCCAAGATCTTTCCCTAAAGACACGACCGATAAGATTTCTGAACGACTTCGAGGTGTAAGATTAAAAGTAATCTGTGTAGTCAACTTTGAAAAGTGAGCCGCCCTTCTGAGCGCATCGACGGAGTCATCCCAAGACCCTTCTTTGCCGCGAATCCGGTCGTGTGTTTCTGGAATTACGCTTTCGAGTGTAATCGCAATGTGCGCGCCCGCCACATTAAGCAGGCTAAGTCTCTCGGCGCTCAAGTAGGAGCCATTTGTTTCCAGCGCCACACGCTGCTCGGCTTGCCCGAGATATTCTAATAGCGGATCAATCGCCGTGTATATTAGAGGCTCGCCTCCAGTCAAAGTTATGGAGCCTGAAGAATACGGCAAAGCGTTCCCCAGAAACTCGAGCAAGGGGGCCAGCTCAAGGCCTTGGGGAACGGCGCCGTGTAAAGGGTGGCAATAGCAATAATAGCAGTTGAGATTACAGAATCTTGTAAGCTGCAGCGTCAACCGGCGAATATTGCTAGACGTAACCGGCGTGTGACCTTGTTCGCCTGTCGTTGAGCTAATGACCATCGACTAGGCAGGTTCCGCAATTCAGAGCGCCCACGCTTTCGGACCGGCTGATCATACCAACGAAATTTGTCCATTGGACCGGATTTTCCGACAGCCAGGCCTTTTGATCAGTTGTAAGTTCGACGCCGGCTCCTTTGGCCGCCGCGACTGGATCCTCCACTACCTTCTTTGCGAATTCCGGATTAGCTACGGCTCTCCCGATTAAACCATACAGATCATCTCTAGACGCCATTGGATTCTCCTCGTTTTAAGGTTGCAGCATGCTATCATTAACTTAGGCGGGAGCAATTTAAACGAGTTCGTGTAAAATCTCAACCTTTCTGGCTGGGCAACGGTACAGTAATTTGAAGGCGGCAAGCCTGCCGCTCAGCCCTCCGTTCGTCGCTGATGCGCCCAACCCTCACCCCACCCTCCCCTGCTCCTTCTTCGCCTCCGGGAGCACCTCGCCACGGGCGGCGAAGCGGTCGGCCGGGAGCTTCCCCTTTCGCACACGCGCGTGGCGCAGGGCTTCGATCAGGGCGTCGAGGCTTTCGCAGACGCGTTCGGTGACTTCGCGTTTGTAGTGGGGGCCGCAGGCTTCGCGGACGGCGGGGGCGAATTCCCAGCGTTCGCCGCAGACGAGCTGTACGATCGTGGCGTCGCGCTGGCTGAGCGCGCTCCGGATGGCAATGAGCTTTTGCACGGCGCGGGCACGCGCTTCGTCGAAGCCGAACTCGCCCGTGCCGTGCACCTCGCTCATGCAGGTCGAGTCGCGGCCCGATCCGCGATTGGCGATCAGCCACAGCGCCATGAAATCCATGCCGGCCTTGTGTCGCGCGGCCGCGAGCGCGGGATCGTATTCGCTCGTGAGGCGCCCGGCATCGTGCGCCCGGGAGAGCGGATGATCGTGGTCGTCGCCGAGCTGGCGGCGCGCGAACGCCTCCGTCAGCGGGTTTTCGGAATCGTTGATGCGCTCCGGCTCGGACTTCTCGGGCGGACGTTCCGCCCACCAGGGTGGCGCGTACCAGGCGATGCCGCGCTTCGGGGTGGCGAGCAGCCCGGCGCCCTCTTTCTGAATTGGGGATTTCTGTTTGCGTCTTCTCTTGGTCATGGGCGGACTCGTTGTTGTTGTCGGGTGCGTGTTGTCATCTGCCGCGCTCAGCGAGCAGGATCGCGGCGTAGCGGCGGCGGAAATCGGTGTCGCAGAATTCGTCCTGTGAGACGTGGCCTTGCGGCAGGGGCGTGCCGTCGCTGCAGAGGCCGAGCGCGTAGTTGCGCAGATGCGCCAGCGGCACGCGCGAATAGGGCGTGCGCAGACCGGTCAGCGGGTTGAAATCTTCCGGCTCTCTCATGCGGCCCTGCCCTGCGCCAGAGGCGCGGCACCAAACGATCGCGCGCGGCGGATCTCGGCGGCGGTGTCGCTTTCGTTGCAAAGCAGGTTCGTCCACATCTTCAGCGCCAGCGCGCGGTTGTGTTCACTGAAGGTGAGCATGCGGCCGTTGTGAGGGACGGGCCGCCTGTCGCCGATCGCCGTGGCTGTCTCGTCCGCACTCGTCCGTCTACGGATGAGCTCGGCAAGCGCGATCTCCCCCGGCTGCTTGCCGTCCTGCACCGCGCATTTGAGGCTCCACGCCACGCCGGCTTCGAGCGCATCCAGCGCGAGCGGAGACGTGCGCACCGTCTGCCACACGCGCCAGCGCGCGTACGCATCCATACCGGTACGCATGCGCGATGGCGCATCGGCGGCGGTGCGTTCGCGCTGCGCCTTGCGCGCGGCCTGCACGATCGCGCCCGGCACCGGCCACGAGCGCGCGCGGTGTTCGGCCACCACCTCGCTCCACGCCGCGCGCAGATCGGGTGCCGCGAAGTGCTGCAGCACCGCGCCATAGGCTTTGAGCGCCGTGGTTTGCGCGGCCTGATCCATGTCGCGCGGCGGCAGGAACAGCGCCTGCATCGGCTCGAGGATCTCGCTTTGAACGTCCGCGAGCGGCATCAATTTTTCTCATCGAGGATGGTGAGGATTTTTGCTTTCCCGCGCGGCGGCGCGCCGTTGCGCGCGGCTTTCGAGAAATCCATCGCGTTGCGAACCCAGGTGCGCCAGGTGGCACGCCAGTCGGCGGAGGTTCTGAGCCCCGCGATGTTGTAATCGCGAAACTTCGCGACCTCCTCGTCCATCAGGGTGCAGAGGTCCGCCCTGCCCTTGCCCAGCCAGTGTTGCTCGGCCCAGTGCCGGGCTTCCTGATCTGGAAAATTTTCCGGAAGCGGACCCTTCGACGCGTTTGTATGTTCGCCTTCAGGTATTGGTAGAGGTAGTGGTGCATCGCTTTGGCAATGCGTTGGCAATGCGTCCGCATTGCGTTTGCTATCCCACCTGGCATCCGCACCGGCTTTGGCTGCGCGTGATTTCCGCTCGACAAAGCCACGTGCGCGCACGAGCTCGAGGTCCGCGCGCTTGTTGAACCAGAGGCCGTCGCGTTCCTGAAAATATGGCGCGAGCACGGGCTTCAGCTTGCGCCACTCCCCGCGCGTCGCCTTCACCGTGGCGGCAAGCTGGCTGTCATCGGCCGGGATCGCGCCGCCATTCGTCCAGTAAGCGAACAGCAGCAGAAGGTATGCGCCGTGCTGGTCGCGCGTGAGGCGCGTGGTATCGCGCAGGTAATGGCCGACGTTCAGCGGCATCCACTCATCGGGCTTGCGCGCGCTCATGCGTCGCCCTCTTCGCGCGGCTTGAGATCGCAATGCCGTTCGCCGATCGCCGCGAGCAATTGTTCGCCGCAGGCGCGCGAGGTTTCGGTGATGCCGTCGGCCAGGATGTTGCGCAGAAGCGTGACGAGGAGCGGGAAATTGCGCGCGGCTTTCAGATACGGCTTGCGGCGCAGCACGCGGCGCTGACGCCCGTCCTTGCGGATCAGACGCTGGCGTTCCTGCTCCGCCGCTTCGAGGGATGTGAAGCGGGAATATTTGCGTTCGGTGATGATCCAGTAATCCATCTGTGCGGTCTTTCAGGCGTCGATGTGGTCGCCGTGCTGGCGGAAATAGTGCGAGGCCCGCCTGTGGCGCGCGGTGCGGTCGAGTTCGGCATCGGGCGCGTTGGCATGGGCTTCCAGGATCGCGAGGCGTTTGAAGAACTCGTCGCGCGCAGCGCGGCTTCGAAACCGCACCAACCCGCGCATCGCAGCCTCGATCAGCGAGCGCATCATGCGAGCCTCGCCATCATGTCGGCCGCGACGTTGGCGGCGCGGGTGAGAAGCGAACGCCGCAGCGGCGGCAGGCGCTGCTCCCACACCATCTCGCGCATCGCGCGCGATTGGGTGCGCGGGAAGATGAAATCCTCGCGGCGGTGATCGGCATGGGCGGCGATGGTGATGGCGCGCGCTTCGGGCGTGCGGGGCTTGGCGCGCATCATGCCGTGGCCCCATCGAAGAAATCGGCGAGCGCGAGCGGCAGCTTCAGCCGCTCAGCCGCCGCAATCACGCCGGGGATCTGGCGCGCGGGCACGCATCCGCGGTCGCGCCAGCCCTGCACGGTGGTGGGATTCCTATGGCCCATGGCGCGCGCGAGGGCGGAAAGGCCGCCAAACGCGCCGATGATCTTCTCGACTGGGGTGTTGGGGGTCTGGGCTGCGGTCTCCATGTCCCCGGATTTACGCCATCTGCGTAAAAAGTCAACGTGGTATGCGTATACCGGAGTGTTCCAAAATCGCACTATGCGTAAAACCGTGCCGCAGCGTGCGTTATCGGTGCCGCGCGAGCTTTCCCAGCTCCGCACCCGCTCGGGCCTGTCGCTGGACGAACTCGCGTCCAAGATGGGCTTGAAGCGCGCGTCGTCGATCCAGCGCTATTTCTCCGAGACCGATTTCCGCGGGCGGTACCTGAAGCTCGAGATGGCGAGGCAGTTTGCCGATGCGCTGGCCGGCCTCGGCAATCCGCCGGTCACCGAGGCAGAGGTCATCGCGCTCGCCGATCCGAAAGTGCGTTCGCTGTTTCCCGGCCGTGCGCTTCCGGTGATCTCCTACATCCAGGCCGGCGGCTGGACCTCGGCGCCCGACCCTTATGCGCCCGGCGCGGGCTTTGCGGAGATGGCGGTGGATTCCACCATCGGCCCGCGCGCGTTTGCGCTGCAGATCCGCGGCGATTCCATGGCGGACCGTTTTGTCGAAGGCGACCGCGTGGCGATCGATCCCGATGTGCAGCCCAAGCCCGGCGATTTCGTCGCCGCCAAGGAAGACCGCGAAGACGAAGCGACCTTCAAGCAATACCGCCTGCGCGGCATGGACAACCGCGGCCGCCCGATCATCGAACTGCGCCCCCTGAACGACGCCTGGCCGGTGATCACCCTGGACGCCAAAAACCCCGGCCGCATCGTCGGCACCATGGTGGAGCATCACAGTTATAGGCGGGCGCGGTAGGGGGCACTTCGGCTGCACCCTATCCCGTGAGGGCGAATCGCTGTGGTGCGCGGCCCCGCTATCGACGTGGATGCTTCGGAGGCGGCGCGGGCGTGTCGTGGCATTCCGGAGGTTTGACCTTCAACTGTCGGGCGGCCGCCTCCACTCCTTTGCAGCTAACGCCGGGAGCGGTGACAATAAGCACGCCGCCCTTGGCAGGTGCTGCCGGCTGGCTTGCGGCCACCGCTATCAGAATTGCTGCCGCCATCATCGACCCGCTCCACGATCCATTCCCGCAACGATCATAGCAGGCGGATAACACGTCCTCTCCCCTCAATCGGGGCCCTAGGTCTGATGCGGCCCCACGCGCGTGAGGGACACGGTGAGATCTTCCGTACAGATGCCGTTGTAGTGTTCGGTGATATCCGCCACGAACGAAACGCTGTCGACGACGGAAAGACGCGCCGACCAGGTTCCCGAATAGCTTTGGCCCCCCTGCCCACTTGTTATCTTCCAGGTGAAGGTGCCGCTCGGCGCCAACGTTCCCACGCCGGCTTTCGCCGTCAGCGCTTGAATCGAAATGACCCCGCTGGCACCGAGAGGGACGCGCAATCCGGCGTGATTGTCGTCAACGCCGCCGTAATTCAGCACGCCGGCATAGCTTGTACCGGCATAGTCCACGCAGCCATTGCTCGCGCCGCTGACATAGATGGACGCTGCATAGGCGCCGGATTTCGGAAGGTCCGTCGCCGATGCCGGGGTTGCCGCCAGCACCGCCAGTCCCGCAAGACACAATCTCGTCCGCATCATCGTTCCCTCTCGCGTTTATGCGACTCTACCTGAGGGCGCGCACCACGCTCAACCCGTCCTTGCCGGTGGCGTCCTAGCGCAGGGACGCGCTCACTTCGGAAATTCAAGTCAGGAAAAAGGCGCGCGCTGGCTCGCGATGGCTAAGGATTGAGGGTCCGGGGGTTCGGACAGAGCCGCGCGCAATTCCATCAGCCGCAAATAAGCCGGATCGGTCCCAGCGCACGCGACGATCGTCTTCAAGCTTTGCGGCGTCAGACCCAGGGCGCCAGCGAGGTTGACGACGACCACGGAATCCTCGGCAGCCGTGCCCACCTGGCAAACCAGATCGGCAATGGTGCGGATACAAAAACTGCGCAGCACCGTCGTCCGCTCGAACTTGAACAGCGTCAACAGCAACGCCTGCGCAACCCAGTCGACGGCCTCGGCGAGACCGAAGCGTGTGCGCATGTAGATCGTCACCGGATTGGCGCAGGCAAGGTTCTCGGCATTGTTCAGTTCCAGATCCGTCAGCCGGAAAATAGCCGTGTCGGACAATCCCTCGATCTGCTTGAGCTCAAGCGCGTCGGCACGATCGTCCTTTCCGAACCATTTGCCCTGGACCCGCTTAACCAGCCACTCAAGGAAGAAATTCGGAAAAAGACCGATCAGGAAACCGACGGTCGGCAGCGCGCTTTCCGTCGCATTGGAGACAGTGGCGACGCCCAACAGGGCCGACAGCGAATGTCGGATAGCGACGGCAAGGATAATCGCGAAGATCATGTTGATGGCGATCTTGTAGAACTCGCCGGGACTGACGTCGCGCGTCATCACCCGGCCGAGAATATACTGCACCGACCAGATGAATGACCCGAAGAAGGCAAAGATGATGATCGCAAGCGTGCCTTCTTCGTAGGTTCTCAGGAACTCGGCGCTCTGCCTGCTGCCGTTGTCGGCGTTCCAAAGTTGCGTTCCGCCCAGGATGAAATCGGGCAGCATGGTGACATGGCCGCCGAACATACTGACGGTGGCGAACACCATCACAATGAAGGCGGTAAACAAGACCGGCGTCAGGTAGTCCACCACCCGAAAGGCCGGCGCAGCGGACTCCGCCTGCGTGAAAGCAGCGGTATGCCGGATCGAAGCGAAGATGCCGCGAATGCGCGCAAGCTCCTGTTCCTGCAGGCCGCGCAGATACATCGGAAGCAGAAAGCCGGAGAGCAGGATGAACAAGGTCAGGATCGCGATTAGGCAAAGCCGGACGATCAGCAACCAGGTGCTGAACTCACCGAAGTCGATAGCGATCAGAGCATTCGGCATTGCAGCCCTCGTACATCAAAGCGCATGTCCCAGATTCGGCGTGGGCGTTACCGGTGAAAAATCGCAAGCGCCGGCAACCCACATGCGTGTATCAGCCTGCCTTCGCGGCTTGCGCCACATGCGAAGTGTTGGCGGCGCAATCCGGATAGATCGCCGTCACGGTGTAAGTACCGTCCGCCTCTTGTTTCTTGGTGACGCTGATCGGGTTGGTGGTCTTGAAGTCTGCGACTTCGGCGTCGGCCTCGTCGCTTGTCATGCCCGTCATTGTGAATGTTCCACAGATCATTGGAATTCTCCTTTCTATGGGATGTTGAGGTCTTTGATGGCGCGCGCGCGGTCTGCCTCGAGTCTGGCGACATCGCCTCGCACGAATTGAGGCCACGGAATGCCGCCGAGTGCCGGATCCGTCGTGTCCTTCGTCATCCACTGCGTGAGCTTGTCGACATTCGTTTGATCCGCACCAGCGTTTTCGCCCTTCGGATGGAGCCATCTCGACAGCCGCTCGGACGTTTCGGCGTTGCTGTATTGGACTTTCCGCACGGCATCGACATCGGCCTGTGCACCGGCTGCGGCATTCGTCGCTTGGGTCGTCAGCCCATTGATCGCGACCCAGATGCTGCCGGCATCGTTCAATCCGTAGAGATCGCTTTCGGCTTTCCACAACGGATAATCCGCGTCGCTGAGCTGCAACGATTGGAAGATGTTCGCCTTGATGTTGTCGCGATCAGCATGCATCTGGGCGAGCAGCGCCGGCAGCGTCCGCTGGTAAAACAGATCCTTGCTGATGGCGCCTTGCGCACCGAGGATGCCGGTGGCGGCCGCCGCAAGCGCCGACTTCGTCTCGGCACTTCCCGTCGTTGCGGCAACGCCGTTCAGAACGAGCGCGGCCAGATCTCCACCCGTGGAGAGCGCATTGCCGGTCTCATAAAGCGAACGCTCCAGACAGCTGAATTCAATGTCGTAGGCGCGAATGCGGCCCCCAACGAGTTCATCCCGTAGCTGTTTTCTCTTGGTAGCGTCCGTCTCCTTGTCGTAGGCGTCCGTTGACGTTGTCGCAAAATACCGGGACTGAAGACCGCTGAGGACGGCATCGGTATCGGCCGGGTCCTTAGGATAGCCGCTGATCACGCCGCTGCACCCGGCGAGCGCCGTGGCAAGCCATGCGAGTCCAACCAGTCTGGAGATTGGAAAGTTTTTCATGGCTCACCCCTCTTGCCGCCCTCGCGGCTCTTCGAACGCAACTAAATGCATTTCGAAACACCCCGTCCGTGACGGCCATCACGCTTTGGACGAGGTGGAAAAGTGGGCGCTTTAGCCGAGAGGTCTGGCGGCGATGCGCGGAGGACGCCTGCGGGCCGGCCCTACTCGCTCGCGGGGATCGGGTCGGGCATGTGGGTGGCTTCGACTGAGCGCGCGAGCATGTCGTAATCGGTCGCGACCGTCATCAGGATCCGTCGCGATCCCGTATCCGCCATCGCTTCGGCGATGGCGCGCACTTCTTCCGCCTTGCGGCGATAATGCGCGGCGCGCGCCGCTACGTCTGTCATGGCCACCCCGACCCAACGCCCAGGGGAATTTCGGCACAACCGTAACGTGAGCTCTATAACAAAAGATTACTTTTCCGATGCATGCCCCTACTCCCTATCCATGTCGCCGATGATGTTTTCGAGGAGCTGCCACGTCCTGGTGCAGGTCTCGGTGTTCGCGGCGCCGGCGGCGACGGTGCGGGCCGCGATGGCGAGCTGATTCAGTTCCGCGGCCTCGGCCGGCGAGAGCGTGAACCGCGCCTTGAAGCGGGAGAATTTTCCCTCGGCCACGCCGAGCCGCATCGGTTCGGGCAGCATGTTGCGCGGGCATGCCACGGCGTCGGCTGTCGCGATCGTGGTCTCGTAAAGCTTCAGGCCCTGCCACTGGGCCTCGCTCGGCGCGCCCAGGGTCCGGTTTCTGGACCAGACAAACAAGCCCCCAATGGCTGAGACGAGGAGCATCGCCACGCCGCAAAGCATGATGGCCGTTGTTGCGCGCATCCCCGCCCCGTAAACCCCGCACGTCGCTGTCTATCACGGTGACGGCGCGCTGACGAGTTCAGGAAATCCCGGTTCACGACGTGTCGGAAAGTCTGCGTAAAATACTTACGCATTGTGCGTTGACTTCTTTACGCACAATGCGTATTTTCCCGCCATCGCATGGAGGACGGCAATGGCGGATTTGGCGGCCGTGAACGACGGGGCGGGACCGGGCTTCCGGCCGGGACGCGTAAGCCTGTGGGCCCAGGAGGCTGCGATCACTGCCGACGGGCTGCTGCTCGACACCGCGCACAAGGCGCAGCGCAAGCTGATCCAGTCTTTGAGCAATCTCGGCGCGGCCATCGAGGCCGGCAACGCGCAGGAATGGCTTGCCAGCGCGCACAAGGACGCGATCGACGCCGCGCAACTGATCAGCCGCCTGCGGATGGAAACGCCGGGCGATGCCGCGAACGCACAGCGCATGATGGCAGGTGCGCGATGAACCGCTGCCCATCCTGCGGACAATCCGCATCGGCCGCCTATCTCGGCCTGTTCTTCGACTGGAAAGCGCGGCTGGTCGCGCGCGACGGATTCCGTGGCGTTCGCCTCTCCACCTCGCTGATCCTGATGCTCGACGCGCTGGCCGCGGGCCGCGGGCAGGCGGTTTCCGAAGCGGTGTTGCTCGCCGCCTATCGCGGTGGCACCGCGACCTGCAAGCGCCTGATCTCCAAGAAAGTGTCGTTCATCCGCATCGCCATCAAGCCGCTCGGCCTCGGCATCGAGACCGTTCGCGGCAAGGGCTACCGCCTCATTGAAACCGCGGATGAGGCAAAGGCCGCATGAGCGCACGCAATTTCGAGAACGCCCGCAAGATCGCCCGCGAAGCCGTGTTTGCGCGTGCGCGCGCGAGCGGACGCGGCGACGTCCTCGACGATTCCGACCGCGCCATCGGCATCGCGGTGATGTCGAACCTGTTGTGGGACGTGTCTGCAGAAGAAGGCGGATTTCTGGGCCTGTCGGATGCGGCGTTCGATGCGTTCTGCGACGCGCACCGGGGGACCGTCTCGCGCGAAATCGCGCTCAGCGCACAATGGGCGCGCACCGTGACCTGGCCGCGCGACGCCGAAGACGAATCCGAACGCGCACGCTGGCGCGAAGCCTACGAACGCAACGTCGCCTGGCGCGCGGCAAAGCCCGCAGACCCGCCGCCCGCCATTGCTCCCGCGCCCGAGCGCACCGCTCAACCGCGCGCACCCCGCCTCAAGCCCCGCGATTCCCTCGCCGCCCGCATCCTCACCATAAACCTCGACCGCGCGCTCGGCGTGGGCCGCACACACCACAAGGCCGCCTGATGCTCGCCCACGCCTGGCGGATCCTCGTCTTTGTCTACGCCCTCGGCGAAGCGTTCTATCTCGCCGACCGCGCCGGATCGTGGTGGCTCTCCGCCCTCAACCTGACCCTCGCCGTCCTCTTCGCGGCCTCAGCGCTGTGGAACATCTCCCAAGCCATCCGCACCCTCCTCTCCCCGCGCCGCTCCACCATCAACGACGCTGAACTCAACGACGGCCTGAGCGACGAGGATGTAGCGTGAGCATTGCCATGCGTCGGCCGTCTCCGCTGGCTAGCAAACGCGGAGATGCGCAGAAAATCTTATCCTCCGCGTCTCCGGGTGAAAATTTGGCAGCCCCTCAGGGCTTCCCGGCGAAGCCGAAGGGCACGCCGTCCGTGTTCTTGTAGGTCCCCGCGATCTCGCCCTTGTCGTTGATGGCGTCTATCTCGGTGCCGATGGAGCCCTTCACGTCGAAGGGGGTGAATGTTCCGTCGGCGGCGCGGAGAAAGCCGTGCGCGACGTTGCCGTGATCCGTAAAGCCGCCGACGACCGTGCCGGCATTGTTGATTCCGGCGGACGCCGTCGCCCTTGAGTCGTTCGGGGCCACGAAGATCGTGATGGTTCCGTCGGCGGTTCGCACAAAGCCTTTGGAGAGCGGGTGCACAGCGCTGCCCGCGATGGTGCCGGCGTCGTTGATCCCCGCAATGCCGTAGCCCGTGTCAGGGTCCCCGAATATCGTGGATTTGCCGTCCGCGGTGCGGACGAAACCCTGTTGTTTGGAGTTGCCGTCGATGATGGCCTCCCCCGCGACCGTCTGCGAATTGTTGACCACCGAAGCGATGGCGCCTCCCGTCGCACCCGGCACGTAGAATTCCCGCGTGGTGCCGGACGGATCTCTGAGAAAGGCGTCGAGACGCCTGCGCACATTCCGAAAATAACACCCGACGATCCAGCCCTTTCTGTTCGCGCCCTGCGGTATGGTGATCGCGGCATGGGGCACGGTGAAGGTCGTCATCGATCCGTCCGTTGCGCGCACGAACCCCGTGTCCAGTTCCTGCTGCTGTCCGTTACACCAGCCGGTGATCGCACCGGCCGGGCTGATGACGACAGGGGCTGTGGTGCTGACCGCACCCGCGCAGTCGAACGTCGTCAGCCCGCCCTGCCGCTGCCAGAGAAATCCGTGGTTGATCCCGGAAGCGTCCCGATAGAAGCCCGTAACCTGGCCCTTCTCGTTGATGGCGGCAGGCTGGATGAACACAGCGCCCGGAATCCCGAACGTGAAAACCTTCGCGCGTGCGCTCGCGCAAAGGCAGAGCGACGCGAGTGCTGTGACGATGGCGGTGCGGATTGCGTGGTTCATCTGCCTTACTCCCGTTCAAGGCGTTCCGGCGAAGGCGAGGTAGGCGTAATCCCTCTTCTGATAGGTGCCCGCGATTGCGCCCTTGTTGTTCAGCGCGGTTATTTCCGTGAAGCGGGAATGCGGCATATCGAAAACCGTGAACGTGCCATCGGCAGCGTAGAGAAAGCCGTGGGCCTTCGTGTCCGCGAAACTGCCGGCGACGGTGCCGGAATTGTTGATCGCCACCGCGCGTGCGTTCCCGTAGTTGATGAACTTGATAACGCCGTCGCTCGTCCGGACAAATGCGGACCCGTGGTATTTTTTGTCCACCATCGTTCCGGCGATGGTGCCATCGTCGTTGATCGCCTCGGTGATGATGCCCCTTTCAGGGTCGCCGAAGGTCGCGATCGTGCCGTCCGCCGAGCGGACGAAGCCCATGCTTTCGTGCACTTTTGCGGCCACGCCCGCCACCGTCCGCCAACGGTTCACCGCATAGGCCAACGCGCCTTCCCTCGCGCCCGGCACCGAAAATTCCGTCGTGACGCCGGAGGGGCTTCTCAGAAAGGGCTCGGGCGGCGGCTGGCGATATTTGGAATAGCTGCCGACAGTCCACCCCCTGGCATTCGCGCCAAGGGCCACGGTGACGTGGCCATGGGCACCTTGAAGGTCGTGATCGATCCATCCACCGCGCGGACGAATCCTCCCGGATAGGCCCCGTGGTACCAGCCGGTGATCACGCCCTCCGGGCTGATCGCGACGGGGCTAACGAACCGCGTATTGGGGATGCCGAACGTCGCAAGCGTGCCATCCGGTTGCCAGAGGAATCCCTGGGTGTCGCCCTTGGCGTCGACATAGCTGCCCGTGACCTGGCCCTTGTCGTTGATGCCGGAAGGCGTGAGAGAGCGTGCGTCCGGAACTTGGAATGTAACAACCGTCGCGCCGGCATTCGTGCAAAGGCAGAATGAGGCGAGTGTTCCAGCGATGGCGGTGCGACGTGCGCATCTCATGTAAGCCTCCACGCCATGCCTTCACGGCGTCCCGGCGAAGCCGTAGAAGTGGTCATTCTGGTCTTTATACATTCCCACGATCACGCCGTTGTCGTTGATCGCGGTAATAGAGGTGCTGACAGAACCCTCCGGATCGAAAGACGTGAACGTTCCGTCGGCGGTGCGGATAAAGCCGTGCATGGTGTTGCTGCTATCCTCAAACCAGCCGACAACCGTGCCGGTATTGTTGATGGCCAACACTTGCGTATTTATTGCGCCGTTCGGGGCCGCGAATGTCGTGATGGTCCCGTCGCTGGTTCTGACGTAACCGATCTCAGGTCCGTTCGGACGCATCCATCCCACGATCGTGCCCGCGTCGTTCATTCCCGTGACCCTGGTGGAGTCGTCTCCAAACATCGTGAAGGCGCCGTGAGCCGACCGGACGAACCCCGAGATTGCGCCTGGACCATAGGTCTGACCTGCAATCGTCCGCCAACGGTTGATCGCCACGGCGGCAGACGATGTCGCACCCGGCACAGTTAATTCCGTGAATACGCCGGATGGGTCCCTAAAGAAGGGGTGCGACTGGGTATCCCTTTTGTCCAAATAACCTCCGACGCTCCAGCCTTTTTTGTTTGCGCCCAAGACATCGGTGAGGCGGCCATCGGGTGCGCGGAAGGTCGTGATCGTGCCATCCGCGGCGCGGACGAATCCTTCGGGGACGCGCCCGGTGGAATAGCTGCCCGTCACCACACCGGCTGGGCTTATGGCGCGCGGATAGGTGTACTCCACACCGGGAACGCGGAACGTCACAAGCGCGCCGTGCGGCGGCCCCCAGATAAAGCCGTAATAGGTTCTGTCGACATCGTAGTAGCCGGTGACCTGGCCTTTGTCGTTCAGGCCGGTGGGATAGATAGCCCGTGCGTGCGGAATCTTGATGGTGACGACCTCCGCGCCCGCGCTCGCGCAAAGGCAAAGCGATGCGAGTGCGAAGGCGATGGCAGTGTGGATTGCGCGGTGCATTTGCTCGTCTCCATGTGTTCAGGGCGTGCCGACGAAGGCGTGATGGGCGCGGTCCAGTTTACACTGGGGCAGTGAGCCAGGACGGTCGTCATGCATACCCGAATGGAGGCCGTTGACGCCCGACTTTCCCAAATGAAGTCCCCTCACGATGTTGGCCGAATGGCCGTCGAAGTTGAACGCCACGCCATACTGGGTTCCGTCGGCCACCAGATCGATATGTCGGTCGGTTCGAAGTCGAACGGGCGCCCCGGAACGGGCCAATGCAGGGCCCGCACCGTTCAGCGGGACACCCAGGTTTCACTAGCCAAAACGCGCGATGCTTCTTATGGGCGGGCGTGTACCCTTCGTGGGCCGCAGGTGATCCGCATTTGATCGCATGTCCCGGCCTTGCCTAGTAGTGATATGCGCCCGCTAAAAACGCGGCCGTCTTCTCCTTTTGCGCGAGTAGCCTTATCCTCTGCGCAGCCGGGCCACGTCGGGGGACCATGCCGCAGAAGCCGAGCGTCGCAGCAGCACGGGCCGAGCCGGAGCTGCACGATTGTCTGAAGGACATTCTGCGCTGCTCCGCCGAGCTCGCAGGCAGCATCGCTGCGCGCGCGAAAAGCCGGAAATATCCCGTGCACGCGGTCATCATCAAACAGGGCGACCGGAGCGGTGCGGCGTTTCTTCTCGTCGCGGGCCTCGCCCATGCGCTGAAATACGGCGCCGAGGGGCAGATGGTGCTGTTGCGCGAGTTCCGCACCGGCGATTTCTTCGGGGCCATCGCGCAGAACGAGTCCGGCGATGCCGAAGTGGTCGCGATCGAAGCCTCGCGCGCAGCGATGTTCGCCGCGTTCGATTTCATGGTGCTGGTCGAGACGCATGGCTGCCTGGGGCTCGCGCTGACGCGCGCGTTACTGCGGCAGCTTCGCGCCGCTGACGAGAAGGTCGCGCAGCGCATCATGCTCTCCGCCGCCGGCCGTGTTTATGCGGAGCTTCTGAAACTGGCGCGGCAGGGAGACGGGCGAAGCATCCGCCCCGCGCCGGTGCTCGCCAAACTCGCCGTGCAGGCCAACACTACGCGTGAGAGCGCTTCGCGCGCCGTCAACGATCTCCTGCGCCGCGGCCTCGCCCGCCGCGAACCCGGCGCGCTCATCCTCGTGGCACCACACCGGCTCGAAGAGATGATCGTTTGACCCAACCCTCAGCACTGAAGCGAGAACAGCGTCAAGGGCTCACGGTCTTTGTCGGAGGGCAGTTCGCCGATGTATTGGGTGCGTGGCAGTTCGGCCGGGACGCCGACATGCAATGCGGTCGCGAAATCGGCGCTGACATAGATCGCGCCGGCCGGAGTGGAGAGGACGATGTCCTCCAGCCGGGTTGTCGCCGTGCCCAACAGGAACGGTTTTCCGCCGAAGGGATCGTCCACGCGCTGGGCGATGGCGTAATGACCGGCGAAGCGAAGACCGCGAAATTCGGAAAGCGCATCGGCCAGCGACAGCGCCGCTTCCGCAGCCGGTTTCGGCGAATCGAATGCGACGGTAACGGCGTTCCCGGTCCAGCGCGGCGCCACCGCGGGCTTGGGTCCATGCGCCAGCACGCGCGCGATCACAGGCAGCGCCTTGCCCGATAGCGCGGCGAGATCGCTGCCGGAGAGATCGATCCGCAACATCGCGGCAAGCGCATTCATCGCGCTGTCCTGCTGCAGATGAACGCGCGGCATGTGTTTGCCGCCGGGCGCTGCGATGGTCCGCTGGCGCATGCCCCCTTCGCTCCAGATTGCACCGATGAAGTTGCTGACGCTCGCCGGGCGGCGGCGTTTTGCGTCCCGCTCGAGGATCAGGAGCTGCACGGCATCCGTCTCAAGGACATCGGACTGCATGATGGCGGCGCCCATCGCAACCTCGGCCGCAAGCTTGATCGCGAGCGGCGATAGCGGATCGCTGTCTTCGCCGATCTCGCGGACACTCGTGGCGTTCCTCAGAATCTCATCGAACTGCCTGGCCCAGGCCTGACCCGATTGCGCCACGGAAGTCTGGCGGAATTTCCTTATCGAGCCCGGCAGCACGACGTGAAGCTCCGCGCCGCGGTCGAGAAGCGCCTGCGCGATCAGGATGTCGGCCCCGGCCGCGAGCGCGCCGTAACCGAAACCGATCCGCTCCGCTTCGAGGACGTTTTGAATTTGGCGGATCGTCGCGCGCGCGTTGGGCGGCACCCCCATGTGTCCCGCGAAATGCAGGGCGCGTGGCGGACGACAGGCATCGAGCCAGGCTTTATCCTGCCTGAGCGCATCGAGAATCAGGCCGAACTGGCGCAAGGTCGAGGCGTGATCCTCGTAAGCTTTGGGCGCGGTCGCGATCGCCGCGTGCATCGCGGTACGCGCTTCTGCCGTGTCGCCGGTCAGCAGGAGCGCCTCGGCGCGCGTCGCCGCCTTCCAATAGGGCGTTTCGGCGTCGTCATCGCCGCGCGCATCGCGCTCGAGCACCTGGCGCGCGAGCGCTTGTGCGCGCTTGCGCTCACCCGCGAGCAGCGACAGCGTGGCCGCATTGATCAGCGGATAGCTCGCGCCACCGATCGCACCGGCGCGGGCATAGGCGTCGGCCGCCTTGCGATAGAGCCTGCGCCGCTCGGCACCCTTCGCACACAGGGCACGATCCTTCAGCAGCCGCCCATGCACACTGAGAACCGCGGCATCGTCGTCGACGTTCTCCAAACCTGCCTTGCGGAACATCGCCCACGCATGCTCCAGCGCGCCCGCGCGCGCATGGGCGATGATGGAAAGGAGTGGGGACAGTGATGTGTTCAAGCGGACGGCCCAGTATTGTCAGTTGCGGCGGCGGAGCCTTACACTACCGCCGCCGCCCGATTTACGCGAGATCGTTTCGTTCACCCGCGATTCTTGATGTGCGGATCAATTTGGGCGTTGATAGGGCTGCCGGAGGATTGGGCGATCTGAAAGCTAAGGCTGTAAGTGTCCAGAGCGTTGTCGTAGCTGGGCGTCTTTATTCCGAAAATGGCGATGTAGCAGAGATCGGCATTGCTAGCTGCAGGAGGGGCCTTTCCGGCGTATCTGGTCAGGGACGTGTTGTACTCATAGAGGCAGGAATATTTCGCGGCTTTTGCCGGATCAATCAAAACTCCGTACTCTGTCGGTTGGAATGATAAAGCTTGAGGGCCGCGTATATCCAAGACGATATAGCACGGCTTTTTCACGTCTATGTCCGGCGCAGCGTTGTGGGCGTTGTATAGCGATGGCAATGTGCCGTCGTAGACACCGGACTGCAGATCGCTGATGTAGCCATCCAGGTTGTGCACGTCGTCGATTGTCTGGCCTGCTGTTGTCGGCCTGAGAATGCCGCTACCGTAGCCATAGTCGTAGGAAAACTGCAGGCCAGAGACGGATATTGTCATGCGGTGATACAGGATCTCATATGCGAAGTCGCCGCTGTAGGCCCCCGGCGCGGTGCCACCGCCTGTCAGCCCATGAACCGTCCCGAGGGATGATGAAATAAGAGTCGTTGCAAAAATCATCGTGTCTTCTCCTTCGAGATTTTGTTGAGAGTTTCAATTACGCGGGAACGCTCTTTCGTCCACTCGTTGTTCTTGCCGTCATACGCAATCATAGAATCCGAGACCGCAAGCGCGCGTTCCAGCCGCGTGCGCGCAGATGCCGGATCGCCGGCCTGCTCATCCAGCTTCGCCAGCGCCAGCTGCAACGCGATCCATGTGTCCTTGAGGTCCATGTTCTTCGGCTCGGCCGCGATGCGCGCCTCGAGCATCCGTTCCTCGGTCAGCCGCTCTGATCGCGCCCGCGCCGAGTCGCCTTTGAGGCGATAGGCATCGGCCAGCCACGCATGGCGATCGATCAGGTCGTCGGCGATCTCGTTCGTCAGCCCGAGCGAGTGCTCGGCCTGTTCGGTTTGCGCAAGAGACTCTTCGCAGTGTCGGATCGTCTCTACGATATCGGCATGGGTTTGCTGCGAGACCGAGCACAGATCGCTCGTAGCCTCGCCAACCTCCAAATGATATTTCGGATTGCGCGGATCGATGGCGACCAACCGGTCCGCGAGCCTCTTGTAGACCTTGAACGCCTTCGCGGCAGCGGAAAACTGGTCGTTGTTGTAATCCACGGTCCCGATCCAATATTCGCTCTGTGCATGAGCGAAGATTCGCTCCGGATTGTCGGGCTCGTCGGCGAGGAGTGCGGCGGTCGTACGCGCGGCTTCGCGAAATTTCGCCAGAGCGGCGTTGATGTCGCCACGGGTCTCGTCGTCTTCGCCCATGGCGTGGAGGATGCGGGCGCGGCGTTCGAGCGAATCCGCGGGCAGCTTTGCGAGGTCTTGGTCGGCGTAATAATGCAACGCGCGCTCGTTAACCGCCTTCATCACGTCGAGGCGGCCGACCCCTTTCAGTTCATGGCGCAAATCGGTGAGCATGAATTCGACCAGACCTTCTGCTTCGCCGCGCTGGCGCTCGGCTTCGAACCGGGCGGCGATCGCGGTGAACGTCAACACGCCCATCACTAGCACCGCGACGAGAGCCCCCGCCGTGACGGCCGTCACGCGCCGTGCGCGGCGATGCGCGTCGCGCTGGACAAGCTCGTCCAGGGGCAAACCCGCGATGCCGGCGACGAGCTTGAGAAACCCGAGCGCGTCGCCATCGCGGCTTTTGCGGAAATCGGCGGCGAGCGGTTCCACCGCTTCGCTTCCGTCACCTCGAAGTGCGGACGGAAAGCTTTGGCCGGGCTCTCCGCGATGGAGCGCCGCGAAGATCGGCCGCTCGGGATGGAGCGCGCGGAACAACTGCACCTCGCGCGAGACCCAGGGCGAGGCCGCGGCGTCCGGCGAGCAGACGACGACGAGACTGCGCGATTGCGCCAGCGCCGCGCGCACTTCGGCGCTCAGGTCGCTTGCGGCCGCCAGTTCCTCATGATCGCGGAAGATGGGCGTGAGGCGCGTGGGCACGGTGCCGCGCGCCGTCGCGCGGCCGGCGAGCCGCCGGGGCAATTGATAGCTCTCGAGGCGGCGGTGAAGACGCCGACCGAAAGCCGCATCCTTGTGACTGTAGCTGACGAACGCCCAATAGCGCTCACCCGCCTGGACGGCCCCCTCCGCCATCGCCTTCCCCTCCTGGCGTTGTCAGACTGCCAGAGAGACAGGCGTGGTACAACTTATGCCTGTACCTCTCGGCATTCCCGCAAACGCCAGCGGGAAAGCGGCAAAATCAGAAATTTCCCAACATCTCAGACCTCGGCCTCTTCGAAGACCTTGCGCGCGATCCCCACAGCGGTAGCTGCGGTAGGCCAACCCGCATAGAACGCAAGATGCGTGATGACCTCCGCGAGCTCGTCGCGTGTGACGCCGTTCTCGAGCGCGCGTTTGAGGTGGAACGGTAATTCGTTCGTCCGATAGAGCGAGATTAAGCTCGCGACGGTGATGAGGCTCCGGTCGCGCGGGCTGAGGCCGGGCCTCTTCCACACGTCGCCAAAGAGGACATTGTCGGTGATATCGGCGAGCGCGGGCGCGATGTCTGCAAAGGGATTTTTGCGCGCGGGTTGATTGGTCATGGCTTGCCTTTCATTTGCCTTGTTCATCCGTGACGCGTTCTAACCATTTGACGGCCTTGCCGTCCCTGGATTCCTGAATCGCGATATGGCTCATCGCAGTCTTGTCCGTCGCGCCGTGCCAGTGCCTCCTATCGGGCGGACAGGTCACGACATCGCCAGGTCCGATTTCGACCTTCGGTTGACCTTCACATTGCGTCCATCCGAGTCCGGCCGTCACGATCAAGGTCTGACCGCAGGGATGCGTATGCCAATTCGAGCGCGCGCCGGGTTCGAACGTCACAAGCGCTCCTGCGAAGTCCGCGGGCCCCGGCGACTTGAAAAGCGGGTCCACCCTGACATTGCCGGTAAAATTCTCTGCCGGACCTTTGAGCACGGGCTGCGAACCGTTGCGTTTAAGTTCCATCGCGCCTCACCTATCGTCCTGTTTCCGCTAATCCGGTGCTTCCGAGCTGTCGCTTTTACACTTTAATCTTCTGCCGTTCGAGCGGCGTTGCCCGCTGGGAGCGCGCGAGAAATAGTCCTGGCTCACTTATGATGACGGGGTCTGCGCCGCGCGGGCTTCAAAGAGCGGATGGTTATGAGGGCGGCGCTGCGGCAAAAGAACGTTGTGTGCCACCTCCGGCGCATCTTGTGCGTTATCAAATGGAATTGTGCGTACCGGATCGGAACATCATGACCGCGAATATCAGCCCACTCGCGGGAAAGCCCGCACCGCCAAACACGCTCACCAACATCCCACAGCTCATCACGGCCTATTTTGCGCTGAAGCCGGACGCGTGGACACCGTCGCAGCGCGTCGCGTTCGGCACGTCGGGCCATCGCGGATCGGCCTTCGAGACGGGCTTCAACGAAGCACATATTCTCGCGATTGCGCAGGCCGTGTGCGACTACCGCCGTGGCGCGGGCATCGACGGGCCGCTGTTCCTCGGCATGGATACGCATGCACTATCGGAGCCCGCGTTCGCGAGCGCCATCGAGGTTCTGGCGGCGAATGGTGTCGAGACCATGATCGCGCCGCGCGGCTGCTACACGCCGACGCCGGTCGTCAGCCACGCGATCCTGACCTATAACAAGGGGCGCGAGACGGGCCTCGCCGACGGCATCGTGATCAGCCCGTCGCACAATCCGCCGGACGAAGGCGGCTTCAAATACAATCCCACCCATGGCGGCCCCGCCGATATCGACATCACGACCGCTATCGAGAACGCTGCCAACGATTTCCTGTGCGACGATCTGGTGGGCGTGAAGCGCATGCCGTTCGAGCGCGCGCTGAAGGCATCGTGCATCCATGTCCGCGATTTCGTCGGGCCTTACGTGGCCGATCTGGCGAATGTCGTCGACATGGAGGCGATCAAGAGCGCCGGCATCCGCATCGGCATCGATCCGCTCGGCGGTGCGTCCGTGCAATATTGGGCGCCGATTGCCGAGCGCTACCGGATCGCCGCCACGGTCGTGAACGACGTGGTCGACTCCACCTTCCGCTTCATGACCATCGACTGGGACGGCAAGATCCGCATGGATTGCTCCTCGCCCTATGCGATGGCGCGGCTGGTGGCGCAGCGTGAGAAATTCGATATCGCGTTCGCCAACGACACCGACGCCGACCGCCACGGCATCGTGTGCCTGTCGAGCGGGCTGATGAACCCGAACCATTATCTCGCGGTTGCGATTTCCTATTTGTTCGCCCATCGCGAAAAGTGGAAAACGGATGCCGCCGTCGGCAAAACGGTCGTCTCGAGCGCGATGATCGACCGCGTGACCGCGCGGCTGAAGCGCAAGCTCGTCGAAGTGCCTGTCGGGTTCAAATGGTTCAGCGCAGGGCTCGTGGATGGCTCGCTGGGATTCGGCGGCGAAGAGAGTGCGGGGGCCTCGTTCCTGCGCCGTGACGGAACGGTCTGGACCACCGACAAGGACGGGTTGATCATGGGCTTGCTCGCCGCGGAAATCTGCGCGCGGACCGGCAAGGACCCGGGGCAGCTTTACGACGCGCTCGTGAACGAGTTCGGTCCCTCCTTCTACGAACGCATCGATGCGCCGGCGTCCGCCGAGCAGAAAAAGAAACTCGCCAAGCTCGATGGCGACGGCTTCGAGGCGAAAGACCTCGCGGGCGATCCAGTCACTGCCAAACTGTCGAAAGCCCCGGGCAACAACGAACCTATCGGCGGCATCAAAGTGATTTCCAGGAACGGCTGGTTCGCGGCGCGCCCCTCCGGCACCGAGGACGTCTACAAAATCTACGCGGAGAGCTTCGTCAGCGAAGACCATTTGCGGCGCATCCAGAAAGACGCGCAGACACTGGTCGGCAGTGTGATCGGTGGCTAGCGAGTCATAGCAGCGGCATTCAGATCTCCAACGTGATGGCGAAGGCTAGGCGATGTCGTGCGATGCCGCGCCGTCCGACAGCGCGGCCGCGGCACGGCTGTCGAAAGCGGCTGCGTTGGTTGGATCGT
>Ga0105239_10001016_pt1 | contig 39199 bp, 39 predicted proteins | sample KBSC44metaG_FD_92761 | JGI IMG/M metagenome (GOLD analysis project Ga0105239, IMG submission 92761) | Corn rhizosphere microbial communities from Kellogg Biological Station, Michigan, USA - KBS C4-4 metaG | ecosystem: Host-associated > Plants > Roots > Rhizosphere > Soil | place: Michigan, USA... | reverse complement strand
ATTTATCGGCCTCGGCTATACGTTGATCTATGCGGTTCACCGCCCTTATCTCACCACTCAATCCTATTTCACCCACAAGACAAATATTTGATGGCAGTGATTTGTCTTCGTACGATGACAGCAATGCGCATACCACCGCTAACTCTATCGACGGATCTTCTATTTTCAAGCCACCGGCTATATTCACAAATACATCCTTAGCCCCGAAATGGAAGCCGCCTCTTTTTTCCAGAACTGCAAGCAACAATTGTAACCTGCGCAGATCGAAACCGCTGGCTGTTCGCTGAGGGTTACCGTATACCGCCTGTGTCACCAATGCCTGTACCTCTATCATCAGCGGACGCATACCTTCTATTGTGGCAGCAATAGCTATACCACTCAGCGGCTCATCGTGTTGCGACAATAATATCTCTGATGGATTACTAACGGGACGCATACCCTTAGCCACCATTTCATATATCCCCAGTTCTGATGTAGACCCGAAACGATTCTTAAGTGTGCGCAGTATACGGTAAGCATAATGCCTGTCGCCTTCAAACTGCAGCACGGTATCCACCATGTGCTCCAAAACTTTCGGTCCGGCTATCGAACCCTCTTTTGTTATATGCCCTATGATGCATACAGGTATATTGGTGGTCTTCGCAAACTGCTGCAGTTCAGCCGCACACTCACGCACCTGCGATACACTGCCCGCACCTGATTCTACATGCGGCGATTCTAATGTTTGTATAGAATCTATAATAAGCAACTGCGGGCGTACCTTCTTTACCTCTTGAAAAATGGTATTGGTATTGGTGGCCGTCAGTAAGTAAAGATTAGGGTTAGATACTCCAAGGCGGTCGGCACGTAGTTTTATCTGCTGCGCGCTCTCCTCACCCGATACATACAGCATGGTAATGTTTTTCCATTGCAGCGCGCATTGTAAGAATAGGGTAGACTTACCAATACCCGGCTCGCCTGCTATCAGTATTACCGAGCCCGGTACCATGCCACCACCAAGTACACGGTTCAGTTCGGGGTCGGGTGCGAGCATGCGCACCTCAGTGGTCTGTACAATATCATCAAGTCGATGTGCCTTCTTTTTTTCTTTACTGTCACCATCATCCCAACTTACTGTATCTATTTTGTCTTTTGTATCACGTTGCACTACTTCTTCCACAAAAGAATTCCACGATCCGCACGATGGACACTTGCCGGTCCACTTAGGTGTTTCATATCCGCACTGCTGACAAAAAAATGCGCTTCTTGTTTTAGCCATAAAGAATAAAGATACAACTGCGATTATTAAGAGCGGAGTATAGAGAAGATCACATCAGAAATTTACGATCGTTATGTACCCGGAATAAAATAGTAAAGAATGATTGTGTAATGGCTGAAGGAAAACGTGATGCAAAGTTCTTGATCAGGTAAGTTACTTTTTAGGGGTGGGGGTAAAAGAAAGAGAGCCACTGGAAGAATCCTGCGGCTCTCACTTACTAACCCATTAAATTCACAACTTGATACAAATGTAATACTCACGTGCGGAGTAAAAAAATGGAAGTATCATAGGACTTAATTAGTTTTATAGATATAATCTAATTTTAAATTCAATATACCACATTAGGCTGATAATCAATACTAAATGGGATTTATAAATTCTATATGTATTCAAATTTAACCTCAAAGTAAAATACATTTCACTTTAGGTGTAACATGTTGATAATATTAATCTAAGTGTGATTATCGGCCATATTTTACAACCAAATTTTCATTTTCCGGGCAGGCTAAAGATGGCTAAAATTGCAGGCTGCTCCAGTATGGCTTTTCGAAAAAATATTTGGAAACTCCTCCCACCATCATATATTATATCCGAAAAGAGGTCGCATGTAATATTATATTATAAACATTGTTTGTAATATCCATACGATCATTACAATATTAATAACTAGCATCTGATTATTTCATACCTATTGCCCAGGTGGTGGTAATGCCTAGTTCATTTACCAACTAAAACCCTTGTCTGCGATATTATATAAAATAAATTAAAATATATACGTTACCCCAAAACAAGAAATAAAGCAAAGTACAAGCAAAAACCTATACCAGCTTAACCAAGCACAGCGTAAATTGCATACGCAAAATGACATTATGGAACAACCGAGCGCTAGAATAGAAAAAGTTCAAAGAACGTTTTTACCTGAAGATTTTAAAGTGACCACCTGGGAAACTTTGCAACCATATTTTGAAGACCTGCAGAACAGACAGATAGATAGCAAGGCAGGCCTAGAAAAGTGGCTGAAAGATATAAGTGAGCTGGAAGCGGTAATAGGAGAGGATGCCTGCTGGCGCCAGATACACATGACCTGCGATACCAACAACAAGGGATACGAAGAGGCATTTACTTATTTCTGTATGGAGATAGAGCCGAAGATGAAGCCGTATGGTTTTGAGCTTAATAAGAAATTACTTGCCAGCCCGTTTGTAAAAGAGCTGGACAATAATGTATTCTTTCCATACCTGCGCAGTGTAGATAACGCTATAAAGCTTTACCGCGAAGAGAATGTTGCTTTGCAGGCAGATGCAAGTCTGCTGGCGCAGCAGTATGGCGTTATATCCGGCGCTATGTCGGTAGAAATAGATGGTAAGGAGTACACCTTGCAGCAGGCTGCAAAAATGTTGCAGGATCCTAACCGTGAGCTGCGCGAAAAAGTATTTAAAACAATAGCCGCCCGCCGCCTGCAGGATAAGGATAAGCTCAACGAATTATTTGATAAGTTGCTTTCCGTTCGTCATAACATTGCAAAGAACGCGGGTTTTGATAATTACAGAGATTATAAGTTCAAAGAATTAGGGCGCTTTGATTACACACCCGAAGATTGCTTCCTATTTCATGATGCTGTTCGCGAGCATATCCTTCCATTGCAGAAATTGCTGGTAGAGGCACGCAAAAAGAAACTGGGTGTGGATGTAATGCGCCCGTGGGATGGTGATGCGGAGCCGGAAGGTACTAAGCCTCTACAGCCATTCCATACGGGGCAAGAGCTAAGCGATAAAGCCGTTGAAGTGTTCAACGACCTTCGCCCTTACTTCAGCAGTTGCCTTACTACTATGCAGCAAATGCACCGCCTCGATCTCGAAAGCCGGAAGGGTAAGGCGCCAGGCGGCTACAACTCACCATTGCCTGAAACAGGGGTGCCATTCATCTTTATGAACGCAGCAGGCACTATAGGTGATGTAATAACTATGATGCACGAAGGCGGTCATGCGGTACATTCTTTCCTGTCGCATCCGTTAGAGCTGTCTGCATTTAAAGAATACCCTATGGAGATCGCCGAGTTGGCGAGCATGAGTATGGAGCTGTTCTCTATGGAGCATTGGGATGTATTCTTTAAAGACAATAAGGAACTACAACGTGCCAAGCTCGAAGAGATGGAACGCATCATCAGTGTGCTGCCATGGATAGCTACAATCGATAAATTTCAGCATTGGCTGTATACGCATCCCGGCCATACTGTAGCCGAGCGTGAAGCACAATGGCTGTCGATACTTACAGAGTTCTCCACAGGTATCACTGACTGGACCGGCCTTGAAGAGTACCGTGCTAATCTCTGGCAAAAACAGCTTCACTTATTCGAAGTGCCGTTCTATTACATAGAGTATGGTATAGCGCAGCTTGGGGCTATAGCCATGTGGCGCCAATACCGCGAAAACAAAGAGCAGGCTATGGATAATTACATGAAAGCACTAAGCCTCGGTTATACCAAAACGCTGGGCGAACTGTACAAGACGGCAGGCATACGTTTCGATTTTTCACCCGCCTATGTAAAAGAGCTGGGACAGTTCGTTACAGACAGGTTGCACGAGATGGGGGTATAGGCGTTCATTTAACTTGTTTTTATTAAATGCGGTTCGTTTTTTAACCGCATAGGCCTTTACTTTGCACCAATTAGAATGTTCATCATGCGATATAAGTCTTTAGTGCCGTGTATGCTTTTAGCATCACTTACAGTCATATCTTGCGGCAATTCAAAAAACACCGGCAACTCATCGGTAATGCCGGGCATGTGGCAGGCACAGCCTATAGTTATTGATGGCGACAGTAAGGACTGGCCTTCGCCCTATCCTAATTATGATAGCAAGGGCAGGATTGCCTACGCCACATCTAACGATAAAGACAATCTCTACATCACTATGCAAACAGGTGATGAAATGACGCAGTTAAAAATACTAAAGCAAGGTATGACGATAGGGGTAGACACAGAAGGTGGTAAAAGCCCATCATTGCTGATAAACTACCCCCTTAAAAACGACATGGAGCCACTGGACGTAACACATGAGGAAAGTCTGAAAAGGGGCAACCAGGATCTGATGGCAAAACAACTGGGACAGAAGGTAAAACGCTCTGTGCAGGACGCCAACCAGTTTACACTCGAAGGCTTTAGCAACTGCACCGGTGGTTTTTTGGTATCACAAGCAACACCTTGTGGTGTAAAGGTAAAGATGGGCTACGATGAATACCAGGAGCTGATAGTAGAAATAGTGATACCATTCAAGGCCATCTACCACAAAGACCAACTGACACAAAGCGACTTGGGTAAGCCATTGACCGTATGTTATGCGATAAAAGGATTTAAGAAAGAGGCGGCAAATAAATCGGGTGATGCATCTAACCTGGGCGCCGGTGGCGCCAGCATGGGCAGCGCCCGTGGCGGTCAGGGTGGTGGCGGCGGCAGAGGTGGTGGAAAAGGCGGCAGAGGAAACGCTATCGACGACCCGTTAGCGCAACTCTACGAAAATACAAAAACATGGAAGCAGTTTGGTGTAGCGTATCAGCAATAATATATTAAGCTGTTTTCGGCTTAAACATCTGCTCCAGTGCTTCATATAATTCAGGATGCTTCTCCTGTAGCTCTTTAGGGCGTTCAAAGAAATACTCTGATACCACTGCGAAGAACTCCGCTTCATTGGTAGCACCATAAAGATTAATGTCAGATCTCCCTTTTGCTTTCATCTGTGCTATAGTAGTATGTATATTCTTAAGCCAAGGCTCTATGGCCGGTGTGCTCATCAGGTATTCAGGCACTCCGTCTACCGATCCGTCAGCTTTATCTATCAGGTGCACAAATTCATGTATCGCGGTATTTCTACCATCGGTAGGATTTAGAAACCCACCTATCAGTGCAGGTTGAGATAATATCATTTGCCCGTGCATAGCGCCACTGCCTACCATGCCCAGTACATTTCGCGCCGAGCCTTTTGTTTTATAGTTGGTATCAAACGTGCCCTTGTACAGTAATACCTCACTAATGTTATTATAACGCCAGTCCGGGAAGGAGAAAATAGGTATAATGGCGCTTGCCGCTACCAATAACCTGTCGGTATCCGTTACTTGTATCTCCACACCATTTACGGCTGTGCGAGCAAGAAAGTCGCGCACTCGCTCTTCAAACACTTTCTTATCAGTTGCCGATAGCTCTTTGTAGAAGTTTACATGACTTTCCAATATCTCTCCGGCGTTGGCCGGCAATACAAAGGCTGTAATGCTCTTTTTCCTGCGGGCATTATATACAATAATGGCTATAACAATAGCTACGAATACGAGTAATCCATACATATATTTATCACCAACAAAAACTATACCCTATATGCTATGGGTGCCAGATATACAGTCAATAAAAAAAGCTGTGTGGCAACGCCACACAGCTTTATACCCATTTTCTATTAGTATTATTTTATTACCTGAAGTTCCTTGCCCACCTTTATAAACGCTGCTATGGCCTTATCAAGATGGTGGCGCTCATGGCCTGCCGATATCTGTACACGTATACGTGCCTGTCCCTTAGGTACTACGGGGAAAAAGAAACCGATCACATAAATGTCTTCCTCCAGCATGCGTGCTGCAAATTTCTGTGCTATCACTGCGTCATATAGCATTAGCGGTGCTATGGCATGTGTGCCGGGCTTTATGTCAAACCCTGCATCTGTCATCTGTTTCCTGAAGTAGAGTGTATTCTCTTCCAGCTTATCGCGGAGGGCAGTCGTTTCGCTCAGCATATCCAGCACCGCTATCGATGCGCCTGCTATTGATGGTGCCAGTGAGTTAGAGAACAGGTATGGACGGCTACGCTGGCGCAGCATCTCTATGATCTCTTTTTTGCCGCTGGTAAATCCACCCGATGCGCCACCCAAAGCCTTGCCCAGTGTGCCGGTGATAATATCTATGCGACCCATAACGCCACACAGCTCATGTACCCCGCGCCCTGTTTTGCCCATAAAGCCCGATGAATGACTCTCATCGATCATTACCAGTGCATCATATTTATCAGCGAGGTCGCAAATCTTATCGAGCTGCGCTATAGTACCATCCATAGAAAAAACAGAATCCGTAACTATGATACGAGTACGTGCATCGCTATTAGCCTGTAGCTGTGCTTCGAGGTCGGCCATATCGTTATGCTTGTAGCGGCCGCGACGTGCTTTGCACAAGCGCACGCCATCTATTATAGAAGCATGGTTCAGCTCATCAGATATGATGGCATCTTCCTCACCAAGAAATGGTTCGAAAACACCTCCATTGGCATCGAAGCATGCCACATATAGTATGCTGTCTTCAGTGCCTAAAAATTTAGCTATTTTTTCTTCCAGTTCTTTATGTATATCCTGTGTGCCGCAGATAAAACGCACAGAGCTCATGCCATAGCCACGATGATCGATGGCTTTATGGGCAGCTTCTATCACCTTGGGATGAGAAGAAAGCCCTAAGTAGTTATTCGCACAAAAGTTGATGACCGTACGGCCGTTCACCTTTATTTCCGCGCCCTGCTCTGATGCAATGATGCGTTCTTGTTTATATAGGCCTGCATCTTTTATCTCCTGCAGCTCTTTTTGTATACGATTGTAAAAACTGGTACTCGCCATCTGTAAGATTTTGAAGCAAAGTAAATACAATTCAGCAACTTGTCAATTCCTTGTTATGCGATTTGTATGTCTTAAATAATTCCCAAAAGATAGCGGGCTATACTGCTTGCTGGTATATGTTCGTTAATTTTAGATAATATAACGTGCATTTGCGAATAACCATACTCATAGCCGTATTACTATTGCCATTCTTTGCCCATGCGCAGTTACTTAAAGGTACTGTCGTGGATGGGGAATCGGCTAAGCCATTGCATGGTGTTAACATTACCAACCTAACGACAGGTATGTCTACCTACACTAATAAAGACGGGACCTATACCCTCGAGGCAAAGAATGGCGACGCCATTACCTTTGTATTTCTAGGCTATCATGCGTTACAAAAGCTAACGCCTGTCAGTAATGGGGTGGCAGAGATGAAAATAGAAATGCTGCCGTTGAGTGTACAGTTGAAGGAGTACGTATTTCACGATTACTCCCCTTATCAAAAAGATTCTGCCGCGCTTGCCGATATGTATTCTACGGAGCTTACCAAAAAACCGATAAAGCCAAAAATAGAGTTTAACGGCGGTATTGCGGTCGATGGGTTGATAGGCGCGGCTGTGCAGCGTATGTCTAAAAGCTATAAGAAGAACAAAGCATTTAAGGCGGCATTCAAGAAAGATGAAGAACAGAAATTTATCGATACGCGGTATACACCTGTACTGGTAACAAAGCTCACCGGGCTTACTACCGATACGCTCGCGTTGTTCATGAATGCCTACCCTATGGATTACGATTTTGCACGTGCGGCTACAGATCTGGAGCTTAAAGGCTGGATACGCAATAATTATAAAGAATACCTGCATAATGATAAAGTACTGCCTGTGCCGCTGGCAGATAATAAGCAATAACCGCAATTTGCTTAACTTACATACAAATTACACGGTATGGTTCCCCAATGGCAGAAAGGCGTAGTGATACGTATAGAGCAGGCAACGCATAATACGCGCCGCTTTTGGATAGAGCTACCCGAAACAAATTCTTTCTTCTTCAAGCCCGGCCAGTTCGTAACCCTCGATTTGCCGATACATGAGCAGCGCAACCGACGCTGGCGTAGCTACAGTATAGCCTCTATGCCCGATGAGAGCAATGTGATAGAGCTGCTCATTGTGTATGTAGAAGGCGGCGCGGCATCTAAATATATTTTTGACGAGATAAAGGTTGGTTCAGAATTTACATTACGTGGCGCACAAGGTGTCTTCACTATGCCAGAACCAATGGATAAAGACCTGTACCTTGTATGTACGGGCACGGGTATAGCGCCGTTCCGTAGTATGCTGCATTATATCAATCAGCACCAGGTGCCGCATAAGCAGATACATTTATTATTTGGTACACGCACACAAAACGATCTGCTATATGCTGATGAAATGAGGGAACTGGAACGTATGGTACCCGGCTTTACCTACCATCCCATACTATCGCGCGAAGAGTGGGAGGGTGAAACAGGCTATGTACATGAAATATATGAGCGACTCTGCTTCGATATGAACCCATCATACTTCATGCTCTGCGGCTGGAAAGCCATGATAGATGAGGCCAAAGAACGCATACTAAAAATGGGCTTCGACAAAAAAGATGTGCATCTGGAATTGTACGGATAGTGGGCTGTTAATACTTTAATCTATACTGATAGCATAAATGAATATTAACCCCGATATAAAACAAAAGGTTTCAACTTTCGCTGAAACCCTCTATTTAAAGCTTGTGGAGAATACCGGAGTCGAACCGGTTACCTTTTGCATGCCATGCAAACGCTCTACCAGATGAGCTAATTCCCCCATTGGTCAGGTCGCAAATATAGAGGATTTTCTAAACTTCTGTGGACAATTCTAAACCGATAATTAGCATAAATACGAAAAGTAATAGCTTTACAAAAAATTAGCTCCAATTGATAAACATCCTTATAGTTGATGATGAAGAAAAGCTTAGGGCATTGCTGAAGCGTATTATTCTATTAGAAGGATATAAGGTTATGGATGTTTCAAGTATTAAGGCTGCAAAGCAAATTTTAGAAAATCAAAGCATTGACATTGTTTTATGCGACGTTAAGTTGGCTGATGGTAATGGTGTCGACTTCACTAAAGAAATAAAGGGGAAATACTCCAATATTGAAATTATATTATTAACTGCTTATGGCAATATTCCCGATGGTGTACAAGCTATAAAGAATGGCGCATTTGATTACATAGTAAAAGGTGATGACAATGATAAGATCATTCCTTTATTAAGCAGGGCGTCAGAAAAAGTGAGCTTGCTTAATAAAGTTAAAAGGCTCGAAACACAGTTAGGAAAGAAATTCAATTTTGATAGTGTTATTGGCAACAGTCAGCCTCTGCTGGATGCAATACAGCTGGCAAAAAAAGTAGCGCCTACTGATGCCGCCGTTTTGCTAGCGGGAGAAACAGGAACGGGGAAAGAAGTATTTGCCCAGGCCATACACTATAACAGCCTGCGCTCAAACCAGCCATTCGTTGCTTTAAATTGCAGCGCCTTTAGTAAAGAGCTTCTGGAAAGTGAATTATTCGGGCACAAGGCAGGGTCATTTACCGGCGCAACTAAGGATAAGAAAGGTTTAGTTGAAGAAGCTAAAGACGGGACATTATTCCTGGATGAAATAGGCGAAATGCCTTTAGAATTGCAGCCTAAATTATTAAGGTTATTAGAGAATGGTACTTACATAAGGGTTGGAGATACCAAAGAACAGAAGGCGAATCTTCGCATCATTGCCGCATCTAATAGAAATATGCAGCAAGAAATAGCAAACGGACAATTCAGAAGTGATCTCTATTATAGAGTTGCTGTATTCTCCATTGAATTACCTTCTCTGCATGAAAGGATAAAAGACATTCCACTTTTAGCAAAACACTTTTTAGACCTTTACGCTGCAAAAACGAATAAAAACATACGCAGTATATCTAACGAGGCAATTACAGCATTAAAAAACGGCGAATGGAAAGGTAATGTGCGGGAGTTGAAAAATGTAATGGAACGGGCCGTAATCTTAGAGGAGAGCAATACAATTACTTTGCAAAGCCTGCCCTTTGATCTGCAGCATGGTAAGTGTAATGATCTGCCTGCCTTTCATTTGGCTACAGTAGAGCAATGCCATATTCAAAAAATGCTTCAATATACAAATGGTAACAAGGCAGAGGCCGCACGCCTTTTAAATATAGGATTAGCCACGCTGTACAGAAAGATCGAAGAGTATGGATTAAAATGAATTAATCCTCATTTTGATAAAAGACCTTCTCAATTTGAGAAGGTCTTTTTGTTGGTACTAGTTTATATTGGCCCTGCATGGCATGCCAGAAGCGGGTTGCATCCTTAACTAAGTACACTTTCGATCTTGGTACGGCATTAGCAAATGTTAGCTAAACAACTTACAATGATCAACCAGCTTGAGATGCCCATGTACTTAGAAGAGGCATTGCCGGAACTGTCCCCGGACCTGAAACAATGTAAAAAAGATAACCCCTATATACTAATGAATTTGCTAATTGCCTTCACGAGCAAAAACATTGAGGAGCATAATTATAAGGTTGTAAAACGTTGTTTTAAAATAGCAGACAAACTATATAGTAAGGGTAATGTGATGGTAAAAAATGCGGTAGAAAATGTGTTTGTATATGCATTTTCGCGCCTGCTATGCCACGACAAAAAGGAAACATCGAAGACTTTGGGTTTAATCCCGGGATCACTTTATTCGCTGTATATCAACCAGATGCTTAGAACAAGTATATAACACTCATTCAGTACAAAATATATAATCCAACAAAAGTATGGAAGCCCGACAAAGGATTCATTTATCAGAAAACAAGCATTTCAAATCTGTACACACTCATAGTAATACAATATCATTAACGAGTCGTCAAAATATTATAGTAGAAGTTGCTAACGTAAGCCATATTTTTTGGGCACAAGAGATTTGTGAAGAAATGTTAGCATCTGCTATAGCACGTGGTACAGGTATCTCTAAACGTACTCCGGAATTTATACGATCGAAAATGATGGAAGGTGAAGCGGTAATAGCATTTGGGCAGAATGGCAACTGGGCCGGCTTTTCATATATCTCAGCTTGGGAGGAAGGGAAATTTGTATCTAATTCGGGTTTGATAGTTGCACCCGAATTTAGAGATGCAGGCGTAGCAAAAAAAATAAAGAAGACCATCTTTGAACTATCCCGTCAAAAATATCCTGATGCCAAAATATTTAGCCTGACAAGCGGGCTTGCCGTAATGAAGATGAATCATCAATTAGGGTTTGAGCCTGTTACCTATGCTGAGTTAACATCGGATACAGCCTTTTGGGAGGGTTGCAAATCATGTGTCAACAGCCCAATATTGGAAAGTAAGGGAAGGCGCAATTGTTTATGTACCGCAATGCTCTATGATACTGAAAAGAAATAAGGATCAGGCTCTCATTTTGATAACAGACCTTCTCAATTTGAGAAGGTCTGTTTGTTAACAGGTGGATCGTTTTATAAACATTCTACTTGCAAATGCCTGATAATAAAGCATTTCACATAATAATAGTCAATTCCTGAATTATAGGTATGCCGTTTGGAATATACGGTTAAACGCAACAAGACATCACAATGGTAACATCAATATTAATAGCAGGAACACTAATAAGCTTTTGGCTTCTTTTTAAAGCTATAGACTGGTTTGAAAAAATATAATGATTTTATGAAAACACATCTTTTGACTTTGCTTCTGATCACTTTATCGCTCAACTCTTTTGGTAAGCAGGCAAGTGGGATTTATCTGAATTTTTCGGATTACAAGAATGATAAGCTTACATACGAAAATACCCATTCTAAGGAATCACCTAAAATACATGTTCATGAATTTTTCTGGAATGTACCGACCATAGCTGTTACTCAAAATGGTAAGAAGCATGCATACAAAAAGAGTGATATCTACGGCTTTAAAGATCGCAATAACAATGTATACCGGTTTTATAAAAACTCAGAATATAAGATCGTAGAAGCTGCTCAAATGTATATCTATGTATTGCCGGAACATATTGCACAGAGTAAAGGTTTCAAAGTGGCAAACAGATATTATTTCAGCATTGCTCTCGAAACAGATATAAGGCCATTAACACTTGGCAACTTAAAGGACGCATATAGCAAAAACGAAAAATTTATTGATCTGCTTGATCAATATTTTAATAGTGAAAACATACTGGAATACGATACACTGCATAAAACTTTCAAGGTCAATTATGTTCTTTCAAAAGCTATAAGTAAATAACTGTATTTACCACTTAAAATAAATTTTATGATCGCCTTATTTATTGTAGCTGTATTAACCTTTGGGTATATGGTCTATGTATTAGTTAAACCCGAAAAATTCTAAAGATATTTTTATGAATTCACAGATATTTGGTGTTGCTATAATGTTCGTAGCGACTTTATTGATAGCAGTTCCGCTCGGGAAATACATCGCAAAAGTTTATGGTGGCCAGAAGACATGGCTTGACTTTATTTTTAACCCGATAGAGCGATTGTTTTTTAAAGTTTCCCGTATTGATCCTAATAAGGAAATGAACTGGAAGCGTCACCTGGTAGTGCTACTGACCTTAAACCTGGTGTGGTTTTTCTGGGCGATGTTCTGTTTATTAAACCAGAGATGGTTACCAATGAATCCCGATCATAATCCGAACATGACCCCGGATCTTGCGTGGAACACTGCTATCTCATTTCTTGTTAATTGCAACCTGCAGCAGTATAGCGGAGAAACCGGTGTATCTTATTTTTCACAGGTATTTGGTTTAATGTTCTTGCAATTTGTATCAGCAGGTACAGGTATGGCTGCAGCCGCAGTTGTTTTCAACGCATTAAAAAACCGGACAACAGAACAGTTAGGCAACTTCTATAATTACTTGTTGAAAAGCTGTACCCGCATCCTTTTGCCAATATGCATCCTTGTTGCCTCTATTCATTTATTTGAAGGCACGCCGATGACATTTAAAGGTATGGATACAGTAACATCATTACAGGGCGATACGATGCATGTAAGCAGAGGGCCTGTAGCTGCCTTTGTTGCGATAAAACATCTTGGTACAAATGGTGGTGGCTTTTTTGGTGCAAACTCTGCACACCCGCTTGAAAATCCTACCTACTTCTCAAATATGGTACAGATGATCGTTCAAATACTTATACCGTTTGCAATGGTATTCGCGTTTGGCTTTTATACCAATAAAAAGAAACTAGCCTGGGTATTCTGGAGTGTAATGACCATAGGCTTTCTTATACTTGTAATACCCGCCATCAGTGCGGAAGTACATGGAAACCCACTGATAACCCAAATGGGTATCTCGCAACCGGGGGGTAATATGGAAGGAAAGGAGGTGCGCTTTGGTGCCACAGCTTCCGCATTCTGGAGCATAGCCACAACCGTTATATCCACAGGATCAGTAAATGCAATGCATGACAGCTTCATGCCGGTATCGGGGATGAATATGATGTTGGGCATGATGATCAATTCTTTCTATGGTGGTGTGGGCGTAGGATTTCTTAATTTCTTCATCTATGTAATACTCGCCGTATTTATCGGTGGATTGATGGTGGGACGTACGCCGGAATTTATGGGCAAAAAGATAGAGGCAAGAGAAATGAAGATCGCAATGATCATTGCGCTATTTCACCCTTTCCTGATATTAGCAGGTACTGCAATTGCCAGTTACCTAACTGCACACGATACTAATATGGGATGGTGGTATGCCGATGCTGCCGGAAAAGGATTGCATGCGTCCGGGTGGCTTAATAATCCGTCCAATCATGGGTTTAGCGAAATGCTGTATCAATACACATCTTCATCAGCTAATAATGGTAGCGGGTTTGAAGGGCTTGCAGACAATAATCCGTTTTGGAATATAAGTACAGGAATAGTGTTGCTTTTTTCTCGCTTCCTTCCCATTATAGGGCCAGTAGCCATAGCCGGGCTGATCGCTAAAAAGAAATTTATACCGGAAGGCGGCGGCACACTTAAAACGGATACGGGCACATTTGGCCTATTAGTATTTGCCGTAAAGGTGATAATTGCTGCACTGGCCTTTTTCCCCGCATTAGCATTAGGACCGATTGCAGAATGGATGAAAATGAAATAAGTAGATATGTCAACAACTAACTGAGAAGTAAAAAAATAAACATGAAAAGAGATAATAAAGAAAGGCTTTTTAAAAGTGACTTAGTAGGAACAGCTATCAAGCAGTCTTTTATAAAGTTGAACCCAAAATATCAGTTTCGTAATCCTGTAATGTTCACAGTTGAAATCGGGACCATTGTAATGCTATTTGTATGCATCTGGATATTAACAGGTGAAAATAAGCAGGGCTCTTTTGTATACAACCTCATTATATTTTTTATCCTGCTTATTACGCTTCTGTTCGCAAATTTTGCGGAAGCAATAGCAGAAGCAAGAGGAAAGGCGCAAGCCGCCTCTTTGCGGAAAACAAGAGAAGAAACCCCGGCCAAAAAGATTGAGCTGATGGGAGAGATATTTATGAATGAAATTCATATCGTGCCATCTTCACAATTAGTAAAGGGCGACATTTTTATATGCGAAGCGGGCGACATTATACCAACAGACGGTGAAATTATTGACGGTATCGCCACTATAGACGAGTCCGCTATTACAGGTGAATCAGCCCCGGTTGTGAGGGAATCAGGGGGTGATAAATCATCGGTAACAGGTGGTACTAAAGTATTGTCAGATAAGATAAAAGTTAGGGTTAGCACTGAGCCGGGAGAAAGTTTTCTTGATAAAATGATTGCCTTGGTAGAAGGTGCATCAAGACAAAAAACGCCTAATGAGATCGCTTTGACCATTTTACTTTCAGGGTTTACTTTAGTGTTCATTATTGTTTGCGTAACGTTGCAGCCCTTTGCATCTTATGCAAAAACGCCAATACCTATTTCTGCTTATATCGCGCTTTTCGTATGCCTGATACCTACAACCATTGGTGGCCTATTATCGGCAATAGGTATATCTGGGATGGACAGAGCTCTTAGGGCCAATGTAATTTCAAAATCAGGTAAGGCGGTTGAGACAGCAGGTGATATCGATGTTTTGCTCCTTGACAAAACCGGCACTATTACTATTGGTAATCGTAAAGCAACAAAATTTTACGCTGCGCCACATACTTTCTTATATAACCTTATTGAAGCAGCCGTATTAAGCTCTACATCAGACTTGACTCCCGAAGGAAAATCGATCGTTGAGTTAGGTAAGCAAGAGCTGGTAGGAGACGAAGTGAAGGGGTATGTAGAGAAGGCTACAGATGGGAATAAAGAAAGCAAGTTCAATTCTGAGATAATAAATAACATAGAATTTTCAGCGGAGACCAGGGCTAGCGGTGTTGACTTAGCCAATGGCGTAAAGATCAGAAAAGGAGCTTACGATGCTATGAAGCTAATGGTAGAAAAGGCGGGGAATGTATTCCCTGATTATACCACGCAACAAGTAAACCTGATAGCAAATAATGGTGGAACGCCCCTTATTGTGATAGCAAATAATGAAGTATTAGGGGTAATAGAATTACAGGATATTATTAAGACAGGCATTCAGGAGCGATTTGAACGCCTGCGCAAGATGGGCGTGAAAACAGTAATGGTGACCGGAGACAACCCTTTAACTGCAAAGTATATAGCGGAAAAAGCCGGCGTAGATGATTATATAGCTGAAGCAAAGCCGGAAGATAAAATGAACTATATCAAAAACGAACAGCAAAGCGGCAAGCTCGTAGCAATGATGGGCGACGGCACTAACGACGCACCTGCTCTTGCACAGGCCGATGTAGGCGTAGCAATGAATAGTGGTACGGTTGCAGCTAAGGAGGCCGGGAATATGGTAGACCTGGATAACGACCCGACCAAGCTGATAGAAATTGTAGAGATAGGTAAACAGTTGCTAATGACACGTGGTACATTGACAACTTTCTCAATTGCAAATGACGTAGCTAAATACTTTGCGATAGTACCTGCTCTTTTTGTGGCTTCGATACCCGCGCTAGAGCGAATAAATATAATGCAGTTGCATAGCCCGTCATCTGCAATACTTTCTGCTATCATTTTTAACGCGATCATTATACCGCTGTTGATACCACTGGCATTAAGAGGTGTGGTTTATAAACCAATTGGCGCAAGTGCATTACTGCAAAGAAACTTATTTATATATGGTATTGGAGGTGTTGTTCTGCCATTTATAGGTATCAAGCTGATAGATATGGCTGTAACATTTTTTATGTGATCTCTATTTAGAATAAAAATTAAGAATTATGAAAAAGGAACTAATTCCATCCCTGCTACTAACTATAATCTGTATCGTTTTTTTTTCCGGTATTTATCCGCTGATCGTTTGGGGTATCGCGCAATTTGCACCCAATAAGGGAGAGGGGTTTGTTATAGTTGACCATGGTAAAAAATATTATGAAAATGTGGGCCAAAAATTTACAGAAGATAAATACTTCTACTCCCGGCCATCAGCTGTTGATTATAATGCAGCTGGCTCCGGCGGTAGTAATAAAGCACCCACCAACCCTGAATATCTGGTGCAGGTAAGCGCGCGGATAGACAGCTTTATGGTGCATAACCCTTCTGCCAATAAAGCAGATATACCTTCTGATCTTGTTACTGCAAGCGGCAGCGGCCTTGACCCGGACATCAGCGTTCAGGCGGCAATTGTCCAAATACAACGTATAGCTGCTATACGAAAAGCTTCTGTAACACAATTACAAGATCTGGTGCAGGCGCATGTACATAAGCCATTGGGCCTGGGCCCATCTTGTATCAATGTACTAAAGCTGAATATCGATCTGGATAAAGCGTTGAGCCAATAAAATGTACGGCGTGCCTTGCGTTATCTATTTTTGTGCTGCCGGCATTCTGAAATAAAAATAAGAACAAAAATTACCAAAGCTATTTACATACTTAAAACAACGAAAATGAAAAAAACAAAAATTGCATTGGGGGTATTAGCCGCTCTGATGCTTACACATCAAGCTAATGCACAATCCACGCACATAAGCGACCAATCACCCGCCTCAGAGGAGCCCGTACAGGTCGCAAAGAGCAAGATACCATGGGAAGGGTTTGATCAATCATGGATCAACGGTAATGACCGGAGAGATTCATCGATATTTCATATTCCCTATTTTACACCCAGCATATTGATCGATAACAATATCACCCATTCATTTAATAATCCTATAGATCATACTGTTGTGGGCTCTACTGCACTTTCCCGTAATGATGAAATGGTAATATCCGCTATCAATATTGGTGGAGATTTCACTTATGGTGATGCTCACGCACGTATTATGACGCAATTCGGAGCGCGTTCACAAGTTGTTCCGAGGAATGATCTTAGCCCTTATCGCGGCCAGTACGATCTTGCGGATGCTTATCGTTATCTCGATGAGGCTTATGCAGGGTACCACTTTAATAAATGGTACGGTATCAATGTAGATTTTGGATTGTTTATGTCTTACATAGGTCTTAATTCATACTATCAGCAGGAGAACTGGGAATACCAGGCATCATTTACCTCCGATAATACTCCCTGGTTTTTTAATGGTATCAGAACACAGATATTCCCTTCTAAATACATGAAGGTAGAAGTTTGGATAATAAACGGCTGGCAGAGCTATGGCTCATTTAATGCATTACCCGGTGTAGGCGGTAATGTTACATGGTGCCCTAATGAGCGTGTTAAATTGCTTACTAACGACTACTGGGGTACAGATGCTGCCGGTCTCATTGGCAGACATAGATTCCACTCAGACAATAGCTTTTTATACAGGTACTATAATGAGCCGAAATCTAAAGGAATAAGTAGAATGGCTTTTTCTGCAACCGGAGATCTAGGGTTTGAAAAAGGCGACGGGGTAGACGGCTTTAAAGATGGCGGCCCTAGTAATCCCGCTCAATATTTTGCAAGCTGGATGGTTTATAACAAAATATGGTTTGCGAAAAATAAACTTGGCTTCTATTGTGGTGGTGGCTGGATGACCAATCCGGGACGTTACCTTGTTCTTGCGCCTACAGGTGATGCAAGTCCTTTCCCGAATCCTACTAACCCTACACAAACAGTAGGCACACACCCTTTTACTGAAAACCCAGGTGATAAGTTCTCAGGTTGGGATTGCTCGGCTGGCCTTAGCTGGACGCCCAATCAAAGTATAGAGTTTAAAGCGGAATGGGTACATCGTGAAGCAAACGTAAATTACTTCGCAGGCCCGGGTGGAGTAACGTCTCCAAGTGGGTATACTTATACCCCTATACCGGCAACAGGATGGGCGCCAAATCTTACTAAATCAGAAAACAGAATAATCTTTGCTGCACTTTTCAGGTTATGATGCAAGCTTTAACAAAATATCATTAAGTGTGATAGTGGCGTTGTCCTTAGGGCACGCCACTTTATTTTTTATCGTGGTACTATTAAATGTTCATTATGGAAGATGATAAAGAAAAAAGCGTAGCGCATTTCTTAGAATTAAATCGTCAGAGTAGCAGGGGGCGGTTGAAGATATATATAGGGATGAGTGCCGGGGTAGGTAAGACATACCGCATGCTGCAGGAAGCACATAGTTTACTACGCAATGGTATCAATCTGAAGATAGGCTATATAGAAACCCACGGTAGAAAAGAGACCGAGGCATTGATAGAAGGGTTGCCAATAATCCCCAGGCGCGAAATATTTTATAAAGGCAAAAGGTTAGAGGAACTGGATGTGCAGGCGATATTGCTGTTACATCCCAAAGAGGTAATAATAGATGAACTGGCACATTCAAATATCCCCGGTAGTAAAAATGAAAAGCGGTGGCAAGATGTACTGGATATTTTAGAAGCGGGGATAGATGTAATTACAGCAATCAATATCCAGCATATTGAAAGTATTAATGCCGATGTTAAAGAGATAACGGGTATAGAGGTCAGGGAACGTGTTCCTGATAAGATACTCCAGTTAGCGGACGAGGTCGTAAATATTGATCTTACAGCAGATGAACTTATAACCAGAGTGAAGGAAGGGAAGATCTACGATCATTCCAAAATTCAACAGGCCCTGCAAAATTTTTTCCAGCCCGATAAAATTTTACAACTCCGCGAACTTGCACTGAAAGAAGTTGCCGGGCAGGTGGAAAGAAAAGTGGACTATCAAATAACAGCGAAACTAACTCCTTTCCGCCATGAGCGGTTTTTGGCCTGTATTTCCTCCAACCACGAAATTGCCCAACGTATAATCAGAAAAACAGCCCGGCTTGCATCTTACTATAACAGCCAATGGTATGTTTTATACGTACAAACCTCTAAAGAGGCTAATGACAGAATATCCCTGGCGGCACAACGCCATTTAATTAATAACTTTAAGAACGCTACAGAATTGGGTGCTGAGGTAATCAGAAAAAAATTTGAAAACGTAGCAGAGGCGATCATAGAAACAACTAAAGAAAAAAATGTGACTACCATCTGTATTGGTAAGCCGCATTTAAACCTATTTCAGATAATGCTGAGAACGGGTGTATTTAATCAGTTATTAAAAACGCTCTCAAAGAACAACATTGATATTATAATCTTATCGTAATGACTTTATCTGTTAGACATAAAATATGGCTTGGAACTATCTTCTGGTTCGTTTTACTGATATTAACAGGAGGCGCAGGTATTTACTATACTGCCAGTCTGAAGGGCGATGCTAAAGAGGTACTAAAGGATAATTATAAAACATTGCTGTATTGCCATACAATGCAGCAGAGTCTGGATAGTATGGATATAAACTATCCTCAGGCTGTTAGCAAATTTGAAATTGCCTTAGAGCAGCAGGAAAAGAATATTACAGAACCCGGAGAAAAGGGAGCAACGCACCAATTGAGAGTTCTATTCGATCAATTAAGGTCTGGCGATACAACGAAACTCAATATAAGAGAAATACAAAATGAAATACAAAGGGTTCTGTTCTTAAACATGAACGCCATTAATAATAAAAATACCAAAGCAGAAGCTACTGCTGAAAATGCATTAACCATAATTATTACTTTGGGTGGTATTGTATTTCTGATAGCATTTACATTTTCAATTAATTTCCCGTCAATTGTTACAAACCCTATTAGTCAATTATCGGATGCGATAAAAGAGATCAGTAATAAGAATTACCGGCATAGGATACACATTGATAATAAAGATGAGTTTGGGCGTCTTGCGGATGCATTTAATAACATGGCTGAACGGCTCGAGTATTTTGAAAGCAGCAACCTGAATAAGGTAATGCTTGAAAAGAGCCGGGCAGAAGCTGTAATTAATAGCATGAAGGATGCAAGCATTGGTATAGATAAAAATAACACCATTCTTTTTGCAAATCAACAGGCATTGCAACTATTAGGACTGAGGCCGGCTGATATAGTTGATAAATCAATTGCAGAAGTAAGCAAGAAAAATGATCTTTTTAATTTTTTAATAAACAATGAGACCCCCGCACCATTTAAGATAGTAGTAGAAAACCGGGAGAACTTTTTTATAAAAGAAGTAATTGAGGTAAAGCAGGGAGAAGGTAATAATAAAGTGATCGTTTTAAGGAATATTACCTCGTTTAAGGAGTTAGATACAGCCAAGACAAATTTCATTGCCACAATTTCACACGAGTTAAAGACACCCCTGGCAGCCTCGGATTTTAGCTTGAAATTATTAAGTGATGAAAGGATAGGAGCATTATCTGAAGAGCAAAAGGAGCTAATCCAAAACCTTAAGCAGGACAACCAGAGGGTATTGAAAATATTAAGTGAGCTATTAAATATGTCACAGATAGAGGCGGGCCGTATCCAGTTGGATGTGCAATCTGTCAACCCATATCTTATTGTTGATAATGCCATTGAAACAGTTGCGTCAAGTGCCAGGGAAAAGAACATCGAGATCATTAAAACAATGAATGACGGCCTTCCACTTATCCACGCGGATGCCGAGAAAAGCACATGGGTATTAAATAACTTCCTTACAAATGCTATCAAATATTCTGCCGATGGAAGTGTAATAAATATAAGCCTGCATGTTGATGGTGGAGACCTGGTCTTTTCTGTTGAAGATCATGGACCGGGAATTGCGCCGGAATACTTGTCCCGATTGTTTGAACGATATTTTCAAGTACCAGGGGCAAAGGCCAAAGGAACCGGGTTAGGATTAGCGATCTCTAAAGACTTTATAGAAGCGCAAAAAGGTAAGATATGGGTAAAGAGCGAAATAGGCAGGGGCTCTATATTTAGCTTTTCTTTGGAAACCATTAATAGCTAACGTATTGGCTTAAAATTTTCTGTAGAAAGCGTAAATTGCAAATCGAATATCCCATACAATCATGATACAGGAAAGCACTATAAAATTCATCACGCAGCTCTCTAAGAATAACAATAAAGCATGGTTCGATAAGAACCGTGATACATACCTTGCAGCAAAGGAAGATTTTGAAGTAGTGATAGGTAATGTGCTGGAAGGATTAACCAAGATTGAGCCAACGTTTGCAGAGTTCAGTGCGAAGAACTGCATCTACCGTATCTTTCGCGATGTACGTTTTAGTAAGGATAAGACCCCTTATAAATCCCATTTTGGTGCGTTCTTTTGTAAAGGTGGTAAAAGCTCGCCTGCTGCGGGCTATTACCTACATGTAGAGCCGGGTGGCAAGAGCATGATAGGTGGCGGCTTATGGATGCCCGAAGCGCCCCTGCTTAAAGCTGTGAGACAGGAAATAGATTACAGCTTCGATGAGTTTAAGGGTATCATAGAAAATAAGCAGTTCAAGAAATACTTTAAGAAAGTAAACGGTGAGCAACTGGTGAAACTACCGAAGGGTTATGAAGCAGATAACCCTGCCATCGAGTTCTTGAAACTGAAAAGCTTTACTGTAGGCTGCGCTATTGACGACAAAGACCTAACCGCAAAAAACTACGAAAAGAAGTGTGTGGAAATATTTACGGCTATGAAGCCATTCATCGATTTCCTTAACCGATCACTCGACTAACGTTAGTTACCGAATACCAGAAATTCAAATGGCTTATCACTGCGATCGCTCATTCTCCTTTTGGTGAGCTTGTCGGCTTTTAACTTGCTCTTTTTGTAAACATCGAGCATTTCGCAGCTGCGTTGTATCTGTTTCTCGGTGTCTACTTTATTCACCAACGACATCAGCTCTTCCACCTTGCTGTCAAAGTTTTCCGTCCATTGTTCGGCTACTTTGGTTGTAACTAAAAGTTCGCGTACCTGCTGTTTCATAGGACATTGCTTTTCTCACTTTTAGAAAATTAAGTCTTTTTTTAACAAAACAGAAACACTTTTGCCGTTTGGCCTCACATTTTTAATTGTATGATAGATAACGCTTTATGGCGTTTTTCAATAAAAATTAGTAAGATATGGGTAGCGTTCTTCGTATAGGGCTTTTACTTTAGTCAGTATCTTTTCGCGCAGCCCATCAACATTCATACGTTCTGTAGCAGATATAAATACACATGAATTATTGGTAAGGTGGTTCCACCTGTCATGCAACTGATTCATAAGGTCTTGCTTCACCTCATCATCCAGCCACTTATCAAATGTCTGCTCTTCGTAGATATCCATCTTATTAAAGATGGTGATGGTCGCCTTATCAAATGCGCCTATTTCTTGCAAGGTCTTATTCACCACACCCATCTGGTCTTCGTAACCCGCGTGCGATATGTCTACTACATGCAGCAAGCAATCTGCTTCGCGTACCTCATCGAGTGTGCTCTTAAAACTCTCTACAAGATGATGCGGCAACTTCCTGATGAATCCCACGGTATCGCTTAGCAGGAAGGGCGTTTGCTCATAGACGATCTTGCGGGTGGTAGTATCCAGTGTAGCAAAGAGCTTATTCTCTGCAAACACTTCAGATTTGCTGAGCAGGTTCATAATAGTACTCTTGCCTACATTGGTATATCCTACAAGGGCTACACGTATGTATGTACCACGTACCTGGCGCTGTGTGGCAGCCTGCTTATCTATCTCTGCAAGGCGCTTGCGCAATAAGGATATTTTGTCCTTTACGATACGGCGGTCGGTCTCTATTTCTGTTTCACCTGGTCCTCTTGATCCTATACCTCCACCCTGGCGCTCAAGGTGTTTCCACATACCACGCAGGCGTGGCAATATGTACTGGTATTGCGCTAGTTCCACCTGCACCTTTGCAGATGCGGTCTTTGCCCTGCTGGCAAATATATCCAGTATAAGATCGCTCCTATCGATAACTTTTACACCAAGCACATCTGATATATTGCCTATCTGCGAGCCGGTAAGCTCATCATCAAATATTACGAGGTTTATACCCTTGGCCTGCACATATTCTCTTATTTCCTCCAGCTTGCCCTTGCCTACGAATGTTTTGCTATCGGGGTGGGGAAGCTTTTGTGTGAATGTCTTATAAGTCTGCGCACCAGCGGTCTCCGCGAGGAAGGCCAACTCGGTAAGGTATTCTTTAAGCATAGTCTCTGTCTGTTCCTTGTATACAAGGCCTACCAGTATGGCTCGCTCATCGTGTTGTATTCTGTTCTTTAAGTCTATCACTTATTCAAGGTAAATATTAATACTAAAAGCTATTGTCAATGTTATCACAAATAAGCTCATAACAATCGTTCCTGCTCACGAAGCCAGCGCTCCGGTATATCGTCATTGCTGGCTACAAGATAGTCGTTATACGAGCATGGTACATACGACTGGTTTGGTAAGCGCATCCACCACCTGTTAGTACGCTTGCTTTTCAGGAAGATGGTATCATTGTCTGTAAATGCTACGTTGAATACCATAAATTCTTCGCGCTCTGTAAGGTGTGCCTCTGTTCTGCGCACCAGGTAGCCATCTACAAAGTACCACAACATTTGCGATATAAGCTTGGCGGTCATGTTATGTACATCTTTCGATGCGTCATAGCCATAGATACCAAACGATGAAAGCTCATTGCTCATACCTGCATAGCGCGTAAGCACACAAGCTTCTTCACCACTTAGACCATTTGGCGAGCCATCTGTATTTACAGGTGCCTCGCTGTATTTTATGGCAGATATATCAAAGCTAAAAAGGCTGCTGGTACGTAATACCGGCTCCATATCCTCTATATGCTCACGCACCTTGCCCAGCCTGAAGAAGTCGAACCGCAACTTATCGAGGGTTTCCAGCATGCGTGGGTGGGCGTAATAGCTTTGGAAAGCCATGTGGCTGTAGTGGGTAATAAAATTCGGCTTCTCTGTAAGCATATTCATCAGGAAGCTATCGGCTGTAACGGTTTCCGCTTCTGCGAGATCTATCAGCATATCCGCTACAGATACATTTATCATTTGCTCTGCTTTCTTAAAAACTTCATATTGCTGCAGCGTGAGGTCGTGTGATCCGCCAATTACTATCGCCAGCTTGCCGGCAGCGTGTATCTCCTGCAGCACGGTAAGCAGGGCCGCCCGTGTATCATCGAGCGTAGCACCCATGCGTAAATTGCCGGCATCGGCAATTTTTATAGCCGACTGCCAATGATATAATTTATATAAATGTTCGCGCACAGCGTCAGCACTGCTTTGTGTACTGCTTTTGTGCGCTCCGCGCCATTCGTCACATCCTACTATCACTATATCGGCCGTTTCCCAGTCGAAGCCCTGTGCTGTAGCACACTGTATATTAGCCCCCCACTGCAGCGGCTCATAGATGCCGGGCTGCTGTTTTTCAATAAAATGTTTCGGCTCAAAAAAAGATAATAGGTCCTGCATATTGTATTTTAAAAGTACATGATGGTTATTGCCGTAAAAGTAATGCAGTGCAAACTTATGGGCACATAAATTTTTTATTGTTAAAAATAGTTAAGCAGAGCAAAGTTTAAGTGCCAAATGCTGCTATATTTTTATATTTTTGGCAGATAAGTAATTAAGTAATAATAATGGCCACAGGTAAAAAAGCAAAGCCTTCCTATTTCAATGCTATCATGGGCGTAGCCCTGGTACTTTTTCTATTAGGCATACTTGGCTGGCTGCTTATTAACGGACGCCAACTTTCACGTGCATTTAAAGAAGATCTTGAAGTGCAGGTAGATTTCCATGATAACACTACGGATGATAATGTAAGCAAGATGCAGCATATCCTCGATAAGCAACCATTCGTGAGGGATTCCCGCATTATTACGAAGGAAGAGGCAGTGAAAATGGAGAGCCAGACAGAGGGTGAGAATGTAGTCGATTTCTTAGGTTATAATCCGCTATTCCCTTCTATTGTATTAAAGCTGCATGAGGAATATGTAAATCCCGATAGTCTGGAAAAAGTACGCCGGTTCGTTCTGCAAAGTAATGTGGTACGCGATGTAACGTGGCAGAAGGTAGTAGTGAAGCAGATGGATGCCAATTTCAGGAAGATAGGCATCATACTTGGCGGTATCTCTATCCTTTTGTTCATTGTTGTTATATTCCTCCTGGATAATACCGTACGCCTTGCCATGTTCAGCAACCGCTTCCTGATAAAGACCATGCAGATGGTGGGTGCGAAGCATCAGTTCATCTCGCGCCCGTTTGATGTGCGTGCTATGATAAACGGGCTTATCAGTGGCCTCGTCTCTGTATTGGGACTATGGTTGGTAATGTCTTTTGCCAAGAATACATTCCCTGAATTGGGTGCATTGAATGACCCTATTCTGTTATCTTTATTAATGGTAGGTATGATAGTGATGGGTATTCTTATCTCCGTGATAAGTACGCATCGCTCTGTTATCAAGTACCTGAAATTACATGTTGACGACCTTTATTAATTTAATTTTTTAATATTACTATTATGGCTACAGTATCAAAACCACAACAGAACCAACCAACGCAGGCACGCCCTGCGGCTCGCCCGGCTACAGTTGCCAGGCCGCCACAAATGCCTAAGAAAACGGCTCAGCCACAAATGCAGCAGGCGTTTCTTTTTGATAAAAGCAACTACACATGGATCATTGCGGGTATAGCCCTTATATTCATTGGCTTTATGCTGATGAGCGGCGGTAAAAGCCCCGATCCACACGCTTTTAACTATGCAGAAATATACAGCTTCCGCCGTATTACCTTGGCGCCTATTGTGGTGCTGCTAGGTTTTGCAGTAGAAGTATACGCTATCATGAAGAAACCTAAAGAAATAACTGCTTTGGCTACAATACCACACACACCTACTGATGTAGCTGTGCAGGCATAGATCAATGTAAAAATAGAAACTTAAAAGGGCTGCGATCGCAGCCCTTTTTGCTATTAAGTACGCCATTAAACTAAGAAGCCTCTGCAAATCGCAGAGGCTTCTTCAATATGATTAGTATATAAAATTAGATCTTCCAGTCGTCGACGCTTGCACCTTCATTGATAGCTTCTGTAACGATGCTTGAAGTTTCAATTATTTCGCCCGGCTCACCTGCTTCCGCAGTTACAGACATGTGGCCTTCTTCGTTCTCCTGGTCGTGATTGAATGCATCGAAATCGAAATCCGGCATCAGGTCGGTCTTTACAAAACTGATGGTCTCGGTAAGCGCTGCAAGAAATTTGTTGAAATCTTCTTTGTACACAAACATTTTGTGTCTGTCATAACCATTATCATCAAAGCGCTTCTTGCTTTCTGTAATCGTTATAAAATAGTCACTGCCACGGGTAGAGCGAACATCAAAAAAGTATGTTCTCCTCTTTCCTGCCTTGATACGCTTGCTGAACAAACTTTCATTGTTCCTGTTGTCACGATTCTCACGGTTCTCACCAAAGTTCTTGTTTTCGTACGCCACAATTCTGTGTTTTAGTTAATAATGAGGACAAAAATAATTAAGAAACGCAAGTATCCAAATTAATTTCCTTTAAAGTGTAATATATTATTTTGAAACCAAGTAGCTAAGCCCCCAAAGGGTATATATGCGCCTTATGCCACTACAAACTGGTAGCCTTTCCCTTTTAGGGTCACTATTTCTATCCCTTCGGCATCAGCTAGATAACCACGCAATTTACGGATATATACATCGAGCGTGCGCGAGTTGAAGAATGAATCATCGCCCCACACCTGTTGTAATAATACTTTCCGATCTACTACTCTGTTAGTATGCGCGCACAACAAGCCTAATACCTGTGACTCCCGATGTGATAGTTTTATCACTTTATCCTGTGTATGCAGCTCAAAGCGGCCGGGGTAAAAACGGTATTGTTTCAGCATCACCTCATCGGGCAGGGTGTTAGATACTACGTCTGTTTCCGCGCGCCTTAACTGATTTTCGATGCGTACTATGAGCTCTTCCATACTAAAAGGCTTTCTCAGATAATCGGCACCGCCGGATGCGAAACCTTTTACAAGGTCATCGGTCTGTGTTTTTGCCGTAAGAAAAATGATAGGCAGGCGGGGATGTACATTATGTATATGATTGGCAAGCACAAAGCCATCTGTATGTGGCAGCATTACATCGAGCAGGCAAAGATCGGGGGAGAATGTAGTAATGGTCTCGAGCATCTTCATCCCATCCTTTTTATGCATCACCTCATAGCCCTTTAGCTCTAAGGTTTCCTTTACGATTCGCGCAAGGAATGCCTCGTCTTCTATATACAATACTTTTTTCTTCATCAAAATTTTAGAAAGTAAGTGTAAACACACAACCGCCTTGAGCTGCGTTATTTACATCAATGCTGCCATTGTGCAGGCGCATTACCTGCGCCACATAGCTAAGGCCCAATCCGTATCCCTTTGCATTATGCCGGTTGCCGGTAGGTATGCGGAAGAACTTCTCGAACACTTTTTCTTTATACTCTTCCGGTATGCCGGGGCCATTATCAGTAAAGGCAAGTTGCAGCCTGTCGCCCGTTTGTGTGAGCTGTATATTTATATGCACGGGCTGCTCGCCATATTTGAGGCTATTGTCGATAAGATTTACCAGTACGCCCTGCAGGTGAAATTTATCTATCGGTATAAGAAAATCTGCAGCCGGTGCATCAAATGTAATAGTGGCGCTATGCTTTTCTATGCGCAGCTGCATTGCCTGTATCGTTTCTGTTACAAGGCGCTTTAGGTCGTATGTTTCCTGCTGCATCTGCAACTTGCCGGAGTCGAGCAGGGAAGTATTGAGTACACGTGTAGCCATCAACTCCAGCCGGTCCATTTCTGCCGATGCCATGCCCAGGTACTCACGGCTTTGCTGTGGCTGTTCAATGATATTGAAATTATTGAGCGCCTCAAGTGCCAGCTTTACGGTAGCTATCGGCGTTTTAAGCTCGTGAGACATATTGCTTATGAAATCGTCTTTAAGCGCGCTGAGTTTTATCTGTGCTTTAAGGCTCTTGTATGTAACCCTGAAAGCGATGGCGGTTAATGCCAGCAGCACCATTACAAAAAATACTTGCGGCATAATAGCCTTAACCAGATACCAGCGATAGTTATCTATTACAACACCATTTTCATGGGTGAAAAAGTTACTCCTGATAAAAATGTTCCTGCCGGCCTTTGTATCACTATCTACGTTGCTTATCCATTTTGAATGAAAGTTCCAGCCATTGTGTTTCATCTGGCTCGTGAATATATCGTTGAACACGATAGTGTCCATACCAAAAAGCCGCTTTTCATCAGCACCGGAAACATTTGCGAGACTGGCTATAATACGATGTACGCCGGCGGGAGAAAGCGTGGTATAATGATTGGTGTCAGTTACTCCATCGGCCTGTTTGAAAAACGGTTGTACATGTCCTTTCGCACCAGCAGCATTAGTTAACAACAGCGAATCGGAAATATCGTGCTGAACATCTGTAAATAATTTGGTAAGGCCGCCCTTCAGCTCTTCGGATTGGTTAGTGTATTGCGTATGCAACCACTGGATAGTAAATACAAGCAACAACACCTGGCAGGCTACCATCAGGGTCTTTATCCATTTTAGATCGGGCTTCTTTGACCTGCTCATCGCTACAAAATAACAAGTTAATCCCTATATATCTGCATTGATTAACGTTTTTTAACATTACATCAATTGACCTACTGTTTCTCTATAAGATATTTCCAGTACCGGCGTGGCACGTGGCGTATGTGCAACTTCATATTGCGGCGGGCCGGGATGCTTGTATGCTTGAAGTAATCTTTCCAAAGCAGTTGATACAATTCCTCGTTGGGCTCGAAGGCATCTTTTGCTACATTGTTTGCAGCCACGCCTTCTTTCCATTCTACCTCTACGGTATTTACCCTGCTTGTATAGTGGTCGTAATGAATGCCATACCTGCGTTTTATATCGTAGATGAGCCAACTCTGGTCGGCATAGCGGCTTTTAAAGTGTTTTGTGATAATCGGCAACACATTGAAGTCAGGTTCTATCCCCGCATAAAATATACCGTCCTTTAAAAGCCGGAAACGTACAAATGCTTCCATCCGATGTTTTTCTCTGCCTACCTTACGGGCTATCTGCGCTACTTGCAGTATTGTATTGCTGCCAAAATTCTCTTCAATATTTTGAGCTGAAGCGAATGCATCGCGCATATATTGCAATATAAGGTTCTCTACTCCTACCAATTCTGAAAGATAGCAGCAATAAAGTTGATAGCACGCGGAATCGGATATTTTTTTACCCAACCCCCTCCATACCCGCGCAGATTTTTCGGTATCCGTTATAACTGAATACTGTTCTGAAAAAGCATCTTTTTGCACGTGGACCTGTTTATAAATAATAGCTTCAGCCCATTTATGCTCATACACCTCGAAGACCGCTGTGAGCAGCCCTTCAAATGTGCCATCGTATATGAGCGAGATCATTTTAGAATAAGACTAATTGTTGTGTATAGTACTTTTCGAACTTGCTATTGGTCTGTGTAAGTATGCGCTGCCGTATCGTGGTGTCCTGCAGGTTCAGGTCCTGGTAATTTGCATCTGTGCAGGTAATAAAATACTTAGCCCTATTAGTGGCAATACCTATTTTTCTCAGTTGTTCCCAGCCCAGCCTTCCAAACTTTCTTGCGTTCACTATTTTAAAAGCGGAGCCCATGCCTATGCCGGGCACCCGCATTATCATTTCATAATCAGCTGAATTAATATCAACAGGAAACTGGTGCAGGTTGCGCAATGCCCAGCCCAGCTTTGGGTCTATATCCGTTGCGAGGGTAGGGTAATCGTTATTTACTATCTCCTGTATCGGGAACTTATATAAGCGCATCAGCCAGTCGGCCTGGTAGAGCCTGTGCTCTCGCAGGAATGGCACTTCTGATTGCATACCCGGCAGGCCACCATCATCCCGAATAGGTACATAGCCTGAGTAATACACGCGCTTTAGCTTATAACCCGCGTACAGGCTGCTGGCCTTGTACATTATATCTTTATCCGTTTCGGGCGTGGCGCCTATCACCATCTGCGTACTCTGGCCGGCGGGTGCAAAGCGAGGTGCTTTTTTTGAAATAGCCCGTTCTTCCTTTGCATTATAAATAGCCGTGCTCAGATAAGCCATTGGTTTTATAATATCTTCGGTATTCTTTTCTGGCGCCATCTGTTTCAGGCTCTCTTCAGATGGCATTTCTATATTTACACTTACCCTGTCGGCCCATATGCCGGCCTCTTTCATCAGCAGTTCGCTGGCACCGGGTATTGTCTTGAGGTGAATATATCCATTGAACTTATGTTCCGTGCGCAACAACTTTGCAACACGTACGAGCCGTTCCATAGTATAGTCGGCATTTTTAAAGATGCCAGAGCTCAGGAATAAGCCTTCTATATAATTGCGCCGGTAAAAATTAATAGTAAGGTCCACAACCTCTTCTACAGTAAATGCTACGCGCTTTATATCATTGCTGCGACGGCTTACACAATATGCACAATCGTAAATGCAGAAATTTGTTAGCAGTATCTTTAGCAGGGAGATACACCGGCCATCTTCGGTATAACTATGGCATATACCCATGCCAGTGGTATCGCCCAGCCCTTTTTCTTTATTATTCCGCTTACTGCCGCTGGACGAGCATGAAACATCATATTTGGCAGCGTCTGATAATATGCTTAATTTCTCTCTTACCCGGTCCCAGTTCATCACCTGTTCTTTGCCTTAAGTTACGACAAAGCAATGGAGTGAAAAACCTTTGTGGATATCTTGCTACAGGAATTAACAATCAATTAGTTATGTATAATTAATCCTTGCTAAGCCTAGTGCAATAAACGTCTATATTATCAGTAAAAAAGTGAATCTTATTGACATTCTGCTGCTTTTTATCACCATCGAGGTATTGTAACGTATAGTGCGTGGCGAGCGCGTTATTATCGGATGAAATGTCGAGGTACATGTGCTCATCATCGCGCTTTACTATCCATGTGCCGTTTGCCGAACCCATGTATTCCATCAGGGGTAGTAATACAACACCTTCGAACTTGAACATAAGTATATTGGTACTGAGCTTTTCTTTAACATCGTAACCATTGACCTTTATCTGGTCGATAGTCCATGAGCCTACAAGCTCTTTGCGGTCTTTAAGGCAGCCTGTAAAGGGGATCAATAGCAGCGCAAGTGCTACTAAGATAATGTGTGTATACTTCATGCTTTTTAGTTTGGGGTAAGCCATATTACGCATGTACTGTATGTCGCATATAGCTGTGAATGTGAAGGTAATAAATAGATATTTATCATCTTCACATCAACCAGACTATTTTACCATTTTTTTGTTTTTGAATTGTTAAAGCGACCAACCTTGCTATTGCTGCCACGGCTATGCGCAGGTATCGCGTTAGGGCGCTTTACAACATCCTTGCCCTTGGGTGGTGTTATCTGTACTAAGCCAGATGCGCTCATAGGAAACGGATGTGCCTCGGTAACGGGTATTTTAAAACCTATCAGTTTTTGTATTGCCTTCAGGTCGTCCATTTCTTCGCCATCGCAGAAAGAATAGGCGATGCCGCTGGCGCCGGCCCTGCCTGTACGGCCTATACGGTGCACATAAGTTTCAGGTACTTCCGGCAATTCGTAATTGATAACATGCGATAATTCATCAACATCGATACCACGGGCGGCTATATCCGTAGCCACAAGCACTCTTGTAGCGCCCGATTTAAAGTTGCTTAATGCACGCTGGCGTGCGTTCTGCGACTTATTGCCATGTATAGCTTCAGAACGTATACCCTCGTTAATAAGGTCTTTTACCACCTTGTCTGCGCCATGCTTGGTGCGTGCAAATACAAGCGCACGTGTAATGGTCTTATCCTTGAGTATAAAAGCAAGTAGTTTTTTCTTATCCTTCTTATCTACAAAGTATATCGACTGCACAATGGTTTCGGCAGTAGATGATACAGGGGTAACCTCTACCTGCTTTGGTTTTACCAGTATGGTATTAGCCAGTTTTTGAATTTCAGGAGGCATAGTAGCCGAGAAAAATAACGTCTGCCTTTTATGTGGCAGCAGGGCTACGAGCTTCTTTACATCATGTATAAAGCCCATGTCAAGCATACGGTCGGCCTCATCGAGTACGAAGATGCTGATATCTTTAAGGTGTATTATCTTCTGCCCGATAAGATCGAGCAGGCGGCCGGGAGTAGCAATAAGTATATCAACACCCTTATGTATTGCCTGCACCTGCGCACCTTGTGGTACACCGCCAAATATAACGGTGTGTTTCAGGTTCAGGTTCCTACCATATGCGGTAAAACTTTCACCGATCTGTATGGCAAGTTCACGGGTAGGTGTAAGTATCAGTGTTTTTATGGGCTTGTGGCTCCTATCGAGCTGCTGAGCGCTAAGTAATTGAAGTATAGGAATGGCAAACGCGGCAGTTTTGCCGGTGCCCGTCTGGGCGCAGCCCAGCAGGTCTGTGCCTTCCAATACTATTGGTATTGCCTGCTGCTGTATGGGAGTAGGCGTGGTATAACCTTCTGTTTCCAAGGCCTGTAAAATAGGCGGAACAAGGTTCAGTTCTTTAAATGTCATTATAAGATATTAAATAAAATAAATAGGCCGGCTAATACTAAATAAGGTAGGAACCCAGCAATTAATAAAGCAAAGGTAAGATTAATATATTTAGTGGTGTTTAGAGGGGTATTGCAACGGTTAAAATGAGGATTTATCTTTATCGGCTTAAAATACTCCGTATGCCTTACATTACAGTGACACGATCTGATGAGGATATGAATAAACTTGGCACTTTTAAAGTGATGATAGATGATGTGAAAGCAGAGACGCTTGAGAATGGTGACGCTAAAAAGATATATGTAGAGCCGGGCACACATACTATTAGCATTGTTGTATGGTGGTGGGGAAGTAAAACGCTAACTTTTAATGCAGTAGGCAATGAAGAAAGAACATTTGCGGTAGGCAGTAATAAGACTCTGGGTAAAGTGTCGGCTATTATTATGCTGATAGCGGTATTAGGTGGATCTGTGATCGCATATATTCCTATGTTCCTCTTTTTGAGCGTAATGGCAATCCTAGTGATCATAAGCCTCAGATATAGCTTTGTTGATCGAGATCAATACCTCGACCTTCAATGTACCGATGAAGTTGTTGAATACACATCAACCGGCGCGATCTTCTAAAGAGATTGAAATCAATTATCTTTAATCAATAATAGACACCATGCCAACTATAGTAATAACGCGGAGCAGTGAGTACATGAACAGGATGAAGCCGATTAAAATTATGATCGACGGGCAAAATGTAGATGCTGTAAGCAATGGTGAAATGAAACAGATACCTGTAAGTGCCGGTTCTCATACCTTGAAAACCACTATTGACTGGCGTAGTAGCCCTGAACTAACATTTACCATAGCCGATGGTGAGACAAAGAATTTTAAACTTTCAGGGTTTAAAGGAGCATCATGGCTGACGCCAGTGGCACTAGGTATAATTGTTGCGAATCTAATTCTGAAATATACCCTGCACATCAGGTACTTTATGTGGGCGTTGTTGCCTATAGCTATTATAGTGCTGTATTATTATACCCTGGGCAGGAGCAAATACCTGCAGTTAATATCTGATGATGTGTACAATCCGGATGCGAAAAGATATTAGAGCACGCCTGCTATCATTGAGTATTTTCAAGCTGATGAAGTTGTGAGTTACATGCGCAATTTTCGTACATAGTCGTCTATATACATTTGCTTGCTCTTATTCTTGTACTGCATAATAAAGCGTGGATGCTCTAATGGCACTATACGTTCAAAATAATGTTCCTCATTGTTAAGCGCCTGCAGGAAAGCAAAGTTCTTTCCTGTACCCAGGCAATAGCATGTTTGCGTTCCTCCTATAATTTTTATCTGCTGCTGTATGTTCCACTTTATAAACTCCCTTACATCAGCAGTTAGCTCTTTGCTGTCGTAATAGTTGTAATTCTTCTCTTTTCCTTTATCGTCTACTATAGTAAAACCCAGCGGACAAACAGAATGGATATACACATCATTGTAAAATGCCTCTACTCCGCCATATGCAGCTATCACTGCATATACAAACTCTGATGATGGCTCGTGCAGCAAAGGGCCATCGAATAGGATGCCACACTCTTTTATCAGCCGCTTAGGGTCTGTGAACATAACGCCAGTGGCGCCTGCACCCAGCCTGCCGGGGTTTATGCCTAAAATAAGTCTGCGGGGATGCACATCATTATAAAACTTCCTGTAAAAGATCTCCGAGATTTTACCCGCAGTCTTACTTTCCTTAAAGGGGTTCATAATACGAATATTGGCTGGCAGGCTGCCGGTATATTCCAGGTGTTTGTTGAAAGAAATTATTTTATCAGCAATAGTCTTCATAGTTATTGGCGCAATATTTAAAATTACGTCTTTGTATGAAAAGAACAGCCGTCATATCATCGACAATAACGTCTGTCGGCTATGATACTGCAAAGAGCATGTTGCAGATATGCTTTACATCGGGTGAAATATACAACTATAGTAGTGTGCCAATAGATATTTATAAAGGATTACTAACCGCAGAAAGCAACGGCGGCTATTTTAATGAGATGATAAAGGGAAAGTATAAATATCGCAAGGTGTGAGAAATAAGATCATTTATTCCCGTTTTCTCCTATACAATTCCATACACAGGTCGTCAAATAGTAGTATTAGCTATTATAAAACTAACTTTTGGTTAATATTTCAAAAAAATATGTAATTGAAAATCAAAATTATACGCATCTTATTTTGGTGTTAAAAATTAATTATTACTTTTGCGCCACACAAAAAAATAAAAACTTTATGAAAAAATTATTCTCTATCGCGGCCATCGTGATGATCGGAGCCCTAGCATTCACAAGCTGCAAAAAAAGTGACAATTCATCATCAAACGGAACTCTGACTGCTACCGCTGGTACAACTTCTATTAACTCAAGCTATTGCGCTGCATCGCTCCTTGGTACAAATTTGGGTATTGGAAGTGTCAACCTTTCTTCAGGTACACTTGCATATCCTTACATTACATTACAAATTGGAAATTTCACCACCGCAGGTACTTATACTATGGACGGTGTTACAACTGGTGCAGGGTATATTGTTGGCTCCAATGCAAGTGATATTAAGACTGCTGCGTATGGTACTATAGTAGTAACTTCAGTATCTTCTACTCAGGTATCAGGTACATTCTCATTTACATGTACTGATAGCACAAAGGTTACTAATGGCAGCTTTACTGCAAAAGGAACAAGTCTTTAATTTTTTTTATACATGCAAACGCCCCGAGACTCGGGGCGTTTTTTTATGCCTGTAACTTTCAAAACCGCTGTGTAAATAGCTGCCTTGTGGCGGGTGTGTAGCTATCCTGCCACAAGTAGTAAAGTCGCCCATTATGCACTTTTACTTTTTCTGCGAAAGATTTTTCTATTTTTATATCATTGTCTGTAGATGCTCCGGTGCTTATATTTATTTCTTCGAGCAACTGGCTACTTTTGTCATCATACCGGTGCACATAAAATTTATTATCCACATCGTCTTTTATAATTTGAAATTGTTGTGACTGCTTCCATGTGAAACCGATGGGATTACTGCCCATTTTATTTCCCGACAAACTATAATAGCCGATGTTCTTTTTAAAGAAGTCAAATATCACAAGGCTGTCTGTGCTGGCAAATAGGGGCATATCTATGTGTGAAAAAGAACCCTTATCCCATCTACGCCGCTGCATATCGAGGCGAGCCGCTTCGGCAAATTGATAGTGCTCTAACAGAATGAGTATCTGTATATATTCTTCAAAGCTGGCCTTGGCGACATCTTGCTCTTCAAATCGTTCTATCGGCTTAAACTGGGTATCGCCCTGCGGCAACATTTCGTAGGTAACAGAAAAATTCCTTCTGTCATCCATGCGGTAATACTTATTACCCTGCAGTGTTAGCTCACATTGCATTAGCGCGGGTAGGACTGTTATATTGCGGGGAGGTCCCAAAGTAATAGTGTTAGTGTCAATCAGTATGGGATAAAACTTATCGTGGCATACACAATAATAGATGCCTATGCAGCTTTTAAATAGTTGCATAGGCTCATCGGGTATCTTGCAGGAGGCGAGTATTACACCGTCGTTATCCAGTAAAAATAGTTTTGCGTTGCCACCATTAGCTCCACTATACGCGGCTGCAATTACATTATCTTTCACAAAGTCGTAGTCTACCACATATTCGCTTGTAAGGTGCAGTAGCCTGCTTACTTTATTACCGTTTACCGTTGCTTCTTTGAGTGTAACAGATAGGCGTTGAAGGTATACATTTGCTGTGCCCGCATATACAGTGTCATGTACATAGCCCGCCTGCATAACCAGTAAATATTTTTGACGTATAAAGAATGTATCGGCAATATCCGCAAGACCATTATCATCACTTTGTGTTATAGTATTTCCGTATTTATCTACGATGGTAACATGTGGCAAGGGCGCCTTCGTGGTCGCATCGAGAATGTGTATAGCAACGCTTTGCTGTGCCCGTATGTATGAGCTATACGACAGCAATAAAAATAGTAATGCTAAACGTGCTTTCATGATATGCGGTTTGATAACATTAAGACGATGCATCAAAGTTAGAGAAGAGCTCTGTCATCTCATTGTAGAAAAGAGTAATAAGCCCAGCGTTATTAATGCCGGCAGCGCTTGTATGAAAAATATTTTTTTGCCTACCGTAGCCGCACCGTAAATACCCGCGATGGTTACACAAGCCAGGAAGAAAAGTGCCACATTATGTTGCCAGTCAACATTAATAATAAAGAAGCTCCAGATAAGCCCGGCAGCAAGAAAGCCGTTATACAGACCCTGATTTGCAGCAAGACTCTTTGTGTCTTTAAAGAATTGCAGTGTGAAGCCCTTAAACACTTTTGGTGCTACGGTAGTCCACCCAAACATCTCCATCCACATGAAATACAGGTGTAGAAACGCTATGATGCCGATAAGTATCTTTATGATAAGTTCCATAAACAGGTGTTTGTATAAAGTTATAAAACAAAGTCGCAATGCGCCCTTTAAATGTCATATCTGCAACCTTCGTGTTTGGCAACCATGGTTACTTTTGTATTACAAGCAATTACTAACAAAACTAAAACCTATAAAAATGAGAAAGCTGAAATTACAAATGCAACTGTCGGTCGATGGATACGTAGCCGGGCCTAATGGTGAAATGGACTGGATGACCTGGAACCATGACCCGGAGATATTAAAGTACATCACCGACCTCACAGATACCAGTGGTACCATAGTAATGGGCAGAAAACTGGCAGAGGGGTTTATACCTTATTGGGAGAACGCCTCTAAAAACCCAAATGACCCGAGTAACCCGTTTGCATATAAAATGGTAGATATGCCAAAGGTGGTATTTACCAAAACGATCGCAAAATCGAGCTGGGATAATACAGAAGTAGCAACAGGCGATGTAACGGAAGAGATAAATAAACTGAAGAGCGGAAACGGGAAGGACATCATTGTTTATGGAGGAGCTACATTCGTATCAGACCTCATAAAAAAGAACCTGATAGATGAGTATCACCTGTTCATCAACCCAACCATAATAGGCAATGGAATGGCCATCTTTAAGGAAGTAGAGCAAAAACTAAAATTGAAATTGGTAAAGGCCTCACCTTTTAGCTGTGGTATTGTAGTGCTTACTTATCAGCCGGCTGATAAATAAATTTGAGTGGGGGCAAATGATGCCCCCACTCAAATATTAACGCTTGTTCTTAGAGTGATTTTCTTTCTTATTGTTTGTTACATCATCACCCTTTGTATCCTGCTCTTCACCCTCGCGACTATCGAGATTGTCCTTATTCTCCGGTCTTTTACCACCTGATTGTGACGCATGCGCATTGGTGCGCACATTCTGTACGTTTTCGTTCTGGTTTCCCCGATTTTGATTGTTCGTTTTCATAGTGTTGTTTTTAGCTTTGACGCTAAAAAGCCATACCAAGAGAACGTTTTATGCGGCAATGCGGAGAATAGACAGATTAGAAATAACTCAATGATATAAGTATACCTATCAATAAAAAAACTGCTCAGTAACGATCTTATCGTCCTGCACTTCAAAGACGGCTATCTCTTCCAGCCGCATTCGGGGTTTGCCTTTAAAGGTTACCTCCCTGCTCATCGACATGCTAAAGTATTTACCACCCACCGCAGGTGCGCTGCACTCCTGGCTGTGTAATGCTTCCATTTGAGCACGACGTGCTTCGCCTTTTGCCTGTACGGCGGCCAGTCCTTTTGTGATTGTGGGGATGCCCATAGCTATAGCATGTTCCGGCTCTTTGTTTACGACATCATCGCTGTAGAGCTCATCCTGTATTTGCTGCCATTTGTTTTGCTGCGCCAGTTCGTAGTATCGGTCAGCTACTTGTTGTGTTGTCATAATTATCTGTTTGTGTTTATGATTATTAGTAAGAAGCTTCTTCCTGCACAAAATTATATGGCAGCTAAGTATTAGCAGTAGCAATAAGTCCATTAAATTTGCTCAATCGTATTTATTTACCATCATGGATGCACTGAGCGATGTATTGGATAGTTTGAAGCTGAAAGGGGTTGTTTATCAAAAGACCAGCCTTCATGCACCGTGGGGAATAGCCATTGGTCAGGATCTTTATTCGCAGTTCTGGCGGCTTTTAAAGGGTACCTGTTATTTAACTGTGGCTGGTGAGGAAACCATTAAAATGAATGAGGGTGATTTTATCTTAGTACCGCACGGGGGGGCACACGCTATTCAGAGCCATCCCGGAAGCGCATGCATACCAGCTCCTCAGTATGTTCAATCTCTTCAGAGTGGACAACCCATGTTTCAGGGTGAGGGTGAGGAAACTTTATTATTAGGCGGTCATTTTGAATTTACTTCACCTATACTGCACCCCTTCGTT
>Ga0105239_10001015_pt1 | contig 39219 bp, 35 predicted proteins | sample KBSC44metaG_FD_92761 | JGI IMG/M metagenome (GOLD analysis project Ga0105239, IMG submission 92761) | Corn rhizosphere microbial communities from Kellogg Biological Station, Michigan, USA - KBS C4-4 metaG | ecosystem: Host-associated > Plants > Roots > Rhizosphere > Soil | place: Michigan, USA... | reverse complement strand
GCGCGCGGCAGTACCGCAGCTACATCTCCCGCGTCCGCGCCGGCTGAGGGTCGCCCGCCGGCGCGCGGCAGTACCGCAGCTACATCTCCCGCGTCCGCGCCGGCTGAGGGTCGCCCGCCGGCGCGCGGCATGGTGCCCCGGCGCCGGTCGCGGAGACGTCCGCAGCGGGTGCTCTACGCTTCCCGGCGTGGGCGGATCGGGGGTGGACCCGGCGCGGGTGGCCGCGCTGAAGGCGCGTGAGGACGCCGCCTTCGTGGCGATGCGTCCGCGCAGCCAGGAGCTGTGGGCCTCCGGGCAGCGGGTGATGCCGAACGGCGTGCCGATGAGCTGGCTGCGCACGTCGTACGACCACCCGCCGCTGTTCATCGAGTCGGCCGCCGGATCGCGGCTGCGTGACGTCGACGGCCACGAGTACGCCGACTTCAACATCGCCGACATGTCCATGTTCACCGGCTACGGCCCGGCTGCCGTGGTCGAGGCGGTGGGCCGGCAGGTCGGCATCGGGTCGCAGTACCTGCTGCCGACCGAGGACTCGATCTGGGTCGCGGGCGAGCTGGGGCGGCGCTACGGGCTGCCTCTGTGGCAGTTCACGCTGGCGGCGACGAGCGCCAACACCGAGGTCATCCGGATCGCCCGGTCCTCGACCGGACGCGAGAAGGTGCTCTTCTTCGATGGCAAGTACCACGGCCACTTCGATGACGTCCTGGTCGAGATCGAGGACGGCCGTCTGGTGCCGGAGGAGGACGGACTGCCGCACGACGTCACGTCCCGGACCCTGGTCGTGCCGTTCAACGACCTCGACGCGCTCGAGCGCGTCCTCGCGGGCCGCGAGGTGGCCGTGGTGATCACCGAGCCCGCGCTCACCAACAACGTCGGCCTCCTGATGCCTGACGACGGATTCCACGAAGGCCTGCGCCGGGTGACCCGGCGTACCGGCACGCTGCTGGTCTACGACGAGACGCATACGCAGGTCGTCGGTCCCGGCGGGCTCACCCGTCGGTGGGGACTCGCTCCCGACATCGTGACGATCGGCAAGTCGATCGCCGCCGGCATCCCACTGGGCGCCTACGGGATGACCGAGGAGGTGGCAGCCGTCCTGCAGCGCCCGGGTGGTCGCGACGAGGACAAGCCGCAGGTCGCAGTCGGCGGCACGCTGTTCGGCAACCCGGTCTCCATGGCCGCGGCGCGGGCGACCATGGGTGAGGTGTTGACCGACGACGCGTACGTGCACAGTCAGCGCCTCGGCACCCGGCTGGCGGACGGGCTGTCCCAGGTCGTGGCGGACTCGGGGCGGGCGTGGACGACCCACAGGTTCTGGCCGCGCAGCGGGCTGTCGTTCAGCCCGGCCATGCCGCGCACGGCGACCGAGGCGATGGAGAACCTCGACGTGCCGTTGCGGCGGTTGCTGCGCGTGTACCTCGCGAACCGGGGTGTCTGGGACGCCATCGTCGGGGCCGGGCCGACCTGCTCGGTCGCCGCGAGCGACGAGGACGTCGACCTCTACCTCGCCGCCTTCGCCGACCTCGTCGGCGAGCTGACCTGACCTCCCGCCTGGACGGGGTGTCGCGTGACAGGCTGGAGCCGTGGTGCCCGACCCCGTCCCGATCGCCGACTGGTTGCAGCGGGGCACGAGCGATGCGCGGGAGGTCGCCCACCGCTACGACGAGTGGGCGCAGAGCTACGACCAGGACCTGGCCTCCTGGTCGTACCAGGCGCCGACGGCGGTGGCGCAGATCGTCGTCACCCGGCAGCCCGACGCGGCCTCGGTGCTGGACGTCGGATGCGGCACCGGGCTCGTCGGCCGAGCGCTGCGCGCACGCGGGTTCGCCGGACGGATCCTCGGGCTCGACCTCTCGCGGGCGTCACTCGAGCTCGCTCGGCGGTGCGGAGCGTATGACTCGCTCGCGCCCGCAGACCTCCAGCAGCCGCTCGGCCTCGAGAACGGCGGCGTGGACGCGGTCGTCTGTGTGGGGGTGATGACCTACCTCCCGGACGTCGAGGCGGTGTGGCGAGAGCTCGCGCGGGTGGTCCGGCCGGGCGGACTCGTGGTCGTGACGCAGCGCGAGGACCTCTGGCACACCCGCGCGTGCCGAGCCGTGGTCGACCGGCTGCAGAGCGAGGGCGTGTGGACCCCGCTGGAGATCGCGGGCCCGGCCCCCTACCTGCCGAAGGGCTACGGGGGGACGCCGGAGGTCGGCTGCTACTACCTGACCGCGCTCGTCGGCTGACTCCGCGGGGGCCGACGGTGCGTAGGCGTCGTCGACGATCCGGCCGCCTGCGGCGAGCGCCGCCGCCACGCACGCGCCGGCGTACCCGAGTGCGACGGACAGTCGACGTGCATCGCGTGCCGGAGCGGCTCGTCCGCGTCGAGGTGCTGCATCCAGACCATCCAGCCGCGACCGAGCGGGTCGACGGCGTTGTCCTCCGCCGGCCCCGCTCGCTCATGGCCGCCTCCGATGCCTGCCTCCCGTACGGCGGAGGTGCAGCGCGTCCGATCCAAGGACGGCGCCGCAGGCGCGTCAACCGCGGGGCGACCGACCACCCGACGACCGGGGTTGTCGACACGGGCCGGGGAGGGGATAGCCTGCCGGTGATACATCCAGCACGCCCGTGGCGGGGGAAGCCGGTCGAAGTCCGGCGCTGACCCGCAACCGTAGGTCGTGTCCTTCTCGTGGGGCGCGGCGAGCCGGAGCACCCGACACGACGCGTCCCTAACACACGCTGTCGAGGAACGCAGCGGGTGGGTTCCCGCCCCGACCCGGGGCCCCTGCCCGCTGTCGCAGCGGGAAGGAACCCATGTCCCCTCTCTCAGTCACCCGACGTACCGGTACGGCGCTCGTCGCGTCCGTCCTGGCCGTCTCCCTGGTCGCGGGCGGCGACCCAGCACACGCCGTCCCCGCGTCGTCCCCCGCGGGTCACGGCGCGACCTGGCTCGCCCACCAGCTCGACAGGCAGGGCCTGATCCACAATCCCAACTTCGGTGGCTTCGACGACTACGGCCTGACCATCGACACCGTCTTCGGCATGAAGGCGATCGGCGGGCACAGGTCGGACGTCGCGAAGGCGCGCAGGGCGCTCTCGAAGCACGTGCCCAACTACACGACCGGTGTCGACTTCGGCAGCACGGCCGTGTTCGCCGGGGCCGTCGCCAAGCTGCTCGTGCTGGCCCAGTCGACCGGCGGCGGGGGGCGTCACTTCGGCCACACGAACCTGGTCCGCAGGCTCAACCACCGGGTGATCACGTCGGGCCCGTCCACGGGGCGCATCCAGGACGTCGAGGACCCGGCCAACAGCATCGCCGACTCCGCGAACGTGATCGGCCAGATCTTTGCCGCTCGCGGGCTGCTGAAGGCGGGCAGCCCCCAGGGGGCGACCGCTCTGAAGTTCCTGTTGAAGCAGCAGTGCGGCACCGGCTTCTTCCGGCTCACGTTCAACACCGACAAGAGCGCCCGCGACCAGGGCTGCGGCACGGGTGACCACCCGGACACCGACGTGACCGCGCTCGCGGTGGTCGAGCTGGCACCGGTCGCACAGGGTCACGGGAAGCTGAACCGTGCGCTCCGCGACGCGACCCGGTGGTTGAAGCGCCACCAGCACGCGAACGGCAGCCTCGGCGGTGCCGGGCCCACGTCGCGGGCCAACGCCAACAGCACCGGGCTCGCGGGCTGGGCCTTCCTCACCGAGGGCACCTGCGGCGCGGCCCGGCACGCGGCCGGCTGGCTGGCCGAGCTCCAGGTCACGGGCCACCTGTCCGGGACGCCGCTGGCCGGTGAGCGTGGCGCCATCGCCTACGACCATGCCGCGTTGAGGCTCGCGAAGAAGGACGGGATCGACAAGACGTCACGCGACCAGTGGCGTCGTGCCGGCTCGCAGGCGGCGCCCGCCCTGCTCGCCCTGACGCGTTGCCGATCCTGACGCGCGTGCCGACCCGGCTCGTCGTACGCCTCGCCGTCGCGGTCCTCGTGGCCGCGGCGGTGGGGCTCGGCGTGCCCGGAGCGGCGCAGGCGACGACCTGCGCCGACGCGCACGGCGTCTCGGTCGTCGTCGACTTCCACGAGCTGGGCGGTGGTGTCCGGACCGCCTGCGACACGGGGGGTGCCGGCGAGACGGCCGACGCCCAGCTCAGGGACGTCGGCCATGCCTTGACCTACGTCCAGCGACAGCCCGGGTTCATCTGCCGCATCGACGGCAGGCCCGCGAACGACGCATGCGTCAACACCCCGCCCGCCGACGCCTACTGGTCCCTGTGGTGGTCGGACGGGACGTCGGGGAAGTGGAGCTATGCCTCCCAGGGTGCGAGCTCGCTGAAGGTCCCCGACGGTGGGTACGTCGGGATGTCCTGGCAGGGCCGTGGCGCGAAGTCCCCACCCGGAGCCCCGCCCACCGCTCATCGGGACCAGCCGACGTCGGGACCGACCACGCATCCGCCGTCTTCTCACCCGTCGACGTCGACGAGCCCCGGTCAGGCTCCCTCGCCGGCGTCGTCAGCGTCGTCCTCGTCGGCGCCGGGTGACCCGGGCGCCAGCTCGTCGCCCGGCGCCGGGCCGGCCTCCGGCCACCGGGCGGACGGCGGTGACGGGAAGCACCACGACTCCACACCGTCGAACGGCGGCGGACCGGGCACGGGCCAGGGGCCGGACCGGACCGAGGGGGCCGGGCCGATCGGAGACGTCAGCTCCGGGAGTCCCGCCGACACCGGCGGCTCGGCCTCCGACGGGCTGCCCGGCTGGGTCGCCCCGCTCGCGATCGCGGTGCTGTTCGTCGGCGCCGGCACGATCGTCCTCGCTCGCCGAGGAAGCAGCGGCGGCGGGTGATGCACGCCCGCCTCGCCCGACTCGGGACCGCCCGGCTGCCACGCGACCTCCACCCGGTCGCGTGGTGGGTGTGGGCGCTCGGGCTGGCGGCGGCGGCGTCGTTCACCACCAACCCCTACCTGCTGCTCCTCCTGATCGGGGTGGCGTGCCTCGTGGTCGCGGCCCGGCGCAGCGCGCAACCCTGGGCGGACTCGTTCCGGCTGTACCTCTGGCTCGGCGTCGCGATCGTGGTCATCCGGGTGCTGTTCCGGATCCTGCTGGGCGGAGGGGACGGCGGCCGGGTGCTGCTGCACCTGCCCGCGTTCCCGCTTCCGCACTGGACGCTCGGGCTCCGGCTGCTCGGCTCGGTCACCCAGGAGTCGCTGCTGGCCGGGCTGTACGACGGGCTGCGGCTGGCCGCGGTCGTGATCTGTGTCGGGTCGGCCAACGCGCTGGCGAACCCCAAGCGGCTGCTGCGCTCGGTGCCGCCGGCGCTGTACGAGATCGGCAGTGCGCTGGTCGTGGCCGTGACCGTGCTGCCGCAGCTGGCCGAGAGCTTCCGCCGCGTGCGCGCGGCCCAGACCCTGCGTGGAGGCGACACCGGCCGGGTGCGCGGGCTCCGGCGGCTGCTGGTGCCCGTGCTGGAGGACTCGTTGGAGCGGTCGCTCTCCCTCGCGGCGGGGATGGACACTCGCGGCTACGGCCGCACGTCCGGCGCGACGCCGCGCGAACGTCGTACCACCGGAGGGCTGATGCTGCTCGGCCTGTGCGCCCTGGCGATCGGTGTGTACGGCGGCCTCGACCAGACGACGCCGTCCTGGCTCGGCCGGCCGATGCTGCTGCTCGGCGTGGTGGTGTCCGCCGTCGCCGTCCGGCTGGCCGGTCGCCGGGTGGGGCGGAGCCGCTACCGTCCGGACCGCTGGCGCTGGCCGGAGCTGGTCGTGGCGGCCTCGGGCGTCCTGGTCGGCGCCGCCGGCTGGTGGATCTCCCGGCACCAGCTGACGATCGCCTACCCGTCGCTCCTGGTGGCGCCGACGCTCAGCCTGCTGGCTCTCGTGATGGTGATCGTCGCCGTGGCCGGCGCGCTGTGCTCCCCGCACCCGGCGGCGACCGCCCCGCTCGAGGGGGGTGTGGCGTGATCGAGCTGCGCGACCTCGGGTTCCGCTACCACGACACACCCGTCCTCCGCGATGTCGACCTGACCGTCGACGAAGGGGAGATGGTGCTCGTGTCCGGCCGCACCGGCGTCGGCAAGACGACGCTGGTGGGCGTCGTGACCGGTCTGGTTCCGCGGTTCTCGGGCGGCACGCTGTCCGGCGACGTCCGCATCGACGGCCGGTCGGTGGTCCACCAGCCGCCGCGGGAGCGGGCACATCTCGTGGGGTACGTCGGTCAGGACCCCGCGTCGGGGTTCGTCACCGACACCGTCGAGGAGGAGCTCGCCTACGGCATGGAGCAGCTCGGGCTGCCCGCCGACACCATGCGCCGACGGGTCGAGGAGACCCTCGACCTCCTCGGCATCGCGTCGCTGCGTGCGCGAGATCTGCGGACCCTCTCCGGAGGCGAGCAGCAGCGAGTGGCGATCGGGTCGGTCCTGACCATGCACCCGCAGGTCCTGGTGCTGGACGAACCGACGTCCGCTCTCGATCCGACCGCGGCGGAGGACGTGCTCGCTACCCTGACCCGGCTCGTGGACGACCTCGGGCTCTCGGTGCTGCTGGCCGAGCACCGACTCGAGCGGGTCGTGCCCTTCGCCGACCGGATCGCGCTGCTCGCGGGCGACGGCACCGTGCACACCGGGACGCCCGTCGAGATGCTCGCGAGCTCGCCCGTCGTGCCCCCGATCGTGGAGCTCGGCAGAGCGCTCGGCTGGTCGCCACTGCCGGTGAGCGTCCGTCAGGCGCGTCGGCTGGCGCGCGGCCTGGACCTCGGCGAGCCGCCGGCCGTGTCGCCCTCGCCGACCCACGAGCCGGTTCTCGCGGGCGACGACCTGACCGTGGTCCGCGGCGGCACGGTCGCGCTCCGCGAGGTGTCCGTGCGGCTCCGGCCGGGCCGGGTCGCGGCATTGATGGGCCGCAACGGCTCGGGCAAGTCGACCCTGTTGTGGACGATGCAGGGCACCCACGCCCGGCGCTCGGGGAGGCTCGCCGTGCACGGGCTGGATCCGGGCCGCGAACCCGCCGGACGACGCCGCGAGCTGGTCGGCCTGGTGCCGCAGACCGCGGTCGACCTGCTGTACCTCGAGTCCGTGGCGGACGAGTGCGCTGCCGCCGATGGCGGCTCGGGGGAGTGCCGCAAGCTGCTCGACCGGCTGGTGCCGGGCATCCCCGACGAGATGCACCCACGCGACCTGTCGGAGGGCCAACGGCTGGCACTGGCACTGGCGGTCGTGCTGGTGACGTCGCCTCCGGTGCTGCTCCTGGACGAACCGACACGAGGACTCGACTATCCGGCCAAGGCGGAGCTCGCGGAGGTGCTGCGCCGTCTCGCCGACGACGGGCATGCGGTGATGGTGGCGACGCACGACGTGGAGTTCGCCGCCGAGGCCGCCGACGAGGTCGTGGTGCTCGCCGAGGGCGAGGTGGTCTCGTCGGGGCCGACCCGCAACGTGCTCGCGGCGTCCCCGGCGTTCGCCCCGCAGGTCACCAAGATCCTCGGGCCGGGCTGGCTCCGCGTCTCGGAGGTGCACCGGTGAGCCGCGCGGTGCCGCTCTCGCGGCGGTCCGCGATGGTGCTGGGCGTGGCTTCGCTCGGCGGGTTGATGATGCTGATGTGGCCGCTGCTGGTCCGGCAGTCGTCGGGTGGCCAGGTCGGCCCGCCGTTCGTCTTCCTGGCCCTGCTTCCGGTCGTGATCGTGGTGGTGCTGGCCGAGGTCACCGAGGGCGGGCTCGATCCACGTGTGCTGGCCGTGCTCGGCGTCCTGTCGGCGGTGAACGCCGTTCTCCGTGGCCTCTCGCCCGGCACCGCGGGAGTCGAGCTGGTGTTCTTCCTGCTGATCCTCGGCGGTCGGGTGTTCGGGGCGGGGTTCGGCTTCGTCCTCGGGTGCACCTCCCTGTTCGCGTCGGCGCTGCTGACCGGCGGAGTGGGGCCGTGGCTGCCGTACCAGATGCTGGTGTCCGCCTGGGTCGGGATGGGCGCCGGGCTGCTGCCGCGCCGGTACACCGGCCGCGCCGAGATCGCGATGCTGGCGGCGTACGGCGTGGTGGCGGCGTACGGCTACGGGCTGCTGCTGAACCTCTCCTCGTGGCCGTTCGTGCTCGGGATCGCGGCGCCCGGCCACACCGGGCTGTCGTTCGTGCCGGGCGACCCGCTGTCGGAGAACCTGCACCGGTTCCTCGTCTACACGCTGATCACCTCGACCGGCTCGTTCGACACCGGCCGGGCGATCACCAACGCCGTCGCGATCGCCGTCCTCGGGCCGGCCGTGCTGACGACACTGCGTCGCGCGGCCCGCCGCGTCGTCGTCACGGGCAGCCTCGAAAAGGCGTTGCCGGGCGAGGGTGGCGCCCCTAGCGTCGGAGGCCCCGACGAGCACCGGAAGGAGGCCCCGATGTCCACACCGTCCTCCGGCCTCCGCAGCGAGGCCGGTTCCCAGATCTGAGGAACCCTTGTCCGACCTGACCATCTTCCATCCCGCCTCCGTCGAGGAGGCCCGCGCGCTGCTCGCTGCGAGCCCGATGCCCGTCGACTCGCCCACCCAGCGCCGGATCCGTACCGAGGACAACCTCGCTGGCTACTTCGCCACGGGACGCCGGCGCCCTGAGTGGGTCTGGGGTGCCCGGCGCGATCCCGACCGGACCCCGCTGGGTGTGGTCGGCGCCTTCGGGACCGGATCGGGGTTCTGTCTCCTCGATCTCTTCGGCGTACCCGAGGACCCGGACGTCGCGCGCGAGCTGCTCGCCCGCGTGACCGACGACGTCCTGGCTCTTCCCGGCGACGACGAGGCCGAGGTCTGCCTCTTCGCGCCGCCCGGCACCTCCGTCGACGATCCGGTGCTGGCGCACCTGATGGGTCCGCTGCGAGACGCCGGCTGGGAGCTCCTCGTCGAACGGCGTCACTACGAGTTCGAGCCGCCACCCGGCCTGGCGGCCGGCGAGACGACCGACCTGGTGTTCGAGCGGGTGCACGACAGCGCCGACCCACGGCTGGTGGACTGCCACCGCGAGGTCATGCGCGACACCCTCGACGCCCATGATCGCGACCTCATCGAGCGGCTGGGCTTCGAGAGGGCGTGCCGGGAGAGCCTCGACTTCCTGGTCACCGCCGACCCGGTCGACCGCATCCATCTTGCGTTCGACACCCCCGGTGACGTGGTCGGGATGGTGTCGGGGCAGGTCGGGTCGAGGGGGCGGGCGGCGGTGATCTTCGTCGGCGTGGCACGCGACCACCGCGGGCGCGGGTACGGGCGCCAGCTCCTCGGCTGGCAGACCCAGCGGCTCATCGCCGACGGCGCGACGACGCTGATCGCGGACACCGACAACGACAACGTCCCCATGGCTCGAGGGTTCGCGGACGTCGGGTGGGAGCAGACCGAGACCCGGATCGACCTCGTGCACGCCCGCTGAGATGGCCTCAGTCGAGGACCGGCGTGGAGAGGCGTGACTCCGACCGCGTCGCGCCGACGCTCGCCGCGATCACGCAGGCGATGGCGAGCCACTGGACCGGCGACAGGACCTCGCCCACGATGACCATCCCGGCCAGCGCGGCGGCGGCCGGCTCGATGCTCATCAGGATGCCGAACACCGAGGGCCGGATCGTCCGCAGTGCGGTGATCTCGCAGGAGTACGGGATCACCGAGCTGAGCAGGCCGACCAATGCCCCGAGCACCACGACGTGCGGGTCCTCGAGGCCACCGCCGGAGAACGCCGCCAGGAACGGCGCCATCATCACGGTGGCGACAACGCTGGCCACGGTGAGTCCGTCGAGACCCGGCCACCGGCGGCCGGTGCTCGCGCTGAGCAGGATGTACGCAGACCACGCCGCGGCGGCGAGCAGGGCGAACGCGACACCGGCCACGTCGAGGTCACCCCGCTCGATGCCGAGCAGCCCGACCCCGATCGCGGCCAAGGCGACCCAGACCAGGTCGCGGGGACGTCGGCTGCCGACGACGGCGAGCCCGAGCGGACCGAGGAACTCGATCGTCACCGCGATGCCGAGCGGGATCCGGGCGAACGACTCGTAGATCGCCCAGTTCATGATCCCCAGCACGACACCGAACGCGATCGCGACCCGCCAGTCGTCGCGCGTCCGCCCGGCCGGCGACGGACGCACCACAGCCCCGAGCACGACGGCGCTGGTAGCCAGCCGTAGCCAGACCAGGGTCAGCGGGTCGGCGTCGTCGAACACCGTCTTCGCGATCGCCGCGCCGACCTGCACCGACGCGATGCCGACGACCACCAACCACACCGGCGGCACCCTCGACAGCACCCACGCAACCTATCCAGCGCCATCCCATGTGGACGCCACGTCCCACAGGCCGCGTCGGCATGGCCGACCCGGCCGTGCCGGGTCAGCGGACGACGTCGTACCAGAGGGAGGTGGCGTTCGGGCCCACCGTGACGTCACGCACGACCAGGTCGACCGAGTGGCCGCCGGGCCAGTCGAAGAGGCGGGTGCCGTCGCCGAGCAGCACCGGTGCGACGAGCACCAGGATCTCGTCGAGCAGCCCGGCCTCGAGGCACCTCCGGGCGACCTCCGCGCCGAGGATGTTGACGTACTTCTCACCTGCCGCCTCGCGGGCCGTCGCGAGGGCCGGCTCGAGCTCGGTCATGAACCTCAGGTCGGGGCTGTCCGGCGGCTCCACGGGCGGCCGGTGGGTCAGCACGACGACCGGCCCCTGCCACTGGCCGGCGAAGGCGCCCTCCTTGTCCGTGCCGCGGTGGGGGTCGTCCCCTTCATGCGTACGGCGACCCACCAGCAGGGAGCCGACCTCGTGGACGATCTCGTCGGCCACGGGGTGCGGCCCGAGATGCCGCGTCAGCCACTGCATGTCGCCGTTCGGCCCGGCCAGGAAGCCGTCGAGCGACATCGTGCACGAGTACAGCGTGCGTGCGGTCATCGTTCCCCTTCGCCGGTGCCGGCCAGCCGCGCCATCGCGCGCCGGGTGTGCCGCGTCTCCGCGGAGAAGTAGTCGAGTCCCCAGTCGGCGACCACCGAGGGGTAGTGGAACGGCTCGCCCGGCCCGTCGCGGCCGCGGAGGGACTCGCGCACGAGGCGCAGGTCGCGCAGCGCGTCGGCGAGCTCCGCGACGTACTCCTCGAGCATCTGCCGCATCCGCTCCGGATCCGACGCGTGGCCGATCAGCAAGCGCAGCAGCACCGTGTGCTTCAACGTCGGGAAGCCGACTCGTGAGTCGTCGATCCAGGTGCGCAGCGCCTGCGAGCCCGCGATGGTGATCCGGTACGCCGTCGTGCGCCGGCCCTGGCCCTGCGTCGTCACCGGCTCGACGTACCCGTGCTGGGTGAGTCGCCCGAGCTCGGTGTAGATCTGGCTCATCGCCGGCGCGACCCAGTAGAACCGCAGCGTGTTGTCCGCGCGCTGCTTGAGCTCGTAGCCGGTCAGCTCGTCGCCGAACGTCAGCAGTCCGAGCAGGGCGTACGCCGTCACCGGCAGGCCGGGATTCTCCGCGGGCAGGTCTTGACTCATCGCGAGACCAGACTACTCTTCCAATTAGGAATAGTGAGGGGTCGACCGACGGAGAGGGCAAGCCCCATGAGCGACACCTTGGTGATGGTCGGCACGCGCAAGGGCCTGTGGATCGGTCGGTCCGACGAGGCCCGCCGCGAGTGGAGCTGGACGGGTCCGCAGTTCCCGATGGAGGAGGTCTACTCCTGCATGGTCGACACCCGGGGCGACCGGCCGCGGCTGCTCGCCGGTGCCAGCTCGAGCTGGCTCGGGCCGCAGGTGTGGCGCTCCGACGACTTGGGCGAGACGTGGCAGGAGACGCCCAACGGCGCGGTCCGGTTCCCCGAGGACACCGACGCGTCCGTTGCCCGCATCTGGCAGCTGGTGCCCGGTGTCGACGAGGACGTCGTGTACGCCGGCACCGAGCCCGGCGCGATCTTCAGGTCCGACGACCGCGGCGAGAGCTTCGAGCTCGAGCGCGGACTGTGGGACAACCCCCAGCGGAAGGAGTGGAACGCCGGCTTCGGCGGCCAGGCCTTCCACACGATCCTGCCCCACCCGGAGGAGCCGGCGAAGGTGCTGGCGGCGATCTCGACCGGTGGCGTCTACCGCACGGACGACGGCGGAGACTCGTGGTACGCGTCCAACACCGGCGTGAAGGCCGAGTTCTTCCCCGGCGAGCGCACCTACCCGGAGTTCGGGCAGTGCGTGCACAAGGTGACCCGCCATCCCACGACGCCGGACCTGCTGTACCTGCAGAACCACGGGGGCGTCTATCGCTCCGAGGACGGCGGCGACTCCTGGCAGGACATCGCGCCCGGGCTCCCCAGTGAGTTCGGCTTCTCGATCGTGGTCCACCCGCACGACCCGGAGACCGTCTACACGTTCCCGATCACCGATGCCGGAGCGCGCTGGCCGGTCGACGGACACGCCCGGGTGTGGCGCTCGACCGACCGCGGCTCGACCTGGACGCCGTTGGGCGACGGCTCGCTACCCGACCAGTACTACGTCGCCGTCATGCGAGACGCGATGTGCGTCGACACCCACGACACGCACGGCATCTACTTCGGCGGCCGCAACGGCGGCGTGTGGGCCTCACCGGACGCGGGCGAGACGTGGACGGAGATCCACACCGACCTGCCCGACGTCTGCGTCGTACGCGCCGCCGAGATCTAGCAGCCGCGGGCCTCAGCTCCGACGCCGGCCGGTTCGGCGAGGTCGGCGGTCACGCCAGGCCGCACCCGCTGGTACGCCGTGTCCTCGTCGACGTCGCCCCGGCTGTGGGGCCGCCGGCGATCACAGCGGAGATGGTCGTAGCACGGGACCACCGCAACCTCGAGCGCGGCCGCCGGGAGGAACCTCACTAGGCTGCCGAGCATGAGTACGCCGGACCTCAAGCCCCGCTCGCGCGACGTGACCGACGGACTGGAGAAGGCCGCCGCGCGAGGGATGCTCCGCGCCGTCGGGATGGGCGACGAGGACTTCGCCAAGCCGCAGATCGGCGTGGCCTCGAGCTGGAACGAGATCACACCCTGCAACCTCTCGCTGCAGCGCCTGGCGCAGGCGGTCAAGAACGGCGTGCACGCGGCCGGCGGCTACCCGTTGGAGTTCGGCACGATCTCGGTGTCCGACGGCATCGCGATGGGCCACGAGGGGATGCACTTCTCGCTGGTGTCGCGCGAGGTGATCGCGGACTCCGTCGAGACCGTGATGATGGCCGAGCGGCTCGACGGGTCGGTACTGCTGGCCGGGTGCGACAAGAGCCTGCCCGGCATGATGATGGCCGCCGCCCGCCTCGACCTCGCCAGCGTCTTCCTGTACGCCGGCTCGATCATGCCCGGTCGTGTCGACGGGCACGACGTCACGATCATCGATGCCTTCGAGGCGGTCGGTGCGTGCCTCGCCGGCAGGATCAGCCGCGAGGAGGTCGACCGGATCGAGCGCGCGATCTGCCCCGGTGAGGGCGCGTGCGGAGGCATGTTCACCGCCAACACCATGGCGGCCATCGGCGAGGCGATCGGGATGAGTCTCCCCGGCTCGGCCGCGCCACCGGCCGTCGACCGACGCCGGGACGGGTTCGCGCACCGATCCGGCGAGGCGGTCGTGAACCTGCTCCGCCTCGGGATCACCGCCCGACAGGTGATGACCCGCGAGGCCTTCGAGAACGCGATCACGGTGGTGATGGCCCTCGGCGGCTCCACGAACGCCGTGCTCCACCTGCTGGCGATGGCGCGCGAGGCCGAGGTCGACCTGACCATCGACGACTTCAACCGGATCGGCGACAAGGTCCCGCACCTCGGCGACCTCAAGCCGTTCGGCCGCTACGTGATGAACGACGTCGACAGGGTCGGCGGCATCCCGGTGGTGATGAAGGCATTGCTCGACGCGGGCCTGATGCACGGCGATGTGCTGACGGTCACCGGCAGGACCATGGCCGAGAACCTCGAGGAGCTGTCACCTCCGGGGCTGGACGACGACGTCCTGCGCTCGCTCGACCGGCCGATCCACAAGACCGGCGGGCTGACCGTCCTGAAGGGATCGCTGGCCCCCGAGGGCGCGGTCGTGAAGACAGCGGGCTTCGACGACTCGACGTTCTCCGGCACCGCGCGCGTCTTCGACGGAGAGCGCGCGGCGATGGACGCGCTGGAGGCGGGCACCATCGTGGCCGGAGACGTCGTGGTGATCCGCTACGAGGGCCCCAAGGGCGGCCCCGGCATGCGCGAGATGCTCGCGATCACCGGGGCGATCAAGGGCGCCGGCCTCGGCAAGGACGTTCTGCTGGTCACCGACGGCCGCTTCTCCGGTGGCACCACGGGGCTGTGTGTCGGCCACATCGCCCCCGAGGCCGTCGACGGCGGACCGATCGCGTTCCTCCGCGACGGCGACCGGATCACCCTCGACGTCGCCGATCGCTCGCTCGACGTGGAGCAGGACACCGACTGGGAGTCCCGCCGGGACGGCTGGGAGCCACTCCCGCCGAAGTACACGCGGGGCGTCCTCGCCAAGTACGCCAAGATCGTCCAGTCCGCCGCCCACGGCGCCGTCTGCGGCTAGCGAGCGCCGGGCGCGGTCGGCGCTCGCTGGGTCACCGAGCACGACCACGCGCACGAACCCGCGGGCGATCGAGCTCTCAGTCGTAGTCGGCCCAGATCCGTCGTTGCCCGGCGTCGACGGTCAGCACGCCGCCGTGGGGGAGGATCCACTGCGGCCGGGTGTGCCCGAAGGGAACGCCGACCACGACGACGGCGTCCGGGTTGTACCGCCGGACGGTCTCGATCACGACGTCGCGCTGCGCGTTGCGGTGGGCGGCGCGGGACTCCGGGGTGCGCGGGTCCTCGCGGGTGGCCGCGGTCGCGCGCGCGACGACCACGGCGTCCACCGCGGCGAGCAGGCCGCGCTCGCCCAGCGACCGGGTGATGTACCCGAACTCCGACGCGGGGATGAGCTCCTCCGACGACTCGAGCAGCAGGACGCCGCCGTCGAGCACCGACGGGGCGGCCGGGAACCGTCCCGCGGCGAGGATCCACTGGAGCACCTCGATGCACCCGCCCCACGTCGTACCGCTGACCGACCGCTCGGGTCCGGCCCAGGTCCACGGCTCCGTCGGCTCGCGCTCGCCGTACGACGTGAGCGCCTCGGGCGTCCTCCAGTCGGCACCGTAGTCCTCGGCCTCGCCGGGCTCGGTGATCTCGATCCGACCGCCGTCGAGCAACGCCGCGCGCAGCGAGCGCAGGTGGACGTCGTCCAGCCCCGGTCCCGCGCCGGTGTGCACCTGGGTGGACCCGCCGTGGAAGGCGGCGATGCCGTTGGTCCAGAGCCAGCTCAGCAGGTTGGTGTTGTCGCTGTACCCGAGAAAGGGCTTGGGATCGGCGCGCACCAGCGCGGGGTCGAGGTGACCGATCACCGTGATCTCGTCGTCACCGCCGATGGTGGCGAGGACGGCGCGGATCCCGGGGTCACCGAAGGCGGCGTGCAGGTCGGCGGCTCGGTCCTCCGGGCTGGCGTCGAGTCGCCGGGTGGTCGGGTACTCCACGGGCTCCAGCCCGAGCACGGTGCTGATCCGGGTGAGCGCCTGCTCGTGGATCGCCGGGGCCGCTGCGGGCGCGGCGAACGCCGGCGAGACCACCGCGACCTTGTCGCCGGGACGTGCCTTGGGCGGATGCACGAGCGTGGGGATCATCGGGCCATCCAACCCGGAGCGCCCCGGGAGCGACACCGGATTCAGCCGGGGACGGACGCGGCGGCACGACGCAGGGCCGCGAGCGAGCGGCGTACGTCGTCGTCGGTGGTGCTCCAGTTGCTCACCGAGATCCGCACGATCGCGCGGTCGTGCCAGCGCGACCCGGACATCCACGTCGTCCCGTCGGCGAGCAGCGCCGCCGCCACCTGGCGCGTGCGGTCGTCGTCGCCGAAGGAGAAGCAGACCTGGGTGAACTCGACGTCGTTCAGCACCTCGCATCCCGGGATCTCACGGGCACCGGCGGCGAAGGTGCGGGCATGCGCCGCCAGCCGCTCGACCATGTCGACCACGCCGGAGCGCCCGAGGCTCCGCAGGGCCGCCCAGGTCGCGAAGCCGCGCGCCCGTCGTGACAGCTCGGGCGTCCGCTCCTGGGGATCGCCGGACGCCTGGATCAGGTAGTCGCCGTGCATCGCCATCGACGACGCCAGCGCGTCGGCGTCGCGGACGATGGCCAGGCCGGAGTCGTAGGGCACGTTCAGGGTCTTGTGCGCGTCGGTCGCCCAGGAGTCGGCCTCGGCGACGCCACGCACCGCCTCCCGCCACCGCGGCGAGACCGCGCCCCACAGCCCGAAGGCGCCGTCGACGTGCACCCACGCGCCCCGCTCGTGCGCGAGCGGCACGCACTCCGCGAACGGGTCGAACGCGCCCGAATGGATGTTCCCCGCCTGGAGCGCCACGATCGTCGGGCCGTCGGCGGAGGCCAGTGCGTCCCCCAGGGCGTCCGCGAGAATTCGTCCCTGCTCGTCCACGGGTACGGCGAGGGGCTCGCCGAGCCCGAGGAACCGCAGCGGCAGGTCGATCGACGGGTGCCGCTCCTCGCCGACGATCACCCGGACCGCCGGTCCACCCGCGAGGCCGGCCTGCACGTCGTACCCGGCCCGGCGCAGGACGCTGTCCCGCGCCGCGGCCAGGCAGGTGAAGTTGGCCATCGTGGCTCCGGTCACGAACCCGACCGCCGATCCGCCCGGGAGGCCGAGCAGGTCCAGGAGCCAGCGTCCCGCCACCTCCTCGACGGCGGCGCCGGCGGGAGTGAGCGAACGGAGCCCGACGTTCTGGTCCCACGCGGACGTGAGCCAGTCGGCGCCCAGGGCTGCCGGGAGCGTCCCGCCGATCACCATCCCGAAGAAGCGGCCGGACGGGATCCCGACCAGTCCCGGCTCGCAGGCCTCCGCCAGGAGGTCGACGACCTCCGCGGCCGGAGTCGGCCCGTCGGGGAGATCGCCGAGCCGGCGCACCATCTCGTCGGCGTCGACTCGAGGCGGCACCGGACGCTCGTCGAGCGCCTCCAGCCAGGTCACGGCGTGGTCCCGAGCACGGTCCAGGGCAGCGGATCGGGCTTCCATGAGCGACACTCTCCCGGTCGGGAGGTCGGACGTCGACAACCTTCGACACGAATCGGCCGTCCCACGGCCCGTCCGCATCCACCGCGAGGAGGGGAGGGTCGGTGCTGCGCTTCTCCTACGGAGCCGCCTCGCACGTGGGCCTGGTTCGCGAGCACAACGAGGACGCCGGGTTCGCCGGGCCCTATCTCCAGCTCGTCGCCGACGGGGTCGGCGGAGCCGCCGCGGGAGAGGTCGCCTCCGCCACCACGACGTATGTCGTGACAGCACTGGCGATGGGGCGCCCGGACCAGGACGGCGCGACGCTGCTCGCTGAGGCGGTCGCGGCCGCCCACCGCGAGCTGCAGCGCGGTGCCCGGGACGACGAGGCCCGGCAGGGCATGGCCACCACCCTGACTGCGGTGCTGGTCCGTGGCGACCGGGTGAGCCTCGTGCAGGTGGGTGACTCCCGCGCCTACCTCGTGCGCGAGGGCGAGCTCCTCCGGTTGTCGACCGACCAGACGCTGGTCCAGCTGCTCGTCGAGAAGGGGGACCTCCGCCCCGACCAGGTCGCCACGCACCCGTTCCGCAACGTCGTCCTCCGCTCCGTGAACGGCGACGAACCGGTGGAACCCGCTCTGCGCGAGCTGGACCTGGTGGTCGGCGACCGGCTGCTGCTGTGCAGCGACGGGCTCACGGACCTCGTGCCGGAGCCCGACATCCTCCGGGGGCTGACCATCGAGGACCCCGACGAGGCGGCTGCGGCCCTCGTCGAGCTCGCGCTGGGCGCGGGTGGACGGGACAACGTCACGTGCCTGGTCTCGGATCTCCGCGACGGTCCGGAGGTGAAGACCGACGGACGGTTGCTGGGTGCCATGATGGATCCGAGACTCGTCGTCGACCCGGCCGCCATCCGCGCCGTTGGCCCGTGAGGGAAGGGGACCCCACCACGTGGCCGCACGCCGACAACTCCGCGATCTGCTCGGACGTCCCAGAGGCGTGACGAGTCCCGCCCTGCGATCACGCATGCGCTCACCGATGTCCTTGGCCCTGGTCGGGATCGTGGTGCTCGTGCTCCTCGCCGGCATCGTCGGACACGTCGGCGACGACGCCCCGGCAGCGAGGGCAGACCCCTCGACGAGCGACCCCCGTCCGGCGACGCCCGCGGCGGGCGACCCGCCGGTCACGGACGCACCGGCCGACGACCCCTCCGATGCAGCTCGGCCGCCGGCGTACGTCGAGCCCGCGGCGCCGGCCATTCCCCGCAAACCGCAGCTGCCCGGCGGTGGCTACCGGGTCTTCGGCCACCACCGGTTCCTGGTCGCCTACTACGGCACGGCCCAGACCGGAGCCATGGGCGTGCTCGGCGCCACCGACCCCGCGACCATGCAGCGGCGGCTGATGCGGGCGGCCCGACCGTTCCGCGAGCCGGGCGAGCGGCTCCAGCCCGTCTACGAGCTGATCGTCACCGTCGCCGACCGCTCACCCGGTCCCGACCACGACTTCAGTCACGACATCCCGCGCGACCTGGTCGCGTCGTACGTCCGGGCGGCCCATCGCAACGGCGCGCTGCTCCTGCTGGACATCCAGACCGGTCGCGATCGCTTCCCGGTCGTCGCCAGGCGCTGGACCTGGGCCCTGAAGAAGCCGTGGGTGGGGCTCGCCCTCGACCCCGAGTGGCGGATGGGCCCGCACCAGGTGCCCGCCTCCGTGATCGGGTCGGTGCACGCGGCGGAGGTGAACCGCACGTCGTTGTGGCTGTCGCGCCTGGTCCGGCGGCAGGGGCTCCCGGAGAAGCTGTTCGTGCTGCACCAGTTCCGGCTCTCGATGCTTCCGGACATCGACAAGATCGTGCACCGCCCGGGCCTGGCCATGGTGCAGCACGCCGACGGGTTCGGGACGAAGCGGCAGAAGCTCGCGACGTACCACGCGATCACGCGGCCGCAACAGTTCCGCCAGGGCTTCAAGCTCTTCTACCACTGGGACGTCCACCGGTTCACGCCCGCACAGGTACGCCGGATCCGACCGGCGGTCAGCTTCGTCAGCTACCAGTGACGCCGGCGACGACGAACTCGCCACCTGGCGCGGGAGTGCCAGACTTCAGGCATGACGCACGCCCTGGATGACGCAGATCCACTCGCCCCCCTGCGCGACCGGTTCGTCGGGACGGACTCCCGGCTGGTCTACCTCGACGGCAACTCCCTGGGCCGACCGCTCACCGTGACCGCGGAGCGGCTCGGCATGTTCGTCGAGGACGAGTGGGGTGACCGCCTGATCCGCGGCTGGGACGAGGGTTGGTTCGAGCTGCCGCTGACGCTGGGCGACGACATCGGCCGGGTCTGCGTCGGTGCCGCTCCCGGCCAGGTGGCGGTCGGTGACTCGACCACCGTGCTGCTCTACAAGCTGATGCGGACGGCGATCGCTGCGCGGCCCAGCCGCACCGAGATCGTGATCGACCGCGACAACTTCCCGACCGATCGATATCTGGCCATGGGGGTGGCCGCCGAGTGCGGCCTGACCATCCGGTGGCTCGACGTCGACACGACGTCCGGCGCCACGGTCGAGCAGGTCGCGGAGGCCGTGGGCGAGCAGACGGCCCTGGTCGCGCTGAGCCACGTCTCGTACCGCTCCGCGTGGATCGCCGATGTACCCGCCATCACCCGGGTCGCCCACGAGGCCGGAGCGCTGGTGCTGTGGGACCTGTGCCACTCCGTGGGCTCCGTACCGGCCGAGCTGGACGCCTGGGAGGTGGACCTGGCGGCCGGCTGCACCTACAAGTACCTCAACGGCGGCCCGGGCTCCCCGGCGTTCTGCTACGTCGCGGAGCGTCACCTCGACACGTTCACCCAGCCGATCCAGGGCTGGATGGGCAACACCGACCCGTTCCTGATGGGCCCGGACTACGTGCCGGTCCAGGGCATCCGTCGCTTCCTCTCCGGCACCCCCGCCGTGATCGGGATGCTGGCGATCCAGGACATGGTGGCGCTCATCGACGAGGCCGGCATCGACGCCGTGCGCAAGAAGTCCGAGCAGCTCACGTCGTACGCCGTGGAGCTCGCCGACGAGCACCTCTCGCCGTACGGCGTGACCGTGGCGTCGCCGCGCGACCCCGCCCGCCGGGGCGGACATGTGACCGTGCACCACCCGGAGATGCAGGAGGTGGTCACCACGCTGTGGAAGCGCGACGTGATCCCGGACTACCGCGACCCGGGCGGGCTCCGGATCGGCCTGTCGCCGCTGTCGACGTCGTACGACGAGCTGGAGCGGGGGATCGACGGCATCCGCCAGGTGCTCGATGGGCTCTGACCCGATCGAGGTCCGGGGCGACATCGCCCGGCACGTCGCCGAGGGCTACCGTGCCAACCCGCACGTGGCCGCCGTTCTCGTGGCCGGTTCGGTGGCCCGGGGCCTGGCCGACGACCTGTCGGACGTCGAGCTCGACGTCTACTGGTCGCGGCCGCCCACGTCCGAGGACCGCGAGGCGGCCGTCGAGGGCGCCGGGTGGGAGCGGGTCTACGCCGAGGTCGACGAGCACGAATGGGCCGACGGTCTCTCCGCGGACGGGGTGAAGGTCGACGTCAGCGGCTTCACCACCGAGACCATCGACTCCTACGTCGACGCCGCTCTCGGAGGCGACACCGAGCCCGAGCTGCAGGTGCGCGTCACGGCCGTGCGCGACGGTCGACCGCTGCACGGCCACGAGCTGGTCGCGGACTGGCGTCGCCGCGTCGAGGTGTATCCCGAGGTGCTGGCGGTCGCGATGGTCGAGCAGGGTCTGGCATTGCGCGGTCGCGAGCGGCTCGAGATGCTCGCCGCGCGCGACGACGTGCTCCTGCTCCACCGTGACCTCGTCGACGGCGTACAAGGGGTCCTCGACGCGCTGTTCGGCCTCAACCGCGTGTGGTGCCCGCACCCGCACCACAAGTGGCTGGACTGGGAGGCGACCTTGCTCCGGCACCGGCCGGAGCGTCTGGTCGAGCGGATCCGCGAGCTCGTCGTGGCGCCCCCGGTGGCCGTCGCCACCGGTCTGGGCAGCCTCGTCGACGACACGTTGGACCTGTGCGAGACGCACCTGCCCGAGGCCGACGTCGCCACCCTGCGGCGCGACTTCGACCACCGCCGCATCGCCCGTCCCTGACGGCGGGGCACCCGGCCAGGCACGACGGAGGGTCCCGGCCGGTCGGCCGGGACCCTCCGCGCTCGGCTGTCAGTCGGGATCAGCCGTGCGACCGCGACGTCACGGAGCCGGGACCGTGACCACCTGGTCACGCTTCCCCGACGCTCCGTTCAGGTGGAACACCAGCGCGTCGCCGCTGCCCGTGACCGGGATGAACGAGCCGCCCTGGTCGCCGAACACGGGGGTGGACGACGACAGCGCCGGCTGGCCGACGTTGTAGTCCACCGCGGACGTACGATCCTGGTCCGAGCCCGTGTAGCCGTTGTGCGTCGCACCCCGGTAGGTGATCGGCACGTCGGCCCCGGTCAGGTCCGGGCCACCCTGCTTGACGAACTCCAGATCCATCGGCAACAGGATCGTGTTCGTGTCGAACACGTTCGTGTCGACGTCGCCGAGGCTGAAGTTCACCGGCTCGATGTCGAGTACGTCGCCGGTCCGGTAGTCGACGGTCCACGCGAGCAAGACGTCCGTGCGGCCCTGCGCCGACGCGTAGTTCTGTGCGTAGACCTCGATGTCCGGGACGGTGTCCTGGTCGACGTCGACGTCCACGAAGGGCGTCATGGTGTTGTTGTTGGCCCAGTCGCGGTGCGTCGACATGCCGAACCAGAGATACTCGTCGCCGCCGACGTCGCCGGTCGCGGCTCCGACGTTCCGGATGTCACCGGAGCGGTCGGACTGGTTGGTCCAGCAGTTCGAACGGATCGTCGCCGTGCACTTCGGCTGGGGGAGGCTGCCCGTGCCGTAGTTCAGCACCGCGACCGAGGAGTCGTACGCCTCGGTCCCGATGCCCTGGGCAACGCCGGTGCCCGTCAGGTCGATCTCACCGGCCCGAGCCGTGGCGGTGGTGTTCGACACGGGCTTGGCCGCGCCGTACACCGGCACCCGCAGCTCCGGCTTGCCCTTCGGGGTGACCGTCAGATGACCGGAGCTGTCGGACACGAACTGCCGGGGCAGGTCGACGCCGACGGACTGGGTCGGGCTCATCGTCGGGTCGATGGTGTGGCGCAGGGCGCTCGGAACGACCCGCATGGTGACCGTGGCCCGGCCCTTCCGGTGCGCGCCGACCGAGAGCGTCCTCGGGGAGACGGTGTACGAGACACCCGGCGACGGGACGACCGCGTCGTAGCCGAGCCGGTACGTCGCCCTCTTGCCGCTCATGTTCGAGACCACGAGGGTCTTGCGCTTGACCACGGTGCCGCCGTCGATGATCGCCGGGACGACCCCGAAGCTGGCCGACACCGGCTGGTGGGCCTCCTTGATGTAGGCGATGGACGTGGTCCTCACCGCGGCCGCCGCGTCGACACGACCGGAACCGACCCGGGCGGGCCCGTAGCGGAGGCCTTGGTGGCCCGGCTCGGTCCACACGTCGTGGGTCGCGGTGTTCATCACCGCGGCCTTGAGCTGGAGCGGAGTCCAGTCAGAGTGCTTGGACTTCACCAGCGCGGAGACGCCGGTGACCAACGGCGACGCCATCGACGTACCGGAGATCACCAGGACGTTGTCACCCGTGCCCATGCCGGCCGAGGCGATCGTGTCGCCCGGAGCCGTCACGTCCGGCTTGACCACTCCCAGCGACCCGTGCGGGCCACGCGAGGAGAACGACGACAGGGTGTCGTTGATCGCCGGGGTGATGTCCTTGACCGTCGCCTGGTCGACGCCGTCGAAGGTGACGTTCAGTGTGCCCGCGTCCACGGCCGGCGTGAGCCGGTCGACCTGGGCCTTGGGCAGCTGCATGACCGGGATGACCGCGCTGCCGGTGATGCCTGCGGCGAACACGTCCAGGTCGGAGGTGAGAACGGTGCCGACCGCACCGGCGGCGGCCACGTGGGCCGAACGCCCGGCCGAGCCACAGCGGCGCGTCGCGTCGTTGTCGTCCCAGTACAGCCAAGCGACCTTTCCGGTCACCGCGGCGGCCTCGGCCGCCGAGAGGACCGCGCAGCCATCGGTGTTGTTGCCCGCGCCGGGCTGGTCGAACGGACCTGCGCCCGGGATCTTCACCACGTCGCCGGTGACAGGCTGGCCGGTCGGGCCGTTGTCGGCCCAGTCGTAGGCGACCGAGAACTGACCGGCCGCGATGCCGGAGACGTCGGCCGGCGCGTTGACCTCGAGACCGTCGCGCATCTGGAACGAGTCGACCGAGCTGGCGACCGCGAGTGACGCGGGAGCGTTGCCCGGGGCGCCACCGATGTCGGTGTTGTCGTCACCGTTGCCCATGGAGATGACCGGCAGTACGCCGTGCGCGGCGAGCTGGGCGACGACCGCGTTCTCGGGGTCGTCCACCACGCCGTCGTCGGATCCCACCGACAGGTTGATCATGTCGAAGTGGTCCTTGGTGTTGCCGTCCTGGTTGGGGTCCATGGCCCGGTCGAGCGCCTCGAGGACCAGGTCCGTCGAGCCCTGGCAGCCGAAGACCCGCAGCGAGTACAGCCTCGCCTCCGGCGCCATGCCGGGGCCGATCCGCATCTTCATCAGTCTGTCGGCGCTGAGTTTGGAGTACCTGCCCGCGAAGGTGCTGCCGTCCCGGTTCACGCCGTAGCCGGCCGCCGTGCCGGCGACGTGCGTGCCGTGCTCGTTGCAGTCGAGCGGGTTCGGGTCGGGGTGCGGGATCGGCTGGTAGGTGTCGGATGCCGGGTTCGCGTCGTAGGAGTCGCCGGCCAGGTCGTACCCACCGAGGATCTTCTCCTTGCCCAGCTTCGGCAGCGAGGCGCGCCAGCTCGGCGAGGTGTCGGCCTCGAACGCCTGGTCGTACGCCGCGGCCGTGCCCCTGCCCCCGAAATCGGCGTGCGTGTAGTCGAGGCCGGTGTCGATGACCGCGATGCGCACGTTCTTGCCGGTGTCACCGGCGAACCTCCAGGTGTTCAGCGCGTGCACCAGCTGGGCGGTGTTCGCGTTGGTGGCGGTCTTGGGGATGATCCGCGAGACCTTCACGACGTCCGACCGGGAGGCCAGTGCCGAGACGCCCGCTGGGTTGGTGTTCACCGCGAGACCGGGGATCAGGTTGGTGGTGGTGTACAGCTGGACGGCACGGGGGTCGGCGCGACGCGCCGAGGCGAACGCCCGGTCGGCGTTGCGGTTGATCGTCGAGCGCTCGCTGACGACCTTGCCGGGCATAGCTCGCCCGGCGACCGTGCCGGCATCGACGGCACCCCGGCCGCGCAGCTGCACGAAGTACGCCGTGCGACCGGTCGGGGCCGTGTCCAGCCCCCCGGTCCTGTTCTGCCACGCCTTCGACATGATCGAGCCGTGAGTGGGGGCCTCGGTCGCTCGATGCGACCCGGTCTGGGCCTGGGCTGCGGTGCCCCAGGCCGTCGAGATGGCCGTCGCGGCGGCAATTGCCGTCGCTCCAGCTCTGCGCGTTCTCGCGGTCACACGTTTCACCTTTCACAAAGGGTTTCCGGTGGGCCGGATAGGGCCCAGCGGCATGTGACCTCGAACGCCCATCACTCACATGTGGACGTGACCCTAGATGACGACTCGGCCATCTGAACAGAGGCGGCCGGATGGGCGGTTCGACCTCCACATTTCACCGTGGTCGGTGCAGGGTGGACGACATGACCACACGCGACATCGTGTCCTTCGCCGACGTCGAGGCGTCGGGGCTGGACGACTGGCGCCAGCTGTTCGAGGCGCTGCGCACCCGGTTCCTCACCGGCGACTTCGCCACCGGTCTGCGGCTCGTCACCCGGATCGGAGAGCTTGCGGAGGAGGCGAACCATCATCCCGACGTCGACCTGCGCTACCCGCACGTCAACGTCAGCCTGTGCAGCCATGACGTGTTCGGGGTGACCTCGCGGGACCTCGAGCTGGCCCGCCGGATCAGTGACGCGGCCGCCGAGCTCGGCGTGCGCGCGGACCCGAGCGCGACGGCCGTCGTCGAGATCGCCCTCGACACCTGGGACCACGACGAGATCAAGCCGTTCTGGGCAGCGGTGCTGGGAATGTCCGACCACCCGCACCACGACCAGGAGCTGCGCGACCTGTCGGGCTCCCAGCCGACGTTGTGGTTCCAGCACACCGAGCAGCACGACGACCCCGGGCAACGCTTCCATCTCGATGTCCGGGTGCCCCCAGAGGTCGCCGGGCAGCGCATCGCCTCCGCGCTCGACGCGGGCGGCACCCTGGTCAGCGACGAGGAGGCGCCGGCGTACGTCGTGCTCGCCGACGCCCAGGGCAACAAGGCGTGCGTGACCACCGGGCGGGGCCGCGGCTGAGCGCCCACGTGACGGGACGGGCGTCCCAACATCTGGGACAGCCGACACCCGCGCTTGACGGGTTCCAACCGGGACCGCGACCGTGGTCCCATGCGCAGTGAGTTGGTCGAGCTTCTGGTACGCACCCGACGCGCGGGTTGAGCCCAGGCTCGTCCACGCGTCGCCCCTCGCCGTCCCGGCCGAGGGGTTTTTTGTTCCCCACATGACGGCAGAGACGTCAGAGACAGGACACGGTGAAAACACGGTGAGGACACGGTGAGGACACGGTGATGACACCGGTGACGACACGGTGACGACAGGGCAGCCGGGCGCGGCGATGACCGGCGCGCAGAGCTTGATCCGCTCGCTGGAGGCGGCGGGCACCCGACACATCTTCGGCATCCCCGGCGGGGCGATCCTCCCGGCGTACGACCCACTGATGGACTCCTCGATCCGGCACATCCTGGTCCGCCACGAGCAGGGCGCCGGCCACGCCGCCCAGGGGTACGCCGCGGCCACCGGCTCCGTGGGGGTGTGCATGGCGACCTCCGGTCCCGGCGCGACCAACCTGGTCACGCCTCTGGCCGACGCCTACATGGACTCGGTCCCGATGGTCGCGGTCACCGGCCAGGTCGGAGCGGCCGCGATCGGCACCGACGCCTTCCAGGAAGCCGACATCCGCGGCATCACGATGCCGGTCACCAAGCACAACTACCTGATCACCGATCCCGCTGACATCCCGCGCACCGTGGCCGAGGCGTTCCACATCGCGGCGACCGGTCGACCGGGGCCGGTCCTGGTCGACGTGGCGAAGTCCGCGCTGCAGGCCATGACGACGTTCGCCTGGCCGTCGGAGCTGCACCTGCCCGGCTACCGTCCGGTGACGCGACCCCACGCCAAGCAGATCAAGGAGGCCGTCCGGCTGATCCTCGACGCCAAGCGGCCCGTGCTCTACGTCGGTGGTGGCACGATCCGGGCGCGTGCCTCGCGCGAGCTGGTGGAGCTGGCGAACCTGACCGGCATCCCGGTCGTGACCACACTGATGGCTCGCGGAGCCCTGCCCGACAGCCATCCGCAGCATCTCGGGATGCCGGGGATGCACGGGACGGTCGCGGCCGTGGCCGGCCTGCAGCGCAGCGACCTGATCATCTCGCTGGGTGCCCGCTTCGACGACCGGGTGACCGGCAACCTCGACTCGTTCGCGCCGGGGGCGCTGGTGATCCATGCCGACATCGACCCCGCCGAGATCGGGAAGAACCGGGTCGCGGACGTCCCGATCGTGGGCGACTGCCGCGAGGTGATCACCGACCTCACCACGCTGCTCCGCACCGAGGCCGCGGCCGGACACACCGGCGACTACGAGCAGTGGGTCGACTACATCGTCGGCATCAAGCAGCGCTACCCGGTCGCCTACGACCAGCCGGAGGACGGCAGCCTCGCCCCGCAGTACGTCCTGGAACGGCTCAGCGCGATCGCCGGACCGGACACGATCTACTGCGGCGGGGTGGGCCAGCACCAGATGTGGGCCGCGCACTACATCGACTTCGAGAAGCCCGGCACCTGGATCAACTCCGGTGGGCTCGGGACCATGGGGTTCGCCGTACCGGCCGCGATGGGTGCGCAGGTGGGCCGCCCCGAGGCCACGGTCTGGGCGGTCGACGGGGACGGCTGCTTCCAGATGACGAACCAGGAGCTCGCCACCTGCGCGATCAACGACATCCCGATCAAGGTCGCGATCATCAACAACGAGTCGCTCGGCATGGTCCGTCAGTGGCAGACCCTGTTCTACAACGAGCGCTACTCCAACACCGACCTCGACTCCAAGCGGATCCCTGACTTCGTCAAGCTCGCCGACGCCTACGGCTGCGAAGGTCTGGCGTGCGACTCACCCGGCCACGTCGACGCCACGATCGAGAAGGCGATGGCGATCGACGACCGGCCGGTCGTGGTCGACTTCCGCGTCCACCGCGACGCGATGGTCTGGCCGATGGTCGCCGCCGGTACCAGCAACGACGACATCAAGTACGCGCGCGACCTCGCGCCCCAGTTCGACCAGGATGACGTCTGATGACCACTCACACGCTGTCGGTGCTGGTCGAGAACAAGCCCGGTGTCCTGGCCCGGATCGCCGGCCTGTTCAGCCGGCGCGGCTTCAACATCGAGTCGCTCGCGGTGGGTCCGACCGAGCATGCGGAGATCTCGCGGATGACCATCGTGGTCAACGTCGAGGACTCTCCCCTGGAGCAGGTCACCAAGCAGCTCAACAAGCTGGTCGAGGTGATCAAGATCGTCGAGCTGGACGGCCCGCTCTCGGTCAACCGCGAGCTGATGCTGGTCAAGGTCCGCGCCGACGCCGCGACGCGCGGCCAGGTGCTCGACGCCGTCCAGCTGTTCCGGGCGAAGGTCGTCGACGTCGCCCCGGACGCGGTCACGATCGAGGTGACCGGCAACGGCGACAAGCTCGCCGACTTCCGGGAGGTGCTCGAGCCGTTCGGGATCCGTGAGCTGGTGCAGTCGGGCATGGTCGCGATCGGTCGCGGCTCACGCTCGATCAGCGAACGCACACCCCGGCCGATCGCCGTCCCGACCGCTGTCCGATCCTGACCACTGAACCGCCCGACATCCGTACCCGACTCCACCGATCGAAGGAGAGCCCATCGTGGCCCAGATGTTCTACGACGACGACGCCGACCTGTCCGTGATCCAGGGCAAGAACGTCGCGGTCCTCGGCTACGGCAGCCAGGGCCACGCCCACGCGCTGTCGCTGCGCGACTCCGGCATCGACGTCCGGGTCGGCCTGCTCGAGGGCTCGACGTCGCGAGCGAAGGCCGAAGCCGAGGGGCTCCGGGTCCTGACCCCGGCCGAGGCGGTCGAGGAGTCCGACGTGATCGTGATCCTCGCACCCGACCACGTGCAGCGGACGCTCTACGCCGAGTCCGTCGAGCCCAACATCACTCCCGGGGACACGCTGGTCTTCGGGCACGGCTTCAACATCCGCTTCGGCTACATCACGCCGCCCGAGGGTGTCGACGTGATCATGATCGCGCCCAAGGGTCCGGGCCACCTGGTGCGTCGCGAGTACGTCGACGGCCGCGGTGTACCGGTGCTGGTCGCGGTCGAGAAGGATGCGTCGGGCAAGGCCTGGGACGTCGCCCTCTCGTACGCCAAGGCCATCGGCGGCCTCCGGGCCGGGGGTATCCGCACGACGTTCACCGAGGAGACCGAGACCGATCTGTTCAGCGAGCAGGCCGTCCTGTGCGGCGGCGCCTCGCAGCTGGTGATGTACGGCTTCGAGGTGTTGACCGAGGCGGGCTACCAGCCGGAGGTCGCATACTTCGAGTGCCTGCACGAGCTCAAGCTGATCGTGGACCTCATGTACGAGGGCGGCATCGCCAAGCAGCGCTGGTCGGTGTCGGACACCGCCGAGTACGGCGACTACGTCTCGGGCCCGCTCGTGATCGACGAGCACGTGAAGGCGAACATGAAGTCGATTCTCGGCAAGATCCAGGACGGCTCGTTCGCCCAGCGGTTCATCGACGACCAGGATGCCGGCGGCCCGGAGTTCAAGGCGCTGCGCGCCCGGGGCGAGGCGCATCCGATCGAGCAGACGGGCCGCGAGCTGCGCAAGCTGATGGCCTGGGTGAAGGCCCACGACGACGACTACACCGAGGGCACCGCCAACCGCTGAGGCCGGGCGTCCGGCGGAGGGTCCGGCACCACCTGCCCGACCCACTGCCCGACCCACTGCCCGACCCGCTGCCCGACCCACTGCCCGACCCAATGCCCGGTCTCAGGGCCAGGACCATCCGAGGTGTCGGGCCAGCGCGGTCACCACGACGGTGACGCCGGCGACCACCAGGATGCCGATCGTCCAGGACACGACCTCGAGGGTGACGCGGCTGCCCCGGATCCGCCGGAGCCTATCCACGGTGCTGGCGCATGCGGTCGAACGGGTTCAGCTTGCTGACCAGCGCCCGGACCGAGCGCACACCGCCGGAGGCCTCGCCCACCATGCAGCCAGCGAGGGCCCCGAGCGCGATCCCGGGCGGGCCGGCGAAGGCCGAGCCGGCGCGGGCGGCGGTGAGCACACCGCCGTCCAGCAGGATCCGCGCGGAGAGGTCCGTCACCGCGACGACGCCGCCCCCTTCCAGGCCTCCCTTGGCGCAGGGGTTCACGAAGCGTCGCACGAGCTCGCGCTGGCGGGTGTCGACGAACCTGGCGAACCAGTTCCACGGCGCCGCGCACGCCGACGTGCCCTGGATGCACAGGTCGTCGCCGGCCGCGAGGGACTGTGCCGAGGGATCGTCGGGCATGGGACGCCCGGGCTGGTGCGGGGACCACAACCGCCCCTCGACGGTGGGTCCCCAGCAGTGGCGGCGGTCGCAGTGCTGCGCCGAGACGCGCAGGCCGTAGAACCGCTGCGGCCGTAGCTCGCCGTGCACGCGGACCCGGCGACGATAGGGGTAGTACCCCACGATCCAGGTCTCCACGTGCGTGTGGTGGTTGGTCAGGTGCGAGCCGAGGATCCGGTGCTGGGCGCGGTCGACCCGATCGGCCTTCATCGCGAACACCGGGGCCGGATCGGCGACCAGCTGGACCAAGCCGGCTATCAGGGCGATCAGCACGCACGCCCACCGCGGGCGCCTCGTCGTCGTCATCGGACGGCTCCTTCCCGAAAGAGGGCGGAGCCTGTCTCCGCCGGCGACGATCGTGGCATACGAAGATGGTCATGTATAGATGGTCACAGAAAGGCTGTGGAGAAGCGTGCCGCGTCAGGTCGGCAGCAACGTGAGCAGGGCCTCGAGCACGGTGGCGAGCCGACGGGCCGACCCGGCGGTGAGGACGACCCGGAACTCGTCACCCTCCTCGGCGGCCACCTCCACCCAGACCTCCGTGGAGCCGAACAGCTGGAGGAGTCGTCCGACGACGGGGGCGGCCACCGCGGCGGCATCGGGATCGACCGACGGGGCCGACGTCACCAGGACGGCGTGGCGCGGCGGGCTCTGGTGGAGCCGGTCCTCGGGGTGGTCGGCCGACCGGTGGTCCCGCACGCACCACGCAGGGCACGCGCGCACTGCGGATGACTCGTCGTGTCGGCCCTCCGGCATGCCTTCCCCCGTCGCTCCAGACCCCGTTCGGCACGGTAGAGGCGATGTCCGACATCCCGGCGAGCAGAACGACGGTTGTCCACAGGATAGGCGAGGCATCTGAAAATTGCCATACAGGTATGACCATGTGGGGCCTGGACGGAACGACAATCGACGGGTGGCACATCGACGGCGGGAGCCCACCTGGGAGGAGTTCGGGCGGGAGATCGGGATCCGCCTGCAGCGAGCACGGGAACGCGCTGGGCTGAGCCAGGAGCGTACGGCGCACCTGGCGGGCATCGCGTCGTACACCTACCAGAAGTTCGAGAAGGGCGAGTCGCGCCCGGGAGCGCCGCTCAACCCGCGGCTGTCGACGTTGCTCGCGCTGTGCCGGGTGCTCGACGTCAGGCTCGAGGATCTCGTGCCGGACCCGCCGCCCGGGCCGATGCCGGAGCGCTGAGCGCGTGACGTACACCCACGGGCACGCCGAGAGCGTGCTGCGGTCGCACCGCACGCGCACGGTCGAGAACAGCGCCGCCTACCTCCTGCCCTACCTGCGCCCGGACCACCGACTGCTCGATGTCGGGTCGGGTCCGGGGACGATCACGGCGGACCTCGCGCGCCTCGTCCGCGAGGTCGTCGCCATCGAGATCACCGACGAGGCGGCCGCGTTGACGAGGACCGAGCTCGACCAGCAGGGCCTCGTCGCGGTCGACGTGCGCGTGGGAGACGCGCACGTCCTCGATCTGGCCGACGGCGAGGTCGACGTCGTACACGCCCATCAGGTGCTGCAGCACCTCGCCGACCCGGTGACGGCGCTGCGCGAGATGGCGCGAGTGACGCGACCCGGGGGAGTCGTGGGCGTGCGGGACAGCGACTACGCGGCGTTCGCCTGGTATCCGCGCCTGCCAGGACTCGATCGCTGGCTGGAGCTCTACCGCGACGCCGCGAGGTCGAACGGGGGCGAGCCGGACGCCGGGCGTCATCTGCTCGCCTGGGCCCACGCCGCCGGCCTCCACGACGTCATGGCGACGTCCAGCACCTGGTGCTTCGCCACTCCCGAGGCGCGCGCCTGGTGGGGCGGGATGTGGGCCGACCGGATCACCGGTACGGCGCTCGCCGACCAGCTCGTGCGCGAGCGGCGGGCGAGCCACGCTGAGCTGCGCGGGCTGGCCGACGCCTGGCTCGCCTGGGCTGCCGACCCCGACGGGTGGATCTCGATCCCTCACGGGGAGCTGGTGATCAGGATCTCGTGAGGCCGCGCTCCTCGAGCCGTGCCAGTCGCGACCGGATGTCCTCGAGGGCGGCGCGGATCGGCGCCGAGATGCCGCTGAACGTGAGCGTCTCGCGAGCGTAGGTGTAGGCCGACAGGGCCGTCGCCACTCCCCGGAGCGCATCCTCGTGGCGCAGACCCATGTCGCGCAGCGTCTGGCGGGCCAGCTCGCGTTGAGGTCCGCCGGTGATGGCGAGCAGCAGGTGCTCGGTGCCGACGTAGGAGTGCCCGAGACCGCGCGCCTGCTCGACCGCGAGCGCCGCGACGGCGTCGAGCGCCCCGGCCGTCCCGCCCTGCTGGGCGCGACCCCGCAGCTCGTCGACCACGTCGTGGGGGTCGAGGTCTGCGGCGGTCAGCACGGTGACGGCCAGGCCGCCGGAGTCGACGATCGCGGCCGTCAGCTCGACCGTGGTCGGTTCCTCGGCCGCTCCGCGAGCCGCCTCCAGCACGCCGGACGCCCGCTTGGTGAAGCTCCTCGCCAGGTCGTCGTCCGTCGAGACCCCGCTCGGCGCCGACCAGCCGGTCTCCGCCCGTGCGACCGCGTCGGCGAGCGCCTGCTGGCAGACCGCGGACACCGGGATCCCCGAGGACTTGACCTCGGCGGCGAGGTCGTCGGGCAGGTAGACGTTGATCTTCGGTGACATCCTGCCACTATAACCCCAAGATAACCCCAAGTTCAGGGTAGGTTAGGCAAACCTAACTACGTGTCGTACAGTGGCGGCCATGCTCGGCAACTACCTGATCGGCCTGCGTGAGGGCCTCGAGGCGTCGCTCGTGGTGACGATCCTGGTGGCGTACCTGGTGAAGACCGAACGGCGCCACCTGCTCCCGCGCATCTGGGGCGGCGTCGCGATCGCCGTCCTGGTCAGCCTGGGGTTCGGCGCCCTGCTGACCTGGGGGCCCCGCGGCCTGACCTTCCAGGCCCAGGAGGCGATCGGCGGGTCGCTGTCGATCATCGCCGTGGTCTTCGTGACCTGGATGATCTTCTGGATGGCGAGCGCCGCGCGGAGTCTCAGCGGCGAGCTGCGCGGACGGATCGACCGCGCGGCCGACGGCACTCGCTGGTCGCTCGCACTCGTGGCGGCCCTCGCGGTCGGCCGGGAGGGGCTCGAGACCGCGCTCTTCCTGTGGGCCGCGACGCAGACAGCGACCGGCGCCCACACGGTCTCCACGGTGCCCGCCTGGCAGCCGGTCACGGGGGCTGTCCTGGGCCTGACGACCGCCGTCGTGCTGGGCTACCTGCTCTACCGAGGCGTCGTGAGGGTCAACCTCACGGCGTTCTTCACCTGGACCGGCGCCTTCCTGATCGTGGTGGCCGCCGGGGTGCTGGGCTACGGCTTCCACGACCTCCAGGAGGCCGGCATCCTGCCCGGCCTGAACCACCTGGCGTTCGACGTCTCGGGCACCGTCGACGAGGGCAGCTGGTACGGCACGGTGCTCAAGGGCGTCTTCAACTTCTCCCCCCAGACCACGTGGCTGCAGGCCTCCGTCTGGACGGCGTACCTCGCCGTGACCATGTCGTTCTTCCTCCGCGGCGTACGTCGCCGTGGCCGGCCGCAGGCTCCTGCCGCGGTGGCGTCCCGTGACAAGCAGCCCGCCTGACCCGACCCGCACCGGCCCGCACCCAGCCGCACCGCACGAAGGAGAGACCCGATGCGCTTCGTCCTGCCGGTGGCCGCCCTGGCCACCGTCCCGTTCCTCGCCGCGTGCACGTCGAACACGACCGACTCCGGCGGTGCCGGCGGCGCCGGTGGCCCGATCTCGGTCACCTCGTCCGACAGCAGCTGCGACGTCTCCGCCACGTCCGCGCCCGCCGGCAACCTGACCTTCGACGTGAGCAACAGCGGGTCGAAGGTGACCGAGTTCTACCTGTACTCCGCCGACGGCGGGCGGATCGTCGGCGAGGTCGAGAACATCGGCCCGGGTCTGCAGGGGAAGCTGATCGTCACCGCCGACGAGGGCAGCTACCAGACCTCGTGCCGCCCCGGCATGGCCGGACAGGGCATCCGGGCCGAATTCACGGTGACCAGGCCGGCAGGCGGCTCACCGCCGCCCTCGGCGGACGTCGGCCTGATCAGCCGGGCCCAGAACCGGTACCGGGCCTATGTGCAGAAGCAGGTCGACATCCTGCTGGCGGGCACCGAGAGGTTCGTCTCGGCGTACCGGTCGGGCCAGGACGACCGGGCCCGCGCGCTGTACCCGGACGTGCGGAGCCACTACGAGGCCATCGAGCCCGTTGCCGAGTCGTTCGGGAACCTCGACCCGGAGCTGGATGCGCGGGAGGCCGACCTGGCGCAGGGCCAGAAGTGGACCGGCTGGCACCGGATCGAGAAGGACCTCTGGCCGCAGCGCGACCCGTCGTACCACGCGCTCTCGACGACCGAGCGCAAGAAGTACGGCCAGAACCTGCTCGACACCACCCGCACGCTCCACAGCCGGATCGGCACCCTGACGTTCACCACCGACCAGATCGCCAACGGCTCCTCGGGCCTGATGGAGGAGGTCGCGACCAGCAAGGTCACCGGTGAGGAGGAGTACTGGTCTCACACCGACCTCTGGGACCTCGCCGCGAACGTGAGGGGTGCCCGGGTGGCCTTCGAGGACGTCCGGCCGATCCTCGAGGAGCGCGACCCTGCTCTCGCGACGACGATCACCAAGCGGTTCGCGGAGATCGACCGGCTGCTCGCCCAGCAGGAGTCCGGCCACGGCTACCGCCTCTACACCGAGCTCGGCAACGCCGAGATCAAGCACCTTGCGAACGCCGTGAACGCGCTCTCGGAGCCGCTGTCCCACCTCACCGCGGCCGTGCTGCCCTGACCCATCGGCACCTGACGACAAGGAGTCACCCATTCCCGAGCGCAACGTCTCCCGACGCGGCCTGATCGGCGGCACCGCCGGGGTCGCCGGTGTCGCGGCCGGCTTCGCCGGCGGTGCCTGGTACGGCGACGAGGGTGCGCGTTCCGACGCCGCCCTCGCGGGCCGCACCCCCGCGACGTACCCGTTCCGTGGTGAGCACCAGGCCGGCATCGTGACCCCGGCGCAGGACCGCCTGCACTTCGCGGCGTTCGACGTCACGACGCGCTCGCGCGGCCGGCTGGTCTCGCTGCTCCAGGCCTGGACGGCCGCGGCCGACCGGATGACCCAGGGCCTTCCGGCCGGGCCGGTCGGCCCGACCGAGGGCGCTCCGCTGGCGCCGCCGGACGACACCGGCGAGGCGATCGGCCTGTCCCCGGGCGGGCTGACGCTGACGTTCGGGTTCGGGCCGGGGGTCTTCCGCGACGAGCACGGTCGTGATCGGTTCGGCCTCGCCGATCGGCAGCCCGAGGCACTGCGCGACCTGCCCCACTTCCCCGCCGACCAGCTCGACCCGGCGAGGTCGCGCGGCGACATCTGCGTCCAGGCCTGCTCCGAGGACCCACAGGTGGCCGTGCACGCGATCCGCAACCTCGCGCGGATCGGCTTCGGCACGGTGGCGGTCCGGTGGTCCCAGCTCGGCTTCGGTCGTACGTCGACGACGTCGACCTCGCAGACGACACCGCGCAACCTGTTCGGGTTCAAGGACGGGACCCTCAACGTCAAGGCCGAGCAGACCGACGACCTCGAGAGGTACCTCTGGGTCGGACCGGACGACGACCAGGCCTGGCTGGCGGGCGGCTCCTACCTGGTCGCGCGGCGGATCAACATGCACATCGAGACCTGGGACCGTCAGGGCCTGCAGCCGCAGGAGGAGGTGATCGGCCGGACCAAGGGCTCCGGCGCACCGTTGTCGGGCGGCACCGAGCTCACTCCTCTCGACCTGACCTCGAAGGGCTCGAGCGGGCCGCTGATCCCGATCGACTCGCACGTATCGGTCGTCAGCCCCGAGCGCAACGACGGCGTTCGGATGCTGCGCCGCGGCTACAACTTCGTGGACGGCTCCAACCCGCTCGGCGGCCTCGACGCCGGCCTGTTCTTCATCGCCTACGTGCGCGACCCGCGCACCCACTTCATCCCGCTGCAGACCAAGATGGCGAGCAACGACGCGATGATGGAGTACCTCCAGTTCACCGGCTCGGCGATCTTCGCCGTACCCGCCGGGACGCAGCCGGGGCAGTACGTCGGCCAGGCGCTGTTCACCTGATCGGGACACGCCGCCTCTCCATCCGGACGGTCTCGGGAGGGCGCGCCCGGTCGGGTAGAGTCGAACGGGCACAGCGTCGTGCGGGAGCCGCTCGGACTCCGCCCACCCCGGACCTCTCACCCCTGAGGACATCGCTGCTGTGAGCAAGCCCGTCGTACTCATCGCCGAGGAGCTCAGCCCCGCCACGGTGGCGGCTCTCGGTCCCGACTTCGAGATCCGGTACTGCAACGGCGCCGACCGCGGCGACCTGCTCTCGGCGATCACGGACGTGGACGCGATCCTGGTCCGCTCGGCCACCAAGGTCGATGCCGAGGCCCTGGCCGCCGCGAAGCGCCTCCGGGTCGTGGCCCGCGCCGGCGTCGGGCTCGACAACGTCGACGTCCGGGCCGCCACCCAGTCCGGGGTGATGGTGGTCAACGCGCCGACCTCCAACATCGTCAGCGCCGCCGAGCTCGCCATCGCCCTGCTGCTCGCCGCCGCCCGGCACATCAGCCCCGCCCACGCCTCGTTGCGCAACGGCGAGTGGAAGCGGTCGAAGTTCACCGGGATCGAGCTCTTCGAGAAGACCGTCGGCATCGTCGGCCTCGGTCGCATCGGCGTCCTGGTCGCCCAGCGACTCGCGGCGTTCGGGATGAGCGTGATCGCCTACGACCCCTACGTGCAGGCCGGCCGGGCCGCCCAGATGGGCGTGCGGCTGGTCGACCTCGACACGCTGCTCGCGGAGTCGGACTTCATCAGCGTCCACCTGCCGAAGACGCCGGAGACCGTGGGCCTGATCGGCACCGACTAGCTGGCGCGGACCAAGCCGTCGATGGTCCTGGTGAACGCCGCTCGCGGGGGCATCGTGGACGAGGCCGCGCTGTACGCCGCGCTCAAGGAGGGCCGGATCGCGGCTGCCGGCGTCGACGTCTACGCCAAGGAGCCGTGCACGGACAGCCCGCTCTTCGAGCTCGAGAACGTCGTCGCGACGCCCCATCTCGGCGCGTCGACGGACGAGGCCCAGGAGAAGGCCGGCATCGCGGTCGCGCGCTCGGTCCGGCTCGCGCTCTCCGGCGAGCTGGTGCCCGACGCCGTCAACGTCCAGGGTGGCGTCATCGCCGAGGACGTCCGTCCCGGCATCCCGCTCACCGAGAAGCTCGGCCGGATCTTCACCGCGCTCGCCGGCGAGGTCGCCCAGCAGATCGACGTGGAGGTGCGCGGCGAGATCACGGAGTTCGACGTGAAGGTGCTCGAGCTGGCCGCGCTCAAGGGTGTCTTCACCGATGTCGTCGAGGACCCCGTGACCTACGTCAACGCGCCGCTGCTCGCGGCCGAGCGCGGGACCGCCGTACGTCTCGTGGCCGAGAGTGAGAGTCCCGACCACCGCAACCTGATCACGATCCGTGGCACCCTCGCCGACGGCTCGCAGGTGTCGGTGGGCGGCACCCTGGTCGGCATCGCCCAGCGTGAGCGGCTGGTCTCGATCAACGACTTCCCGGTCGATCTCGAGCCCACCAACCACCTGGCGTTCTTCACCTATGCCGACCGTCCGGGCATGGTCGGCACGGTCGGGCGGATCCTCGGCGACAGCTCGGTGAACATCGCGGGCATGCAGGTCTCGCGCGACAGCTTGGGCGGCCACGCCCTGGTCGCGCTGTCGGTCGACTCGGCGATCCCGGCGGAGGCGCTCGCGGAGATCGAGCAGGCGATCGACGCCACCACGCTGCGCGCTGTCGACCTCGCCTGAGCCCGCCGACGTCTCAGGCGACCATCACCCGGGCCCGTGTCTCGTCGGTGCGGGTGGGGCCGCTGGAGACGGCGACCCAGGCCGCGGCGAGCCGGTCCACGGCGTCGCGGAGCTCGTCCTCCGGCCGGGTGAAGGGGATCCGGACGAACGAGTCGAAACCCCCGTCGATGCCGAACACCGGCCCCGGCGACACCAGGACGCCGCGACGCTCGGCCTCGGCCGCCAGGGCGACCGCGCCTCCGCGCCGAGCGGAGGTGGGCAGCTCGCACCAGAGCGACAGCCCGCCGTCGGGGAGTCGGAAGGTCCAGTCCGGCAGCCGCTCGGCGATCGCAGCGCAGAGCGCGTCTCGCTGGACCCGTAGCCGGGCACGATGGTTCGTCCAGTGCTCCTCCGCGCGCTCGAGCAGGCGTGCCGTGACCAGCTGCTCGTAGACCGGCGAGCCGAGGTCGAGCGCGACCCGCGCCCCCACGAGGCGCTCGGTGACGTGGGCGGGGCAGCGGATCCAGCCGACCCGGAGGCCGCCCCACAGACTCTTGCTGGCACTGCCCAAGGTGATGGTCGTCTCCTGCGCGTACGACGCGAACGGCCGTGGCATCGGGCGGCCGTCGAGCCTCAGCTGGGCGTGCGACTCGTCGACGACCGCGACCGTCCCCGCGCGCCGCAGGATCGCGGCGTACTGCTCACGCTCGGCGTTGCTCATCAGGTTGCCCGTGGGGTTCTGGAAGTCGGGGATCAGGTACGCGAGTCCCGGTCGCGCCTCTCGCACCACCCGACCGACGGCGTCGAGGTCCCAGCCGCCGACGTCCATCGGCACCGCCACGTGCCGGGCCCCGGCGCGGCGGAGCGCGGCGTGGGCGTTGGGGTAGCCCGGCGACTCCACGAGCACGCGCTCGCGCGGGCCGACCAGTGCCTGGGCCACGATCATCAGAGCCGACAGCGCGCCCGGCACGACCAGGATCTGGTCCGGCGCCGTCGGCAGACCGCGCGCGACGTACGTCTCTGCGACCGCCTCCTGCAGCGCGGGCAGGCCGGTCGGGAAGTAGCCGTGCCCGCCGAGGTAGAGCGGCAGGTCCTGCACGGCGTCGGCGTACGCCGCGGCGATGCCGGGCGGCGCGGACGGCGCGGCACAGCTCAGGTCGACCACGTCGTCGTCGCCGACGTGGGGGGTCAGGGTTCGGTCGAGCGCCTGGCGTCGCCCGCCGGGGACCCGCGTGTAGGTGCCCGATCCCTGCCGGGCCACCGCGAACCCGCTCTCGACCAGCGAGGCGTAGGCCCGGGTGACGGTGGTGCGCGAGACGCCGAGCGCGACGCACAGGTCGCGCTCGCTCGGGAGCCGGAGGTCGATGTCGACGCGCCCGTCCCCGATCAGCAGGCGGAGCTCGTCGGCGAGCCCGGCGTACGCCGGGTGGCGGTCGAAGTCGCGCGCGAGGGTCGCGAGCCGGGCGGCGGCAATGGATCCCGTCATGCAGTCCACTGTCTCACAATTGGCTATTGAGGAGTAGTCCAATCGTGGGCACGCTGGGTCTGTGACCACCGTGGCACCCACCCCCATCGTGCTGAGCGACCTCGGCCCGTTCGCGCAGCTGCGCACCGGACGCCTGGCCCGGCGCCTGGTCCAGCTGTACGCGGGGCTGTTGCTCTATGGGTTCTCGATCGCGCTCATGGTGCGCG
>Ga0105239_10001014_pt1 | contig 39236 bp, 20 predicted proteins | sample KBSC44metaG_FD_92761 | JGI IMG/M metagenome (GOLD analysis project Ga0105239, IMG submission 92761) | Corn rhizosphere microbial communities from Kellogg Biological Station, Michigan, USA - KBS C4-4 metaG | ecosystem: Host-associated > Plants > Roots > Rhizosphere > Soil | place: Michigan, USA... | reverse complement strand
TTAAGCCTGCAACGCGTCCCTGTAAACTGTTGAGGAAGTTTTCCCGTTGCGTTTGCTGAATGTCACTGCCTTTTACGGTTTGCACTGAATATCCCAACTCGCGGGGATTTCTTTTAATATCCATGGCCGTAACGATCACTTCGCCCATTTGCTTTTTGTCGTTTGTGATCTTAACAGAAACATTTGTTTCATCCCCTACACGAATATGAGCATCTTCAAAGCCAACTGAGGATAAGATCAATGTTTGTCCTTTTTGTGCTTTAATAGAAAAAACACCCTGTGCATTGGTTGTGGTACCACGGTTGGTCCCCTTAATTGTAACAGATACATTGGGAACCGGTTTGTTATCCGTTGCATCAGTAACCGTACCGGATATCACTTTGTCCTGTGCGGTTGCGGTAATGCCCCGGAAAAGAAAACCAACTGCCAGTAGCAGTTTGATGAAGTTTCTCATAACAGTTTTTTTGGGTCTAAAACTTTGGTTAAAAAATAAAAGGCATGTGGCGCAACAGTTTTCACACTGTTACGGCCGGTGTTTTCAATATTGGTGTTAACAAAAAAGCCCTTCACATGTACGGCCAGGTGCTGATTACAATACCTGGATGCCCATGTCGGCATAAGGTTTAAGTAACGGATCATCAGGTGGTAATTCTGTGATCAGGACATCGATCTTTTGAATATCACAAATGTGGATAGGTTGTAACGTGTTGATCTTTTCCGAGATGGTCAGGCAAACCGTTTTTTGTGCTGAGCGCAGCATGGCTTTTTTCAGTTGTACTACTTCCCAGTCGTTATCGGTGATACCATGTTTAACATCAATGGCGTTTATACCGAGCAGACACAGATCGGCATTGATCTGTTTTATTTTGGCAATGGCTTCGGCGCCAATGGTGATTTTGGAGCTTTTTGAAATGCGGTCACCAATCATTATTACGTCAATAGATGGGTGCTGCATATACTCCAGTATCGCCGGAATACTGCCCGACATGAAAGTGGCTTTTAACTGGGGCGGTAATGCGCGGGCCAGTTCAATAATGGTAGTGCCGCCACTGGTGAGCACAAACATGTTGTTTTGTATGAGGGCTGCTGCTTTGTGAGCAATGATTTGTTTATGGTCCTGCGAATAAACGTTATCAGATGGATAATAAACTTCGTTGAACGAATGGCTGAGGGCACCGCCATGTACTTTTATGATCTTGCCTTCATCGGCCAGCTCCTGCAAATCTCTGCGAATAGTGTCTTCAGATACTCTTATTTCTCTGCTTAGCAGAGAGGACAGAACCTTGTTGTGCAGGTTCACCTGATGTAAAATATAGGCCTGACGCTCTTTCTTAAGCATATAGACAGTTAGTAATGGATGACATCCAAATTTAATTGTATTTGTCGCATAAACAAGCATAATAACGATTAAAAAACGCATTAAAACCTGCAATTTTTTATTATTTGCGGTTATTTGCTGGCGTATTTCAAAAAGAAAGCTGCATTTGAGTGAGGTGGGTGCAGAAAGTAGCTCTTTTAATATGATGAATTTTCTATATTGAAGGAAAAGCACTTGATTATTGAAAATTGAATATTCGACATTGGATATTGTATATAAAAAAAGCCCTCCGTTTTACCGGAAGGCCTCCTTGTTGCTATCATCCTGTTGTACGGTGATCGCCTTCATTTAAATCCTGCCCAATTGTTAAACTATTTTTTCGTGTGCGCTTATATCACCTGTATACCGGCATCGATATACGGTTTTAAGATGGGCGCATCCGGCGGCAATTCTGTGATGAGAATGTCAATGTGCTGGAGATCGCATACATGAATAGGTTGCAGTGTATTGATCTTTTCAGAAATGGTGCAGCAAACTACTTTATTGGAAGCCTCGATCATGGCTTTTTTCAGTTGGGCTATTTCCCAGTCGTTTTCGGTAGTGCCGCGTTTTATATCAATGGCATTAATGCCTAAAAAGCACAGATCGGCATTGATGTTTTTTATTTTAGAAATGGCTTCTGCGCCTATAGTGATCTTTGAATTTTTTGATACCCGGTCGCCGATCATGATCACCTCGATATTCGGATGCTGCATATATTCAAGAATAGCCGGAATACTGCCCGAAACAAAAGTGGCTTTCAGATCAGGGGGCAGGGCCCGCGCCATTTCAATAATGGTAGTGCCACCGCTGGTTAGTATAAACATGCCGTTTTCGATCAGCGCAGCCGCTTTTTCGGCAATGATCCTTTTCTGGTCCTGCGAATACACATGACTATTGAGCGGGTAATTCACTTCATTGAAGGAATATGATAAAGCACCGCCGTGCACTTTAATGAGTTTGCCTTCTTCGGCCAATTCCTGCAGGTCGCGCCGGATGGTATCTTCCGATACACGGATCTCATGGCTAAGCAGGGATGAAAGTACTTTATTATGCAGGTTGACCTGGTGAAGAATATATGCCTGACGTTCTTTTTTCAGCATAAACGTTAGTTGGGTTTCGGCTCAAATATATATCGAATTGTTGCATAAAAAAGCAAAAACGTGATTAAATATGGATAAAAAATGCATGAATAGGCATGTTTCATCCATGTGAATGCGTTTTTCTGCGTTGTGGCAGGAGAAATTGGGGGTTATTTCATCGCAAACCTGATGGTAAAAGCAAAGGCATCGGGAACAAAGTTGACGGAGGGAATGATATCCAGTTCGGGTTTCCAGTCAATAGATAGATTTACCGGTACACTGGGAAATTTATAATCCAACCCCACAATGCCGGTAGGGCCCAGATAGGTATTATGGTCCTGAAAACCTACATAGGCGCCGCCTCCGTAAAACCAGGTTAGTCCGGGTGCATTGAGTGAATTATGAACTTCAAGCAAAGCGCCAATACCAAAGCGGCTGCCAAATGATATTAGCCCTTCTACTGCAGTGCGATCAGTGGCAAAATATTTTCCCGATATAGAACTATTTAAAGTGGGAGAGGAGTTACTAAGCCGAAGGCCCACTGCAAAGCGATAGTCCTGTGCAGCGGCACGGTTACATAAAAACAAACTGATCAGAATTACAGGCAGGGTTAAAGAGATTCTTTTCATGAAAAACAAGTTTGATTTTTCAATGATCATTATACTTCATCAGTAAAAACTAATGCCGGTTTTATTAGGGGGTACGAAGGCGGTTTGTGAATATTATTCAACGATATTGGAACGTGTAAACGGTTGGCTTTGGTAAAAACGAAAATAGTGCCAAAGCTATTGAGCAACTGACTGTTAAAGTAGTTGTATTGTTTTTTAACGTTAATTTTTAAGTCTACTTATCCGTCTTCTTCAGTTTGTTGACTATGAGTGTAAGGCGTTCGTTGATGGCGTTTGAGGGCTCCTGTTTATAGGGGTCCTGATATTGTATTAATGATGCCTGATACAAAAGCGGAATGTCATTTTTATCAAAAGGCGCCTTGTTGAGGTACTCGTATGCCTGTTTTCTTACAGAAGAATCTTTATCGTTAAGGGCATTTAACAGGATCGCTGTTTTGGGTTCTGTTAAGAAATTATCGTTGGTAAGCGGTGTATGTATTTTTACGCTGTTAAGGAAGGCCGTGGAGTTATCGTTTAGCACCAGGTCTTTGTCGCCCGTTACCAAAATCTCATATGCTTCCCTGCCATGCAACAGCAGCCGAACTCTTTTATATACACCTCCTTTTCTGAGCAGCAATTCTTTACCATGCAGGCCTGGTGTTGGTATATCTGTAATTTTTTCCAGTTTAGATGTAACTGTATATAAGGGCAGGCGTTGCTTCCAGAAACTACTGTCATCTTTGAACCATACAAACCTTTCGATGGAATCGGGGAAGATATAATAAGAAGACGCCGTAGTAGTGTCGAAGGCGTAGTTATAATGACTTTTTCCTCTATTAAATTCCCTGAATTCGCCGGGAATCCAGGCTGAAACTGTTCCATCGGGGCTTGTACGCTCATTCCATTTTAGAACCGGTGGTGTTATAAAACGAAAAGAGGTAAAGAGCTTTTGCCCTTCGGGTGATTGTAATTTGGCCGAATCGCCCAATTGCAGCAATACAATATTCCTGTTATACCTTATCAGGCATATACCCTTCATGTATACACTGGGCTGATTGACATCACGGCCCGCGAAACGCAAACCTTCACATCCGGGTTCGTTAAGAGGTTCTGTTTGAACGTTCGTGTACGTTCTGTTTATCAGGTCTCTGGTCTGGTTAAAAATAAGGGAATCGCTGCTGATAAAATGGGCCGGCTTTACATCTTTTGAAAACAGCATTACATAGGAGCCATTGGTAATATCGGTGCCGGTAAAACTGCTTATGTGCCATGCCTCCTCTTTATCGTTGCTTAGCTGACTATTAAAAGTAAGGTTGGCGGGAGAAATAAAACTGATGCCCATAACAGAATCGGTAAATGTATAACTACCCGTGATTACCGGTCTCATTTTGTTAATAACAAAGGAGCTGAAAAAGCTGTTGGCATTGGTTGAAATAAGATTATCCTTTTTTTGGCTGAAAACGTAAACAAGGTAGAGTGCGTTATCGGAAAAGTAAACCTGCATCCGCAAACTGACCCCTGAGATCTGATGCGTAAATTCTTTTCCTTCCACTCCGTTACTAAACACTTTTTTGAAAGCCGGTACTTCGGCCCCGAATATTTTTCGGGTAAGGCGATTGAAAGCGCTATCCCTGTTCGAAACATCACCGGCTCGGGGAATAGCAGTAGTTATATAACCTGAGAGATTGAAGATGTCGAAATAGCATTTCACATCGATCAGTCCGTATAGCTTTATATTCGCCGGATTACCGGGCATGGATGCTTTATAAAAGCCCTGTGCATCATCAATCTTTGTCCACGGCTGATGTACTTCCTTAACTATATAATTATCTGCACTGATCTTTTTGGAAGAAAAGACAGGTTCTACTTTAAAACCCCGTTGCCGTAAAAGATGAATAACGCCGCTGTCGCCCGGTAAATGAGCTGCCCCAATAGCTATAAACATGGTGCGCAATGCGGTAAGGCTATCGATGCGCCGGGCCATTTTTACGTTTCGTTTTAAAAGTAGCGCGTCTCTTTCTTCAACTGATGTTTCGTTTGTTATTGAATCGATGCCGTTCAGATTCTGAGCAACATAAAAACCGATCAGCTTGTCCATCATGCGGTAAGTGTCGCTACGAACACTGGCGCTGCTGTCTTCCGCTACCATATTATCGATGTCTGACTTGTCGATCATGTCATCGATCAAACCACTCTGATCTGAAATATCTTCAACACCGCCTACCCATTTACCGCGCCGGCGTGCGATATTATAGAGGTAAGCATCCATAAAAGTTGACATTTCACCTTTTTCGAGCCAGGTATTTATCCACTTATTCTTTTCCTTTATAATATCACTGGCATTTATTTGCGAGGCTGGTTTCTTAAATTTTTTCTCCAGTAGCGGACTATATTTTTTATAATCCTTTCCATTTAAGATCTCCGATAATTTTTTTCCCTGTACCTGATCAAATGCCTTATTTATCCAGTAGGCTACCATTTCATCGGGGCTCAGTTCAATGGCCAGTCCTGCCGATCTTTCAATGGCATTGTATACAGAATCGCCGAACCTGAACAATCTTTTATCAGTAAGATGGATGGTGCCGTATAAATAGGAGGGATGAGTAAGGCCTTTACCTGATATACGCCATAACAGTGTATGCGGATAAGTTAGGTGCTGGCTGTAAGTAATGGTGGTAATCATTAACAATACCATCATACAGCATACTTTCAGGCGCATAAGGAAAGGGTTTTTAATACCGCCAAGATAATACGAAAAGACGGAAGATGGAAGCCGGGAGGCAGTACTCTAATTTTTTTGCCCTTTAACCTGCTTTTTGGGATTAATGGCTTCAGGTTTTTGATTTTTATTTTGGGGCTGTTGATTGCCACCCTCAGGCTTCTGACTTGTAGCCCCTGACTTTGCGCCAGCAACTGGCGAAACAGGTTGCCGCTTCAGGCTGTCAACTACTAACTTCGCACTATCTTCTGCCAGCTTGGAACTGTCGATCACCTTCTTTGGTTCTTCCATCAGTTCAAACTTGGTCTTGGGGCGCCGGTCTTCGAGCCATTTGAAGCCTCTCAGGAATTTATTTTCTTCAGTTGCTTTTCGTATGGGGTATAATGTGCCGGTGACATCGCTTATAAAAACAACTTTATTAAGTTCTTTATTTTTAAAGCGCATATCTATAAGATCACTCGTTGCATTGTTTATGCCTACCAGATAGTTATTGGCGTCTTTTACATAGTAAATGCTTTCGGCGTTGCCCTGTGCCCGCATGTAATCTATTTCGCCATTCTTAAAATAGCCATTCAACCTGTTTCCCTTTATCTGGTTGTACATATTGGTATCGCTCAGGTTAATGGCAAAACCATTTTCAAAAACGTATAGCTTGTCGGGGTTTTTGTTTTTTGTATACAGATAGATGGTATCGCCTGTAATCTGGCTTTTACTTGCCCACATAACCGGGTCGCGGTACAATCTGAAAATAGAATCTTTACCGGAGTACCACAAACTGTCTGAAACCGCCTGCATTGAATCGGAAAAAATACGCACGTGATGCCATGCCTGAAAATACCTGTCGGTACTGTCGTTTTTGTCATCGGTGGTTTTTACCTTCTCAGGTTTTGATTTGACCAAAGGAGCTTTACCGTTCTTAACTTTTGCAGTGGTATCAGTGATGGTAGCAGCACTTTCGACGATTGCCTTCGCAGGTTTTGCCCGTTTATTTTTTGCGGTGCTATCAATGATTGCAACAACGCTGTCTGTGACTGCCATTGCAGGTTTTACAGCTTTAATTTTGGCGCTATCAGTAGTAATTGCGGCACTACTATCCAGCCGTGCTATCGCAGGTGTTATACGTTTTGTACTATCGTGCCGGCGAACGCCTGCAGAATCTTTAGCTTTTGGTAGTTTGCTTAAGCGCCCGGAGTAGAGTGTATCGGCTGTGATGTAAACAGAATCTTTGTCCTGTTTAATGATCATCAGCGGATGCTGGGTGGCTCTGAATGTTCCGTCATCGCGGTTGGCTTCAATAAAATTAGCCAGTACCGAAACGCCCTGGGCCGTATCTACGTACACGGCATTGCCGCGCAGGTAACTCATGCCGGTGCTGTCGTTGCTTTCAATGCTGTTCGCAATGATCCTTACTGCGCCATCGTTCAGTATAGGCCGTTTGCCGAAAAATGCCTTGCGGTTACGGGTATCGTAAAATCCGTCACTGGTGTGAATGGTGCGTTTTGAACTATCGATGATGGTCGTTGGCGCAATAAAAGTGGCTATCTGTGTATTGGTATTATATAATAGCGAATCGGTTTTGAGGGTATACTTGGGATCTTTCAGGTCTACATCTTTCTTAAAATATACATCTTTCAGCTCTTCGTAATAGGTACCCTCTTTACTGGTTAATACCGATTGCTGATTTATTAATTTTCCTCCGTTGTGATACTGACCAATTTTCTGAGCAAGATCGTATTGCAGTTCATTGGTGAGCAGGGTGGTTTTGCGATCGGTTAATGATACATTGTTTTTGAGGTTGGCCATTTTGGTATCTACAAAATACTGCAGATAGTCTGAATGGATATTCACCGTATCATTATCAATGATATGTACTTTGCCAAAGGCTTCGATGAATCGTGCTTTTTTATTGTACACGGCGCTGTCGCAATTAAATATGGTATTATCCTGTTGCAGCTGAACATTGCCGGCAAGCATCTGAAGATCGGATGTTGTATCGTGTTTATAGCTCAGGCGGTCGGCATGGATCAGGGTCACCACTTTCATAGTGTCTGCCCCTGGCCGGTTCATTATAACCTGGGAATGTACTTTGCCAAAAGATAATAACGTTAATAGTGTTACTATCAGCAGCCACCCTTGTCGTATCATTTATATTGCTTTCCTAGTTATTTCAGCGTGTCAAGTGGCGCTTTTAGTGGCCCCTTTTTGTCTTTACCACCGAATAAAGATATGTTAATGTAGCGCTTGGGGTTCACCCGCAAATCGTCGAGCAAGATAGTCAAACTGCGATTAGTGCGGCGGATCTCATCGTACAATTGGGGATCATTTAACAGCAGGCCCAGTGTGCCCTCTTTGCTGTCGATCTTGCTGATGCCTGCTTCAAGCCGGGCCATAGTTTTTTGAATGCTTTCAACTGTTTCAGCAATTTTTGCCTTTGATAACTGGTTGGTGGCAACCTGTAAATTGCTGAAAGTGCTGTCGATCTTCGGACCATTTTTAGCAAAGTCGCCTGTGATGGTATTGAGGTTGTTGATCGATTTAGCGAGCAAACCGGTTTCGGTATTAAGCAACAGTTCAAGCGAATGACTGGATGTTGCCAGGTTGGCAATAATACCCTGTAGATTGTTGCGGGTATTAGGGTCCAGTATCATATTCATTTTCTGCAGCAGGTCGTCTAAGGAAACCAGTGTTTTATTAATATTATTAATGGCGGGATCAATGCTTTGCTGCAGTTTGTCGGTCAATGCAAGTGACCGCTGGGTGCGAATGGTATCGCCTTCTTTAACATAATCGGCGCCGCTGCCCATGTAAATATTTATCTGAGCGCTGCTTAATAATTCTGTGCTGAGGGTGGCTACCGAGTTACGGGGAATATTAATATCTTTTGTGATGTTGAGGGTCACCACAATACCGCTGAGATTTTTATCTTTTTCCTGCAGGTCGGCTACTTTACCTACCTGCAAGCCATTAATAAAAATGGGATTGGATACCTGTAACTTTTCAACATTTGGAAATACTGCATAAATTCTTGCCCCATGGCTGATTCCTTTTCCCTTCAAATAATTAAATCCAAGTATTAACACGGTAATCGCTACAGCGGTTAGTGCGCCTACTTTTGTTTCATTAGATATTTTCATCTGAGTATGCTATGTTGTTTTCAATGGCCAATCAATTCCTCACAAATTGGCATATTGGCAGCAAAAGTATAAAAAATTGAGCTACAAGGTACAAGATATGGGCACAAGGCCTAAGATACAAGGCCTCAAGGTTTCAAGATACACGACACAAGGCTCAAACTGTAAGGTTCAAGGTACAGATTACAAAGCAGATGTGCTTTTGTTCAACAATTAGTTGAACTCAGGCTCCTTAAATCCTGTACCTTATGCCTATGCTTTATGTCTTTCTTGTTCCTTTTACTTTATTATTGGTCGCGGGGCCTTGATTTTCGGTTTTCCGGTAGGCCTTAACGGCATTTACAATTTCATTGGCCATTTGTTCCTGTCCTTTTTTGCTGTTTAGGAAATCTTCGTCTGCACGGTGGGTAATATAACCGGTTTCAACCAGAATACTGGGCATGGCGGTCGCCTGTAATACCCAGATGCCTTTTTCGTTACGCTGTTTCACACCCCGGTTCTGGCGTCCGTTCTTAGCTACTTCTTTCTGCACCAGCGTGGCCAGCAGCAGGCTTTTATTAAAGTAGCGCTGGGTCCACAAAAGCGATTTGGCTTTAAATTCAGGATCATCCATATCGGGCCCGCCAAATTCAGAACCTTTTAGTTCACCGGCCATGCGTTCAGATACAAAGTCGCCTTTTACTTTCTGCCGGTCAGCGGCCCATATATATGTTTCGGTGCCCCGCGACGGATTATCGGTGTATGTTATATTATAATTACGTACCCGGCGGGTATGTTTAGTGCGTTTACGGCCCTTTTTGGTATAATATACTTCTGTTTTATAGCCAACGAATTTAGAATGCTTCACTTTAGGGGCAGCATTGGCGTGAATGGAAATAAACAGATCGCCCTTATGCGTATTGGCAAAATCGGCCCGGGCTTTAATGGCAGGGTAGGTGTCGCCGGTGCGGGTATACAAAATTTTTACATCGGGAAATTCTTTTTCCATTTTTTTGCCCACTTTAAGGGCAATGGCCAGACAAACATTTTTTTCGAAAGAATAATCACCCCTGGCGCCCCGGTCATGCCCGCCATGCCCCGCATCAATAATGATGGTTTTGAGGCCTTGTTTGGTGGGTTTTGCCGGCGCCGTCCTGTACGATGAAACTGCTATGCAAACACCAGTGGCCAACAGGCCTAAGATTGTTTTTCGCAGCATGAGTTCAGGGGGTTAATTAGAAAATGTGCAAAGCGCCACTTTATTTTGCCTGGGCTGGCGCTCCATTTCCTTCAAGGCTGGCTTTATATCTTTTTATAGCGTTTACAATAGCGGTTACTATTTCCTCCTGTCCTTTATCACTATTGATGTATTGTTCTTCTTCGGTTTGGCTAATATAGCCGGTTTCTACCAGTATACTGGGCATGCCTGTTGCCTGTAGCACCCAAATACCTTTTTCGTTACGCTGTTTTACACCATGGCTGTACCGGCCCTGCTTCGCAAATTCATCTTCGACATTACTGGCCAGGATCAGGCTTTTTCCAAAATATTTTTTTTCGTACAACTGGGCACGGATCATGGCTTCGGGCGAGCTTAGGTCGAGGTCATTGGTGCTGTCTGTTTCATTTTCACCCGATTCGCCGGAAGTCGATTGAACGGCTTCGCTTTTAAAACCTGTACGGTCGGCTGCCCATATATAGGTTTCTGTACCGTGGTCATTATTTTTTACCCAGTAGCTTTCGTATATAGGCTCCCGCACTGTTTTCTTTCTTTTTTTCGATCCCTTACCCACATACACAGTACGCGTTTTATGGCCTACTATCCGCTTGGCATACCAGCCGCCGGCCCTTTCGCCGTTGGCATTGCAGTGGATGGCAATAAACAGATCGCCATGGGCCTGATTGGCCATATCGGCGCGGTACCTCAGGGCATCGTGAATATTATTTAGCCCACCCGGCAATTCATCGGTAGTACGGGTAAATATCAGTTTGCTTTCTGGTAATTCCTGGGCCAGCGCTTTGCCAAGTTTTAAAGAAATTGACAAGGCAACGTTGGCTTCGGTAGAAAACTGGCCACTTGCACCGTGATCGATGCCTCCATGGCCCGGATCGATAATAATGGTACCGAGAACGTTTTTCTGTTGCGCCCAAACGACGTTGCTCACAAAAAAGAATAAACCTGCAACAAAAAAGTTTTTTACAATACGAAACAATTTTTTATTATCCATTTAGTGTTCAAGAATTTAGGAGACTTTAATCTTCACATATTCTTAATGCATTAATACCTATTTTTGCCACCACCTGCATTATGATGAACGGACGCAAAAATAATTTAAAAGATGGTTCGGCCCTGATTTTAGTTTTATGGCTTTTGCTATTAACGCCTGATATATGGGCTAATTATTTTTCCCGATCCGTTTTTTGCAATTCCTTAACGGTAACGCAAAAAGGGGATACCAGCAAACCTGTACCACGCAGGCGGGGTATTGCCGATACCATACCCGTAAACCGCAGGCCCGATAGCCTTTCTTCCTTTCGCAAAACCGATACCATTCCTTCAAAAGACAGCGTAATTAATAAAACTGATACATTTAATTTAAAAGTTTCCAAAGATTCGCTGGATGCCCCTGTTGCCTATAAGGCTTCTGACTCCATGGTGCTGAATGTGCCCGATAAAAAGATCACCCTGTACAGCAAAGGAAATATCAAGTACAAGGATATGGACCTGAGCGCCGACAGTATTGAAATTGATCAGGCTACACAAATGGTTACTGCCACTTACCGCAAGGACTCGGCAGGTAATTATATCGGCCGCCCCGTAATGGTGCAGGCCGACAGCAAAATGAATTCCGATGTTATAAAATACAACTTTAAAACCCAGAGAGGTATTACCCAAAACACCATCAGTCAGCAGGGAGAATTGTATGTACAGGGCGAAAAAGTAAAGAAGATCACCGCCAATGATTATTTTGCCTACCGCGCCCAGTTCACCACCTGTAACCTCGATACGCCCCACTTTGCATTTCGTGCACAGAAACTTAAAATGGTAAGCCAGAAACTGGCGATATCAGGGCCCATTCACCCTGAATTTGAGGGCGTACCGGTACCTCTTTATATACCTTTTGGATTTTTCCCTTTATCGCAGGGCAGGCATTCGGGTTTGCTGCCCCCTCAGTTTACCGCCAGTGAACAGTTTGGTCTGGGCCTTGAAGGGCTCGGTTATTACAAGGTGCTGAACGATAATTTTGACGTAACGCTGCGCAGTAACCTCTATTCATACGGGGGATATTCGCTGTTTTTAACGCCCACTTATCGTGTGCGCTACCGGTATAATGGTACCATGAACCTGGTGTACCAGTCGAGCCGTATTTTAAGTAGTACGGGCAAACAGGATTTTACCGATACAAAAACGTATAGCATCAACTGGAGCCATACGGTTGACAGCCGCGCCCGCCCCGGTACTTCGTTTTCGGCTAACGTAAATATTGCGTCCACCAAGTTTAATCAGCTTGTACCAAACAATACTATTCTCAATTATCAGAATACACTCACTTCATCAATCACATATTCCCATACATGGGGTAGTAAGTACAACCTTACTGCTACTGCCAACCATAGCCAGAACAACCTTAGCCGGATAATCAATTTAAACCTGCCGAACCTTTCATTTACGGCCAATACCATTTATCCGTTGATGCCGAAAGATTATGCAGGCCAGTCAAAATGGTATCATAAACTGGGTATCGGGTTGAACAGTAACGTGTCGAACCAGGCCAGTTTCTATGAGCAGGACTTCAACGTGAAGCATATATTGGATACCATGCAGTGGGGAGCTCAACATTCGATCCCTATCCAGTTATCGTTGCCGCCGCTCGGACCTTTGCAGATCTCTCCGGGAATCAGCTATCAGCAAAAATGGTATTCACAACGATTGACACGTACATGGGATTCTGCTAATAACAAACTCGATACATCCATTTCAAAGGGATTTTATACTGCGCACGATATTGCATTCAGCCTGGGTGTTAGTACCGCCTTATATGGTATGTTTGATAAGTTTGGTAAACACAGTCCGATCGTTGCTATCAGGCACGTAATTCGTCCCACCATTTCAGCAAATTATAAACCTGATCTGGCACATAATTACTATTATACCCGGCAGATAGACTCATTCGGCCATACTACCCGCTTTTCGTATTACGATGGTAGCGTATTCGGAACTTTTTCTGAAGGAACTTTTGGTGGTATCAGCTTTGGTATTGATAATAACATTGAGGCCAAAGTGCGGTCGAAAAAAGATACCGCGAATGGCGGTGTAAAAAAGATCCGTTTGATAGACGGTTTTGGTTTTACCAGCAGCTATAACTATCTGGCCGACTCCTTTAAACTGTCGCCATTTAGTTTGTACCTCCGCAGCACCTTATTTGAAAAGATCAATATCACGGCAGGCGCCGTTTTAGACCCATATCAGGTAGATACGTTTGGATATCGTATAGATAAATACATGTGGTCGGGGCGCAAATTATCTCCTGCCAGCCTTGGCCGCATAACCAGTGGAAATATCGCCATTTCTACTTCTTTCCAAAGTAAATCGAAAGACAAAGACAAAGCAAAACAAAGGGAAGATGCCCTGAAAGCAAATCAGCAGGTGATGACCCTTGAACAGGAGCAGGCCCAGTTGGCGTATATGCGATCGCGTCCTGCCGAGTTTGCCGATTTTAATGTTCCGTGGTCGCTCAGTTTATCTTATTCAATGAGCTTCACGCGCAGCTTCAAACCCGATTATTCGGGGTGGCAAACACAAACCTATGCAAACCTTAGCTGGAACGGCGATTTTAACATGACGCCGAAGTGGAAATTGGGTATGAATGGATACTACGATATTAAAACATCGGCCATTCAAACCTTTACCATGTATATTTCCCGCGAAATGCACTGCTGGCAGCTGAGTATAAATGTAACACCGGTAGGTTTGTACCGCTCGTTCAATTTTACTATCAGTCCGAAGTCGGGTATTTTGCGTGACCTGCGTATTAATCGTACCAGATATTTTTATCAGTAAAACGGTTTGATGTTTGTGGTTTGTAGTTTGTGGTTCTTTAGATGCAGCATACTGTCTATTAATTAACAGGTTTAAAGTGAGGCAGCAATCTCAAACAACAAACAATAAACTACAAACTAATATTTCTTTTCAGTATAGTAATCCCACATTACTTTATTTACCTTCTCTTTCAATGACTGCGTGGTATCACCCGGCTGAGGTGCTATGGGTGGCAGAAAATGAATTTCCATTTTATGGGGCATCAGGAAAAAAGGCTTGCTGGCGGGCAATACCTTTCTGGTATTAAAAATGACTCCCGGAATAATGGCCTTGCCGGTATCCATACTTAAACGGAAAGCGCCATCGTGAAAAGTTTTCAGCGGCTGATCGGTAAGATTGCGGGTGCCTTCAGGGTAAATACACATATGCAAACCCATTTCAAGCACTTTACGCATTTGCAGGTAACTGTCTTTACGACTGGCATCGCTTTTGCGGTCAACCAGCACCGAACCAGTGCGATACATCATACCGAAAATGGGGGTCTTCGCCATTTCTATTTTGGCAATGGTTTTATTACCGCCGGGAATAGCCGGGTAGGAGATAGGCACATCCATCAGCGAATTGTGATTGCAAACCACGATGTAGGTCTCACCCTTAGCAAAGTTTTTTCTTCCCCGTACAAATAACGGACAGCCGATCAGCGGCAGATAAATGCCCATCCATACCCGGGCATAAGCTGCAAAACGCCTTGTTTTTTTAGGATCACGTGCGGGATAGCTAAACAGCAGAAAAGGAACCAGCAGAATAAGCATGGTTGCAATAAACATAACAATGGCCCAGACTGCAAAAATACGCCCAGCGATTTCTTTGATGATTTTCATCTATAGTTGCTTAATGGCGTAAAGATAAGTATTCAATTGAGCATTGAATTTATCCGGGCGCCGGTTCACACTACTTTCCCGGATTTTTGTCAACCCATGATCCTGCTTTTTACGTTCTGGAACTCCGTATCCCTGTCTCTTTGTTTCTTAACAGTGGATTTTCCAAAATTATAGCTCAGTATAAAGGCTACGCTTCTGGTATCGTTATAATAGTTTTGCCGCAGCGTAAGATCATCTGCATGAATAATGTATATATCCTTGTTACTTTTGAACAGATCTGTTACCGATAATGTGAAATTAAAAGGCCCGGCCGCTTTCCTTATTCTGATCTCGGTATCAAGCCTGTCGCCAACATGGGTATTCACAACAGTAAAGGGGAGTGTGTTGTTGGCGATTACATTACAGGAAATGTGCTGCTTTTTTGAAATGGTGAATGTTTGGTTAGCCGACAGACTTAAAAGAAATGATTTATTATCTATGGCAATAGCTGCATAATTTCCTTTCGACAATACGTATCCTGTTAAAATGGTAGCCGACAGCTGCCACCAGGGGTAGAGCTGGTTATAATAAATGGCAGCGGCTGTATATGCGTACTTATTCCCGTAGTTTGTTTTTTTATTTACAATAATATTTGCCGTGTCTTTGTAGGGGACGGCATGAAATTCGTCCAGCGTTTGACTGGCTGCCAGTTGAAATGTATAGGTGGCTTTTTTGCTGTACAGGATATGGCTTAGTTCTTCCCTGTAGTATTTGGAAGGCAGCAAAAACGGATTCCCTTCAAAATAGGCTTTATCGGTTGTATAGGTCCTGAATGGATTCACATCCCAATAGTCTGGTCGCGTTATGCGGCCTGAAAAAGACAGGCCGTACGACTTTTGCTTTGAAGGAGCATATTTCAAAAAAGCGGTTGGAAAAGCGTTTACATAGTTTCTGTCTACAACCCTTGTGCCTTCAAGATCTCCTTTGGCGATGGTATTTTCAAGGCGGGCGCCTAACTGGTACGACCACTTTGCATTTACTTTGTGGTTCAAAATAGCATAGGCGGCATTAATATTTTCATCGTATTTGAACAGATTACTTCTGTTTACATCTTTTACCCAGGTATCATTGCCGGTATAGTTTTCAAAAAGAAGGTTATTGTTGAGCTGCGAAAAGGAAGCCTTAGCGCCGAAACCGAGTGCAATCTTTTTGCTCACGGGCCATTCAAAATCAATTTTGGCCGATTGGTTGCTTACCTGCTGTGGCGATGCGCTTCTGAAGTAATCCTGAATGCTCATTGGTTTGAAATTACCCGCATCCAGCACATCGGTCCTGCTGATTGAATTATTACCTGATGCATAATGCAGAACGTCAAGATCAGCGCTTAATTTTTTACCCGAGGAATCAAGCCTGCCCTCATAATTTACATTCAGTGACCAGGTTTGTGAGTTTAATTTATCTGTGTTGCCGGAAGACGTAACGGAATCGAAGCCCTGCCAGTGTTCTGTGGTAAGCGCATCGCGGTTTTTTTTGTCGTTGTTGCCGGCGTAGTCGAACAGAAGACCCATCACATGGTTTTTACTCAGCTGATAGTCGATACCCATATTCGCACCTGAAGACAGGCTGCGGTTTTGACCGGAAGAGCCGATATGCCTGTTTGTGAGCGTGCCACTGCCTGCGGGCGGAAAATCTATATCCTGCCAGGATTCAGGTGCTCGGCGGCGATTTACCAGATAAAGATTCGAATAAACATCCCATTTACCTTTGCGGCCGTTTAAAAAAACACTTCCTGACTGTGAATTGATGGCCGTTTGTCTTACGGTTAATGCCACATTACCGTCAAGCCCTTCGTCTTTTCTCTTTTTTGTTATAATGTTCAAAATGCCGGCGCCCCCTTCTGCATCATATTTACTGGAAGGTGTTGTAATCACTTCAATGGCTTCGAGGTTATCTGCAGGGATGGCGCTTAAATACGTTTTAAGCGCATTGCCTGAAAGCATTTTTCTTTTGTTATTGATGTATACTACGGCTCCTGTAGTGCCACTGATCTGAATATTGCCGTCTGACGAAGCAGTTACCAATGGTGTTTTTTCAATTACATTCCATATGTTATTTCCAAATACCAGATCGGTTCCTGAAACATTAAAGCGAAGCCGGTCTATTTCCATTTGAATAATTGGTTTTTTACCAACTACTTCAACCTGTTTCAATAGCGCGCCTTTTCGGCTGGTCAGTGTATCGCTGGGTGTGGCGGCTTTACCGGGAACAGCTACCTGAGCGGAAGTAATCTGAAGAACAAAAATGAACAAAATGGTCAGGCAGAAAATATGTGTCTTTCTGTACGGAAAAAAGAATGGTTCGGCTTTGCGGCGTAACAAGGGCATAGCTTTTAATAATTATAAATTACCGTATCGTTGAACGATACGGGATATTAGTGACATTTGATGCTGTTCCCTTTTTTACGCTCTTTCTATCGTTTATAGATAATGTAACTGATGTTTTAAAAATAAGAAAGTCCGGGGTATATTAATAGCAGTCCTTTACATATTTTAATTTATTAAGCCGGAAAGCACGCTTTAACATGCATATATAGTGTCTCTGCTTATCATGTAGCCGGCATATAGACTAGAAATGTAACAAATTTATCACGTTTTCACTTATCAACGCTTCCACCTGATAATGTATAAACCTAACCAGTACCTTTGTAATCATCCAATCTCTTTTTTAAAGCCCGCATTACAGTACATTTTGTGGACCTCTTTCTTCCCCGCTGATCTATACGCCAGTGCTATCAATTATTTCTGTTACCAAAAACCACAAAATGAAAAAGATCTTTACCAGTTTAATGCTGGCTGTTATTACAGCCGGTACCGCTATGGCGCAGCCGCTGGTTATGAAATGGCAGTCTCTCTACGGTGGAAATTCAGCAGATGCTTTAGTCTCTCCCAGCAAGATCTCTTTGGTTGACAATGACGGGAACTATTTAATTGCCTGTACAAGCAACTCCACCGATGGCGATATGACCTGCACGCATGTCAGCCCTTATCCAACTTATGCAGATGATGATATATGGTTCGCAAAAGTAGATTCGCTGCCTCACCATAAACTGTGGTTTGAATGCCTGGAGCAGGATTATGATGAAGGCTTTGCTTCTTTGCAACGTGGTATTGACAGCGGGTATATTATGTGTGGCTGGACTACTAACAATTCCGTTGTACATGTAGAACCCGATATTTGGCTTATTCGTTTCGGAACCTCTGGAAATATTATTTGGGAAAAAAGGTATGCCGGTTCCAATAATGATTATGGAATTTTTGCTACCCCTACTGCTAATGGGGATGGGTATTTATTGATAGGTCAATCCAGTTCGAATGACGGAGATATACAACCTAACCCCGGCAGCCCGCCATGGCTCCGAAATCGTGGCGGCCAGGATATATGGGCCGCTAAACTTGATAAGAACGGAAACATTTTATGGCGACAACTCTTCGGCGGCGCTGGTAACGAATCAGCTGCTTCCATCAGGTCTACGGCCGATGGAGGGCTTATTATTGCAGGAACAACCAACTCGAATGATCAGGATGTACATGGATTGCACGGCGGGTCAGATATGTGGGTGGTGAAAGTAGATGCAGCCGGTAATATTCAATGGCAAAAATGCCTGGGCGGTACCGCGAACGAAACTGCGTCTGATCTTGAAATCACCGACGATGGCGGTTACCTGATTGCAGGCAAAACAGCATCGCAGGATGGAGATGTTACGGGAAATCATGCCACCGCCGCCAGCGGCGCTACGTCAGATGCGTGGATCGTGCGTTTATCAGCATCCGGTGACATTCTGTGGCAAAAGTGTTTTGGCGGATCAGGTGACGATGCATTGTATGATATCATAGAATTGCCCGATCATAATTTTGCAGCAGTTGGCTCAACCAATTCAACTGACGGAGATGTATCACAGGCATTCGGCAGCAACGATGCCTGGTTAGTGAAGTTTGATGCAGCAGCGAATTTAATCTGGCAACAATCATTTGGAACCTCTGCTAATGAATTCGGGGTTACACTGGAATCTAAGCCCGGCGGTAATTTTGTAGTGGCCGGTCAGTGGTATGACTTACATCCGCACCTGTGGTTTTTTGAAGCAGGCCCGCAAATCGCCGCCGGTTCCTTGCCCATTACACTTCTTTCATTTCAGGCCACGCAAAGCGGCAATGCCGTAAATGTAACCTGGAAAACAACCGAAGAAATAAACGCGCAGCATTTCGAAGTACAGCGCAGCGCCAACGGCAATAACTTTATTACTATTGGTACTGTTCAGGCAGGAGGAAATGCTTATCAGTTTAAAGATAACGAACCATTGGCTGGTTATAATTATTATCGCCTGAAGATGGTTGATAAAGATGGCGCTTACGAATATTCAAGCATCGTACTGGTGAACATAAAGAGCGCCGCGGATATCACTTCATCGCTGTATCCCAATCCCGGTAATGGCCATGTTACACTTACATTGCAGGGACCCGTTCAGGGGAATGTATCAGCGCAGGTGCTTGACCTGCAGGGAAGGGTATTGCTGACAAAACAATTGGGTTATCAGCATACAACGCACTTTACAACACCTGTTGATGCCAGTGCATTACCCAGAGGAAATTATTTATTAAGAACGATGGTGGGTGATAAGGCGTTTGTGAGTAAGTTATTGATTGAATAAATACAAGGCAACAGGATTTAAACGGGATAAGCGCAAAAGGCAACGGGAATGTTTTCTTCGTTGCCTTTGTGCTTTTTTGCCTTTTGGCATAATCGACCCCTAAACTTGTCGTTTTTGCACCGTGTCAAATCCTGAAGTGAATGCTAGTTTTGTGTTATCAATTAAACATTTAAACAGCGTTATGAAAAATTTATTCAAAACACATCCTCTTAAATCAATACTCCTGATTGCAATTATGTTTGCAGCATTCCAATCAAACGCACAACAAACCAAACCTTCCAACAGCGGTTACGCACCTGTTAATGGCATCAAGGCTTATTATGAAGTATACGGCGAGGGCACACCTATAGTTTTACTCCACGGCGCCTTTATGACAATTGATATGAACTGGGGCCAATTGATCCCTGAGCTGTCAAAAACCAGGAAAGTAATTGCCATTGAATTACAAGGGCATGGACATACACAGTTTTCAGATAGAAAATTATCGTATGCTACTTTAGCAAAGGATGTGGAAGGAGTAATGGATTACCTGAAAATTGACAGTGCTGATGTAACAGGATATAGCATGGGCGGCGCTGTGGCTTACCAGTTTGCTGTACAAAGCCCTAAACGGTTAAGAAAATTAGTGATCATTTCTGCTACCTATAAAAGTAGTGGTTGGCTACCCGAAGTAACCAATGCGTTTAAATCATTTAAGCCTGAATTTTTCTCGAATACTCCTATGAAAACCGCATATGACGCAGTGGCGCCTGATAAAACAAAATGGACAAGCTTCTTAGAGCAGATGTTTGCTTTTGCTCAGATGCCATTCGACTTCGGAGACGCCAATATTGCCAAAATTTCCGCGCCTGTATTGATCATATCCGGTGACAACGACGGACTGGATAAAATTGAGTTGGCAAAAACATATAAATTGCTGGGAGGAGGCGTTTCTGCTGATATGCAGCCAATGCCAAAATCGCATGTAGCCATCGTTCCTTCACAAAGCCATGTTAGCCTGATGATGCAGACATCGACGATCTTAACTTATATGAGCAGTTTTTTAAAATAACCTAATGGCTCTGTTTGGGAGCCATTCTTTTTAGTCCCTGACTTTATTCAGACAGGGTATTTGATAATCAGAACTTTTTTTCGATCTTTCATAATATATATAGCCCCTAAACCTCATATATACTATGAACCAACCCGGCAAAAAGCTAAAACTGATCTTTGTTCCATTTCTAATTATTGCCATTGCTATTATCGGCGGATACACTTTTTTCAACTGGTTTTTATTTATAAAGCTCCATGCCTTCTCATTAAAAGAAGACATTGTGAACGTGTGGATTCCGTTGGCCCTTCCATGGATCCCTATCCTCATTTGGTTAAGACCACGGATAAAGTTGCTCTATTTAAAAGTGAAAAAGAAGAAGGGGGATTCTGTCGGGCTTTATATCGCCATTGCTGGTTTTGCCATTGCTATTCCCACGATTGTTGCTCAGGCATATCTTGAAACAGCAACAGGAAAGCTCACAAAGCTTGACAATATTAGTCAAATTGAAAAACAGGAAGCGACAAAATATTATGTTTTAAAGGACTTTTACGTTGATAAATCACACATCGGTGTACGAAGTAAATTTGTTGTTAGTGGGAAGAGTAGTCAATATTTCGACATGTATTTGTATGTGGTTTTGCCAATACTCACTTCACCAGACGATACGCTACATTCAAATTGCGTTGCATGGTATGGTATGAAATACCATAAAGAGATCAGCAACAGACTTAGCCAAACTGAAAAGGAAGAACGGTTTCAGCAATTTGCCAATGAAAGTCAAACAGACTTTGATAAAAAAGATGCGAACCAATTTGTTTATTTTGACAGAATCGGCAATACAGATGACCATGAGGAATATATTTCAGCAATTAAAAAGAACAAAAGTTACTCAAACACTTCAACGATAGTTTTAATGCCTGTGAACGAATTGTTTGAGTCAAGGAACGGAAACAAGCTTGCATGGATTTTCGGCTCATTCGGTATTGGTGCTTTCGTATGGTTAATGATGATAATTTTTCCCAGGCTCGACGAAACTGCATTGGAAAAATTCAAGAGTAAAGCAGTTGAAAAGTCTGCAGATGCGCAGGAGGTGCTGCAATTCTTTATTCCACGGAAAGGTTTTTTCATTACGCCAATCATCATAGACCTGAACATTCTCATTTTTATTATTATGGTTTTTTCCGGGCTTGGTTTTATTTCATTCAGGACCGCTGATCTCTTATCCTGGGGCGCAAACTTCAAACCTTCTACAACAAATGGTGAATGGTGGCGGCTTTTGACCAGCATTTTTTTACATGGCGGACTTATGCACTTGCTTGCAAACATGTACGGGCTTTTATTTGTTGGGATCTTTCTTGAACCGGTGCTGGGTAGAATAAAATATTCAATTGCCTATTTAGTCACAGGTATTTGCGCAAGCCTTACCAGTTTATGGTGGCACGATGCGACGGTGAGTGTTGGCGCTTCGGGTGCAATCTTCGGACTTTATGGTGTTTTCCTTGTTTTGCTTTTGACAAAAGTTTTCCCGAAAGAGGTCAGTAAGGCATTTTTGGCAAGTACCTTAATTTTTGTTGGCTATAATTTATTGATGGGATTTACAGGTGGCATTGACAATGCCGCTCATATCGGAGGACTTATAAGCGGATCCGTTATCGGACTAATTTTATATCCGCAGCTTAAACGGGCTCCGGAATATGAGCAAGTTAATAGGGAAACGCAGTCACAGGATTTAGAATCCATTCTGTAAACTAATGGTTGCCCTGTTTTTGCCACCATGCAACTAATCCGAAGTCGGTCAGTAATCTGCATATATTTCCTTTGTCATCATAGCCCACGTAAGTTCCATAACTTCCATCACCATAGCCTGTTGAAAACGATGCCAGATTGTGCGTACCAAAATCATACAATACATATTCCCACGAGTTACGGTAGTGTTTGCCCATTTCCTCCTGAAAAACTGTTGCCCATATGTTTTTATCCTGTTTGTCAAGTGAATCAAAGAATGTGTTTGATTGTTTATCAATAAAAACCCCAATTCCCGCATCCACACCGTAGCCATAAAAACTTCCACTGTCGATGGGCATTTGCTTTTGCCCGTCCTTTATGGCAAACTCCCATTTTGAAACAGGTTTATCTGAGAATACTACTCTGCTATACGCAACCCTTTCATCAGTATGTACTTTTGCAATGGCTAGTTGTACAGGGAATCGCCCGATTGGAAAAGTTTGCAAAAATGGAACTCCATCACGCATTATTATTGGATCGCAGGCGATTATTTTTCCACTTTCAATATTTATTTTACCCATATCAATCGCATAAAAGCTAATGGGCGTAGTATCCATTTTTGCATGAGTACCCTGAAAGAAGGCCGTTTCAAATATTTCCGGGTTGGCTGTTGTTGAATAAGGCTTGATTTTAACTGTGTCCAGCTTTTCAGTGGAAACTCGTTCCAATGCCTCCTTTACGGCTGATTTGTTCGCTGAAAAATAATTACAGGAGGTAAGACATAGCGCTACAATTAGAATTCTCATGAAATGGAATAGTTTATAGGGGTTACACTTTTTGTAAAATTAAAATTTAAAGTGTAATACTATAACTTATTCTTGTCAATTACCTCCCGTGCGTCTGTTTTGCCTTCGGCAACACCATCTGATTTGGCGTACAGTTCCATCCATTACTTCCATTCTGCGTTATCATACCTGATGCCGGTGTTCCGAATAACTCGATTTCTCCCAGTTGAAGAATCGTACCGCTGTTATTGCTGAGGTTAAACCTGTAATACGAATACGCCGTGCTGTTACTAAAGCTGAAGGCCCTCGTTTGAAAACGGTCAGGAAAGTCTTCACCAGAGCGACTGTCGATCGTTGCCCAGTTATTTCCATTGTTCGATCCCTGCAATGTCCAGTTCAGGGGATCACGTTCGGGATAATCATTGGCCGATGTAATGGTATAACCTGTTACAACATAACTGGCATTCGCCTGGTATTGGATCCATCCCTCAGCATTAAATGTAAGATATTTGGTTCTCACATTATTATCGATCAGATTGGTATATTCTTCACCACCAGGAGAGCCAGACTGATATTGCGCACTGATAACTCCGCCGAGGTCGGTAATATCCTGTCCTTTCGGACCGGGATCAACAGGCAATCCGTTTGCTTCACGCATAAGCTGAAAAATGTGATCGGGACGCACTACTATATAATTGCTGCCGAGTGAAGCGGCCACATTTTTAAAACTGGTAGGCGTTACACCCTGCCACGGTTGCGCCTGTATAATAATAAAGCGCGGAGAAGTGTTATTCCATCCTGATGCGGCAGAAGCAATGGCATCCTTTATAGCCTGCTCATTCGTGCAATAGTTACACGAAAGCGCCATGGCAGGAAGACTTTGATTATAAATGGTCAATCCGCCACCAGTGTTCTGTGCTGTTACTCCCAATAATGATGGTGCATTGGCGGCATAGCTTTGTCCCACATTCTGATTAATACCTCCTGTAATGGTGTTCCATACAGTGATAACCCGAAAGCCCGCGCGGCGGTTGTAGGTTTCAGTTTTAGAAATAAACTGATTGAGTAAATTCTGATTCGGCCAGCTGTTGGGATAAGTATATCCGTAACCGGAAGGCCCGGAGATCAGATTGTCGTTATCAGTTGCAGTTTGCCAGAAATAATTCAGTGCACCCGGCATGGCATCTACCATAGCAGGCGATAATGTCCATCCCATAGGAACCGAACCACGATCGCTGTTGCCCCAGAGCTTACGGAAAAGATGCTCTACATACTGCAGATTATCACCATCGCTTAATATCAAGGCAACATAAATTTTATTCTGCAAAGCAGGTTTCGGCGGCGCTGGTTTGATATTAATCGTTCGCGGCATACCGCTGTGCATGGTGAGGTTGGTCGCCCAGTCGCTGGCAATAGTGGTAATACCATAGGTAGAAGTTCTTTGTACGCCCGGCTGCTCATTCGGCCACCATCCCATAAAGTTTGAGCCGGCGGGCATGGAGGAAAGGAAATTATTTAACAGATCACTTTCTCCGGTCACATCAGGATCGAGCCAGATGGTGGCAGCGCCTAATGCAGTTGCATATTCGCGTAACGCCGCCTTATGTACATCGGGGTTTAACCCGATCAATATCCGATGATCGATACCAGGCCAATATGTGTTATACAACGCCTGATATACCTGTAGCTTGCTGGTATACTGTCCGCGCAGATCGAGTACAATAGGTAAATTATATGGAGCCGCCGTTAACTTTGATAACAACAAAGGAGAAGCGATCAGTGCCTTCCTGTCTTTTGCCAGTACTGTCGCGAGGTTAATGGTAGCAGTTTGTGCAGGATCGTAAACGATCAAACCATTTATCTCGCTGCGGTATTTTGTAATAAGGTCCCATTTATCGGCGGGCTGCGACCAGCTGAGGCCCAGTGACTGCAGCCAGGTGTATTGCCCTTCTGCAAATGCATCTCCTTCATAGGAGAATATGCGGGGTTGTGTTCTGTTGACAATACCTTTCAATGAGGCAAACAGATACATTTCGGCTGAAGACTTGTTTTGCTGCACAGCCACATAGTCTACTTTTGTATAGGCAGTACCACGCCAGAATACGCGCAGTTCGAGGGACTGATTATCTGCAGGCATGGTAAAAGGCAAAGTGAAACTTACATAATCTCCTGCAATAGGAAATTGCGTACGGGTTATAGTTTGTGAAGCAAGAATATCGCCGGTGGTGGCGTTCCTTACATCTATATCAACAATGGGATCGTTATTGGCGGTATTGTTGTCGGTCTTCATTCGAAATTCGGCCACATTAGGGCCGGCAGGTATACTGGTGTCGTACGGACCGAAGATCATATGTTCATTCGCTGCATCGATGCCGGTCTGGCAAAGCCAGCCATCTGTTTCCAGCCGTCCCGTATGGTGACTAAGAGATGGCCCTTCGGCTTCCCATCGTGAAGATGTTTCAGTAAGAATGATCAGGTCCTGCGTTTGGGCCGGCGCCGGAAAGGAAGGAAGCAACTGACCCGAAGGCCATGATATCTGTGCGGTTGCCGGTATAATAAATGTATGAAGAAGGAGCAGCCATACAACTGCTGTTGTTTTAGAGGATGAGCTAACTGACTTGCTCATAGGTTAAAGTTTAAGTAATATAATGCAAGAAAGTTACGAGTTTAGCAACACGGGCCATGTGCTAAAATGATTGCAGGATATTTATCAGAAACTGAAGCACCTATATAATATATTACTTGTGTGGAAGTGCTAAAGAAAGAGAAGATTTGAAATTTATAAATTCCGGTTTGATATATACAAACAGCCTGCTGTATCGTCTGTTTACCTTTGTACAACAGAATTTAAAACGATACAATATGGCAACAAAAAGCAAGATCGCGCTTGTAACCGGCGGTAGCCGTGGCCTGGGCAAAAATATGGCCCTGAAACTGGCAGCAAAAGGAATTGATGTAATTATAACCTACAACAGCAAAAAAGACGAAGCGTTGCAGGTGGCAGCAGAAATCGAAAAAAATGGTAATAGAGCAGCAGCCTTGCAACTAAACGCTGGTGACATTGGCAGCTTTACAACATTTTTTGAATCGCTTGCCGGAATTTTAAAATCAAAATTTGATGCAGACCGGTTTGATTACCTGGTAAATAATGCAGGGATCGGTTTAGGAGCGGCATTCAAAGACACAACAGTTGAACAATTCGACGAACTAATGAACGTTCAGTTCAGAGGCGTTTATTTCCTTACACAAAAAGCATTGAACTATCTCAATGACGGCGGCGGCATTATAAATATTTCAAGCGGACTGGCGCGTTTCACAGCTCCGGGATATTCTGCCTACGCAAGTATGAAAGGAGCCATCGAAACAATTACGCGCTATATGGCCAAAGAGCTCGGTGCGCGTGGCATTAAAGTAAATGTGGTAGCTCCGGGCGCTATTGCAACCGATTTTGCAGGCGGCGTAATCAGGGATAATCCTCAATACAATGCCAATGTAAAAGCGGTTACTACACTGGGTCGTGTTGGAGAGCCGGATGACATTGGCGGCGTTGTAGCATTCCTGTGTACAGAAGATGCCCGCTGGATCACTGCCCAACGTATTGAGGCTTCCGGTGGAATGAATTTATAGATTGTATAGCCGGGGAGTAACTCCCCGGCTATACGTTTATTGATACAACACAAACGCCGTTCTTCTATTATGTGCTCTTCCTTCCGGCGTGTTATTGTCTGCAACAGGTTTTGTTGAACCAAAGCCTTTGGCCGTTAATTTTAAGGCGTCGATGCCTGCCGCTACCAGATATGCCAGTACTGTCTTCGCTCTTTCTTCACTTAATTGTTCATTCCTTTTCACAGTGCCGGTATTGTCTGTATGACCTTCGATTTGCAGATGTTTAAATGGCTGCGCTTTTAACAGCGCAACGATTGTATTTAAAGCGCGGGTCGATTCAGGCCGCAGAGTCGCTTTGTTGGTTTCAAAATAAATTAACTGCCCCAGTTCATTCATTGCTCTCGTAATGCTATCGGCATTTAATGTATCTATTTTAGCAACAGCAGCCGGAGGTGTGGGGTGAGGGGGTGGACAACCTCCATATTCAACCGTACCGGCTTCATGCGGACATTTATCTCTATTGTCAGGAATACCATCTCCGTCTGTATCGGGACAACCATTGAATGTGGCCGGACCGGCAAGTGTAGGGCATGCATCCACACTGTCGGCAATACCATCGCCATCAGTATCTGTTACTGATGGTGGAACCGGCAGCGTTGAATGAACGGTGACTGCCTTAATTCTTTTATTCCGTTTCAGGATGGTGCCCAGCAGTCCCACAGACGCCGTTACATTATTATTAATGGCCGGTGAAAAGTGCACCTGGTAATTTATCTGCGTGTGCAAAAAAACAGTGCTGGAAATACGAAGCTGAAAACCTGCTCCCGCGTTAAAAGCAAAGCCGGCGTTACCATTATATAAAGTAATTCCCGGCCCGGCTGCAATAAAAGGATTGATCAATACCGTATCAGCAAAACATCTTCGAATGCCGTATATATCAATAAAGTGCAACAGATTTTTGTTCTCATTCGGTTTCTTTCCTAACGGATACTGCGGTGAAATGCTTCCTCCCTGTACCATATAATCATATTTACCCGATATGCCATCCAGGAAGGAAAGGGCATAGCCATGGTTAATGAGACTGATATCGAATGGGGAATGACTGAAATTAGTAATGCCATAGTGTAGCCCGATGGCCGGGTTTCTTCGCTCTATAACCCTTATGTGGTAAGCATTCTGTGCGAATTGTTTTATGGAAAAACAAAGGCACAATATAATGGAGAGAAGGATGGGTTTATATGCGAAAGAGAACATTATATACTTATATAAGCGATGAAGAAGGAAAGTTAAATCATTAAGCCGATAACCGGTTAAAAAATTTCGGTTAACCATTTATCGTTTTTCATATTAAAAAAATAATTTAAAATTTTCTTGGTAATATAAATTCATTTTTTGTACTTTTATTAACACACACTGTTATCCCACTATTTTAGATCGTCAAATCCGATACACCTCGTTTCATTAGTTTTCTTTCCAGCGTAGGGATTAAATATAATCAGACGTAATCAGACATTTCAACACCATTATTGTGGCCTGTCGGGTTCAACCCTGATCAGGATGATATTGACCTTTAACATACCGGTACTTACCGGCGTGAAGTAACACCCTTTATCTAAATGCTAACCTTTGTCCCTGATATCAGGTACCGTAGTATCATGCCCCTTATTCTGCTTGTCATAGGCGTATCTGTGCAAGCTCAGATGAAGGTAGATTGTGCCTGCCAGTTAGTGGACAGTTCCTGGATGACCAAACTCACCGGCCCTTTACAGAAAATAAAAAGTAAGCGGCCTTCCGATTCAACACTTACCGAATTACAAAAATTACAGAAACCAAAGATAGCAGGGCCTGAAACGAAGTTGTCGAAAAACGGATTGTTCAACGGGCATCTCATCAGCTACAATGCCAGTTATATTTCAAGAATAGAAGGAGTATACGACTATGGCGATATACTTCAGCAAAACCTGAACTATACCACAAAAGTTACGATGTTCGAAGGCATTCCTTTCAATGTTTCCCTGTTTGGCCGCTATACTAATTCTTCCTACTTCAGAAATTATCTCGACTTCAGTGTTGATCTTAGTGGCAGCGATCTGGCAGCCATTGCGCGCAATAAACGACAGGCTGCTGTGTCGCAACCTTATGAAGCAAAAGAGCAAATGCTTCAGCTTTACTTCAAAGACCAGTTAAAACAACTCACTGATTTTTCTTCACTGCTTCATCTGCCCGAAAATGCCGGTTGTTTGAACCGGTATATACATTACAAAGAAGTACTCGCCAATAAAGATGTTTACCTTGAAAAAATACCTTCAGGCCCAGATTCTCTTGCCGAAGCAACCAGTTATATAGAACGATACGACAGGGCAAAACATACAGTCGATTCCCTGAAGCGGATGACCGATAGCCTTACCAGCGAATACAAAAATGCAGCAGGTGATCTTCAGCAGATGATGCAAAAGGGCAAGGATGGTTCTGCCGGCGAAGGAAATGCACTGAAAAAATATGCCCGCTATCTGAAGCTGCTGCATACCGATACCAGCGCAGCAGATGATAATAAGAAAACATTCTGGGATGGATTTCAGAAGTTATCACTTGGCCGAAGTATGCCTTCCTCTACCGACTTAAACTTCCAGAATATCTCCATCAATGGCATCAACACCCGCTACAGCTTTGGAAGTATTTTCACGGTTTTACAGGCGGGCTGGACAGATTTTGGGTTGCGCGATTTTGTGCTCAATTCATCAAAGCGAAGAATAAACAACTTCGTTTACAATGTAGGGCTGGGTATCGAAAACCGGAACAGGGACTATTTACTGTTGAGCCTGTTTGGCGGAAAACAAAATCCCATTTACACCGGCAACACTACCGGAGCACTCGCACAATATACAACTGGTGTAAGCCTGTCGGGGCAGGTGTCGTGGAAACAACTTACCCTCAAAGGTGAAATAGCACAGTCTGATTATGCAAAGCCTACAGCCACCGGAACCAAAAGAAGTTTTAGTCTTTCTGATCAGTCCAACAAAGCCTACAGCATATCTGCCTTTAGTGTATATCCGCGCTTGGGGTTAAATATCAATGGTTATTATAAATACTACGGCGCTAACTATTATGGATTTAATGCCTACCGCATCAATGCCAATAACAGCCAGTGGGGTATCCAGGGCGGAAAATCTTTTTTCCATAATATGCTTACCATAAATGCGGGTTTAAAAACAAACGACTATCAAAATCCGTATGTAGATCAGGTATATTCAGGAAGAAATACCATTACCACCCTCAATGCTATTTTCAGAAAGAACAGATGGTTTTTAACAATAGGATACGTTCCTTCTTATCAGTATGTAAGTATTCACGATACTGTTTACGAAAACCGGTACCAGGTTATTAATTGCATGACAAGCTATTCGTACCGCATCGGGGAAATTCCATCTTCTTCATCTGTTATCTTCAACCGCTTTTTAAATGATAATATGTCCTCTGCGTATTTCTATGGCAATTCTTCCAATATAGTATTTACGCAGGTTTTCAATTTTAACAGGTATACGTCTTCATTGAATGCTTCTGTAATAAAGAACAATCTGTACAGCTATACCGTATTCGATGGCAGCATCCAATATCGTATAAGTTCTGTTGTAACGGTGAAGGGCGGGTTTAAGATCAATAGTTTGTCGGCGCAGGATTATGAAAGTAAAGTGGGCGGGTATGGATCTACTTTCCTCAACATACCCAAAGTAGGTACGTTGTCGGTGCAGGTTGATTGCAATTACTATCCGGATATAAATTATAGGTTATATAACAATACGGTGGGGACCGTTGGTTTTACCACCTCGTTTAAATAAAGCTTATGAGAAGAAATATTATAAACTATGCAGTCGCCATCATGGTATTGCTGGGGTTCAAAGGCGCACAGGCGCAGGACCTGGTTGTGAATGCATTTATTCCGCCGGGCGCATTGATCGAAAAAGAACAATTATGGAATGTCATCATTTCCAATCCTGCATCCTCAGTGCGATCATGCCAGATCTCGCTTACCATACTGAACAAAGCAAACGGGAACAAAATGCTTTCGGCGCTTACCAACAAAATAGTAGTGCCCGGTGGTACCCGGCAAATTCAGGTGGCAGAGGTAATGCCTGTTATATACAATGCCCTGAACCCCGACGTGCATCTGGGCGGCCATGGTTTATTGCCCGTGGGATTATATCAGGCTTGTTATGAACTGGTGGGTGATAAAGGCGTGAGTTATGGAAGCACCTGTGTAGATGTACAGGTAGAGGTACTGGCGCCTCCCCAACTGATCTTTCCTGAAAATAAAAGTGAGCTGAAAGAACTGCAGCCGTCTTTTAGCTGGATACCGCCTGCACCGATTACGCTTGTACGCAATTGTACTTATACATACAAGATCGTAAAAGTGAGCAGTAACCAAACTGCCGCTGATGCCATCAGCAACAATGTGCCTGTGTATACCGCCACCCGGTTATCCAATACATCGCTCACATATCCTGCATCGGCCCCCGCGCTGGAGAAAAAGCAGCTATATGCCTGGCAGATCGTTGCGCAATCATCCGGCACTGATATAAAAAGCGATGCATGGTCATTCACGGTCGCCGATAAGGATGCTCCGAAAGCACCGGGCGATGGCATAGCCTATACCAAACTGGCTAAGAAAAACGAACAGGTAAGTTATTCGGTCGTGTCGCAAACCCTGCGGTTTTCGTGGTACAACGAAAGCCTCGATAGCCTGTTTCAAATAAACGTGCTCGATGTTACCTCAGGCAATCATATGCCGGTAAGCATGAACGAAAAATCAATTCCTGCATTTGCACCCGGCTTTAACCTGGTTGATATGGATCTGCCACATGCAGGAAAATTCATTGCCAGCCACATGTACCAACTGAGTCTTACAGACAAGCAGGGGCAGGAGTGGACTATGTTATTCGAGTACAAGGGAAAAAAGAAATAGAGATCATCATTATTGTAAACGGTTTACAGAACACAAACACGATAGTATGTTACAGCTACTTGGGCAAAAGTATATCAAACAGGTTGCCTTTCTTCTGGTAAGCATTTTTTACGGTGGTTTTCTGGAGCAATTACATGCCGCTTTAATAAGCGCCCGGGAATACAGTGTAAGTAGCGAAAAGAACCCGGCGGGCCTGTATTTCAACAGTGGATTATCCAATACGTCAGATGATAGCGGTGACTATAAGCCGGGTATTGCAGCAAAGAAACATCAACCTGCGTCACCCGCAGCTCCGGTGAATAAACGCAAAAAAATGGCGCCGCGTATAGGGCCTACGCAACCCGAAACATCGTCCTTTCAAAGCACAGGTACTGATAATATGGTTGACCTGTTTTCGGGTGGCTTTTCGTACAATATTCCTTTGATAGATGTAGGTGGTTATCCCGTTTCCATTCATTATAACAGTGGCATTACCATGGATCAGGAGGCAAGCTGGGTGGGGCTTGGCTGGAACATCAACCCCGGCGCCGTTACAAGGACCATGCGTGGTTTGCCGGATGATTTCAACGGTCAGGACTATATAACAAAAACCGAATCGATCAAGGAAAATAAAACAGTAAGCGTTAACGGTTCTATCAATGTGGAACTGATAGGGATGCCGGATATGAAGAAAATGATCTCGGCCGGGTTGGAACTTAACGCCGGTGTTTTTTACAATAACTATATGGGATGGGGTGTTGAAACCGGCCTCAGCCCATCTATCAGCAGCAATATAGCAGGTGGTAAAAATGCGTCAGGAACGTTAACGGGGAGTTTATCTCTTACAAGCAACTCGATGTATGGCGTAAGCATATCACCGAGTTTAGCTTTTACCATTAATTCAGAAGATAAGAAACGGTCGATAGGCGGCGGCATAGGAACTACCTATAATAACCGAACCGGTATAAGTTCTTTGCAGTTGCATGCAGAGCTGAAGCAATCGGCCAAAGCATATGAGAAATCGCATTTTTCCATTTCCTCTACCGGCATGCCGGTGTCTTCCTATATTTCTTTTGCCGTTCCTTCCTATACGCCTACGATAACCATGCCTTATAAAAACACGGCATATAGTTTCACAGGAAAGGTGGGTGGCGAAATATGGGGTATTGACCCCGGTTTGGGCATAACAGGTTCTGTAGAAAGTCAGAAGCTGGCTTATACTACCAAATCATTTCCTGCATACGGGTATATGCATTATACGCAGTCGGTGGGCGACCCCGATGCATTGATGGACTTCAACCGCGAAAAAGAACTGGTGTTTAACAGTCAGTCTACGCCACACATTGCATTACCTGTTTATACACCAGACGTATTCTCTATCAGTGGCGAAGGCATCGGAGGCATGTTCAGAGCGTATCGTGGCGACCTCGGCTACATCAGAGATCATAAAATGCAAACCGTCAGTGGGTCAGATAAATTGTCTGTTGATGTAGGCGCCGGTGGCTATGTACACGTAGGGACCGATCTGATGATGATGGATGCTTCTACTACCAATGATGCATGGAGAGATGACAACAGCCTCGCATCAAACCTGCCATTCTCTACTGATGATACTACCTACGAAAGCGTATACTTTAAAAACCCCGGCGAGCAAACTGCCGTTGATAAAGACTTTTACTCAGCACTGGGTGATGATGATCTGTTGCGTGCATCCATGACCGGAAACGGCGAAAGCGTTTCGCTTACTTCAAAATTTGAAAGGGTGCGCGGAGGTGGATTGATCAATGGATATCTTAACGTGGCGTCGCCCATCACGCGGAAGGCGCGTGATAAAAGAACACAACTGATCACCTGTTTTACTGCCGATCAGGCTGGTAAATATGGTTTCAATAAAAAAATATTTTCCTATCCCGAAAATGTACTGGGTCAATCCGTTGCTGTAAACGTTGGGGGTGATATGAGCTGCATGAGCAATGTAACACAGATCGACAGGGTAGGAGGCATCAGAAAGGCGAACCATATTTCAGAAATAGACGTATTGGGGAATGACGGCAAAAAATATGTGTATGGCATTCCGGTGTATAACGTATCGCAGCAGGATGTAAATTTTTCGGTTGCACAATCCTCAGCTAATACCGATAAAGGCTGGGTAAACTACGATCCTTCTGATGCTTCTACGGGGAACAACAAAGGGAAGGAAAACTATTTTTCCAAACAGGAAACACCTGCTTATGCGCATTCATTTCTTCTTACAGAAATATTGTCTTCCGATTATGTAGATATCAGGGGTGATGGCGTTACCGACGATGACCTCGGCGATGCCATCAGGTTCAACTATACCCGGGTTTGCAGTGAAGCTGCTCCTTTTCAGTGGCGTGTTCCTTATTCGAACCAGCGTTTTATGGCCAACTATAATGAAGGGCTTAAATCGTACAATCGCGACGACAAGGGAACCTATGTATTTGGTAAAAAAGAATTGTGGTACCTCAACACCATTGAATCGAAAAACTTTGTAGCCGTATTTATTACTTCAACAAACCGTGCCGATGCACTTAATACGGTTGATTCAGCCGGCGGACTGGTAAATGATGCCAGCCGCTCGCAAAGAAGGCTGGAAAGAATAGATCTCTACTCCAAATCAGATTTCGTAAAAAACGGCAATAGCGCCAGGCCTATCAAGTCGGTTCGCTTCGACTATAATTATTCGCTTTGTAAAGGAGTAAGCGGAGATGCCAATAACGGAAAATTGACTTTAACAGCTATCTGGTTTAAGTTTAATAACGGCAAATGGAAAAATCCATACAGGTTCAACTATGCTGGCAGCAATCCCAATTATAATCCCGCCCGGTACGACCGCTGGGGCAATTATAAAGACATTGCCAATAATCCGGCCGGCATGGATAATTACGATTATCCGTACACTATACAAGATAGTACTGTATCTGCTGCCAATGCCGCCGCCTGGAACCTCACCGATATTCAGCTTCCTGCAGGTGGAAAAGTGAAAGTAACTTACGAGAGCGATGATTATGGCTACGTACAGAATAAAAGGGCGGCCCGCTTATTTAAGATAGATGGTTTTGGCGCAACAGCAACCAGCACGCCCAATAAAAATATTTATGAAAGCGGCCCGGAAAAGCTGTATGTGTTTGCCACGTTACCGGTGGCCGTAGCCGATGTGAATGAACTGAAAGCACGGTATTTTCAGGATATAACCAAACTGTTCTTTAAACTCAATGTACCCATGCCTAATACCGATAAATGGGGTACAGGCAATGAATGGGTGCCATTGTATGTTGATATAGATGACATGGGTCTGGTATCGGGCAGTAATAATCAGATCTGGATCAAGGTGAAGGATGTGGACGGTATAAGTCCGTTTAAAAGAGTAACCATGCAGTTTCTGCGGCTGAACATTCCTTCCAAGGCATACCCAAATTCTGAAACAGGGGATAATGTCAGCTTTACCGACATGATCAAAGTGGTATTTTCTTCCATTACTCAATACCGGCAGATGTTCTCCTCTTTCGAAGGCATAGCACAGGGAAGGGGCTGGTGTAATCAGGTAGATCTTACGAAATCATTTGTACGCCTGAATGAACCTACACTAAAAAGATATGGAGGCGGTTTACGCGTAAAGCGGATCGAAGTATTTGATAGCTGGAATGCCCTCACCGCCGGCAAACATCAGGATGCTTCCTATGGTCAGGAATATATTTATACTACTACAGCAGATATAGGCGGTAAAACGGTTTCCATCAGTAGTGGGGTAGCCAGCTATGAGCCACAAATAGGAGGTGATGAAAACATTTTCCACATTGCGAAGGAACTGAAAGAAAAAACCAACCTGCTGGCGCCTGTAAACCTGATGTATTCAGAGGAGCCGCTGGGCGAATCGTTCTTTCCTTCAGCCATGGTAGGCTATTCCAAAGTAAGAGTAAGAACGATCAACAGCCAGTACAAATCGGCTAACGGATGGAGTGAAACGGAATATTATACCGAAAAGGATTTTCCAACTCTCATCGAAATGTCGCCCCTGGATGGATACGGAAAAAAATCTTTCCGTTCGCAGTTGTCAGAATTTCTTAAGATCGACTCGAGACAATATATGAATGTGAGCCAGGGTTTCAAAATAGAACTGAATGATATGAACGGGAAAATGAAATCACAGGCATCGTATGCTGAAACTGATCCCGATCATCCTATTGCCTACACACGGTATTTTTATAAAGTAGATAATGACAAGGCTGATCGTAAACACCTGAATAACGACGTAAGTATTGTAGCAGGCGCTACAGGACAGGTAATACCAGGCACCGTGGGAAAAGATCTGGAAGTAATGGTAGACCTCAGGCAGCAATTGTCGAAAACAACATCTACCAACCTCGGTGTAAATGTTGACGTAGTACCTGGTTGTTTAATTCCTATTCCATTGCCTTCGGCCATTCCGTTCCCGCAAAAAGAGATCATGCGTTTCCGTTCTGCAGCGGTAGTAAAAGTCATCAATCGCTATGGCATTCTCGATAGCGTGGTACATATCGATAAGGGGAGTCTTGTTTCCACCAAAAACCTGGTGTGGGATGGCGAAAGCGGTCAGGTTGTACTTACCCGCAGCAATAACGAATTTAACGATCCTGTATATAAATTAACCTATCCTGCCTTCTGGGCCTATGATGGTATGGCGCCTGCGTATACCAATATCGGCATCAACCTCGGGGCCGATGCTACCGGCAAACCGATGAAGATCATCAGAGGAAAATTGTTCGATTATGATAATAATACCGTAGACAGTTGGGAAAAATTCTTTAAAGGCGGTGATGAGATCATTGTACAACGGGATATGGAAGAAGATGTACAACAGATCACACCCCAGGCAAAGATGGTGTTGAAGGCCGCAGCGGCTCCCGTCGCTTATGATCCGGTGTTATGCGGCGATCCCACATGGCGCAATGCACTTAATCCCTTCATTAAAATATGGGCGGTAGATGCCAGTCAGGGAAGAGAAGGTCACTCCGGTATTTATTTTATCGATCAGGAAGGAAGACCATATAGCTGTAAAGGAATTCATGAATTCAGGATCATTCGTTCGGGTCACAGAAATATAATGGCCGGCAATGCCGGTACGTTGTTATCACTGGCGAACCCCATACGTAACGTAAGCGGAGCAAATAAAATCACAGTAGACGCACAAACCAAAGTGCTGCAGGCCGAAGCAGTCACCTATAAAAATCTGTGGAAAGTAGTAAACCACTGGTATGTGAAAGATTCTTCCTATATGCTGATAGAAGACAAAACGGTAACACTGACGCCAATAAGGAATCTGCTGATGAAAAAAGTAGCGTATTCCGAATCGCTTCACTCCGTGGGTGACCATATCGTTTCCCGCACAAGCGTTGCGCAAAGCCCTTACTATATAGCCAGCAGCGACATAGAATATTATCGCAACCACTGGTACAGTACCAGTGCCAGAGGAGCATACTTTTACAATGCTGTGTCGCTGGTTGATTTTGATATAAAGAACCAGTTGATAACTATTGATCCCGATTTCTTTAGAAAGAACAACAGCATATACAGGGCCGTATTTAATTTAAATGCCCAGATTCCGCAATATGTTTGGAATTGGAGAGTAGATGCCCGGGGCTGCAACGGCAAAAACGATGATGGATGTATTCCAGATTGGATAACCCGCAGCTATGCGCATGCAAACACCGGCGCTACCAATGGAAAATCCAACGAAGTGCTGTTGCAGAACGTCAGAACACCCTGGAGCAATTCGACGAATTTCGACAACACCCTAATACCCGGCAGCTCCCTGTCTCTGGGAACAATGCCTAATCAGTCATCAGGAAGCAAAATAAATTTTGATTGTCTGTCGCTGGTAAATGATGCGGTATTTGGTGCCGGGTCATATGGGTTCAGACTGATCTTAAAAGACATTTATACAGGCTCAGTAAACAGCAGTGAGCGCACCCAGTCATATGCAGTGCCTCCATCGCTTACCATCTCTTATCATAACTCCAAAAAGATCGATACACAGCTTTGCAAACAATTTATTTCCGATACAGTGGTCAATCCCTATCGCTTTGGCATTCTGGGAAACTGGCATCAGGATAAAAGCTATGTGTATTACAGCGATCGTGATGACCGTCATGAAACCGACCTGGCTACTGTTGCCGTGAATCTAAGAACCGATGGTACATTAAGCACCTTTAATCCATTCTGGATCTTTAATACCTCCGGCATGTTGCAAACCGCCGATACTACTCAGTGGGTGTGGAATGCTGCAGAGAATTTCTTCAATAAGAAGGGATATGAAATAGAGAATTACGACGCCTTGTATCGTTTCAATTCAGGGCAGTATGGTTATAACCAGCAACTGGCTACTTCAGCCACACAAAATGCAAAAATGAGGCAGACCTTCTTCGAAGGTTTTGAAGACTACGACTACAAAACCAATATGTGCAACTACCTGTGTAAAGACACACGTGAGTTTGATGGGTTTACGATCACCAATACCGACAGCCATACCGGCCTGTACAGTTTGACCTTACCCGCCAACCAGAACAAGTCCATAACGTTGCCATTGACCAATGCGGCCGATACCGCGGCAACCCTTTCAATACGGGTCGATTCGAACCTGGTGCTCAAAGAAACCTGTACGCCAAAAGGAACAGGATTGATGGGCACTTATACTGCCTGTGGTAAAACCATTACGCGGCTTGATAATGCGATCAGTTTTTCATGGGGAGCGAAAGTACCTTCTGATCCGCAATTATGCGCTACCGGCACCACGGAAATGCGATGGAAAGGAAAATTGCAGGCGCCGTATACAGATACATACATTTTTCTGCTGGCCACATCCGGCGGAGCCGGCGTATCGTACAGCATGAAAGTGAATGGCGTGTTGGTAGCCAGCAGTGTCTCGGGTGGTGTACCCATGTTTCTTGAAATTGGCCGGTTATACGACATAGAAATATATGCCAGTGTCCAAAGGTCGCACAAGATCTTATTCTGGACCAACTATTACGACTTTTCAATTGCAGCATTCTGGTTAAGAACGAGAAGACCCGGCACGCCGGGCTTTCCAGGTGTGCCGCTCCTGTCGGTGATTCCCGGGAATGTATTATATCCGGTAGGCGCCGATACCTCCGGAACCTATCAGAAACAAAACTTCTATTGCGTAAAACTAAACAGAATAAAACCCGAAGGCATACTGTTGCCAAAAGTAGCACCCATCAGGGGAACCAGAGCAGTGGTAACAGCCTGGGTAAAAATTGCAGGTGATAACACCAATACGGCAAGTACCACAGGATTAGCGCCGATAAAAGTGCAGTACCCCGGAGTAACAGGTTCTGATGTTACCTTAACACCTACGGGTGTACGCATTGAAGGCTGGCAACGCTATGAAGCGGTCACCGATATACCACTAACTGCTACGGGTATGCAACTGGCATTTCAACCCGGCGCTTTTAATGTACTGGTAGATGATATTCGGGTGCATCCTTTCAATGCCAACATGAAATCGTTTGTGTATGACCCGGTAACACTGCGGCTGATGGCCGAGCTGGATGAGAATAATTACTCTACCTATTTTGAATACGATGATGAAGGAAACCTGTTGCGGCAGAAAAAAGAAACAGAAAGGGGTATCATGACTATAAAAGAAACC
>Ga0105239_10001012_pt1 | contig 39279 bp, 37 predicted proteins | sample KBSC44metaG_FD_92761 | JGI IMG/M metagenome (GOLD analysis project Ga0105239, IMG submission 92761) | Corn rhizosphere microbial communities from Kellogg Biological Station, Michigan, USA - KBS C4-4 metaG | ecosystem: Host-associated > Plants > Roots > Rhizosphere > Soil | place: Michigan, USA... | reverse complement strand
TGACGGCACCGTGATTCCCGCAAGCGAACTCATCGTGGCCCGCAACTGGCACCCATGGCGTTGGGTCACCAGCATCGCGACGCTGGTCGTGGTCGCGCAGTTCGTGCATGGGCTGGCGACGAATCCCGGCTGGAACTGGGGCACCTTCGCCGATTACTTCACCGCGAGATCGGTGATGTTGGCGTTGTGGTTGACGATTCAGCTGACGTTCTGGGGAACGCTCATCGGATTCGGTCTCGGTGTCGTGCTGGCAGCGGCGCGGCTGTCGCGCAACCCCGTGCTGCAGGTGATCTCTTGGTCTTACGTGTGGGCCTTCCGCTCCATTCCCCTGATCGTGCAGCTGCTGTTCTGGTTCAACATCGGCTACCTCTATCAGACGCTGGCCGTCGGAGTGCCCTTCGGCCCAGCGTTCTTCGAGTTCAACGTCAACAGCGTGATCAACGGCTCGACCGCAGCGGTCATCGGACTGGCCCTACACCAGGCGGCATACTCCGCGGAGATCGTCCGAGCCGGGATCATCGCCGTCGACGAGGGCCAAACGGAGGCCGCTGCCGCGCTTGGCATTCCGCGGCGCCGCGAGTTCTTCAAGATCATCCTGCCCCAGGCCATGCGATCGATCCTGCCGAACGCGACCAACGAGGTGATCTCGCTCTTCAAGGGCACGTCCATCGTCTCGGTGATGGCGATCGCCGAACTGTTCTACCAAGTGCAGATCATCTACGGCCGCAGCGGCCGGGTGGTGCCGATGCTGATGGTCGCCACCGTCTGGTACGTGGTGTTCACCTCCCTGCTGTCGATCGTGCAGTTCTACGTCGAACGTCACTACGCCAAGGGTGCGCTTCGCAACCCGCCGCTCACCCCGATTCAACGGCTCCGACGCTCGTTCAACGACCTGCCGCTCCCGCCGCGGGGAGTGACGAAGTGACTGAAACCGTCGAGCTGGTCACGTCGCCAATAGTGCACTCGCGGTTGGCCATCGAGGCCAGGGGCGTGCACAAGTCGTTCGGCGCCAATCATGTCCTCAAGGGCGTCGACCTCGTGGTTCGGCCCGGTGAAGTGGTCGCGATCCTCGGCCCGTCGGGTTCGGGCAAGTCGACGTTGCTGCGCACGCTGAACCACCTGGAGAAGGTCGACGCGGGGCTGATCCGCGTGGACGGGGAACTCGTCGGCTACCGCCTGAAGGGCCGCAAGCTGCACGAGCTGAGCACCCACGAGATCAGGCAGCAGCGCGCTCAGATCGGGTTCGTCTTCCAGAACTTCAACCTGTTCCCGCACCTCACGGTGCTCGAAAACGTCGTCGAGGCACCGGTTTCGGCGCAGAAGCGTCCGCGCAGCGAGGTCGAAGCGAAAGCCCTGACACTGCTCGAGCGCGTCGGTGTCGCCGACAAGGTGCACGACTACCCGCGATGGCTCTCCGGCGGCCAACAACAGCGTGTCGCGATCGCGCGGGCACTTGCGCTGCGGCCCAAGGTCATCCTGTTCGACGAGCCCACCTCTGCCCTCGACCCCGAGTTGGTCGGTGAGGTGCTGGAGGTGATCCGCCAGCTCGCCCGCGACGGCGCGACGCTGGTGATCGTCACCCACGAGGTCGGGTTCGCCCGTGAGGTCGCCGACGTCGTGGTGTTCATGGACGACGGCCTCGTCGTCGAACAAGGCACGCCGACAAAGGTCTTCGACCACGCAGAGCATGCCAGGACCAAGGAATTCCTGTCACACGTCTTGTGACCACCCTCATCACCCAGAAAGTTCGAGCCATCACCACGAGAACCAGCCGTGCCGCCGCCGCGATGATCCTTGCCGCCGCGTTGATGGTCAGCGCCTGCAGCGAACCCACCTCGGGCGACACCTTGAAGGCCGACAACGGTGTGACGTTCGACCTGACGGCACAACAGTCGGGCCGGGTCACCACCGAGAAGGTCGACGCGATCGCGGCGTTGGTACCGAAGGCAATCCGCGACCGCGGCACCCTTCGGGTCAGTGGATCGGTGGATTCGGTTCCGCCGCTGGACTTCTACGCCACCGACAACGCCACCCCCATCGGCAGCGAGCCCGACATCGCCAACCTCGTCGCCGACGTCCTCGGCTTGAAGGTGGAGCGATCGAACTACGACTGGGCGCAGAACTTCGTCAAGATCGACTCCGGCGAAACCGACCTGTTCCTCTCCAACGTCACGGTGACCGAGGAGCGCAAGGAGAAGTACGACTTCGCCACCTACCGGCTGGACAACCTCGCGCTGGAGGTGCCGAAGAACTCCGACTGGCAGTACAAGGACCGCAAGGACATCGCGGGCAAGCGAATCGGCGTCGACTCCGGCACCAATCAGGAACAGCTGCTGGTCGACTGGAACGCACAGAACGTCGCCGCCGGGCTGAAGCCCGCCGAGATCGCCTACTTCGAGAACGCAGGCGACTACTACCTCGCCTTGGCCTCAGGTCGTCTCGATGGCTACCTCGGGCCCAACCCGACCGCCGTCTACCACTCGTCGTCGACGAGGGAGACCAAGATCGTCGCCACCTTCTCAGGCGCGGGTGACAAGCTCCAGGGCGAGATCGCCGCGTTGACCAAGAAGGACAACGGCTTGATCCAGGCCGTGCAGGAGGCGATCAATCACACGATCGAGAACGGCACCTACCAAAAGGCGTTGGACCGCTGGGGGCTTGGCGGCGAAGCCGTCAAGAGCTCGGTGATCAACCCACCCGGTTTGCCCAAGACGTCCTGACGGCAGGCCGAGCGGTTTCAATCAGGACTGGTGCGGAAACAGGATCGCCTGCAGCGTGGCGCGCAGTTGCGTGCTCACCGACGGTTCGACGTCGGCGAAGAACTCCGTTTGCGCTCGGCCCGCTGCTCGCTGTGCTCGCGATCGAAGCGCACGGCCGTCGCGCGTGGCGACGATCAGCTTGTTGCGCCGATCGACGGGATCCGGTCGCCTTTCGACGAGGCCTCGAGTCTCGAGGTCGTCGACGATGCCAACCATCTGACTTGGGTCGAGAGCAAGGATCTCCGCGAGCCGACGCTGATTGACGCCGTCGCGATGTTCGGCAGCGGACACGAGAACGGAATACGACCGAACTTTGAGGTCTAGTGGCGCCAGGGCGTCGTTGGTCGACGAGATGACGAGACCGCCCGCCCTCGACAGAAGGAAGCCGAGGTCGTCGATCAATCGCGGCGAGTCATCCGCGTCCGGTTCCAACACGGCGTAAAGATAGCATATGGCAATCATTGACATTTTCAATCATTGATGATGACATCTGAGACGTGACGCAGTCCGAATCCCACACCATGCACAACGACCTCGGCGGCAAGGTCGCCATCGTGACCGGAAGCGGGCGCGGCCTCGGCCTCGCCTACGCCAGGGAACTGGCCGCCGCAGGTGCAGCCGTCGTGATCAACGACGTCGACGCCGACGCGGCCGACGCGGCCGTCTCCGACATCACCACGGTTGGCGGCCGGGCCGTCGCCGTCGTCGCACCGGTGGGCCCGACAGCCACGGCAAAGGCCTTGGTAGCGGCCGCGATCGGGCAGTATGGCCGTCTCGACGCAATGATCACCAATGCTGGCTTCCTGCGCGACAAGGTGCTGTGGAAGATGACCGACGACGACTTCGACGCCGTCATCGAGGTACACCTGCGTGGCACGTTCACCTGTGTTCGCGAGGCCGTGGCACAAATGCGCGAACAAGGCACCGGCGGACGCATCATCTGCATCGGTTCGCCCGCGGGCCAACGCGGCAACTTCGGCCAGACCAACTACTCGGCAGCCAAGTCCGGCATCGTCGGCATGGTGCGCACGTGGGCCATGGAACTGCAGCGCGCGGCCATCACGGTCAACGCCGTCTGCCCCGTCGCCGCCACCGCGATGACCGAGACCATCCCATTCCTGGCACCCCACATCGACAACATGAAGAGCGGCAAGCCATTGCCGCCAATCATTCGGCGCGACGTCGGCATGGGAACCCCCGAGGACGCTGCCGGCCTGGTCGCCTTCCTCGTCTCCAACGCCGCCGCCGACGTGACCGGTCAGGCCTTCTCCATCGGCGGCGACCGGTTGGCGCTGTGGACGCACCCCGAGTTGACCAACGCCCGGTTCCACGACGGCGGCTGGACCGGATCCGACATCGAGACCGCCTGGCCCGATCTGTTCGCCGACAACCTGCGCTCAGTCGGCGAAGAATTCCCGGCCGAACTCATGGGCAAGTGAGCCTCGTCCGCTACGAGAGCCGGATCGACGTCGACGCGATCCAAGCCCTCGACTTTCATACCCACGTCGAGATCGACGCACACGGACATTGCTCGCTAGACGACGAACTCATGGAGGCGTCGGCGGCGTACTTCAAGTCGGGTCAGGAGCGCACCCCCACCATCGACGCGCTCGCCGAGCACTACCGCGAGCGCAACATGGCCGCGGTGGTGTTCACCATCGATGCGACGACGGCAACCGGGCGGGTGCCCAACTCGGTGGAGGAAATCATCGAACGGGCCGCCGTACACAACGACGTACTGATCCCGTTCGGCTCCGTCGACCCTCTGCGAGGCCACGACGCAGTACGTAGGGCAAGGCGACTGATCGACGACTACGGCGTGCGGGGCTTCAAGTTTCACCCGAGCATCCAGGCGTTCGAGCCGAACGACCGCCGGTTCTACCCGCTCTACGAGGTGCTCGCCGAAGCCGGCGTTCCTGCGTTGTTCCACACCGGGCAGACCGGCATCGGCTCGGGCCTGCCGGGCGGACACGGGATCAAGCTGCGGTACTCGGACCCGATGCTGCTTGACGACGTGGCAGCCGACTTCCCCACGTTGACGGTCGTCATGGCACACCCTGCCGTGCCCTGGGTCGATGCACAGATCGCGATCGCCACGCACAAGTCGAACGTCTACGTCGACCTGTCCGGCTGGGCGCCGAAGTACTTTCCCCCGCAGCTGGTTCGGGCGTTGAACACCACGTTGCGGACCAAGGCCCTCTTCGGCTCCGACTACCCCGTGTTGACGGCCGACCGTTGGTTCCGTGACTTCGGCCAGCTTGAGATCAAACCAGAGGTAATCCCACTCATCCAGCGCGACAACGCGATCCGCATCCTCGGCCTGCGGGCCCCCACCCCGAAGGAACCACGATGACCGAATCCACCACCCACGTTGCCACACTCGCCGACTTGAAGGACCTGACCGGACAGACGCTGGGCACCAGCTCGTGGATCGAAGTACCCCAACTGCGCATCGACCAGTTCGCGGAAGCCACCGAGGACCGGCAGTGGATCCACGTCGATCCCGAACGCGCCCGCCAGGAGGGCCCCTTCGGCGGGCCGATCGCGCACGGTTACCTGATCCTGTCCCTGGTGATTCCCATGTGGAACGAGATCCTCACCGTCGACAGTGTCGGCATGGCGATCAATTACGGGCTCAATCGAGTTCGGTTCACCCAGCCCGTGCCCGCAGGCAGCCGGGTGCGCCTGGTGGCCAAGCTCGATGCCCTCGAAGACCTCCCGAAGGGCGGTGCCCAGCTGACCGTCGGTGGCACCATCGAGATCGAGGGCACCGAACGCCCCGCCGTGGTGTTCGAGGCCATCTACCGCTTCCTGGACTGACAGGTGCGCAACCAGGGCACCGGCACCTGGCCGGCTCGCCGCGCCCGGCTGGCACCCGGCGCGACCGCAATCAGCCACGGCTCGAGGGATTTCGACTACGCGATGCTCGATCAGCGGGTGACCAGGCTCGCCAATGGCCTTCGCGCCAAGGGCGTTGGGCACGGCGACCGGATCGCCCTGCTCAGTCCAAACCATCCGGCGTATCTGGAGATGCTGTTCGCCGCCGGACTGCTTGGCGCGGTGTTCGTCCCGCTGAACGCGCGCCTGACAGCCGCCGAGATCGAGTACCAATGCAGCGATGCCGGGGTGTCGGTGCTGGTTCACGCCGCGGGCCTGGCCGACGTCGCCGCTCGCGCCACGTCGGTCACCCCGGACGCGCGTCGCATCTCCCTCGACGATGAATACGAGGCACTCATCGCTGCCGCGCCCGCGACGCGCATCGACGAGACCGTCACCCACTCCGACATCTGCATCGTCATGTACACCTCGGGCACGACCGCACGGCCCAAGGGCGTCGTACTCACGCACGGCAACATGCTCATGGCCGTGATGAACGCCGTGCTCGACCTCGACCTACACAGCGACGAAAACGCGCTGGTGTGTGCACCGCTGTTCCACACGGGCGCACTCAACATGGTGGCGCTGCCGACGTTGCTCAAAGGCGGCCGGGCGGTCATCATCGACGGATTCGAACCAGGACACGTCCTGAGCGTCATCGCATCCGAAAGGATCACGCACCTTTTCGGGGTGCCCACCATGCTGGACGCCCTGAGCGCACACCCGAGCTGGCAGGCAGCCGACCTCTCGTCGGTACGGCGCATCGTGGTGGCCGCCGCACCGGTACCGTTGCACACCCTGCGCACCTTCACCGACCGCGGCATCACCATGTGCCAGGGCTACGGACTGACCGAAAGCGGGCCTGGCGCGCTCATCCTCACCGCCGAGAACGCCGAGCGCAAGATCGGCTCCGCCGGTGTCCCGCACTTCTTCACCGACGTCCGGATCGTCACCCCGACGGGCGAGGGGGCACGGCCGGGGGAACGCGGCGAGATCCAGATCAGCGGACCGAACGTGATGTCCGGGTATTGGCATCGAACCGATGCTTCCGCCGAGGCGCTGACCCCTGATGGCTGGTTGCACTCGGGCGACGTGGGCGTTGCCGACGAGGAGGGTTTCATCACCATCGTCGATCGACTCAAGGACATGATCATCACGGGCGGAGAGAACGTCTACCCCGCCGAGGTGGAAGCGGAATTGATCGAGATGCCCGAAGTGACCGGCTGTGCGGTCTTCGGGGTGGCCGACCCAAAGTGGGGTGAAACTCCATGCGCGGCAGTCACCCTCGCCGAAGGCGCCCAGGTGGACCGCGAGCGTGTTGCCGCCTTCCTGGCGCCGCGTCTGGCCCGCTACAAGATCCCAAAGGCGGTGCACGTCGTCGACGAGATCCCGCGCAACGCCACAGGCAAGATCCGCAAGCACGAACTTCGCGCGCGCTTCGGCGCCCGAGAGTACTGAGCACACCCGAAAACGTTAGGCATCGATGTGAATACGCCAGCACCACAGACGATTACGACTGCCGTCGCCATCATCGGGGCCGGCCCGGCAGGAATGCTGCTGTCTCACCTGTTAGCCGCCGACGGTATCGACTCGGTGATCGTCGAGGCCCGCACGCAGGCCTACGTGCTGAGCCGCATTCGCGCCGGCATCCTCGAGGACACGTCGGTGCAATTGCTGCGTTCGGTGGGCCTTGGCGACCGACTCGATCGCGAAGGTCTGGAGCACCGCGGGATCTACCTGCAGCTCCCCGGCCATCGCCAGCACGTCGACTTCGCGGACCTGGTCGGCCGCACCGTCACCGTGTACGGGCAGACCGAGGTTCAGAAGGACCTCGTGGCTGCCCGCGCCGCTGACGCGCAGATCGTCTACTACCAGGCCAGCGACGTGGCGCTGCACGACATCACCGCCGAGCGTCCGAGCGTGACGTTCACCGATGGCGACGGCACGCCGTGCCGCATCGAGGCTTCGGTGATTGCGGGCTGCGATGGATCCTTCGGGCCGAGCCGTAGCGCGATCGCCGACAACGCGAAGCAGACATGGAGCCGTACGTACCCCTATTCGTGGCTCGGTGTGCTGGCCGACGTGGCGCCATCGACCGATGAGCTCATCTACGCCTGGCACCCAGAGGGTTTCGCCATGCACTCGATGCGGTCCCCGAACGTCAGCCGCTTCTACCTGCAGGTGCCCAACGACACCGACATCACCGACTGGTCAGCCGACCGCATCTGGACGAACCTGCAGCGCAGGCTCGGCGAGGGAATCGACGGCTGGACGCTGCGCAGCGGTCCGATCCTGGAGAGCAGCGTCCTGCCCATGCGCAGCTACGTGTCGGCTCCAATGCGCCACGGCAACCTGTTTCTGGCCGGCGACGCCGCACACATCGTGCCACCGACCGGGGCCAAGGGACTCAATCTCGCCATCTCCGACGTTGGTCTGCTGGCCCCGGCATTGTCATCGCTCCTCGACAAGAACGACGACACTTTGGCCGACCGGTATTCCGAGACGGCGCTGCGACGGGTGTGGAGGAGTACGCACTTCTCGTCATGGATGACCAACCTGTTGCACGTCAACGGCGATCCGTTCGACGCGCAACTCCAGCGGTCGCAGTTGGAGTGGATCCGTACCAGCCGCGCGGCGGCGGCCGATCTGGCCGCGAACTACACCGGGGCGCCGCTCGCCGACTGGTCGTGACCCCGGCGCCCACCGGCTTCAGCGGCGAACGGCGGCAGGGGGACGCAGGTCGATGACCGATGCCCCGACGGGGTCGACCTCGGCGCGCAACTGCGCCTTGGCGATCTTTCCACTGGCGGTGTACGGAAGCGACGTGCGGAATTCGATGTAGCGCGGGATCTTGAAGGATGCGAGTCCCTTTCGACACCATTCCTCGATCTGCCCGGCAGTGAGTTGAGCTCCGTCCCGCACCACGACGATCGCCTTGACTTCCTCGCCACGGTCTCGATCGGGCACGGGCACCACACCTACCTCGGACACCTCGGGCATTGCCTGGATGCGTAGTTCGACCTCAGCGGAGCTGATGTTCTCACCGCTGCGCTTGACCATGTCCTTGATGCGGCCCTCGAAGTAGTGCAGCCCCGCCTCGTCCTTGCGGACGAGATCACCGGTTCGGTACCACCCGCCGGGCAGCATCAGTTCGGCGTTCGCCTCGGGTCGATTGTGGTAGCCGAGCATCATTCCCCGGCCGCGCAGACACAGCTCGCCGGGCACACCCGGCGGCACCTCGTGGCCGTTCGCGTCGATGATCTTGGTGTCGCGGGTCGGCCAGGCCAATCCGATGGTGTCGACACCCACCAGATCGGTGCGTTCCCACGGCACGAACGTGCCGTTGCCTGCCTCGGTGCTGGCATACCAATCACGAGCCTGGAACCCGAAACGCTTCTCCAAGGCGACGTGTATCTCGCCCCCCAGGCCCGAGATGGGAGCCTTCTTCATCGCCAGCCGTTTGTCGCTGGGCCGTTCGGGTTCAGAGAGCATGAAGTCATCGACCCAAGCAAAGTCGATCCGATGATCGAGCAGCCAGCCCATGAACTTCCTGCGACTGAGCCCTTGCGTCACGTACAACGCTCCGGCGCCGGCCAAAGCGATCCAGAAGTACGCCTGATTCTGCATGTAGTAGAACGGATGGTCCGCCAGCAACCGCTTGGGCTGGTCGAACAGACCGCTCGAGTACACCCCGAAGTCGATCCAATACTCATGGCTCAGCAGGCAACCCTTCGGCATTCCCGTAGTGCCAGAGGTGAACTGGATGTTCACCACATCGTCGGGACGCGCCCGGTGGGTACGCGGCGTGACCGGGGTCGCCAAGAGCTCCGCCCACCCGAATCCCGCGTCCGTGGGCCCGTCTCCCACCGCGATGACGCGCGACAGCGGCACCGGCCCGACACGGCCGTCGTTGGCAAGGCGCGCCAACGCGCCCTCACTGGCGACGAGCCACGTCGCGCCCGCGTCGCCAAGGACGAAGTCGACCTCCGGTTCGGTGTACTTCGGATTCAAGGGGACGGCGATCGCCCCAGCCTCGATGACCGCAAGCCAGCTGAGCGGGAACTCAGCCCCGTTGCCGAGCATGAGCCCGACCTTGTCGCCTGGTTGAATGCCGGCAGCCTCCAGTCCCGAGCGCAGTTGGGCGATCAGCGCGCGGAACTCCGCCCAGCCATACTCGGCAGGAGACCCCTCGATCACCACCAGTGCGAGTTCGTCTGCGAAGTTGTCAGCGGCGTAGTCCAAGGCCTCGGGGATCGTCCTGTCCAGCAGTGCCTGCTGGTGCGGCGTCAGGTCGATGTGAAGGCGGTTTTCCATCAAAGTTCTCGCTCCATGAGTGTTGGCGGTCAACGGAATGTTCTGAGGGCACGCCCAGGGAACCCACGCATTCACGTGGGCTTCGGGACGGCCGCGGGATGGCTATTTAGGCGATCGGGGGGCGCCGCCCATTCCAATCGGTGATGGACTCGAAGGCCGCTGCTGCGGCGAGCACCGCGGCGTCGGCGTGCTGTGGCCCGATGATCTGCAGTCCCACCGGCAGGCCTGCGGCGGTGAAGCCGCAGTTGACCGTGATCGCCGGAAGCCCGGCGTGAGTGGGTGATTCGGTCATCCGGTGGAAGTCGACCATTGGATCGGACACCGGCTTGCCGTTCACATGGGTGTTTCCGGCTTCCGGACCAGGATGCGGGAAGGCCGTCACGGGCATGGTTGGCGTGACGAGCAGGTCGTGACTGCCGAGCACTGCGAGGAACCCGTCGAGGATCTGCGCGCGCACCGTGGTTTCGGCACGTGCATACTCGAGCACGTTCAACGCGGCTCCCCGATCGGCGATCTGGCGGATCACCGGATGCAGGTCATGATCACCCAAAACCCCTGTGGGTGTTGGAATCTGCAAAGCCATTGCGAACCCCGGACCGTAGATGTCCTTGAAGTAGTCAACCGGGTTGGGCAGGGTCATCTCGACGGGATCGACACGAGCGCGGCCCATCGATTCCATGCAGTGCACGGCGTCACGCACGATTGCGGCGACTTCGTTGTCGACTTCGGCCGAACCGAGGTCGGGCGAGAACGCGATCCTCAGCCCGCCAAGCGTCGCCCCGATGGTCGCCTGCTCGAAGCCTTCGGTCGGTTTGGGCAGGCTCAACGGCGCCCTCGCATCCGGGCCGGCGGTGACGTCGAGGAGCAGCGCTGCGTCGCGGACGTTGCGCGTCAACGGTCCCACCACCAACGTGGTGTCCCAGGGTGCGTCTTCCATGGGAATCCTGCCGGGAGTCGACTTCAGTCCCACGACGCCGCAACACGCGGCCGGTACGCGTATCGATCCGCCGCCGTCGGATCCCCAGGCGAACGGCGCTACGCCGGAAGCAACTGATGCTGCCGCCCCGCCGCTGGATCCACCGGACGTGTGCGTTGGAGCAGCCCACGGGGTGGACGTCTTGCCCGTCAAGGCCGAGTCCGTGATCCCGAGCATGCCGAATTCCGGAGTGGTCGTCTTGCCAATCAGGATGGCACCGGCGGCCTTCAGTCGCGCCCACCCGACGCTGTCGTGGCTTGGCACGTGGTCTTTGAAGGGCACGCAGCCATACGTCGTCGTCACGCCGGCGGTGTCGACGAGGTCCTTGACCGTGATCGGTACGCCGTGCAATCGACCAACCGAATCGCCTTGCATGATCCGCTGCTCGGCAGCCCTCGCGCTTTCCAACGCCTGCTCAGCGGTGACGCTCACGAACGCGTTGATGTGCGGCTCGACCCTCTCGAGCTGCTCCAGTATCGCGACGACCGCTTCGGTCGGCGAAATGACCTTGTTGCGAATGGCTTTGGCCAGCTCGTGGCCTGGCATCCATGCGATGTCGTTGTTGCTCATCGATTGAGACTCCTCAGTTCTCCAGCGTCCACAGGACGCGCCACGTTGCGACCATCGCGGGCTTGTCGCGCCCTTCGACCTCGTAGGTACAGTCGAGGACCACCAGATAGTCACGGCCGCGGGCACTTATCTCGCGGACGATTCCACGGACGCGGAACCGGTCGGACGTCGACAGTGGGCTGGTGAACCGCACGCGATCGAGCCCGTAGTTCCACCCACTCCACCGCGCATCCTCGACGTAGACCACCTCGTTTACCAGGTGGTCTAGTAGCGCCACCTGATAGAAGCCCTCCATCAGACCGTCGGGGAAGTTGCCGCCGTGCAACGGGTGGGCGTTGTCCTCGACGTAGGTGACGACATCGAACTCTGAATTACGTTGGGGCGACGCGCTAAACCACGATCCGACGAAGTCCCTGCCGGCCAATTCGTCGACGCGTGACCATGGCGCACTCGCGGTCACGCACTCCCGCATTGGAGCTGACATCATGTTCTCCCCATTCGCTGCGACGGCCACGCTCGGGGACCGCGCTGGTTTATAGTGATCGCTACACAACAGTCCGCAGGCGCTTCGCTACGCGAACGCGGACGGCCTCCGTAAGGCGGAAAGGAAATGCGATGCCTCGTTCGGTCGACCCCCACGCCCGACGCTTGGAGATCACCAACGCGGCCATTCGTGTGCTGGCCCGCGGCGGCACACAGGCGTTGACGTTGAAGAGCCTCGCCGAAGAACTTGGCGGGTCCATAACGCTGGTCACGCACTTCTTCACCAACCGCGATGAACTCTTCGTCGCGATCACCGACGAGCTGATCAACTCCTACGACGCGATGCTTGACGAGGCCGAGCAGGATCTCGACGCCTACGCTCGCTTGCGGGCACTGCTGATATGGATGTCGCCCATCACGGCGGAGGACGTCGAGACCGAGACCGGCCGCATTGCCTTGATTTGGCGCCGCAAGGAACACGAGTCGATCGGACACTTCTTCGACGCGATGGAGGATCGGATGCGCTCCTTGTTGCGTCGGCGTCTGGACGGCATGGTCGCGACCGACATGCTCGAAGAGGCCGTCGGATACCTGCGCGCGGTCACCAACGGGCTGACGCTTTCGGCCGTCGAGCATCCCGATCTGTGGCCGCGCGAGCGGATCGAGTGGGTCATCGATCGTGCGCTCGAGGGGATCAGGCTGAAACCGGCCTCGCGCCGACGCGTTCGCCGCGGCACTGCCTAGCGTGGCGATCACTCGCCGACCGCGCGTCATGTGCCGGATCCGTTGTGCGCCAGCCCTCGTCCGGGTTTCCATCCGGGGCGGGGGACGGCGTCAAGGAGGCGCTTGGTGTACTCCTCCTGCGGATCGGTCAGAACCTCTGCGGTCGTTCCCTGCTCGACGATGCGTCCCGCCTGCATCACGATGCAGCGATCGCTGATCTGGCGGATGACTGCAAGGTCGTGCGACACGAACAGATACGTGATCTCGGTATCTCGGCGAATGTCCGCCAGCAGATTGAGCACCTGCGCCTGGACGCTGACGTCGAGCGCGGACACGGCCTCGTCCAAGATCAGGATCCGCGGCCGCAGGGCCAATGCGCGAGCAATCGCGGCGCGCTGACGTTGGCCACCGGAGAGGTTCCTCGGCAGCTCCTCGGCGTGGGAGGCGTTCAGTCCCACCTGTTCGAGCAGATCGGCGACGCGGGCCCGCCGCGCGGTGCGGTCGAGTCGGGTGCCGATACGAAGAAGTTCGTCGATGGCGGCACCGATCCGCTGTCGTGGATCGAAGGATCCGAAGGGATCCTGGAAGACCATTTGCAAAGTCGACGGTCCTCGGTTGAATCGCCGGGACATGTCGACGCTCTCTCCGCCGATGTCGAGCGTGCCTGCCGCTGCGGTTTCGAGGCCTGCGATGATCCGAGCCGTCGTCGTCTTTCCCGAACCGGACTCACCGACGATTCCCAGCGACGACCCGCGAACGACGTCGAAGGACACATCGTCGACTGCCACGATGCCCGCGCTCATTCCGGCCGAACGCGCCGCAAATACCTTGCGCAAGTTGCGCAGTTCAAGGATGTTCTCGCTCATGCTGGCCGCCTCGTCGGCAACTCGACGTTCTGCGGGTGATGGCACGCGACCTCGCGACCGTCGACCTCGCGCATCACGGGACGCTCGTCGAGGCAGCGCTGCGACGCCAGCGGACAGCGAGACGCGAAGGCGCATCCGCCTGCGACCTCGAACGCCGACAGCGGCCTTCCCGGAATCGCCTGCAGACGCTTGACCTCGTGCAAGCTGGGACGCGATGCCAAGAGTCCGGCGGTGTAGGGGTGTCGGGGGCTGTCGTAGATGGCTTTTACCGAACCATTTTCGACGATCGCGCCGGCGTACATCACCGCCAGCGAGTCGCTGATCGCGGCGGCGAGGTCCAGGTCGTGGGTGATGAACAACATTCCCAACGACCTGTCGCGGATCTGTTCTGCCAAGATCGCCACCACCTCGGACTGCACCGTGACGTCCAGCGCAGTCGTCGGCTCGTCGGCGAGAATCAATGACGGAGAGGACATCAACGCCATCACGATCATTACGCGTTGGAGCAACCCGCCGGAAAGTTCGTGCGGGTACTGGACCATTCGCCGTCCCGCATCGGTTATTCCGACACTTTGCAACAAGTCATGCGCGCGCTCGCGCGCGTCGGCGCGCGACATCAGCTTGGCGGCCACGACACCCTCGATCAAGAAGTCACCGATCTTGACGAGGGGGTTCGTGTGGGCCCGAGGGTCTTGGTAGATCATCGCGATCTGCTTGGCCCGGTAGGCGCTGAGTTCCTTGCGGTTGTAACCCGAGATGTCCTGCCCGTGGTAACGCAGCGCCCCATTCGCTCGGGCTCCGCGCGGAAGCAGCCCCATTACCGCCTTGGTCGTCATGGACTTCCCCGAGCCGGATTCGCCGACGAGTCCAACCGATTCCCCGCTCGCGACGGTCAGCGACACGTCGTGAATGACGCGCCGCAAACCGTCGCCGCGCTGACGGCCAAGCAAATCTACGCTGAGACCATCGATTTCGAGCAACGCGTGCTTCATCGGCCGGCCCCCGTTCTGTCGCTGAGACGTTCGCCGAGCACGTTGAACGCGACGACCGAGAGGACGATGAGAGCTCCCGCCGACAGACTCTGTTGAAGCGCACCATTGAGGAGCTCGGTACGGCCATCACTGACCATCAAGCCCCACTCCGCCTGCGGCGGTTGCACACCGATGCCGAGAAACGATGCGGCCCCGAAATCCATGAGCGCTGAGCCGAATCCGACCGTCGCCTGGGCCACCACGACCGGTTGCACGTTGCCGAAGACGTGCCGCGAACAGATCCGTAGGCCGGACATACCGGCCAGCTGACACGCCTCGACATATGGCCTGCGTCGTTCCTGCAGCGCGGCGCTGCGGATGACCCGGGCAACATAGGGGACGTAGACCAGGGAGAGCGACAACACCGCAGCCCAGAAGCCGGCCCCGAACACGGCCGCCGCAACCAGCGCCATGAGGATGCCAGGAATGGCGAACAGTACGTTGAACGCCTTGGTCAGCATCGAGTCGACGAACCCACCCCACCACGCGCAGGCAATGCCGAAGAGCGTTCCGAGTGTGGTGCTCAACACGACGATGATTCCCGGGCCGAGAAAGCTCAATCGGGCGCCGGCCAAGAGGCGGGACAGGATGTCACGTCCGATGGAGTCGGTGCCGAGGAGGTGTGTGGCACTTGGGCCTTGGCTGGCGGCCAGGACATCGGTCTGGTTGGGCGGGAACGGTGCGATCCAGGGACCCGCGATCGCCAACAAGACGAGCAAGGCGCAGACGACGCCGGCCGTTGCCAAGATCGGGTCGATGCGGCGTGCCGCGGTGCTGATTCTGGCCAGCCGAACGCCGCTGACGGGGACGGCGGTCACCTTCTGCCGCCTGCTGCCCGAGCACGCGGATCCAACACCATCTGTGCGAGGTCGAGCAGTGCTGCCACCGTCACGAAGATCACCACGATCAACATCGATATGGCCATGACGACGGGATAGTCCTTGTTGGGAACGCTCTTGACCAGAAGCGAACCGATCCCGTCGACACCGAAGGCCGTCTCGACCACCACGGCTCCGGCGACCAGCCCTGCCACCGTCAGACCCGAGGCCGTCAGTACCGGCAACGACGCGTTGCGCAGCACGTGTCGGCGAAACACCAAGCTGGGTTTGAGTCCCCGGCCCACTGCGGTCTCGACGTGTTCCCTTCCTGCCTCCTCGCGCACGGACGCCATGGTGATTTGGGCAACGTAGGCGGTCCATGCCAAGGAAAGTGCGATGGACGGCAACGTCAGGTGATGGATGCGGTCCAAGAATCCTTGTCCTGCACCATATGTCGGGAACCATCCCAGTTCGACTGCGAAGGTGCCGATCAGCACGCTTGCCGCAACGAAGGAAGGGATCGAGATTCCCACCCCGATCATCGCACTGATGATCGGCCGCCACCTGCCGTGCCACCCACCGAACGCTCCGAGCGCCACGCCGACCACGACGATGATGACGGCGGCCATGACGACGAGGAACAGCGTCGTCGAGATCCTCGGCGCGATCAGCGAACTCACGTCCTGCCGGTAGGTGATCGACCGCCCGAAGTCTCCGTGCAACGCATTGCCCAACCAACGGAGGAACCTGATCGGGATGGGCTGGTCCAGGCCCAACGCATGCCGGGCCGCGGCACGCTGTTCATCGGTGGCACGTTCACCGACCACACGCGACACCGGATCCCCCGGCGTGAATGCCAGGGCTGCGAAGGTCACGAACGAGGTGACCAACGCCGTCCCCCCTGCACCGGAGATGATTCGCACAATCGGCCAACCCACGCGCACCGCCCGAGCGAACACCGTGTTCTGCGACGTTGTCGCAGAATCCATCGAGATAGTCACGATGGATTGGCGGCGCCGACGAATGCCATCTGGGGCATGTCCCAGTAGGCGAACGACGTTACTGCGCCCGAGAGTCGATTGTTCAAGAAGGTCACCGTGTGGGTGGCGATCAACGGAACGACCTGGTTTTCCTTTTCCCACCGTTGCTGGGCCTTGATGATCAGATCTGCTCGAGCGGCGCCGTCGAAGGTGCCAAGCGCCTCGTTCAGCAACTTCGTGGTCTCGGCGTCGTCGTACCCGGTGTAGTTGTACGGAGCTCCCGGCACGAAGTCGAACATTGCCGGTTCGAGCGGGTCGGTGACGGCGTTGAAGGTCGATCCCAACAGGAAGTCGATTCCTTGGCGCTTGGTGGCGTCGTACCCGGCCTGCTCATAGGCCAGTGCCTCCATGGTCTGCAGCTTGAACTTGATGCCGACCGTCTGAGCTTGCTGTTGAAGAAGCTGTGCCACCTGATTCATCGTGGGATCGCCCGCCTGGTAGGCGATCACCAGTTCGCGCCCGTCGTACTTGGAGTCCTTGACGAGCGCCTTGGCGGCGTCGAGATCGAATGCCCGTGCCTTCTCGTACTCGGCGTAGGCCGTCTTGTACGTGGCCGTCTGATCGTTGGGCCACGTGCGGGGTGTGACCGCCGTGTACAACGGCTCACCGGAACCGTGGAACACCGCTTTTGCGAGTTCTTCACGGTTGATCAGCTTCTGAAGTCCTTCACCGAATTTGGGGTCTGAGGTGGGCCCACCTGCATTCGCTGCGCTCAGCGCGATACTCGACGTGGATGGACCGAAGAACACCCTTCCGACGCTGGAGTTCTGCATGTTCGGAATCGCGGCGGCGGGAACCTCGTACGCCCCGTCGATCTCGCCGGCGTTGAGCGCCTGGCTCAATGCCGTGGTGTCGTTGATGAACGTGAACTTGACCTGCTTGGCCAGCGGCAGGCGATCACGGTCCCAGTACCCATCGTTGCGCGACATCGTGATCGAGTCACCGGGACGCCATTGGTCGAATCGGAAAGGTCCGCTGCACATCAGCCCGCCGGCCGCGGTGCCGAAGTCCTTGCCAGCCTTCTCCGCGAATGCCTTCTCGACGATCGCCCCCGCGATGGTGGTCATCTCGTTGTTGAATCTCTCGTCGGGCGCACTGAAGTCGACCGTCACCTCGTTCGCGCCAGTCACCTTGATCGAGGCCACATTCGAGAAGAACGTGCTGACGATCGTGTCGCCCTTGGCGCGCTGCAGACTGTAGGCCACGTCCTCGGCAGTGACAGGCGTCCCGTCCCAGAACTTCGCATCGCCCCGCAGGGTGTACACCAATCGGGTCGGGGATATCTGCTTGTAGTCCGCCAGACCTGGCGACATGTTGTAGTCGGCGTCGAAGCGCAGCAGCGTGTCACAGAGGTTCATCACGACCTGACCGCCGCCATAGGTAGCGGCGTTCGGCGGGTCGAGTGTGTCGGGTTCGCCCGTGGTGAGGTTCCACGTTATGAGATCGACTGGACCCTTGGCCGCTCCCGCCGTGGATACCAGGGTCGGCGCACCCGGTGCGCTGGAGTTCGACGTCTCCGACCCTCCACACGCCGCCGCGGACGCTGCCACCAGGCCAGATACGGTGACGACGAGGCCTGATCGGCACCAACTGCGAAATGCGTGGACAACAGACATCGGCGATCTCCTCGACGTAGAGCGGAGTGGGCCCGCACGCCTACGCTCGCGAGTGAGACGCAGGTTACGTAGCGATCAATGTATAACCTCCGCTACATATACGCAATGGATGGTGCCGCCAAACGCATCGCCGACGCTTGCTCCCCCATCCGCTCGGACGTTCTCCATCTCCGGGGTCACCCGGGAGTTCGCCACTCCGCGTGGCGATTTCGTCACCGCGGTATCAGATCGCAGCGCCCGCCTGCACGGAATCTCACGTCGTAATGCGCAGCTCGGCGCCCGGGTGCGAACTGAGCGTGACGACCACCGTGCCGCCGCCAGTCGCGAAGGTGGTGTTGCCGTAGCCGATGAACCCGTAGTGCCCGTCGATCGTCGATATCGCGGTGACGTCGCCACTGCCGGAGGCACCGGTGTCGAGATTGGTCCTATCGGCGGTGACGGTCAGCGCGCAGGAACCGTCGTAGATGCCGGCGTCGTAGTGAATCGCCACGCGCACAACGTTCTCCACGCGACGGTCGATCTGCACCGGCGTCACCTGAGCCTCGGCGTGGGCCGGTGCTACCCACGACCACGGTGTGGCCAACGCGACGGCGACCGATCCGGCCACACGGAATGGGGTCATGCCTGAAGTTATCGACGGCGGCTCCCGCGGTGTTTCCCCGCCTTGTTTCGATGCCTCACAGGTGCTTGCGCGCCTCCCGCTTCGAAAGCCCACTGAGTTGGTCCTCCCGAGCGTCGACGAACGCGTGCACCCACGCCGGATCGGTGCGCGCGTACTGCCGCAGCGCCCAGCCGATGGCCTTGCGAATGAAGAAGTCGGTGTCGCCGGCATTCGCCTCGATGGCTTGGGTGAGCAGTGTCGGGTCCGTCCGCTGTTTCGCGCTCAGCTGCGCGATGATCGCGGTTCTGCGCAGCCACGGATTCCCATCGGTCGCCCAGCCAAGCACGATCGGCCGAACTTCGGTGTGATGGGCCAGCAAGATCGGGCCGATCAGGTTGCCTGCGATGTCGTCGACGGTGTCCCACCAACCGCCGCCGATGATCATTCGGCGGTACAGCGGAAGTCTGTCCGGCGTCTGGAACGAGCGGTACAGCCGATGTTTCGCGAGTTCGAGTGCGGCATAGCGCTCTTCGCGGTGCGTTGCGCCGACGAAGAGGCGCTCGACGGTGTCGTCGAAGGCACCTGCCGACTCGATGGGGTGTGCGGCGAAGATCGGCCGACAGATCCGACGAACGTCGGGAAGGCGAACGCCGTAGTAGGGCATCTCCGACTTCATGTACGCCTGCATCGCGGGAGCGCGGTCGGGGTCACCAGCGACGGCCAATTCCCGACGGACGTCGTCGATCATCTGGGCTGCGGACACGCCAATGATTCTCCGTTGTCGAGGGACGGCTCGATTCACCAAACATGACGAAAACGGCCTCCCACCAGTAGTGATCGAGGTCTTCATTTCGTCCGTGTTAAGAGTTCGCGGTCCTGGAAGCCCCCTCTTGCGCCTCGATGGTTCTGGTCATAACGTTCGACAGTAAGCGATCCGTTAAGTACGCCTTAGCGAAATGGGGCAAGTGTTTTCTGAATCCACCGCTGCCGTCACCGATGTCGACGCGGCGGCCCGCACCAGGCTCGGCACCCGGCTGCGTCAGGCCCGCGAACGCGCACGACTGTCTACCCGGGACGTCGCAGCCCGGGCAGGGGTGAGCGCGGGCTTCATCAGCCAGCTGGAGAACGGCAAGTGCGGAGTCTCCGTGGGAGCGCTGAAGCGCATCTCGGCGGCCGTCGGCATCTCGGCGGCCGACCTGCTCTCCGACGAAGCACCCGTTGCCCGGCCCGTGTTGCGCGCACACGAGAGACCCGTCTTCTCCACCGACGTCGGGCTGCACAAGCTGCTGCTCTCGCGACCGCCGATCCAGCAGCTCGAGGTGTACGAGGGAACGTTCGACGTCGGCGGCTCGACCGGACCCGAGGCGTATGCGCACGACAACGCGCAGGAATTGTTCTACGTGCTCACTGGCCACATCGAGATCTCGATCGCCTCCGAGACGCTCATTCTCGGGCCCCGCGACAGCGTCGAGTACCTGTCGTCGGTCCCCCATCGCGCCGTCAACATCGGTGCTACGGAAGCCCAAGTCATGTGGATCACTTCACATTTCACCCCACCGATCGATACAGACCCCCTGAACGCCCCCCCACACCAGACGAAGGGATGACACCCATGGCCACTCGCGACCGCCTCCTGATCACCGGAGGCCACGTCTTCACACCTGCCGGAATCGTCGAACAGCCCGTCCTGATCGAGGACGGCATCATCACCGCGATCGGTGCCGACGCGCTCACCGCCACCGATGTCGTCGAGATCGACGCGGCAGGCGGCCTCGTCTCCCCCGGCTTCCAGGACAGCCACATCCACCCGTATCACGCCGGTCTCGACATGATTGCCTGCGATCTGTCTCCGTACGACACCGCTGACGGCTACCTCACGCGCATCGCCGAATACGCGGAAGCCAATCCCGAGCTGCCGTGGATCAGCGGCGGCGGCTGGTCGATGGACTCATTCCCGGGCGGGCTGCCCACCGCGACAGCACTCGACGCGATCGTTCCCGACCGGCCGGCGTTCTTCCCCAACCGCGACGGTCACGGTGCATGGGTCAACACGAAGGCGCTCGAGATCGCCGGCATCGACGACGCGACGCCCGACCCGTTCGATGGTCGCATCGAACGTGACGCCGACGGCCACGCGATCGGGACACTGCAGGAAGGGGCCATGGGCCTCGTCGCACGGCACATGCCACAGCCGACCCAGGACGACATGGACGAAGCGCTGAAGATTGCGCAGGAGCAGCTGTTCGCCTGGGGTGTCACCGGATGGCAGGACGCGATCGTCGGCGCCACCAACGACACCCCCGACCCCCTCGACTCGTACCTACGCGGCACCGCATCTGGCGTGCTGAAGGCACACGTCGTCGGCGCACTGTGGTGGGACCGCAACCGCGGACTCGAGCAGATTCCCGAGCTCGTCGAGAAGCGCGAGCGTGCTCTGGCAGCCGGATTCGCGGCCACCACGGTCAAGATCATGCAGGACGGCGTCGCCGAGAACTTCACGGCAGGGATGCTCGAACCGTATCTCGATTCGTGCGGCTGCCCCGGCGAGAACATGGGCAAGAGCTTCGTCGACCCGACCACGCTCAAGGAGATCGCCGTTCAGCTCGACGCCCTCGGCTTCCAGCTGCACTTCCACGCTCTTGGCGATCGGGCGGTTCGCGAGTCGCTCGACGCGGTCGAGGCCGCCCGAACGGCCAACGGCGACAAGGACCTCCGCCACACGCTCGCACACATTCAGGTGGTTCACCCCGACGACGTCCCCCGGTTCGCCGAACTCAAGGTCGTTGCCAACATGCAGCCGCTCTGGGCGAGGCACGAGGATCAGATGGACGTCCTGACGATCCCGTTCCTCGGCACCCGCCGAGCCGCGTGGCAGTACCCATTCGGTTCACTGCAGAGGGCAGGGGCACCATTGGCCTCGGGAAGCGACTGGCCGGTGAGCACGGCGAATCCGCTGGAGATCATCCACACCACCGTCAACCGGGCCCACGTGGGAGCGACCGGCGTTGCCGCTGCGCCCTTCCTCGGCGAGCAGGCACTCTCCCTCGCCGACGCGCTGATCGCACACAGCCTCGGCACGGCCTACCTCAACCACGACGAACAGCGGTCGGGAACCATCGAAGTCGGCAAGGCCGCGGACATCGTGATCCTCGACCGCGACATCTTCGCCGCTCCGGTCGCCGAAATCGGTTCGGCCACCGTCGCTTACACGATCATCGGTGGCGAGATCGTCTACGACGCGACTTCGACCCTGGTCTCGGCATGAGCGTCATGGACGTGACCGCCGAAGCTCCCGCGCAGGTGACCTCCGCGAATGGCTCCGTCGAACTGCGTTCGCTGACCAAGCGCTACGGGGACGCCGTTGCCGTGGACGACATCAGCCTCACCGTGCAGCCCGGCGAGTTCCTCAGCCTGCTGGGGCCCAGCGGGTGCGGCAAGACGACGACGCTTCGGTTGATCGGTGGATTCGAGTTCCCCGACGACGGTTCCATCCAGATCTCCGGCACGAACGTCGAGAACCTCCCGCCGCACAAGCGCCCGGTCAACACCGTGTTCCAGGCCTATGCGCTGTTCCCGCACATGAAGGTCGCCGACAACGTCGCCTACGGGCTGCGGCTGTCGGGTGTGCCGAAGGCGCAGATCGGCGAGCGGGTGAGCCGCGCCCTCGACATGGTGAGAATGACCGCCTTCGCCAGCCGCAAGCCGGCGCAGCTCTCGGGTGGTCAGCAGCAACGCGTCGCTCTGGCAAGGGCTTTGGTGAATCGGCCGGCAGTTCTGCTACTTGACGAGCCGATGAGCGCCCTGGACCGCAAACTGCGCGAGGAGATGCAGGTCGAGCTCAAGCTGCTGCAGCAGGAGCTGGGCACGACGTTCATCTTCGTCACGCACGACCAGGAGGAAGCGCTCTCGATGAGCGACCGGGTCGCGGTGATGAAGGACGGCCGGATCGAGCAGATCGGCACGGCTTCAAGCGTTTACGACTCGCCGGAGTCGTCCTTCGTGGCGGGGTTCATCGGCAGGCAGAACTCCTTCGCCGGGACGATCTCCTCCTTCGACGGTGCGGGGGTACGCGTGCAGACCGCAGGCCTCTCGCTGTACTCCTCACGCCCGACCAAGGGCGGTGTGCCGGCCTCGAGTGGCGCTGAGGTCAGCGCGGCGATCAGGCCAGAGTCGGTGACGGTCTCCGATGCATCGCTGTCTGGGGCCCCGACCGCCACGTCGGACGGCTCGGTCAACTCAGTCACCGGCACGTTGCTCGGCGTCTCGGAGCTCGGCCACAGCCTGCAGTTGGTCATCCATACGCCAAGCGACGACCAGATTCTGGCCCGTCTTCCCCGCGCAGCCAACCCACCAACCGAACTCGGCTCGCCCGTGACGTGTTCGTGGTCGGCCGACGCCGTGCGGATCTTCACGTCGTAGCCGCTCAACCCTTTGCACCGCCGTCTCTCCTCCCCGACTCGACCTGGAAGGTACGCCATGAATCAGCCACAGAACGTTCGCATTCTCATCCCCGAGGCAATGAAGAAGTCGGTCAGCCGACGAATGTTCCTCGGCGGTAGCGCGGCGCTCGGGGTCACGGCGTTTCTCGCCGCATGCTCCAGTGGATCGGGCGGCGGCGGCTCGTCATCCGGCGGCCTGAACATCTACACGTGGGGTGAGTACGACGACCCGGCCGTGCTGACCGACTACACGTCGGCCAAGGGCCCCAAGATCACGCTCGACTCCTATGGCTCGAACCCCGAGATGATCGCCAAACTCAGTGCGGCGAAGGGCACGACGGGCTACGACATCTGCGTGCCAACACACTCGAACATTCAACAGATGGCGACCGCCGGGCTGCTCACCGAGCTCGACCACTCCAGGCTGCCGAACATGAAGAACCTCGTCGCGAAGGTCGTCAACACGCCGTTCGATCCCGGCAACAAGTACAGCGTCTGCAAGGACTGGGGCTCAACGGGTTACGTCTACGACACCACCATCATCAAGCGCGACCTCAAGTCGTGGGCCGACTTCCTCGACGCCGCACAGAAGGAGGCGTCCGGGAGCATGTCGCTGCTCGAAGATCAGAGCGAAGTGGCGTACACCTACTTCTACGCCAACGGAATCGACGAGAACACAACGGATCCCGCCCACATCGCGGCCTATCGCTCCTTCATCATCGACAAGATCGCGCCGCACGTGCAGGCGTTCGAGTCCTCGACCAACGCCTCCATCTCGTCCTCGGCCCGTGCCCTGATTCACTGCTGGAACGGTGACGGCCGGCTTGGCATCCTCGCGAACGCCGAGCCCGACAGGTACAAGTGGGTCTGGCCGACGGAGGGCGCAAACCTCTGGCAGGACAACTGGGCCATCGTCAAGGGCGCACCCCACGAAGACGCCGCGTACGAGTTCATCAACTACGTCCTCGACCCGGTCGTCTCGCTCAAGGAGCTGCTCTACATCGGCTACAACACGGGTATCGAGGGAATCGAGGAGGCGGCCAAGAAGGCCGACATCAAGCGGCCGGACATGGTCTTCATCAGCGACGACATCATGAAGAAGCTGGTCTACAGCCAGATGACGTCGGCGGAGGGCACGATCATCGGCATCTACGACGAGCTCAAGGCCGCGGCGGGCAAGTGACCGCCGTCGAGGAACGATCGGCGCCGACGCAGACCGCGGCGGACACCCCGCCCGGGCGGCGACGGCTGCGGCTGCCCGGCGGACTCGGCGCCGTGCCGATCAGCTTGTGGATACTGCTGTTCTTCATCCTGCCGTTCGGCCTCGTGGTCTGGTACAGCTTCGGCTACAAACCGGGGATCTACGAAACCCACGCCAACGACATCCTCTCGTTGGACCGATACGGCGAGGCGGCCTCGCCCGCGTTCTTCGCAATCTTCCTTCGCACGTTGAAGATTGCCGTGACGGGAACCGTGCTGTGCCTGTTGATCGCCTTCCCGATGGCGTACTGGATGGCCGTCAAGCTGGCCCCGAAATGGCGCGGCATCGTGCTGGCGCTGGTGCTCATCCCGTACTGGACCAACTTCCTCGTCCGCACCATAGGCTGGCAGATCTCGCTGAGCCCAACCGGTTTCGTGTCGAAGCTACTGCAGTGGGCCAACTTGACCGACGGGCCAATGCACGTGCTGTACACCTCGGCCGCGGTTCAGCTCGGCGTGGTCTACAACTATCTGCCGCTGATGATCCTTCCGTTGTACGTGGCGCTGGAGCGTCTGGACCCCAAGCTCCTCGAGGCCAGCCGCGATCTCGGTGGAACGGCCTGGGACACGCTGTGGCGCATCACCGCTCCACTCTCGGCACCGGGCGTGACCGCCGGAATGCTGTTGGTCTTCGTCCCGCTGATGGGTGACTACATCACGCCCACCGTTCTGGGTGGGGCCAGTGGCAGCATGGTCGGTCAGATGGTGGCCGCCCAATTCCAGAGCGCACAGAACTGGGCACTCGGCGCCGCCATGGCCGTATTGCTCATGCTGGCCATCTTCGGTACCAGCGCCGTGGTCGGCGGCATCCTCAAGGTGGCCGGTCGCATCACCACCGCCATGACATCCCTGAAACTCCCATCCAAGGAGCCCTCATGACCGTCGCAGGTGGCGCCTCTCCCCGGCTGCCCAGTCGACGCAGGATCCGTCCCGCCGACACCTTCCTGAACGTCTGGGGTGTCCTCGGTTTGGTGTTCCTCTTCTTCCCGATCGTCGTCATCGTGGTGTTCTCGTTCAACTCAGGACGCACTCTGCAGACGTTCGACGGAATCGGCATGGAAGCCTACGTCGCGGCCTTGAGCAACCCGGCGATCGTCAACTCGATCACCGTTTCGTTGATCACCGCCACTGGGACGGCGGTGGTGGCCACACTGCTCGGCACCTTCGCCGGCATCGCACTGACCCGTCAGCCCGGCTGGTGGGCACCTGGGCTGCTAATCCTGCTGGGCCTGGTGATGGTGACGCCGGAGATCGTCAGCGCCATCTCGTTGCTCCCCTGGTTCGTCACCCTTGGCGTCGACAACGGGCTCGCCGCCTTCAACATCGGTCAGGTGCGCCTCATCATCGCCAACTCCCTCTTCGCAAGCGCTGTCGTGACTTTCATCGTGCGCGCCCGCATGACCGGGATGAACCAGAGCCTCGAAGAGGCTGCCGCCGACCTCTACGCCCCGCCGTTCCGACGGTTCACCGACATCACGCTGCCCCTCATTCGTCCGGCCGTCATCTCGGGTGCACTGCTCGCCTTCACCCTCAGCCTCGACAACACGGTCGTCTCGTCGTTCGTCTCGGTCGCCGGCTCGACACCATGGCCGGTGTACATCTTCGCGTCGCTGAAGGCGTCACTGCGGCCGGAGATCGCTGCGATGTCCACGCTGATGCTGGTTCTCACGTTGATCGTGCTCGCCATCGCGGCGCTGATCCTGCGCCGCGATCCTTCGGGTTCGGGCGGTGGGGCCGCCGGCCTCACGAGCGCGATGGTCGGGCGATGACCATGGCACTGATCAACGGCGATGTGTCATTCTGGTGGAACAGCATTGGGCGAGAGGCCGCGCGCCCCGCACTGCCGGGTTCCACCCATGCCGACGTCTGCATCATCGGCGCGGGCTATACCGGGCTCTGGACGGCGTACTACCTCAAGAAGGCGGCGCCCCAGTTGCGGATCGTCGTGCTGGAGCAGCGCTTCGCGGGCTTCGGCGCGTCGGGCCGCAACGGTGGCTGGCTGACCAACGACATCACCGGCGGCCGCGGCTCGTACGTGAAGTCGCACGGACGAGAGGCCGTGGGGCGCTGGCAGACTGCGATGAACGAGTCCGTCGACGAAGTCATCCGGGTGACTGGCGTGGAGAACATCGACTGCGACCTTGTCAAGGGCGGCGAGTTCACCGTTGCCACGAACGCCGCTCAGCAGACCCGCTTGCTGAGCGCCGCAGCCGAGGCCCAGACGTGGTCGATGACCGACGTCGAGCTCTTGAGCGCGGCGGAGGCAAGGGCACGCATCAACGTGCACGGGACGACGGGAGCGATGTGGCACCCGCACTGCGCACGGCTGCACCCGGCCAAACTGGCCTCGGGGCTCGCCAGGGTCGTCGAATCACTGGGTGTCGAGATCTTCGAAGGAACACGGGTCACCGAGATCCGTCCGCACCAGGCCGTGACGACGTTCGGCACGGTCTCGGCAGACACGATCGTCAGAGCGACAGAGGGTTTCACCGCCCGGATCGACGGACTTCGGCGGGAGTGGCTGCCGATGAACTCGTCGCTCATCGTGACCGAGCCGCTGCCCCCCGAAACCTGGGCGGAGATCGGGTGGAACGGCTACGAGACGCTCGGTGACCAGGCCCATGCCTACATGTACGCGCAGCGCACGGCTGACGACCGCATCGCCATCGGCGGCAGAGGCGCTCCGTACCGGTATGGCTCGGGCACCGACGTCGACGGGGCGACCGACCCGGACACCGTCGAACTCTTGCGCGCCATCCTGACGCGGTTCTTCCCGTCGACTGCTTCGGCGGCGGTGGAGCACGTGTGGTCGGGAGTTCTTGGGGTTCCCCGTGATTGGTCGGCGACGGTGGGACTCGATCCCGCGACCGGGCTCGGATGGGCGGGCGGTTACGTGGGCACCGGCGTGACGTCGACCAACCTCGCAGGACGTACCCTGCGCGACCTCATACTGAAGACCCCGTCGCCGATCACCGAGCTGCCGTGGGTCAACCATCGGGTGCGCAAGTGGGAGCCGGAGCCGTTGCGGTACATCGCCGTTCAAGCCATGTATGCGGCTTACTACGCCGCCGACCGGGCGGAGATGCGCGGTAGGACCACTACCTCGCCGATCGCGACGATGGCCGACATCGTCTCGGGTCGCGGGCACTGAGGCCTGCTCGCCTGCCGACCGGATGAGGGACGCCATCCCGTCGGAGGAGGTTTCCGGTCGCATGGCCGATGGCGTGTGACGCCGTTGTGGTGCAGCGTTGTGGTGCGTGCATGACATTCACTTCACGCGACGCTCGGTGTTCAAGATGGCGACCGCGGGACTCCTTGTCCCCTCGGCCTTGTCGGCATGTGCGACCGGCGGGTCGAACAACGCGCTCGACGACTGGCGCCGCGACTTCGAGGCCGGCGTGCCGTCGCGCATGAAGACGTCGGGCGTGGCGGGCCTAGCGGTCGCGATCGTGCCAAGGGACTCGGCGAACCGCTACACGGCGGCGTTCGGCCTCGCCGATGTCAAGAGCGGGCGGCCGATGACCACCGACACCCCCGTGCACCTCGCCTCGATCAGCAAGTTGTTCACGGCAGCCGCCCTGGTGCAGTTGTTCGACGAGCGCGGGCACGATCTGGACGGCAACGTCAACGACTTCATCGACTTCGCAGTGCAGAATCCCCGGCATCCACGGGATCCGATCACCCCGCGCCAACTACTCACCCACACGTCGAGCATCTCCGACGACGGCTACGAGAACCAGTACGAGACGGCCGGGGCAGGGGATCCCACCGAGGGCCTGTCGAGCTTCTTACGCGAGGTTCTCTCGGAAGGTGGGGCCACCTATTCGCCAACGGATACCTACCTTCGCGCAAAACCGGGCAGCAAGTGGTCCTATAGCAACGTCGCCGTCGCGTTGGCGGGCTACGTCGTCGAACGCGTCAGCGGGCAGCCCTTCGCCTCCTACGTCGGCGAGCGGGTGCTCGGACCGCTCGGGATCCGCAATGCGCATTGGTACCTGGGGGAATTCGCGCCGAATGTGCTCGCCACGCCGTACGGCTACGACGAGGGCGAGTTCGTCGAGCTGCCGCAGGAGGGATACCGAGACGTGCCTGCTGGAATGCTGCGCTGCTCGGTTGCCGACCTTGCGACGTCACTGCGCGCCATGCAGGGCGGCGGCGAACGGGCGATCTTGTCGCCGCGCGCCGTCAGTGCGATGCTGAGCCGGCAGGTCGACCCGTCCATCGTGCACTACCAGGGCCTTGGCTGGACTGAGGAGACCATCGAAGGTGCTGCGCTCGTTGGGCATTCGGGCGTCGACGTCGGCGCCACCAACATGGTGGTGCTGACAGAAGATCGGCGTCACGCCGTGGTCGTGCTGATGAACACCGACGCGACGCCCGAGGTCGACGCGTTCAGGAGTTCGATCACCGCCGATCTCATCAAGGGTGCACGGCGCGGCCGGACCTAACGACGTCTACTGCATGTTCCACGGATCGCCGTAAGTGGTGACGCTGTCGCCATCCTTGGAGATGAGTCGGGCGAACGGGCGCAGCATCACCCCACCCGCCGCACCGGTGACGGTGCCGTGCGCGTTGGAGACGGCGACGCTGCCCGACGAGCCTGCGACGTCGACGCTGAACGTGGCGACCTCTTGGATGCCGGGTCCGTTGCCCAGGTTGGCCGTGATCGACACGCCAGGAAGGAGGTTCGGTGTGATGACCTTGCCAAGCGGGTTGAATCCGCGGCTCAACGGATTGATGTTCGTATCGTCGAGCCGGATGTTCGGAGTGGTGTAACTGAAGTTGATGCCGACGCCCAGCGACCAGGGAAAGCCAACCTGATAGCCGAGTTCCAATGTGCCGGCGAAGCCTTCGGCTCCTTGCCCCGTGACGACGTACTTGGCTCGGCCGGAGTGGAACCACTCTCGGGTCAAGCGGTTGCGGTCCAGGGGTGCGACACCGTTGAGGAAGGTGTCCCACTGCTGGACCGTCAGCGAGCGGTCCTTGCCGTCGACCAACGACAGTTCGTTGTCCATGCCGGCACGGGAGGTCGCGGGGAAGACCAGCGTCGCAGCCAGTGCCGTCGCCGCGACGGCAAGCAGGCAGACGATCCGAGATGCTCGCGGGCGCATGTTCACTGGACGATCGTTGCGGCCATCGTTGCCGATCCGCCATCGGCCAAGTGGCGATATTCGCCAGTCACCTGGCTGAGTTGCAGCGTCGAGGCGATTGCCTCGCGGCTGCGATTGACTACCGTCAGAGGATGCCTTCTGTGGTCATCGTCGATGACGAAGCACTGATCCGGTCCGGGTTCGAACTCATCTTGTCGGCGGCGGCCGACATCGACGTCGTCGCCACGGCTGACGGCGTGCACGCCATCGACGCGATCCGCGAGCACCAACCCGACGTGGTGCTACTGGACGTGCGCATGCCCGGCAAGGACGGTCTCGCGGTGCTCGCCGAATTGCAGCAGATGGAGGAACCGCCGACGGTGGCGATGCTCACGACATTCGACGTCGACGAGTACGTGGCGGCGGCGCTGCGACTCGGCGCATCCGGTTTCCTGCTGAAGGACACCGACCCCGAACTGCTTCCGCACATGGTGCGCACCTTGGCTGCCGGTGGGCTGGTGTTGTCCGATGCGATCAGCCGCAAGGTGGTGTCGGGCTATCTCGACGGCCGGGTGGACCACGATGCCAAGTCCCAGATGGAGGCCCTGAGCGGGCGTGAGGGGCAGGTACTGCGACTGCTTGCGCAGGGCAGGTCCAATGGCGAGATCGCCGCCTCGTTGTATTCGAGCGTCGGCACGGTCAAGGACCAAGTCAGCTCGATCCTGGCGAAACTCGCGGTCAAGACGAGGGTGGAGGCGGCGATCGTCGCTCAGCGAGCCGGAATGCTCGACGATGGAGATGCGTCGTGACGAGGCTGACCAGCGCTGCACGCGGCCATCTGTTCGATGCCGTGCTGCTCGCGCTCGCGGCTGTTGATGCGGTGGTGGAGATCAGAACCGACGAGTTGACGCGGTTGGAGGTTGCTCTCGCCGTCGTTGCCGTTGCCGTGTTGTGTGTGCGACGCCGCGTGCCCTATCTCGTGCTCCTCGCCACGCTGCCCGCACTGGAAGTCGGGTCCGCGGTCGTCGCGGCGCTGGTTGCGCTGTACACGGTCGCCGAGCTGCGCCCTGCGCGGGTACGGCTCGGCCTGTGCGCGGTTGCGGTGTTCTGCATCTACACCGGCTATTGGCATACGCCGGAGTCAAAGGCCAGCGCCGTGCTCGATGCGATCTACGCCATCATGTTCGCCGTTGCGCCGGTGCTGCTCGGTCTGTTGGTGAGGACCCGTGGCGAGCTTGCCGACAAGCTCGTCGAGATCGACAGGTCTCGACGCCACGAACAGGAACTGTTGGTGGACAAGGCGTTGGCGCTCGAGCGTGAGGATCTCGCCAGGGAGATGCACGACGTGGTGTCGCATCAGGTCAGCCTGATCGCGGTGCAGGCGGGCGCGCTTCAGGTGACTGCCAAGGACGAGGTAAGCGCGCAGAACGCGCGGGTCATCCGCATGCTCAGCGTGCAGACACTCGACGAGCTTCGCGGCATGGTCGGGGTATTGCGTGCGTCGGGCAGCGAACCCGCGGGGCTCACCCCGCAGCCCGGTGTCGCCGATCTGCCGGCACTGGTGACCGCGTCGGGAATCGTCACGACGATCGAGACCACCTACGACGACCCCGCGGACACGTCGACGCTCACGTCCGCCGTGCAGCGGGCGCTCTATCGGACGACGCAAGAGGGTTTGACGAACATCGCCAAACACGCACCTGGCGCGAAAGCAGCCCTGCAGCTGCACATCACGGTGCAGTCGGCTCGGCTCGTGCTGACCAACTCGGCACCCACCCGTGCGCCGCATCCGCTGCCGAGCGACCGCAACGGCCTGCTCGGGTTGCGTGAGCGTGCGGAACTTCTCGGCGGATCGCTGCACGCAGGCGAACTAGCCGACGGCGGGTTCAAGCTGTCCGTCGAACTGCCCGCGTGATCCACTCGTCTAAGTGGTGGCCGGCCCGGCCAGCCCCACACCAATCACGATCTGTGGGTGCGCCGAAGGATCCAGCCACTGCAGAATCGACCTCATCTGGTCGCGTCCGATGGCGACGCATCCCCACGTCGGGTCGCCGTCGGTCACGTGCAGGAAGATGCCCGCCGACCGCCCGGGGATCCGCTGCGGGTTGTGCTCGATGAGCACTCCGTAGTCGTAGATGCCGCCCGAGTCATAGAGGTTCTCGGCATCGCCGGAGTCGATGTTGGCGGCGTGGACGTGGGTGTTGTACGTCGGCGAATCGACGTCCTCGTCCCACCAATCCTGGTCGGTGGCTTGGAAGTACGGCATCCGCGTGCCCGGGTCCGGTTGCCGTCCAAAGGCTTGGCCGAGGGGAAACGTCCCCACGGGGGTGCGGAACACGTCGTCCTGGGGTGCACCGACGCCGAGCTCACCAAGGTCGGCCGGGGTCGGGCCGAGCACCACCCCCCAGTCCCCACCCGTGCGCTCATAGGCAGTGAGAGTAGCCGTCGTAGAGGTCGCAGAAGGCGCGCTGACGACGATCACTTGCCGTGCCGGCTCCGCCTGTGCCGCTGCCGAACTCGCGAGCGCCGTGCCGAGGATCGCCGACACGGCGATCAGAGTCTTGGTACCGCGTGACCCCATCGATCCCTCCCGCGTTGACCGGCGACGCGAGCGTCTCGCGTCCTTCGCGCACTAGCCATCCGCCGATTGGCTGCGTGCCCAGTCAGTCGGCTGGCCGTCATCCCCCCCGGCAGCGAGGACTGCGAGCTTCATCCGCGACCAAAGAACGGCATGCCGCGCGCCATGATGGTCAGCGACGGCACCGACACGTCCAGCGGCATCTCGATCAAGTGTGCCAGCGACCGTGCTACGTGCACCGCATCGAAAGTCGGTTCCGCAGCAAGACTTCCATCGGCCTGCATCGTCTCGACACCGAACCCTGCAGTCATCGCGGTCGTGGCATTGCCGATGTCGATCTGCGTCACGCAGATGTCCACGTCGCGCAGATCCAGCAGCATGGAAGCGGTCAACCCGCTCACCGCGTGCTTGGTGACCGTGTAGGCCAAGCTTCGTGGCCGAGGCCGATGCGCCGACAGTGAACCGTTGTTGATGATGCGTCCGCCGCGCGGTAGTTGGTTCGACATCACTCGAACCGCCTCGCGGGAGCAGAACACCGCGCCGTCGACGTTGGTGCGCCACGTCTCGTGCCAAGATCCATCGTCGATCTCGTCGACCGCCGCTGACGGCCCGAACACCCCCGCGTTGTTGAACAGCACGTCCACCCGACCGAACGCGGACACCGACTCGGCGAACAAGGCTTGCACCGACGCTGCATCGGTGACGTCGGTCGGAACGATGCGCGCTGCCGGGTGTCCTTCCGCGGACTCGACGAGCGTCTCGGGTCGGCGGCCGGCCAGCACGACCCGATGCCCTGCCTGCAACAGAACCCGCGCGGCGGCGCGCCCAATGCCGCTTCCCGCTCCGGTGATGACCACGACCTTTGACATCACGCAATTGTCCCTTTCACGGACAGCGGTCGACGACGGACGCGCTGACTTGCCGTCAGGCCGAGCTGCAGCACGTCGAGGCGTCTGGTGTTCGCCGTAGCTCCGGCCCCTTCTTCGGAGCCGGAGGTTGTAGTACATTGTCGACAACACACAATGATCCACTTGTGATGTTCCCCAGCTGAACCAGAGGAGATTCCAAATATGAGTACGCAGCCTTGGCACGGCGTGGTGGTGGCGAGCGCGCTGCCGTTCAACGCCGATCTGTCGGTCGACTTCGGTGCATTCGCTGATCACGTCCGCTGGCTGGCCGAGAACGGCTGCCACGGAATCACCCCCAACGGTTCGCTCGGCGAGTACTCCTGCCTGACCGTCGAGGAGCGGGCCAAGGTCGTCGAGGTCGCCGTCGAAGCCGCACCCGCGGGGTTCAGCGTGGTACCTGGCACCGGCGCCTACGGCTCGAGGGAGTCCACGTTCTGGGCCAAGCAGGCCAAGGACGCCGGCGCCGACGCCCTGCTGTCGTTGCCTCCGAACGCCTATCGCGCCGACGACGACATCGTGCTCGCGCACTACGAAGAGGTCGCTTCCGCAGGCCTGCCGGTCGTCGCCTACAACAACCCCCTCGATACGAAGGTCGACCTGTCTCCTGCGTTGTTGGCCCGGCTGCACTCCGCAGGCCTGATCGTCGCCGTCAAAGAATTCTCCGGCGACGTGCGCAGGATCTACGAGCTCCAGGAGCTGGCACCCGAACTCGACGTGCTCGTCGGGACCGACGACGTGTTGCTCGAACTCGCGCTGGCAGGCGCGAAGGGCTGGATCGCCGGATACCCCAACGCGCTGCCTGCGGCAACGGTGCAATTGTGGGAGCTCTCGGTGGCCAAGGACCTGGACAGGGCCCTGCCGATGTACCGCGACCTGCACTCGCTGTTGCGATGGGATTCCAAACCCGCGTTCGTGCAAGCCATCAAGTTGTCGATGGACGTCGCGGGCCGCCGCGGTGGCGCGTGCCGTCCGCCTCGGCTGGCACTGCCCGCCGACGTCGCTGCTGCGGTGCGGAAGGATACCGAGAAGGCGCTGGCCAACGGCTACCGCTGATCGTCGTTGGACCCGTTGGAGGCCAGGCCCCCTTGCGCTGGCCTCCAACGGATTTCGTGCCCACTGCGAATCTAGAGAGACCGGAGTCATCCAATGCGGTTCAACAACATGGTCGACGTCGTTGGTTGTCACGCCGAGGGCGAGATCGGCAACGTCGTCGTCGGGGGCATCGGCGACGTCCCCGGCGAGACGATGCTCGACAAGCGCAATTACCTGCAGGACCACCGTGACGATCTACGCCAGCGTCTGCTGCACGAGCCGCGCGGCAACGTGGTCCGCTCCACCAACGTCGTGCTGCCCTCGAACAATCCGGCCGCCGCAATGGGCTACGTCATCATGGAGTCCACCGAGTATCCGGTGATGTCGGGCAGCAACACGATCTGCGTGGCCACCGTGCTGCTGGAGACCGGGATGGTGCCGATGACCGAGCCGGTCACCAGCTTGACCCTGGAATCGCCAGCCGGCTTGATCGACCTGGAGTGCACCTGCCACGACGGCAAGGTCACCAGCGTTCGATTCGTCAACCAGCCGGCGTTCGTCTACCACCTCGAGGCCCCCATCGAGGTGCCTGGCTACGGCACCATCACCGTCGACGTCGCGTGGGGTGGCATGGCCTACGTTCTGGTCGACGCTGCCAGCGTCGGATTCGCTCTCGAACCGTCGGAAGCCCGTGATCTCTGCATCGCCGGTCAAGTAATCAAAACCGCGGCGGCCGAACAGTTGTCGGCGGTACATCCGGAGAATCCCGAGTTTCCCGGCATCACCCAAACCGAGTTCACCACTCCCCTACAGCGCGTCGACGGCGTACTGACCGCCCGCAACGCGGTCATCGTCTCGCCTGGACGCATCGATCGGTCGGCCTGCGGCACGGGAACCTCGGCACGTCTGGCAGCCATCCACGCCCGCGGCCAGATCGAACCCGGCGAGCACTTCATCCATCGTTCGATCCTGGACACCCACTTCGATGGCGTCGTCGAGAGCGTGACCACGGTCGGTGGCGTGCCCGCCATCGTGCCAAGCATCGCCGGCCAGGCGTGGATCACCGACTTCAGCAAGGTGGGAGTCGATCCGAGCGATCCGTTCCCGACCGGCTTCACACTCTCGGACACCTGGCTGGGTCCACAGGCAAACTCGGCGACGTCCTAGAGCTCTTCGGAGCAACCGCGGTTGGCGTGGCGTTACGGTGTATTGTCGACTAAATGCCACACAGAGGGGAATGACGTGGCCACCTTCGTTCCGCTGGCACACCAAAAGGCGCCGACCGCGGTTCTTGCGCAGATCCGACGGGCAATCCTGTCCGGCGATCTCCCCGCAGGATCGCAGTTGCGCGAGGCGCACATCGCCGAGGAGATGGGGATCAGCCGCTCTCCGGTGCGAGAGGCGTTGGGCCGCCTCGAGGAAGAGGGCCTGGTCGAGAAGGTGCCCTTCAAGGGCGCCTACGTCGCATCGGTGTCACCGGAAACGATCGCCGAGATCGCAGCCATTCGCGCGCATCTCGAGCCGTATGCGGTGACGCAGGCGTTGCCTCGACTCGGCGATGCCGACTGGAAGCAACTACGCAAGCTGCTGGAGCAACTCGACCGCGCGTCCGGGCGCGACCTCGTGTCCGCCATCGAGAAGCACCTGGCGTTCCACCGCTACTTCTACGAGAAGTCGGGCAATGCAACCCTTCTCGCACTGTGGCAGGACTGGGAACTGAAGCTGCGGCTGTTCTTCATCTTCGACCACGAGGCCTTTCAGTCCGCTCAGGACGTGGCCGGCGTGCACGAGGAACTCATTGCCGTCATCGAAACCGGAGACCACGAGCGGATCCGCAAGGCCTTCAGTCACCACGTGCACTTCGCGCCGGGAGTCGAGGTCGGCGACCTGTTGCAGGACATCCATCTCGAATCGGGTACCGACCGCTCCGCGTAGTCGACTGCGCGTGCCCCGACTTGCCCAATCTTTCGGCAATGTCGGGGATTGGTCGCGTCTTGGCTGATCAGCCCGACTTTCGTGACAGCGCCGCTGCGCTGAGTTCAGTGTGCTCCAGATCGCATTTTGGTATTGCACACCCTTGATCGGTGGCATATTGTCGACAACGCACAATGAACCATTTACCTGAACCACACCGTCCAGACCACCCAAATCCAGAAGCGAAGAGACCATGACAATTGACAACCCCCCGCCCGTCGCGCCGGGCAATGCCGAATCGTTGGCCGACGTCGCGACCGACGACGAGAGCCATCTGCAGAAGTACGGCTACAAGCAGGAGCTCAATCGAGCCCTCGGCCTGTTTTCGTCGTTCGGCGTGCAGTTCACGTCGATCTCGGTGGGCTCGGTGGTGTTCACCACGATCATCGTCGGGTTCGGTTTCTTCGGTCCCGCGTCCTTCTGGCCGTTCATCATCGGCGGCGCGCTGCAGGTCTTTGGCGTGGGATTGGCCGTGGCTCAGCTCGTCTCGGCCTTCCCGCTCTCCGGCGGGGTCTACCAGATCGTCAGTCGTTTGGCGCCGAAGCAACAGTGGCTGGCCTGGCAGGGCGGCTGGTGGCTGGTCATCGCCCACACCGTGGCCGTCGCCGCGCTATCGGTGAGTATGGTGCCGTTCATCGCGGGCTGGTTCGGCCTCGGTGAGCTCTCCGGTGCCCAGATCACCCTGGCCGCCATCGGCATCATCATTCTGGTCACGCTGGTCAACATCGCCGGCGTCAAGGCTGCCGCCGTGCTCAACAACATCGGCGTGGTCGCCGAGGCAGCGATCATCATCATGGTCATCGTCGCGCTCGTGGTCGCCAAGTACGACCGTGCACCCGCGTCGGTGCTGTTCGACACCGCAGGCACCGTGGGACCCGGAGGCAACGCCGCGTGGATCGGCTTCCTGTTCGCCATGATCCTGCCCGCGTACACGATCTCCAGCTTCGATGCGACCGGCAACGCCGCCGAGGAAACCAAGAACGCCGCCCGCAACGCCGCGTGGGGAACCGTGCTGGCCAACACCGCGGCAGTCATCGGCGGCACCATCTTCTTCTACCTGCTGGTGCGCGCCATCCCCGACGTCGACGCCGTGATGAAGAGCGCCACCCCCGTCAAGCTGATCCTCGACTCGGCGGTGGGCAGCACGCTGACCACCGTCTTCGAGGCCGTGGCCATCGTCGCCCTGATGGCCTGCATCGCCATGCTGCAGCTGACCGCGGTCCGCGTGGTCTGGTCGCAGGCCCGCGACCGCCAGATGCCTGCGGCGCACTGGCTGCACAAGCTCAACGGCAACCGCATCCCGATGAACGCCACCTTCGTGGTCACCCTCATCTCGATCGCGGTGTGCTGCTGGTCCTCGCTGCTGAGCGTGCTCTCGGCCATGACGGCGCTGGCGTGGGCGCTGGCCTACGGCGTCGTCGTCGCGGTGGGGTTCGTCGCGGTGCTCCGCAAGGAACTGCCCGACCATCCCTTCAACCTGAAGGCGGCCTCACCGTTCGTGTTCGCCGTCGCGATCATCTGGTCGGTCGTGCTGTGCGCCATCTTGGTGTGGTCGGATTGGCTGCGGGTCGGCATGGGCATGTTGGTGGCCATCGCGATCGGATTCGGCATCTACGCACTCATCCCCTCCGCGCACCGCGGCAAGCTGGAACGCGAAGGCCTCCACGACTGACCCGGGCAGGGTGGTGTCGACCGCGCGACGACACCACCCTGCGCGGTTTCGCAACACCACGCCACACCACCAAGGAGTAAGAAGCACCATGGCATTCACCGCCCCCACCCTGCCCACCGTCGCCAACCTGATCGATGGCAAGTGGGTCGACGGTTCCGGTACCGACACCCTGACCGTTCTGAACCCGGGTACCGGTGCCGAGCTCACGTCGTTCACGTCCTCCACCTCAGGCGACGTCGATCGCGCGGTGGCCGCGGCCCGCGCCGCACAGCCGGCGTGGGCAGCGCTCTCGGCTCGTCAGCGATCCGAGGTGCTGCACGCCATTTCCGTTGAATTCGCCAGCCGCCTACCCGAATTCATCGGCTTGGAGGTACTCGACGCCGGCAAGCCGGTTACCGCAGCCACCGAGGAGGAGCTGCCCGACATCGCGGATTCGGTGCGTCACTTCGCAAGCGCGGCCCGTGTGCTCAGCGGCCAGGCAGCCGGCGAATACGTCGCAGGCACCACGACTTTCGTGCGCCGCGAACCCCTTGGCGTCGTCGCTGGGATCACACCGTGGAACTACCCGCTGTGGCAGGCGGTCTGGAAGATCATGCCCGCTCTGGCCGCAGGCAACACGGTGGTCATCAAACCGGCCGAGATCACGCCGCTGTCCACCGTCGCATTCGCCGCCCTGGCTGCGCAGCACCTGCCGGCCGGGGTACTCAACGTCGTCAACGGACACGGCAACGTGGTGGGTGCCGCCTTGGCAGGCCACCCGGATGTCAACCTGGTGTCCTTCACCGGCTCGACCGCCACCGGCCGCAACATCGCCGCAGCGGCGGCTCAGAATCCCAACCGGGCCATCCTCGAACTCGGCGGCAACGCGCCCGTCATCGTCTTCGACGACGTGGACGTCGACTCGGCCGCCGAGAGCATCGTCGGCGCCGCCCTGTACAACGCCGGCCAGGAGTGCATGGCCGCCACTCGGCTCATCATCGCTGAATCCGTCGCCGACCGGTTCCTGGAAGCCGTCGTGAACAACCTCGAGAAGGTGACCCTCGGCGACCCGACCGACGCGAATACCACTCTGGGACCGTTGATCTCGGCCAACCAGCGCGACCGCGTCGAGAAGCTAATCGCCAACCGGCCCACCTCCTCGAGAGTGCTGCATGGCGGCAACCGGCCGGACCGGCCAGGCTTCTACCTGGAGCCCACGCTCGTCGCCGGCCTGAGCCAAGACGACGACCTCGTTCAGCAGGAGATCTTCGGTCCGGTCATGACGGCACAGACCTTCACCGACGAAGCCGAGGCGGTTGCGCTGGCCAACGGCGTGAACTTCGGCCTTGCCGGATCGGTGTGGACCCGCGACATCGGACGCGGGATGCGCGTGGTCAACGCCCTCAACTACGGCAACGTATGGATCAACAACCACCTCGTCGTTGCGCCCGACCTACCAATCGGTGGCTTCAACGCGTCCGGTTACGGCAAGGAGGGTGGGCAACTGGGCATCGAGGAGTTCACCCGAGTCAAGCAGATCGGCATCAGCCTCACCTGACCCGCAGCTGCTCATCGCGGCCCGCCCGGCCCCACCGCGGGCGGGCCGCGCCAAGTTCCACACCGAAAGGCAGGACCATGACCCACGTCGCCGGCGTCGATCCCCGCACCGCAAT
>Ga0105239_10001011_pt1 | contig 39346 bp, 32 predicted proteins | sample KBSC44metaG_FD_92761 | JGI IMG/M metagenome (GOLD analysis project Ga0105239, IMG submission 92761) | Corn rhizosphere microbial communities from Kellogg Biological Station, Michigan, USA - KBS C4-4 metaG | ecosystem: Host-associated > Plants > Roots > Rhizosphere > Soil | place: Michigan, USA... | reverse complement strand
CGAGGGTTTGCAACTGTAGCACTTACTTCTTCAGATTATAACCATTATTCACTGGCACGACTTGCCACCTGAAGCCACCCCCACATGTCGCGTTATCCCAAAGTTTCCTCTGGAAATTAAAAAGTCCCTGTGCCAGACTCAACCAACTTGGTTCACCTTCAAGTTCTGGGAAGTTTGCCTCCGCGGCGTCTAGCGCGCTAAAGGCCCAAAATGCCTGATCATCCACACCCATACTCTTGCTGTGGTTACTTGGATTGTAGTTGTGTTGGTCCCCGCTTTGGTGGAGTAGTGATATCTGAATATCTGCATTGTGACTTTCATCTCCAGTATACTGCCAGTTGTTGATCAATGCCCCGAACATGGCACCGGCCTGCCACCAACAGTAGTTGTTCGGCTTTCCAGGGTCACAGTCAAGCGAGCCAGGGAGGAGACCAGGTATCTGACCTGGTTCATCGCCAGTATAAAAGGTCATCATATCATTGGCAATTTTTTTGGAGGCATCTTTGATTGACGACGGGGAATCGAGTTGCAGATTGATTGCTTGCGCAAAGGGTATTATAGTGGTCAAGAGAAGGCGATGCATGGCGATTGTCGAGATAGCATAATCCCAAGTACTAGCGGTGGTCTCTTTCCTCCAAATGGTCCGGACCTGTGGGTGTATATGGTAAAGAACGAATGCTCGATCGTTGAACTCGAATGGAGAACGCGAGTGATTATTGGGGGGAGGGAAAGAGGGTCAAAAGCGAATGAGAAAAGCACAGTCTCGATTTCACAGCCTAACGTCGAGACCAGCGAGTAAAGCAAGCGAGTATTATGAGAAACGATGGAACAGATATGGCGGAATGAAAGTTAGTCCCTTGACACTGAATCTCTGAATGAATGGTCAGCAACCGTAGAGAGGTTTCATACCAGCGCTCTCAAAAGCAAAGTAAATGAAGGATGACCCCCCTTTGTCAAGAGTTCCAAGGCTAGCATTTGTTGGCATTAATCTCAGCACGAAACTGGTGTCAGCCAAGACAGACTTGTTTCTCAGAACTGTCGAAGGACCAAATCAAGACAACGTCTGGATATGAATCAGCCTTGGAAGGGGGCCCCAAACTTTGTTTTCTTTTCGGTACGTACATACGTACTATTCCCACTTATTACAGCCGCGATAATTCTCGGTGCGCATGCTGGTACATAGTAGATGGAAGCTTAGGGCACACAATCCACAACTCTTTGGAGATTTTGAAACCCTTCCAAGAGACCAAGGCTTCCGCTGCCACAAAAGCGCAACGAACTCCTGACGAACCGCCCGCCGAGAGCCTTCAGCCTTGAATAATACTTGGCGGCTCGGCGACCACGTAATAGCTCAGTGGCTCTCCCAAAGGAAATGCTGGAGGGTGAATCCATAGGTGCCGCGAATTATGGCTACTGGCCGACCGAAAATGAGTTGCATCCTGGCGGGTCCGTCTGCGGGTGCCTCGGCGTGTGCTCTATCGCCTTATCAACCAGTGACCACCGCACTTGCACTCCACCGTCTCTCTTGGGAAGGATCCCTATTCCTTCATGCAGCCTCCTTACTCCGTAATGCTATGTACAGTGCTGCTAGTGTTAAGTATTTTACTTACCCACGTGCAGAGAGTCCTCGTACTTTGTCACTAGGTACCTGGGCAGGTACCTCTGCAGGGTAAGTCGATACGCGTGCTCCATAGGAAGTACACGGGCGCGTTACAAGTCCCCAGGTACGTACGCCGTCCTGATATATGCAGACAAGGTAGATCTGAGTAAGGAGTACATGAGTCACAGGAATGTCGATCCTCCGGAAGTCGTACTCCATGCTCTGTACAGGTTAGGTACCTAAGCAAGTACCTAGTAGATTCGAGTACATACTCCGTGTTTGTATGTACCTGCACCAAATACGGAGCATAATATGGAGAACCTCCTCGAAGTTGATACATCCAGTGTTGCCCCTGGCTGCTTGGCACTCGGCAGGGGCAAGTCGTTGACCAACCCCCCCAGGCACAATCTCATTTTGCGTGTCCAGGCCTGTGGTTCCCCCGTTACAGAATTATTTGAACTCCGGATCTCTGTGTCCGATCCAAATCGGTTTCACGAGGACAGGCTTCGATCAGATGCGGCCCGAACTAGACATATCTGGGATTCTTGAACTTGATGGTATTCAGAGTCAAGAGCAAGGCGCACTCATGTTTCTCTTGAGTCAGCATCGGTAGGATCACTTGTCTCCCTAGCTCGGCGCCTAGGCAGATTGGTTGAGGCGGAGTCAAATTGCCCAGGACGGACGCTTTGGAGGATGTTGCGAGTATTCTGGCTATCCCAAAGCTAGCAATTGCTGTAGTTTGGCGTGACTTCGAGCCGATTCAAGATGCCTCCCACATATCAACTAAATACCTGGGTCGATACGCAAAGAGCCGGGAAATGTTGCCCTCGTGCTCCACGCCCCAAACGAGCTGACTGTGACCCATGAACTCACATAATGTCTATCTACCTAGGTGTCCAACTGACACCCAGACTAACTTAGAAGTACGTGGTACGGAATATTAGGTACTATTCCTATCTAATGTTTCCCTTTAGGTTAGGTAGGATAGTCATAATTATGCAACTTGAAAACGTGGAATAGCCAGCTCGCCAGAACATGCGACAGATGCCATTAAAGCAGCAGCATATATTTCCGAATAAGGAATGGAGCACCTTTTTGAAAGAAGGTTTGCCTCCTCTTGGCGGAAACTTTTCTTGAAGAATTGTCCCGCTATTAGGCAATATGAAATTCGCAGATCATATTCGCAGCACAATTTCCTACGGAATAAGTAGTGAACATCGGTTCGACAGACAACCAATACTGCCACCAAGTAGTAACATCCTGTGCGAATCGGAAATCCAAAGCGATGCCTCAAGAGAAAAGGAAACGCGGCCGTCGGGAGGAGAAAGCAAGCAGAAAGCGCAAAGCGAATGACCAAACTGAAAAGCAATCGAAAAGGTTCAAACCAGAAGATCATCATCCCGAAGAATTCGGAAATGAATATCTCGTGACTGGTGAAGCAGGCGATGACTTCATCAGCTTTGATCTTCCACCAGCCCCAGGAGCCCCTACGCCAGCAATTGAGGATGAATTCCATGGTCTTCTCGATCCAGAGGAACAAGAATATTACTCAAATGTCAATGCTAAAATCGTGTCAAACGATTTCGAGTCTGAAGAAGACCGCGCGAATTTCATCGAGGCTGTGCACCGAGAAACAGAAGGGAAGGAGCTAAAAGTAGCATCGAGCCAGTCTTGCTCAAGATATCTGGAGAAAATCATCTTGCTGTCCACGCCACTTCAATTGCGGAACCTCTTCGGTAAATTTCTGGGATATCTCACCTCGCTGGTTCGACATAGGTTTGGAAGTCATTGCTGCGAAACATTATTTCTGGAAGCTGCCAAATTTATCGGTCAGGAAAAGCGATCATCCACAGAGGAGACAGAGGACGCTCCACCCTCGTTAGAGGAGCTTTTCCTCCAGGCTTCTGAGGAACTGAAACCAAATATGGGCTTCCTACTCACCGAAAGATTTGCATCACATACGGTCAGAGTCCTGTTCCTCGCCCTGTCTGGATTGCCGCTCGACGATGCATCAATGAAGTCTATGCTTGCAAGCAAGAAAAAGGAAAAGATCGATACCCCTGATAAAACAAACCAAGAAGTGTCCGACATCAAGAGAGTGGTCCCGAAAAGCTTCCATCAAGCACTGTCAGAACTGATTCACAGTGCTATATCTTCACTAGATACAACATACCTGCGGGCTCTGGCGACGCATCCCCTTGGAAATCCAGTGCTACAATTGCTACTCCAGTTGGAACTCTCCAATCTGACCAAGAGCAAGTTGACAGCACAGCCTTCATTATTCCAAAAGCTACTTCCAGACGAGGCTCTAGAAGAGGAATCTGACAGTACCAAGTTCCTGTCTGGCTTGATTTATGATCCAACAGGGTCACATCTAGTTGAACTTCTTGTTCAGAAGCTGCCTGGGAAACATTTCAAAACCATATACAAGGCAGTCTTGAGACCAAAGTTAGAAAGCATGGCAAAGAATGATACCGCGAGCTATGTTGCTATTAGGGTTCTCGAACGTCTTGGAAAAGATGATTTAATTGAGGCAAAGAGTCTAATATTACCAGTGGTGCCCACTCTCATGTCACGACGAAGAACGGCTCTCATCAAAGTGTTGATCGAAAGATCTGCAGTGCGCGGGGTGGATGTGCAAGATCTCGCAAATGCCATCAAAGCAGAGTACGGCGATGGCAAATCATCGTTCATCTCAAATGTTCTAAATGCCAAATCGGAGGAAGGTAATCAAGAGAAGCCATCCGCCGACACCGACTCCAAGACCTTAGGACACAAAACTGACGTTCATGGTTCGCTCTTGGCACAGGCAATGCTCCAGGCAAAAGCGACTAGTCAGGTCGTTCATGAGAGTCTTCTGTCACTCTCCACAGCTGAAATCCTGGCATTCTGTCATGACCCTCCGGCATCTCGCCTTATTCAAGCATCACTCAACCCTTCCCAACTCAACATCGCCTTCCGCCGACAATTCGTGCCCAAATTTTCCGGTCATATGGTTCCAATCTCTCTTGAGCTTACAAGCTCTTATGTGGCCGATGCTCTCTACCTTGCAACCGATGGCATGCATTTCATGAAGGAGAAACTTGCTGGCGAGCTAGCGGGAAGCGAGATGCAACTGCGAGAATCCCCTTTCGGAAGGAATGTGTGGAAAAATTGGGCGATGGATCTCTTTCGAAGACGACCCGGTGAATGGCGAGCTTTGGCAAAGGGCCAAAATCCTCAGGACCCGGCACAATACGGAGGGCCGAGCAAGTCAACAGGAATTGAGAAGTCTCAAGTCCACAAGAAGACTGCAATTCAACTCGCACGCGAGCGACATGCACAGCGAAAGTCGCATGAAACAAGCTCCAAATCAGCTAAGGTGGTAACAGGCTCCAATACTGTTGTTTCGACAAACGCATGAGCAAAGCGCGAACCGCGATGGGCGTAGTGACAAGGCTGCAAACCTTGGAAGTCTACTCGTTCGGGAGCCGCCGCAGCCTCGTCGATCGCGCGGATTGCGTCATTTGGAGAAATTTTACACCTCATTCGGATTTTCAAATGCGTAGAAACGGATATGCGTATTCGTCTAGCAAACGCCAATGTGGGCATTTACCCACGAAGAGCCATGTAAGCCCAGTCTTCTGTTCTGTACAAGTAGATCTTTGTTTACCTGTTTCAATTCATCCACTGGTTTGTTGGTGCTGCATTTTCCTGGATTTATTCCCTCCCTCTCACACTGAGACTTTTCTTTCTGAACGAAGACAATGGGAAGTCTGGGGCCAATGGATGGTGATGCTAGTACCACCGCGACCAATCAGTATGAATGCGCCAATGGATGCAAGCCTGAGCCCCAGCCATCACGAGCAACAGAAATCGAGAGGCTCCTCAAGTCCGTGCTTTCTCAGTTGATTCCTTTCCTCTCCTCGGCGGACCAGGAGCTCCAAGCACACCAAACAAACTACAAGGCCAACGAAACCTCTCTAGTAGATACCAAATCTCCATCGGAGTTGTCTTATATTCTCAACGAGGATGGAACCCTGTCCCTCCCTGAGTATGGGTCCAGTCAGGCAGGTCTACTCCAATCCTTACGTTCCATTTTATCCTATTCTGTAAACACTTCTTCACCTGGCTTCCTGGACAAACTCTACTCTGCACCACTTGCACCAGGAATCGCCGCGGATTTGATACTGAGTGTGCTGAATACAAACCTACACGTCTACCAAGTCAGCCCCGTTCTCACACTGATAGAAACGCATGTCACGAGGGCACTTGCATCACTCTTTGGTCTGAAGGGCCCCAGAGCAGGTGGAATAAATGTGCAAGGTGGCTCAGCAAGCAACACAACTAGCATCGTCATTGCCCGGAACACGTTGTACCCTAATACGAAAGTTCACGGAAACACCGCAGACGGACTTGACCTTGTACTCTTCACGTCAGAGCACGGCCACTACAGCATTACCAAAGCTGCACAACAATGTGGGTTTGGCAGCGCCGCCGTTATTTCCATACCTGTTGATGACGTGACGGGTCAAATCCGTCCAGCTAAGTTTGAGGAATTGATCCTGGAGCAAAAAGCCCGGGGCAAGACGCCATTCTACGTCAACGCCACGGCAGGCACGACAGTCCTTGGTTCCTTCGACCCGTTTGCAGAGATCTCTGTAATTGCGAGGGAGCATGGTTTGTGGATGCACATTGACGGCGCGTGGGGTGGGAGTTTCGTGTTTTCGAATACCCTCCGACAGAAACGGTTGGCAGGCGCAGAATTAGCCAATAGCATTGCGATCAACCCTCACAAGATGCTAGGCGTTCCACTCACCTGTAGTTTCTTGCTCTTAAAAGACCTGAGAGATGCGGAACGGGCATGTACTCTGCGGGCGGGGTATTTGTTCCATGATATCGAGGAGGGACAGATTGCTGAAGATAACGAGACCGCCGACCAGCGACAAGGTGAAGCTAATAGCCAATCTTCACCCAAGAACGCAGATGACAATGAGGACGAGTGGACCCAGCCTGTCGACCTCGCAGATCTCACGTTGCAATGCGGCCGCCGCGGCGACAGTCTAAAACTCTTCCTGGGCTGGCAATACTACGGCACATCGGGCTACGCGACAAGAATCGAGACCGCATACCTCACGGCTGCATATTTCGCGGACCTTGTTTCGAAGAACATCAATTTCCAACTCGTCTCCCAGAACCCCCCGCCATGTCTGCAAGTGTGTTTCTACTACGCACCTGACGGCCGTTCAGCTTACCAGGTCTCCGACCAGGCGAGTGAGAACGATAAAATCAAAGCTGGGAAGAGGAATTCTGTGGTCACATCAAGGATTACAAAGCTGCTGGTACGGAGGGGCTTTATGGTGGATTTTGCACCTGCATTGGGGCATGAAATTGAGAAGGGCGCGTTCTTTCGTGTGGTGATCAATATCAGTACGGTTAAGGAGACGGCTGAGAGACTTGTGCGGGATATTGAGGTCCTTGGGAGGGGCGTGGTGAAAGACTTGAAAGATCGTTCTCGTTCGTCGAATTTTGGTGGCGAGGCAGTCTTGGGCATGAAATAGAAAGCGATTTACATATAGATAGCGTCACGAGAGAACTTGGTCATTACTACCACACGCAGGTAGCAGGCTGAAAGGCTTAGGCCAACCAGGGACATATATCCGTTACTCGAATGTGGGTCTGAGACAAAGAAAAGGTTAGGGGCTCTGAGCATGGATGTGCACAGCTTTGACAGGTGCGGTGGGTTGCTGCACCCTCAAAGTCCATCTTCTTCAACTTGCTGCCATCAAAACTATTCCCAGTGCTTTTGGTAACCCAAGATTTGGATTAGTTGGGTGGGATGAGGTCAGCAAGGTGAACAAGGCTGGATGCGAGTTATTATATAATTACTCCGTGGACAGAGCTAAGTAGAGAAGATTGCAGGAAAAGCGGCAATAGCTCTGCCTGAGACTATTCAAATGAAGCACAGGGCGGCGGCAGCCTAAGCCTCAATAGGTGATTTATCTTGGCATCTGGGGTGCGCCCGCCATGTCTCGGTGTCAACTGACAATTTGTCCCCTCGTTACATAGGCAAAAGCACAAACACCCACAGGAGCAACTCTAGCACTCCTCTTCATTGCGATATCCCAACTTTCGGTTCTTGGATCAGAGGTCCCCATAAAGTACTGTCTCGAGAGTTTCTGTCATGGCACGATAGGCTGGTGAATATCCCAGAGCCTCGACAAGATATTGACCACCATCCAACTCCTATCTATTCCACGACCCAACCACGATGGCGATGAACCGAGTGCGGAGCGCCTTCGCGCCTCCTCGGAAGGGTGAGACCTTTGAGCTTCGGGCAGGGCTCGTGTATGTTGCTCCATTAACAATGCATGGAGTTGTTCGCTGACCGAATTGCCAGATCACAATATGCATATGAACGGTGAGCACAGCGACCTCGTCACCACGGCCGGTCCCTAATAAATGTCTTAGGAAAGAGGCAATACAAAAAACCATCATGGCTATGACCTTGGGCAAAGATGTCTCGCAACTCTTCCCAGATGTCCTCAAGAACATCGCAACAGGCGATCTAGATCAGAAGAAACTGGTCTACCTATATTTAATGTTAGTCCCCTCCGAAAGATTCATAAATAGATCGATACTGAACCTGTTCCAGGAATTACGCGAAATCCCATCCAGATCTCTGTATTCTCGCCGTCAACACCTTCGTTCAAGATTCAGAGGACCCAAACCCCCTCATTCGAGCACTAGCAATCCGGACCATGGGCTGTATACGAGTTGACAAGATGATCGACTACATGGAAGAGCCACTAAGGAAGACATTGCGAGATGAATCCCCGTACGTTCGGAAAACTGCTGCCATCTGTGTGGCCAAATTATTCGACTTGAACCCTACCATGTGCCTCGAAAACGGCTTTCTTGAAATATTACAAGAGTTGATTGGTGATCCTAATCCCATGGTCGTGGCGAATTCCGTTCAAGCCCTAGCTGAAATTGGTGAATCTGCACCAGAGACAAATGCCCTCCAGATAACACCCAACACCCTAAAGAAGCTGCTTATGGCTCTCAACGAATGCACAGAGTGGGGCAGAGTAACCATTCTCAGCACACTAGCGGACTATAAAGCCCAGGACGTCAAAGAAGCAGAACATATTTGTGAACGCGTTTCTCCACAATTCCAACACGTCAATTCAAGTGTGGTTGTGTCAGCTGTGAAGGCCGTGTTTTTACATATGAAATACCTTCCAAACGAAGCACAGAAATCATACTTGAAAAAGATGGCACCGCCGCTTGTCACTTTGGTTTCCTCCGCACCAGAAGTACAGTACGTGGCACTCCGGAATATCGACCTTCTACTACAAAAGCAACCCGATATCCTCAGCAAAGAAATCCGAGTGTTCTTCTGCAAATACAATGATCCCCCTTATCTCAAATTTCAAAAACTCGAAATTATGGTACGAATTGCTAATGAGTCTAATGTCGATCAACTATTGGCGGAATTGAAGGAATATGCCCTTGAAGTCGACATGGACTTCGTACGACGGGCTGTGAAAGCCATCGGACAAGTTGCGATCAAGATCGAAAGCGCAAGCGAGAGATGTGTGAATACTCTCCTTGACTTGATCAATACCAAAGTCAACTACGTTGTACAGGAGGTGATTGTCGTGATCAAGGACATCTTCCGCAAGTATCCTGGCTACGAGGGCATAATTCCAACCCTTTGTAAATGCATAGACGAACTTGATGAACCTACTGCCAGAGGATCCCTGATCTGGATTGTTGGCGAATATGCTGAGAAGATCAGCAATGCTGGCGACATCCTAGGTGGTTTCGTGGATGGTTTTGCAGAAGAATTCACTCAGGTGTGTACAACTGCAGTCCACTGTTGAACCAATTTGCTGACGATCACAGACGCAATTGCAAATATTGACTGCTGTGGTGAAATTGTTCCTGAAACGACCACAAGCTGCTCAGGGCCTTGTCCAGAAGGTCCTCAATGCCGCTACAGCTGAATCCGATAATCCCGACATACGGGACCGTGCCTATGTCTACTGGCGCCTGCTTTCGAACACAACCGACCAAAATGCCGCGAAGAACATCATCCTATCTGAGAAACCTCCTATTACTACGACCATACAATCTCTACCTCCAGCATTACTGGAAAGATTGCTGGGTGAGCTCACGACATTAGCGTCTGTTTATCACAAGCCTCCGGAGCAATTTGTCGGCCAAGGTCGGTATGGTGCTGACGCTGTGCAACAAGCTGCCATTGAAGAGGCAATGCAGAATGCTCGAGAAAATCCAATTGCTGCAGTGGTGCAGGGCAAGGCTCCGGACGCCCAAAATAATATTGAAAACCTGCTTGACATCGATTTTGATGGTGCCGCACCAGCATCCTCGACAGAAAAGCCGTCCAATGGTCTTTCTGGCCTTGAAGGGCTGGCAGGTACTCCTCAGAGAATGGCATCGCCCACTGTTGGCCAGCCTACACCGGCAAATAACATGGATGATCTCCTTGGTGTATTCGGAAATGGGGGTGCATCAGCTGGCCCATCCGGCTCTTCTCCATTTGGTGGAATGTCAGACAGTGATATTATAAATGGCTTTGCCTCGATGGATTTGTCCGGATCTCAACCACCACCAGCGAAGCAACAGCTTGACAATGCCAGTGGAAAGAAAACGAATGAAGATCTTCTTTCGTTATTCTAACCCTCTACATGAGCTCACTCCCGTATACCTCACAAACCACGTTTCTAGTACCACGAATGACCAAGGAGTCCATTTTGCGAGAGAGACAGCATACCCACTCTAGCATAAGAGGCTACTGAGCGAAGAGGCTGGGGATGGCTAAGTCCATGATACCTGCCTACAGGAATCTCGAAAATGAACCATCTCCCCCCTGGAAGGTAGTTGGCTGCGGCACCAGAAGGGAACGACGATCAACTATTGCCGCCCGCGTGTCAAACATGGACAAATCTCATCACTATGGGAGGCAGTAGCTACCTAAGTAGGTCCGGGAACGAACGCGAGTTCCCCAGACAAACCCTCTCCGCCTACATGAAGAAGCACAACACAAGAGTTCATCCACATTGCGCATCTTCCCTTGTCTCTCTGTACCATCCTCTTGACTGGGGCTACGTGGCCACCAGCTGCAACTCCATTGGGATAATATTATCACTTTTAACAGGAGAACTCTTTCCACCAGCCGAAATGACTTATGATTTAAGATACACCCGAATTGACGGAGACAAATTTACTGAAGAACAATTGATCATCGTTATTTGGATCACAACTTACCTTTGAAGGTAACACCTTCCTACCTACTATGTTCTGATTTACTGCACTTCCCCTAGTCCGATTCGTGCTTTCCCATTCGAATGCTTGCTTCTTTCCTTCGTAATCACAGACCAACGACCATCTCAGATCCAAACTTTCTTTCATCCCAGGCTCCTCAATGGTCTTGCAATGCAAAGATTGGTATTATCACCCATATCAACCTATCTAATCATTTTTCGCCACGTAGCTGAACCCATTGTTTTAAAGATTTCATTCGTTGTGGACTTTCATTGAAGCTCTCTTCGGCCTCAGACTTTCAATTTGAATACAGATTGTGAATTGGCCCTGACTACCAATCTCGTTACCATTCGTTTAGTTCAGCATGTCCTCTGCCATGGACCTTGATACAGCTCCGGCATCAACCGGTCGGGATATTGATGATGCTTTTGCACACTGTCGAGGGATGAACTCCCACGACAAAGATAATGGCATTGCCGAGAGTAGATTGGGCGCTTGGATCGTCAACGGCTTGGAAGGTGAACAAGGCGCCGGCCAAGACCGTGTCCGACTGATATTTGAAAAACAGATGGCGCTTGATGAAAGCCTTGTCCTTCGTCTACTGTATGACAATCACATCTTGTGATATTAGGGTGCTAACACTTGGAAGTGCGCTTGCTACGAATCCTAGTCCCAACTTGACCATCAGATGCTGCAGCCGATACTAGAAGGTCGACCGTGAAAGTATATGCAGCTCAATCTACTTCCGAACGGCAAGTCTTACTTGGTCTCAAATAGCAAAGCCATGACTAATGTGGCATTTCATTTCAGAAAGACATCATAAACGCACACCAATCAATACTGTGTCTTACCGGGGATGGTGTATCTGAAGACCGGATTGAAACCTACATATTCTGGATATATTCAAGCAATGTCCAGATTACACTACTTCTAATCGATGAGCTTTGGCCCACCCCTCTTGAAGGGAGTCTTGACATCCTCATCTGGCTCGTTTCCATGAATCATGCCCTCAATTCCAAGTTGTGCACCACACTCGAACGGCGCATTCAGCAAATACTGCATAGTCAATTAGAAGGGCTGCATAAGCAGGAACGCAGCACTTTGACCAGCATTGAAAGGTTCTTCGGGATGTTATACTACCAAGAAATGAAGAACTCGGCCTTAGTCGCGTTACGAGAAGCTGTTGCACGATGGATGGTTCGCAACAGCGATAATTTGCTTCAGAAGTCTAACTTTGTGAAAGGCCTACTTCAGACACTTCCCGGCTTGAAATACATCTTCGCCCAGGCGTGGGTTGGAATTCACCGTACCCGCCTGCCACATCGGTGGGTTGATGCGCTAAAGGGACAATCTATCCACTCAATCGCTGTTGCTACAGACTCTAATGAGCCCTCAGAATTCGATGGGTTCGATGCATGGGAGCAAAGTGAAAAACGCCGGGAATTCGACCCCGGTTTCGAGGATAAGCAACCAGTTCCCGAACCCACACTTCGACGGGCCAGCATCCTTCGGCTTAATATGAGCAACCGCTCGAGGATTGGTCTGCCAGCGGGGTCGATGCGGCCACGATATATGTCGCCTCCTCCTCCTCCATACTCGAGCTCATCGGATAGTAGTTTTGAGGAGGGAGAATCTTCCGACCTCACGTCCTTACAGCTGGCAGTTCTGCTCGAGCAAGGTGTACCTGCCGCAAGTCCTAATCAAGTTGGAGATGTGCCTGCGGACTTGTTCGATGTTTTCCAGTTTAATTCGGGAGGCGGTCAATCGTTACCCACAGTGCCGGAACAGGACGATACCCATTCGAATAACAGTTGAGACGACGGTTGAACTCTCTGAGCTCCTGATAATTCTGAGCTGCTAACTAGGTTGGTACATTTGCATGATCGTTTGATCAAATTACATGGCTACCAGCCTATCTGTCACTTGAGTGTTACAGCATCTTGTACCGGCAAACTAGAATTATTACCACACATTCTGAACACTCTTGGGCGACTCCCTCTCGTTTGAAATTGCCCCTTGAGTGTAGGAAATGCCTACGAGAATGAAAGGTCAGGCAGGGAGTTAACCTGTACCTAGTACCTCGCTTCTAGCGCCTCACCGACTCCTACATGCATATTGGACAAAACGTTAGGCCGTAGTCAACTGTGCAGTAGCGGCTACGGGATGTATTCCAATGGGGTATTAATTTCTTAGACCAGCTCAATAGCGCGCGGGTTTGGCTCCTCTCCTACGCTGTTTGGACCTCCACGTGTCCACTACTATGAGTCTACGACCATTCTGGACCGTGGTGTGTGTCTTGACGCTGATCAAAGCGTCCGCTTACGTGCCCTCGCAATTAGAACTTGCATGAGGGACGGACACCGCTGGATGGGAGGTTGCAGTAGTACATACGTTCGAAGTAGTCATCGTAGTATATTAGGGTCGATGTATGCCTCTCTCCTCCTCCTTTCTGTTCTCTCCAGGCTGGCCACAGGCACCGGGGAACAAATCAGCGATGTTAACAACATCGTTGGGGAAGTCCCCGGGCACCGCAGTCATTTGGCTGCTGGTGGCCACTTTGGCTCTTTGGTCTACGAGATCGGAATACCTGAGCTCAGATGGCTTTCAGGACACTTTTCACCGACAAAATCAGAATCAGTACTATCATCGTGGCTACTCGGCACTGCGTGTCGGAATCATGGTCGATGCTCACCCTTACGCTTACCTCCCATCCCCGTCGATATCGACGCAATACCCTCATGCATTAGCACCACCGTCCGCACTTGACAGAACAGTACCCGATGAGACGAGCGAATCACTCTTCGGGACGGGAGAACTCGACAACTTCGACAATCCTCTCACAACATCGCTATCCGAGAGTCTTGCTTGGACTGTCCACAAAGGCGACTCTGTTGCGGGCAAATATACTTCGACACAGATGTTCATTGATAGAGTGATTGCATTCCTACGAGAATATCGTCGTGGATGGCGAGTGGGCAGTGCTGAATTGAGGAAGGAAGGGGCGTATGTGGAGGTAAGCCACCAGCTAATCCTGGATGTACAAAGAGGTTGCTCAGGATATAGGAAGCTGACGCTGCGATTTGCACAACATATAGGAACAGAACGACTTATGACATGCAATGTGCATGGATCAAGTGGGGGTTGGTGACGGGGGAGGAGAATGCTGATGTGGGAAGGAAGTTCATAGAGGTCGACGGCTTCTATGATGGACAGAGGATCGCTGCTGTGTTTGGGTGAAGGTATACCTCTGACGGTGGCGACGAGAGGCAAAGCGATGTGAAGTTGGTGGAGGAGGTAGGATGAAGTGAGGTGGTTGGAAGGGTGGATGGCGTTGAGAAGTGGAAAGTGAGCCGAACAAACACGTGCGACGCTAAACCTCTTCCGCACACGCGTTTTGCTGGTCTCGCGAAAATGGGTGTGTGGGACGAGACAGACACCTGGGATCCTTTGACTGGCGGTCCCCAAACATCTCCTTTGTTCTTTTATTTGACGACGACGATATCCCAACCACAACGACACTGTACATAAAGCAACGCAACACCTACCAAGAAACCCCAGGGAAACGACATGAAAAACATCTGACAACATCAAGTGATTACGATCACAACCTCGCCTTGACGGCCCAGATTCTCCTTTGTCACTTTGGAAAGCTCATGAAAACATCAATATCAAAGTAATGCTATTACCAGTAATGATACAAACTAGCCTGACTCAGTTTTTCTAATCATTTGTAAAGGTTTCTTGGGAGGTTGAATTGAGCTTTCCCAACACAATTGCTGAGAGGCTTGCCCAGTGTTGGCTCTGGCACTGTTAGTCCGGGTGTGACTAGCACCAGCCTCCCGTCTGAGGTGAATATTTCATGACCAGTCACCCCCGACCACTGGCCAGATATGCTGGCTTGAGATGCGCATATCATAATTGACAGACTTGCAACGCCACCTCCCCTCGACTTCTTGTCAATCCTCAGCCCTGTCAACCCATCAAACCTCCACCCTCATCAAAATGGTGCTCTGCAAATTTTGGGGGACACGTGATGGCTGCAAAAATGGCAGTAAGTCTTGTCCCCTTTGTGCGACCCTTTATCGCAAGAGAGGGCCATACGGCTTATTTTGGAATTCCCCACTGACGTTTCGATTCAAAGACAGTTGCCGATTTGAGCATCCTGGTGCCAATAGTGCTGGCAATGCCTCCCGCAATAGATTCGCTCCACTGTCCGGCGGAAACAATGGCGGAAACAATCGCTTTGGAAGCGGACGCAACCCAGGTACGACTTCCTATCCGGTGACTTGTCTCCCATCGAAACTTGTCCCTTTGACATCTGGATGCGTTCGCTGACAAACATCGTCGCAGAGTACTCAATTAATGTAACCGAGTTTACAAATGACCTCACGGACGGCAAAGGTCGTCCGAAATGGTTGCTGAGCGCATGGGGTCCCAAAGAAGGCCCAAGAGGATTCTTCGAAGACTACAGCCCAGAAGAAGTCAGATGGCGATTCTACGAGCTCGCGGCCCAAGGCAAACAGGCCGAAGCCGACCAGGAGGCTATCACCTTGTGGAATAATGCCGACACGCAGATGAGACAACTGGCAAGCCAAGTAGATAATATCGGCAACATGATGCGAACGGCAGAAAAACAGCATCCCAACAGATGGGATTTCTTGAAGATGGATGGCACCAAGACGCGAGAACAGGTCACCAATGAAGTCACTGGGATGAATGCAAGCTCTGGAAACTCGCCTTTCGGTTCAACCCAGGCGAATTCTGCCTTTGGCTCAACATCGAATGCTGCTTCCAGCCCGTTCTCAAAGCCCGCGTCTACCTTTGGACAGCCCACCCAGCCTTCTATATTTGGTGCCGGCGCGGTGTCATCTACCTTTGGAAAGCCGGCCTTTGGCTCGACCGGCTTTGGAGGCAGTTCGTCCTCGTCTAGCCCCTTTGGCCAGGGAGTTTCAGGGAGTACGTTTGGGCAGCCGTCTCAGCCTGCGTCTACATTTGGACAGCCGAGCCAGCCTGCATCAACCTTTGGCCAACCATCACAATCCTCCTCGACATTCGGTCAACCCTCACAACCTTCCTCAGCCTTTGGATCTACTGGTTTTGGTGGCGCTGCACAGAAGAATCCCTTTGCAGCAGCTTCTGCGTCTAGTGGTTTTGGGCAAGCTGGTTCGACATTCGGCCAACCCTCTCAGCCAACACCAACCTTCGGGCAATCATCCCAGCCTAATTCGACCTTTGGTCAACCCTCACAACCTAATTCAACATTTGGACAGCCATCTCAGCCTTCGACATTCGGTCAGCCTACGCAACAGTCCTCGCCATTCGGACAGGCTTCACAAACGAATTCTACGTTTGGGAACCCCACCGCATTTGGTCAAGCTGCGTCTCCATTTGGGCAGGCAGGTCAGACCACATCTACGTTTGGCCAGCCCTCACAACCAACATCTACTTTCGGGCAGCCAAGTCAGCCATCATCTGGATTTGGCCAACCAACATTTGGAGCGAGTGCGACTCCGGCTTTCGGACAACCATCCACCCAAGGTGGCCCCTTTGGTGGAAGTATGGCACCGCAACAACCAAACGATCAAACCATGGAAACCAACTCACCCACCGCATCACCACGGGCTGCACAATCAGGGAATCAATTCATCAACAACGCTGCACCGACTATCACTGCGCCACAACCGACCCCGTCGGCTCCCTCTCAACCCGTAGCGCCGCCGCCGCCACCTCAGGCCCTCGTCAACACCTCGTCTACTCCACATCCACTAACTGGCAAACCTTCCGCCGGTGTTCTAATCACGCAATCACTTCCCTCCCAACCACCCCAGAAAAACAGAGACACGCTCATATCCTACCGCGGCCAGCGGGTCCAATATGTTGACGGCGAGCCATGCTACCAACGCCCAGACCGAAAGGGACTCCAGAAAATCTGGTTTCCCGATGGAGCCGCCGCGCCTGACATTGTCGCGTTGAATCGAGAAGAGAAATTGGACGACCTTCAAGGATTGCCTGAGGAGTATACGGACAGTGTCAAGCAGCAGTATAAGTATTTCTTCGAAAACGGCAGTTTCCAGAATGGCAAGATCCCGCTGGTACCTCCGATGCGCGAATGGGTTGTATACGACTTTTGAGTCTTGAATCCTCAATCATGTGGCACAGAGCTCGTCGGCTTCTGTCTACAATGGACTACTATGAGCAAGCATTCGTGGCAATGCAGAGCGTGCATGGCGTTGGGCGGGTAATCGAATAGAAATGGATGGGAATACGGAGTCACAACACAAGTAGTTTGAATTCTTGTCTCTATTGTAGGTCTGTGCCATAGAGCCGAGAAATTGTACCGCTGAATAGCGAGCACAACCTCGATCGACCCCAATAGCATGTGTCCGTTCGTGATTCGTGATTGTTGCGACCACTCTGAATCCTCGTTTCCACCGGCCCTCCACCATGAAACCGAATTTCTTGTTCACGGCAGCTCGCGCCACATCTCCATATGCATCTGCATCTAAGCAGCGATGGTGACCTCGACCTCGACACCGGCCTCGATGTTGATGATGATCTGCTTGACGACTTCGGTGGGGGCGTTCAAGTCGATCAGACGCTTGTGGATGCGCATCTCGTACATGTCCCAGGTCTTGGAACCCTCACCGCAGGGGGTCTTACGGGTCGTGACCTTGAGGGTCTTGGTTGGCAGGCGCACGGGGCCCTTGACGCGGAGTTGCTTCGACTTGGCGCGCTCCAGGAGCTCAGAACACACCTTCTCGAGCGATTGCACCTTGCGCGAGGTGAGCGTGATGCGGATTTTGTGGATTTTCTAGATAAGAGCGAAGAACGAGGGCTTGTTAGTATATGTCCCCCTGTTGTGAGAGCTTTCATGCGCTCCTCTCGGACAGGATAGGACAACGTACTGGGCCTTCGCCGAAATCCTTCTCGGGCTTTTGGAAAGACATTTTTTGTTGGTGGGTGGATTGGTTTGGGGAGGGGGGGAGTTTGACTTCTTGGATTATGATCGTGAGAGGGAGAGAGTGTCGGCGCCAATCAAGACCTGAACAACTGCGGCTCGGTAAAGTGATGAGAGGCTGAAGAAGAGGAAAGGAAAGCTCGCTGGACCCAGGATCGCAGGCTCATTGATGTTTCTTGAAAAGGTTGCGTGTGGGCGGAAATCTTGGCGATTGCACTAGGCCTATTATAGAGCTAGTGGAATTATGAGTTTCCGGCGGAGCATAGACACAAGTATTTTCAGCGCCTGCTTGTTAGTCACCACCACCATTTATTGGGTGATGACATGAGTTAGGAATGAGGCTTTTGGCTTCCCTAAAATCATAAAAAATTGAGGTGGAAATTTGAAATTGACAAAGCCTGAAAAGTACGATCGATATTCTGAGGAAATGGAAGAAGTTGCAGGGGTCCCTGGCGGCGTACCGCCGCTGGCAATATATCCTCAACTAAATGTCAAATCGACTCTACCACCAAGTGAGTGGGAATCATGTCTCGACTCTTGGCTTTTCAGTCTCGAATATCGTCTGCGACTCCCAGACGAGCAATTTCAGAAATTCAAGCTTTCACAGGAGGCGACCGGTGCACCTTTCATGCTCTCATTATATCGCTCCACGTTAGAGACCTCTCAGATATTCTCCTCCCGTGCTGCTCAGAAGGAGCGTGCGCTGCTGAAGCATGCGTATCTAGTGCTCCGAAGGCTGCTACTAGTGGTGCCGGTGCCGTTCGAGTACGACAATGCAAATCTGATTGATTTACTAGCCCTTGCGAGCCAGGTCTACCCAACAGTTGGAGATTGGAAAGCCACACTCAGTGCGCTATGGAAGCGGAATAAAGGCCAACTGACGTCTGCGGTTGAAAGTTGGAAGAAGACAGCATTGAGCGATTTCAGCACACAGACAGAATTGGCGAAAGCCCTAGACCCGGTAAAACGCCTTAATTCCCTGGTCAAGGCCTCACCTGAGGTAGGTCTTGTCCTGATGACGGGATCGGATTACCTTGAATCCCTCATGGAAGCTTACGATCAAACACAAAAAACACCGGACCTGGCGCCTTCGCAGAAAGTATTGACCGAGCATATCTTCTACTGTCTTCGAAGTCTCATGTCCGATGGTTCTCGCCACGGGTCAATGCTCTTGGATCATCTGTATCACTTGAAGTCCGAGTCTGAACGACTGGCGAAGTCCCAACCTCATGCGCGAACCCTTTGCTCAAGTTTAATGTGCACAACCTCCCTCCTCAGACACTTGGCGGCGGATGATGCAGTAAACAGTGGTAAGCGAGGACAAGGCCTACTAGATTTTTTCACTACCTACCGTGAGCATAAAATCCAACTTCATCCTCCCCTAGCACCTAGAAGGCGAAAGCCATCGAAAGGAAAGGGGAAGGCGAGTGCGACCGAGGAGATGCATGTGCACAAGGCTTCCCAGGTATCGCAAGTCCATGAACTCTTCCCGGATTTGTCGAATCAATACATCATCAATCTGCTCGATCACTTCAACGACGACACTGAGGCAGTCATTGCCGCCCTGCTTGAGCCTGCATCATTACCACCTAACCTGCGGGATTCTCAGGCAAGTCAAGGTCCATCTGAGCCCTACGATGGACCCGCGCACGACCTTGCACCACACGCGACACCACCGCTCTTGCATCAGCGGAAGAATGTTTTCGACGGAGACGATTTTGATAATCTAAGAATATCAGCCTCTCAACTACAGAAAGGCAGAAAAGAGATCACTGTTAATCAACCACAAGACGCTGATACTCATGCACGGAGCAAAGCTGCAATTATGGCTGCATTGGCCGCGTTCGACTCAGATGATGACGAAAGAGATGACACTTATGATGTGGCTGACGTGGGTGGAACAGTCGATTCAACGCTCGACACAGATAATAGAGCTCGTACAGGCAAGGCACCGGAGCAAGATCCCCACGAGGAGTCCTTGTTCAAAGCTTGGAAGGCGAACGAAGAGGTTTTTGCCCGTGATAGTAAGACTCGTGTCTCCAAAGTACGACAGGACTTGAAACGAGAAACTGGAATGAGTGACGAACAAATTGAAGGTTGGGCTATCATGTTGAAGAAAGACTCTAGGCAGCAGGAACGCCTCGAAAAGAAATTCTCTGCTTCGAGAACTCACGGTGGCAACCAAACTGCACTTGCCTCATCGCGATGGCAAGGTGAAACGCCGGAGGACAGTGAAGAAGGCGAATCTGCAAATGCTGGTCGTCGTATGGGCCAAGCGCATATCCGTGGTAATCGCGGCTGGGGACGTGGCCGGGGAGGCAGTACTGCAGGTCCTGCAGGTGACTCCTCGACCCAAGCGGCAAGGAAAAGAAAAGAACAGGGGAAGGGTCGAGGGGGAGCAAGTCACAATCGGAGGGAGGGTAGGGCACGAAAGATGGGTAGAGGCATGGCAGGTCCTCCGGCACAGTAGCCATGTATTATGAATCATGATAGACAGCACGGTCTGAGAAAAGGGTCCCCCGTGACAGAAAGCCAAAGGCTGAAGTAATCGAGGCAGCCAGGGCTATATAGCGCTGATGCTAGGCAGATATTTCAAGAACAGTGTGGCAAGGAAATAATATCAAGGGATATTTGATGAAATGTCCGGCTAACTTTCCATTTTGGGACACACTAGCCGATCCCTTGTCACTAAATTGTTTGCTGCCTTTGGTATGTAAGAATGAATGATCCTTTAACCCCGGTTTGTATCGTGTGCCTTCGCAGCAAACCAAACAAATCAGCGAACCTTGGAGTATTTATATGCCGGATCGACCTTCTGATCAGATTTGACCACCATATCGTGATTACTCTCCCGAAATCGCCATCCAATCTCCATTTTAGGTTGTCAATTACAAGTTTCACCGCCCGGCGAATCTGCCCGCACGTTCCAAGAACAGGCCCCAAAGACTGCCTGGAAGTGCGGAGCTGGAGCCTTTCATCTGGTGAAGGGCAACTGTGTAGGGACTTCGATCTTGCACAGTTGAACCTCCTCGATCGAAGCGCACCCGATCAAAGTCTAGGTTCGGACATTGCGATCGAGTTCTGGACATTTTCGACATGAAGCGGAAGTCTTGAGCTTCAATATTAGGTTTCAAGCGAAGTCATGTCAATCGTACCGAGCGCCAATGGCGTCTCCGGTGATGCTCAATCAACGACTTTTGACACGTCCAATATCTTACAAGCTTTGGAGATCATTCACAATCCCAGTACCAAAAACGATGTTCGACGGCAAGCCTCAGATTATTTAGAACAACTCAAAACCAGCAGCGATGCTCCCAAGTATGGTTACATTCTCTCAACAGATCGGTCACAGCCACCACTTGTTCGCCATTATGGATTATCATTACTGAATTATATCATTCGACACGATAGTCACAAGCTTTCAGAAGAGCAAAACATTCAACTTCGGAGCTGCATCCTAGAGCTCGGCCGCACAATTGAATCGTCCGACCTCGCGTTCATCCGCAACAAGATTTCTGAGCTATGGATAGAAATGGCCAAGCGGAGTTGGGCGTTGGATTGGTTTGACCTCGACCAACACTTAGTTCAGTTGTGGGATCGAGACATGATCCACAAGGATTTCGTACTCACAGTTCTCGAAAATCTCTCCGAGGATGTCTTCGTGCGCGACGATAGTATTGCTATACTCCGTGGCCGAGATCTCAATTCGGCTGTTGTGGAAATTTTCACCTCAAGTTCAAACTTTGCAGGAGGTATCAAAATTGGTGATGTTTCTCGACAAGTGAGATACGGAGAAGAGGGTTGGCTCACCAGGATCAATGCCTTCCTCACTCAGAGCGTCGAGGCCCGATCTAGCGATACATCAGTGAAAGAAACGACAATCAAGGCTTTGGCGGCTCTACGGTCCTCCTTCACCTGGATCATGACTGCTTCCATTGTTAATTCTAGGGCTCTGATAACAACATGTAATCTCTTGACAGTTAGTGATTCGGATGTCGTCATGGCTGCCGTGCAAGCCCTCCTTTCGCTATATGGAAGACCACGACTTGAGGAAGTGGAAGTGCAAGCACTTGTGCACCCACTTCTTCAACCTGAGAGTATTGCCACGCTGAGACACCTTTACTCCGCCTCCGTTGTCTCAATTGACGAGTTTGATAGCAGCAAATATGTTCTGTCAAAGAAGCTTTCCGAGCTTATGTCACTCCTCTCCGACCACATTTGTCATTATACCTCTCCGGACCATAATACCCTGGATCTTACACCCTTTTTACACTTTCTCACTCATATGGCCGAACATGAAAGCCTCATAGTTTCCATCCCAATGATTCATTCCTGGGTAAAGTTGCTTGAGGTCCCATCATGGCGCAAAACGCCTGCAGTCTCCTCGTGCATTGGCCCAATACTACAAGTCGCATCCGAGCGACTATTTCAATATGACCAATTGCCAGAGGACACTGAAAATCCTGTTGTTCTTTTCGTGAACGAAGAGATTGAGCTATTCCCAGAGCGGCAAGGATTTTATCTCAACTATCGGAGGCTTTGTTCTGCAGTAATTGAATGGATTTGCTATGCCCAACTTGAGAATGCGATGCAAGCAGTCTTGAAGAGAGTCGATGATCTTTTGGATGAGGTTCAAGCAATCGAACAGCAACTCGATATCGCCAGATATGAAAGATTTTCGATGACTTTCCTTCGGGCCGATGCGGATTTCGCCATAATCGACGCGGCTTTCAAAGGCTTTGACCGCTGGCAGTCCGCGCACAAAGACCGATTGACTCCTGAACAGGAACAGCTGGGGAACAGAATTCGAGAGAATGGTAAGAATTGGATGCTTGGCATGATGCAAAAGCGAGTCTTCAGAGATCCGCAGATAAGACACCGTCAAATCAAAAGTGCTGTTGAGGTTTCGAACAGAGCATTACAAAAGGATACTGAATTCGCCTTCAATGTTCTGGAACATATCCTGTCCTCCTTCATCATAAATCATGAGCATCACCAAGTCTTTGCGGAGGCTGTTCATGAGCTCCACAGCTATGCTGTTAGCGAGCTTAGGAGGTTATCACTCCAGCATGCTGATTATTTTGTTACATTCTATGATCAACTTCAGGCGAAATTCACAGACCTCATCAATCAGCTTGGCGCTGATGAACGACTTCAGATTGACCTCAAATCAACACTTTTCTCTGTTGTGCAACGTGCATCAGCAGTTGATTACTCTCAACGCCTAACGAAGCTACAAGGATTTCTTGAGCCTCTTGTTACAGCATGGGCGGATCAAGGATTGCAATCTACACTTCAAAATCTGGACAGCTTCGCACGCTCCCAAGCATTTGATAAAGTAGCACCATACTTACAATCCATAAATGCTACGAATATCGAGGATTGGTCCCAAGTGCCCTATGACGACCGGGGGTCTCATATTCAGCAGGAGATGCTTAATGGTTTCGCTAAGTTACCTTTGAGGGAGACAAGAATCTTACTGAGCATATCAACCGAAAGCCTCGACCAGGCTTCGCCTCTCCACGAAATGATCACTAAGCTGTGGTCTCCTTTGATACCGAGCATGCTTACTCACGTACTGAGTCTGACGAGGTACAATCACCAACTTCACGACCCGAGCTCCTGGCCAAACGTCGGACCCGACATGGAACCTACGATTCGGCGGCTGTTGCGAGATAGATACTGGCAATCTGGAATATCAGCGGGGTCCATGAATGCGTTCCACAACCAGGTCAAATCAACACGTTCAACCCTCGAAGGATTCGCATCCTCAGTACGTGGTCGCATACGAAACAACCTAGAACAATGCTACAGTATTCTTCACACCCTGGGCAGATTGGGCGATGCATTGTACAGCCTACAACAACTTCCAGCCATGATTGCTGACGCCGCCATCACCACCGCCATCCCTTTGAGTCCACACCACTTCTCAGTCATGTTGCAGATGCTTCCAAAACTCATAGATGAATGTCCACCCAGTAGGCGGCAAGAGTTTCTGACGCCCATACTTGCCGCGCTCTTAGAACAAATGGACACGAAGCTGTCGAGCCAATGGGCAGCTACGAATCAACGAAAGCAGACAAAGCATGATGAAGAGAACCTAAGCGACGAGATGCGTGACGACTCGGTCCTCAGGCAAACCACCTACAAAGCAGTCAATCTAGTCGCTCACTGGCTCAGCCCCAAGCGTGAACAACAGCTAACTTCGAAGAAGTCGATCGTAAACGGAGATTATCTCACCCAACCACACCAACAATCAATGCGCGAATTCCTCTTGTCCAACACCCACGTACTAGACCGCCTCCTCGTCTTCATTGACCACTCTCTCGCATTTAAGGACACACGATGCTGCTACACCATGGTCCTAGTCGCCCAACGGCTCGCCCCGGACTTCACGACCGCACAGTACATCTCCGGGGAAGCCGCAGACGCAGTGCGTGGATTCATCTCGACAGAAATGCTCAAGACGGCGATCACATGCCTGAACGACGGCTACTTCGCAGACCATCAGCAGCACTACGCGCAGCTGATCGCCACCATCTGGATCTCATATGGCCTTCCGGCACACGTCCCGGCGACGGAGTCTGTGCCCGCATACGACCGTCCACCTCTGACCGCCGCGCCAAGGGACGTCATCCTCAGCTTGCCGGGCATGACAGTTGCCAAAGTCGACAACGCCGCGGCCAAGCTACTGCATGAGGGCCTCGGAGCACGCTCCAAAAAGCTCCGCGCCATCATCCTCTCGCTCCTCGAGGGCGTCCGTGGCGTGCGGCTTAGCGAGCTCGGCAAGATCGATATGCGTGGGCAGCAGTCGCGCATCTTAGAGAAGTACAAGCAGCGTGAATTGCTTACTTCCGCCATGCAGGATGCAGACGAGCACGGGAAGTCTACCGTGGACGGTGGCAACGATGTGGATCTTGGTGGCGTCGCAGATATGTTTGCTTCCTAGGGCGAGATGCGTTGACACGATGATTTGTCTGGCTGCCTGACCCGACTAACTGATTGATTGAATCTTGATTAACTGACTCACTGATAACCACGCAATATCGATATGCAAGCTATAGAATCAATACCCAAAAAAAGAATATTCGATTCAGAGGAATGAAAGCCGAAATGTTCGCCTGCAGTGGTGAGGGGCAAATATGTGTCACGAAATCGGAGACGGTTAGACATAGTTCCTCCATTCATGTTTGATGTACATAGATGCACAGAAATGCTATCCATGCCTCTAGTTCAACTAGCCAGAGAAAAATGTTCTCACTGGTCTCTGGGGGCGGCTGGATCTTCATTCCAGCTTTCTTCCCAAACACCTGGGGTATGCGCTTCCATTTTATGAGTTTGATGTATGTACAAAGTCCCGTCCCCCCTTTGTGTAGGTCAAATCTCAAGTCTCTGTCCCAGCCTCAAAGGGGCTTCATGCGTCCTTAGACCGCATCTCATCAGTATCACCCACCGACCCCGCTTGAGATTCTTCTTTTCTCCAGAAAGTGGACCATTCCTCCTCCAAGCCCCTCCACGGCGTAGTCCATATCCTCATCTAGACACATTGGGAAAGGGGGGGATATGGGACAATCGCCGGGGTTGTTAAATTTTCTTTCAATTGGGTTTGTTTTTCTTAGCTTTTTTTTCCTGGTTTTGGTTTTGGGTTCGTTATTCGCTTTTCCGGGGTGTCGGTGCGTATGTAGGTCTGACGAATCTGTTTGGGAAAGAGGTAAAGGTGGTCAGCTGTATAGTTCTTACAGGGAAACATTTTCACCCTCCGCTTTTTCAGACTGTAAACTTGACAGTCCGAGATCGAACCGAGGGTCTTCTTGCTCCGTTGCCTCAGAGTTCCCCGAAAGCCATTGGCTTCTTTTATCCGCCAAAATCCCTTCCAACGCTCCTCCTCCTCCTCCTCCTCCTCCTCCTCCTCCTCCTCCCCGGTTCCACCTGCAATACACCGTCCTGGAAAGGGGAACACCGTCACGTACCTATCACTGTTATATGGGGTACTCTGACTTCCCAACAGCTCCTGTTCACGGGCGAGATCGGCATAGTGTCTTCGGACCTGGTCTCTGTCTTCCTCAGCCTGCAGGAGCGGGACGAGATGCAGACGGGCCCAGATCTTTTCGCGGCCCAGCTCGACCTTCTCCCGCTGGCCGATGAACGTCTGGCGCCAGCCGTATGCCATCACGGCCCCGAATGCGAGCATGTAGTATACCGGCCGTAGACCGCGGACGGGGATGTTGCGCTGTTTTCCAAAGAAAATGACGTGTTAGTTTAGCGATTTTTTGTAGAGAAAAGACTGGGGATTGAGTGGAGAGGGGTGGCAGTGGTGCTGTGAGCTAGCTGCATTGTGTCGAGGGTAGGCAGGGAAGGGGTTGAGGTCTGGGTGCGACGCACTCGATATTGGACGGGCTCGTAGCCGCCGGCGGGTGGCAGGTCTTGAGGCATTTCGAATTGCGCTGTATTGCCTTGAAGTAAGTGTTGGTGGTGACCTGTACAGCAGCAATTGTGCTCGATGGTGGTGAGGATTGGGTAGGTAGCTCACAATTCAATTGACGTCGATTGGATGACAGGCGCTTATCGCGCTAAACATTGTCAGGTCCAGTAATTGCCCTCGACTCGGGGGCTAATCACTTAGCGCCGTACTACTGAACCCTTGACGAGTCTAAGATACCAGGATCGATCACGTGTCATGGAGGCTCCCAGAAGCCCAGCGCGTCCCCCTCTTGGTGTGGGTGTCCCTACCCCTCCTACGGGTACTCGTGCTCTCCGAAGGATGTGCTCTTTCGGTCCTTTGACGATAAAACCGATTGCTAATACACTTTCGTCAATTGTAAATTGCTATGGTATTTGTATAAACTACTTCTTCACTTTGCTAATCTAGTTGAGGTCGTTGAGTTTAGCTGACAAGGCTGTGGATCTTGGTGTTGTCGACAGGTAATGGAGAAAATCAAGCAGTAGGCTCTCTGCCTATGCTATACAAGGTGCCACCGTTACTTCTTCAGGTGGCGTGTAGAAGATGACTCGCTCGCAATTTCATCCTCGTCCGACAGCTTCTGCACAACAGTTGTGGAAACAGTCTTTCTGATCCCTCCAAATTCATGTGGGGTTTGGGTGTCTCCCAGGTCCTCATCACCATGGTATCTGTCTGGTATATTGGCGGTGACATGGGCCGAGTATCCCTTCGCTGCGGTTGGATCTCTGGGTACTGTTGTGTTCCTTCGATTTGCCCGCAATTCGGTTCCGCCGCTATTAGAGGGCTTTGCATCAGAACTAGTCGCCCTGACCACTTTGGCAATAAGATCTGCAATATTCATTTCGACATGGAGCTTCATGAGATAGACAAGGGGGTGGAATTGAACGTATCTGTGCCATTGTCAGAATGCAGTACTGAAATTTGACTCTGCACTGGTTGTGGAACTTGGTGGATGACAACACAACAAGGATCACTTACACAAAGCCATTTGGTAGTGACATGGTTCCGATAAGAGCAACCTACACCGTGTAAGTCTGGCACATCTCCTCTATGGGTGAAGGCACTCACATCTAGGGACAAGGAGAACGCAACCATAACAAGAGTAAACTTAAAGAGTACCATGTACTTCATCAAGCCATTGGCAAGTAATTTTGCTCGCACCAGATGGATGAAGTAGAGACTGAGCCCAGCATCAACGCACAAAAAGATGACTTTCTCGATCCGGTCCCAGATCTCGTTAACGAAGATGATCTTTTGCGAAATCTGCAGGCGAGCTGGGATCCAGATGCAGAAGACACTAACATTGACCGCACCCAATATGAGGGCAACAATCCACTTGAGATTCCGCACCCGATGTTGGTCTCTGATCAGAAGGGCAATCCGGTTGATGATGATCTGCATAAGCATTTGAATCTATGTTGATATATCTGTCAGCACTTCTGAAGTCGCAAGTCGGGATCGAAACATGAAAGCTTACTTGGATGACCCATAAACACACTTTGAGATTTCGTCTTAGCCACGGAGTTTTCTCAATCCAGGAAATTGGGATACCATACCTAGCAGAAAGAATAATTGAAAACTGGAACCAGTCAGGATCAGCTTTCCTCTCCTCCACTACTTTGCGGATTTCTCTTACCTTGGTTCAAGATTTCCATGAAGAAACAGCCAGGATAGGACTCCCATGGTTGTTGATGCCAGCAGCTCCAGCCATATCATAATGGCATAGGGAGTGAGTCGACGTGATCGCTTCCATGCAACGCTGCTCTGGCGTGCGGCTTTGCTGGCACTGAAGAAGCCACAACTGAGAGTGAACCCCCAGACAATACTGGCGATGTACAAGTCTTCGTGACCTGGTGCCACCGTTTTGTACCATGGTGGAATGAGGAATCCTACCATCTTCAGTGAGTATCAAGAGCAATTGAAACTGAAAAGCCCTTGAATGTCAATTTGGCTTTGGCGAAACCTGTCTTGAGAGGGGAGACCTTTCTGCGGATTAGTGTTCTCATATACTCAAAGTACAGATTGCTATTAGTACTAGGGCTCCTCCCTTTTGGACGATGTTTGCTTGTTATTTAGCTTCTTAAGCCAAGAGATCGCCGTGTACGTCGTCGATCATTTGTGGACTGGCCGGCCCATTCGTAACCATGAAGGCGTTTTGCATATGTTCCCCAGCTCCAGATCAGTGTAGCCGAACTTCCCCGGGACGAGCCAAGTAGTATCATGGGCTAGGGGCAGAATCCACGCCATTCTCTGGCTATGGAGAGCTGAAACAAGGAAAAGGCTGGTGCCGGGGCGTTGATAGAAACCGATTCGGTCCAGACTCGGCTACGCCCACACGGTTGTAGCATGCACTGAGAGATGGGCGGAGGTTTTTTAGCGCAGTGACTTACGTTGCAGACTACATGCCAGTATATTGGTACAATCGATAAAGTGAAAGGTGAGAGAGCGTGAGAATTGTGGTAGGTTAGTATCCCCTTTTCGAACCCCAGGGCAACACCCTAGTCAGCTTGGCACAGAAACGTGAATATAGCGGGCCCGTCCGACACGAGAATGCGGGATCTCGTCTCGAGGAAAGTTAATCCGAAAGTTATCGAATCCACAGCCTCCTGGAGTCCTTCCGATCAATTGGCACCATTCCAGGATGCCATTGTTGAGGAAGCTTGCGAAGGCTGCTACGAGTGTGGTGCCGTTGGCTGGCCCTCTCTATGGCCTACTGCTCTTGCCGATACCCAGCAGCATTTTCGAGGTCCCCAGGAAGCTTTTCAGCGAGCCTTTGCGTTGCTATGAGATTTCTGAATGCATTGCCAAGGTCAACACGGAATTGAGGCACTGTGTTCCAAACTTGGAAAGGAAGACTGTCTCACATGGGCTCGTTCAGATTGCCTCGTGCCGTTGGCTCATTGATTCTCAGGGGTGTTAGGACTATGAGGCACGAGGTTGTCGATCTTTCAATACGATTGAGTTCCTCGTTTCTGTCAAGTCTATCAGTGGACTGTTCTCGCCCAATAGTACCCGTCGACTCTGTACTGGATGATCCCAGGAAATAATCTTTGGTTGGAACTTCCAGGGTTTCTGAGGTGAAAAATTAAAAGTGCCTGCCTCCAGTCGAGCCAGGCTGTTTGCGACCGCGACGGAGACTTGAATGATGCTGGAAAGGCATGAGACTTGTCCAGCATAGAATTAGATTGCGCCTCTCCCGATACACGAGACCAAAACCAAGACTGCATGCCCTAACACGCACTGTTTGGTACCAGGAACCAGGAACATGCAGATTTCAATGGGCTGATCATGGGGGTCATCCGGTTTCCGGCGCTCCTAGGACTAACTAGTCCCTGTGATTTGCTCTTCTTGCGACGATGTCAGAGAATCTTCCGCGCTAGGTGCTTGTTATGATGGGACGACATCTATCCATTTGGTCCACTCCCTCAAGGCAGGAGGCTCCGCTCTTTCTTGAATAAGGTCAACAATCCCCTTCTGGGAAAAGTGTTGCAAAGGTGAATGAGGCTAATCCTTGAAACCCTATCCCTTTAGGAGAATAAGACATCCCAAGGCCCTACGAAATTAGCAGGCAGTTGGAAAAATTCCATGCCCATCTGACTTTTGCTTCAAGGACTCGCTAAGAAGAATCTGATACTGCGTTCACTACTCAAATATAGTGCGACATCAAAATATTTGCATTTCTCACAACACCAACCAAAACCAAGAAAACTGACCGCGCATGCGAAAATCTACAATACGATTCCAAAAGAACGGACGACGCCCAAAGGTGATCAAGTGGGGCCAAGAGTGTGACGATAAAAGGCCGAGTACGAGGGACCCAGCTGGAATGCAGTGTGATTTTTCCAGTCGTGATTACCCGCAGTTCACTTTGGTCATCTCGCCCTTCTGTCCCATGACATGTGCATTTGAACAAGACACGCCAAATCATCCATCAGGTGCTCCGGAGTCCGTACCCAGGTAGCTTGAACTTTGAAAGTTGGGGAGTTGCTAGCTCTCACTGGGAGGAACCACTAATTACCAAAAGGTCCTATCAGAACTAGCTCCGTAAGAGCAAAATGGAACGAGGAGCATCGCAAACTGCAGTGTGCTTGGGATTTGAATCCACAAATGAGTATAGAGTTGGCCCATCAACTTGAGGGTTTTGGTTGGTGGCAAGGACATCGGGGCATGGATGTTTTAGTGAAAAGTCCTATTGAGGTAGGCGCTGATGGTGACAATCCGTAGTCTATACTTATACAAGGCACTCAGCAAGAGGTAGTCATCTGGAAACCTTAACTTAGGTTCAGGGACGCAGAATGGTGGACGTATCTCATCGAGCCCTTGTTCGGCAACTTAGATACGGTCCTCGTGTTCCTGGTAAAGGAGCTTTATTTGACTTGATCAATTAATGCTAAGAGTAAGCAGTATCAGTGGACGAAGGGATGATCACACGGCGGTGGAGAGATATGCCTTTACCACACGTCAACCGCACAGATGGTCCACACCAAAAACTTTATATTGAGGGCTTTGATTAGGTTCACGTCTCGTAGTATTTCTCCGGAGGGTTATTCCAACACAATGGAGTAAATTCCATTTTCTCTTCCCAGCTTGCTGTGTTTCAGGATGGCGCAATCCTCGCAATGTTATTATTACTCGTACATCAACAGAGGTACATGGATTTGGGGGGTTGTGTCCCTGTCCTCATGGAAGTTCGCGAGCCCAGAATCCGCGTCCGAATACGATATCGAAATTCTCACGGACAGATTGTTCTACGCCGTTCCACTTGAAGAGCGACCCGTGTTCGGCGGAAGCCGGGAGTGGTGAGGCAGAGTCGGGACAAGGCGACGGTGAGCGTATGAGGCACGAGCCAGCATCAGCTCTTGGTGCTTGACCACACTTCCACCAAGAACCAACTTTGCTAGTTGGTCGAGTCGTGGCCATGATCGACGGCGATAAGGGGGTTGGCCTCGAAAAGAAGATTAATCTCTTTAACTGTGGATTCCCAGAAACAAAACCCTTGCAGGCCGAAGTTGATGCCATCTCCTGAATATGGTCGATCTGCCAGTAATACTACGACCTGAATCCCTTGGGCCGTGTCTTTCATTCGTAGTAAGGTTCGTTCAACCTCAAAGCATCCTATGCACTGCCTAAAACTGATCCCAACGCTCAAAAAGTTGTTCTTGAATCCACCTACCCAATCTGACAACCCGTTTGTCGACTCTGGTGAAATAATCCGCAGTGGTAAACACGGCCAGGTGCATGATTATCGCCCCGGGGACTACGCCCCATGTTCTATCCCATCCGAGCGGCAGGCGCACGTTAGGATCATACCAGTGGCCGATAATTGCAATCAGTAGAGGAACATGTAACGCGTAGATGCCAAAACTGAGTTCGCCGACGTACTGACTGAAACCGCATCGTAACGGCGCTTGCAATGTCGGATACATTTCGAGACCAAGAATGAGCAGAAAACCCCCCATGCCTAGGTACCAGTAAAGTGTGGTGGCAAAGTGTAGACCGCTTGGAATCCACGACCGCAAGAATCGCCATGGGCCGTCCCCCACGATCAGTAGGAAGTCGGTGCCGGTGACAGGCTCCCCCAAAAGGAAAATGCCCAAGAGGGCCACCAGCGTCCAAAAGCACTTTGAAGCCAGGCTCTGCGTCCGCGGGACAGTTGTATGCACCGGCAGCGAGGGGCTCTTCACCAGACGCTCAGGATTGCGCAGGAGGCCGATTTCAGCGACTATCATTCCCATGAGGAAGTCCGCGACATAAAGCGCCCTCCATATATAGCAAAAGATCACAAAAACGCACGTCAATGCAAGTCGCGTATAGGCACGCAGCTTGCACGTCGCCGCAATGTAGATGAAGAGAATCATGCTCCCGCGGAGCTCGACGGGAATGGTCCACATGGGGCCTAGGTATTTGTTCTGCATGTTCTCCTGGGTGTAGTACCCATGTATTTCAGTGGCGAAGGGGTTTATGAAATACAAAAGTGTAAGGAGCCAATCGTATAGGTTTGCCCAAAAGGATTCCACGTATACAGGCCAATTCGAACCATTGTACAATTGTAGGCGAACCATGATGAATGCCGCGAAGAGGGCCACGGTTGTCGAGCCATACAGACGCATGCCACGACGAAAAGTGCTACTCGCAAGACCCCATAGCAATTTGTCGCCTGAGCGATTGTGTGTATGGATGAGCAGGCTGTAGCTCAAGACATAGCCAGAGATGACGAAGAACAATGCCACCATGGCTTCGCCGCCCATAACCCACGAGAAGAACGGCAGGTCGTTAAACCAATAGTGAATATCTTTATAGCCATGGGCAAGAAACACATTCCATGCTGCGTATCCACGGAGGGCGTCCAGGTATGCTGTTGGACCTGGTGGGGACTTCAAGAAGAGGGAGCTGGGTTTGCAGATGCGAGGGGTGGCTTCAATGAGCGTCTTCTTTAGGTCGTGAGCGGTAGGTCGACGAAGGAAGGCTCTCAAGTTGACCATACTCTGGGCGCATCCAGAGATTAGGCTCCAGGATCTCGACTGAGCACGAGATATGTGGCTCCGTATATCAGCATCGTGAATAAATGGGTGATCAGAGTCATCATGGTACTGATCTTCGAGTGGGATTCCACATTGTTCTCCGCCAGCATCGTCCTCTGACTTTGCGTGAAGAAAAGGTACAGACTCAGCCATGGTGAGTGAATAATTTGCACGGAGTACTCCCTTGAGCTTCTCTGGCCCTCCGACATTGCAGTATATACTTAAACTGCATTTCCCCCTGGCCATGCTACCTCGTGTTCTCCTTTGCCAGTTTTCCACAACCCGCCGTCAAAGCTCTGGCAGGGAGGAAAGCTGTCATCCCTTTGGACTGATGTGACAACACACGCGCGAATCAAGCTTGGGCCGACGGATATGGCGCCGACGAGGCCCGACGATTTGACAAGAGTTCTGTCCGAGGTGAGCAACGATTGACCAAAAACCACGATGATCTATGCAAAATCAAGCAAAATAAGATCAATATTGTGGGTGCCCCTGGAACATGCAGCTGGTGGCGGGGCTTAGGCACAGGGATATAAGATTGGGGATTTACACGTGGAACACCCTCCCCCTTCGGGGCTGACCAGCCAGTGCCCGCTTGGAAACATGTCAGTGAAATAATTGGGCTAGATTGGCGGCTCGCGCAGCGCAGCCGGCTCCCGTTACAAAAGTCCTTGTGCAAATGATCCGAGTGTAACGGGATAGGGATACCGCGGTGCATGGAATCTATGGTGAAGTTCGTGCACTGTACGGAGTACTCCTAACAGAGGAGGCATGATGTTGAGAGAGGGGACAAGATTTTCCATATTATGGGGATACAACGAAACTATTTAACGGCTACGCCACCAATTTTAGCCCTGGGGTCCCCTCGTTTCCCCATACTTTAGGTACCTGGGTAGGAAGCTGCTGTACGGATTCCACAGGGCTGCAGATGAGTCGTGTGATATATCATACCTCAGGCTTACTGGGCTTGAACCTACACGCGACGGAGTACAGCCTACGAGCCAGGGACACAGGCAACCCATCAAAGTTCCTCACTTTAGGTAAGGTTGACCCTCCCAAGACCATGCCATATTAAATATCCCCTTTCGCGAGGAAGAACCAAGGAGCTATTTGACGCACCGACCCTCGTATCCACCCTGCATATGCCTATTTGGACTATCGATGGGCTGTCTACTTAGTGCTTGAGAAGTGCCCCTAAGCACAAACCCATCCATAAGATGCGCCATGGCGCCTCAATGCCATCTTTTTCAGATGCTTTCCTATTGCTTGGACAAGCTTGTCATACCTAGCGGCTTCGCACAGATTTCCTCGGTGACAGAACTCTTCTTGCAGGTGGCTTGTTTCTCATGCTTACTTGTTCCCTCTGAAGGCCATTATTTTAAGTCTCCAGTTGGCATGCTGAGGGATTCGGGCAGAGATAAGGCTGACGGCCCTTTGTTCAGATTCGGAAGCTTAACCTTGGAATCATGTTGCGGTGAGGGTGATATGTTACTCTTGGGACATAGGATAAACAGGTAGTTCAGTGAAGGCTCCTTCAACGAGCTCTTACACAGCACGGGAACAATCGTCACGGCGTCATGATGACCTTGTATGCCTTGTCAAGCTACATAAGCAAGTTAACCATCCAGCAAGAAGAGAGCATTTTTAAGTAGATCGCCGTTACCTTCTCACAACCAGACGACCAAGCTTTCGAACATGGAATTGCTACCTTTGCGGATGGCCCACAAGGGCGGTCGTAATGCTACACTCGAATGTGCATCCTGAGTCTGGCTACTGTCATGGTGAAATGACTGATGAGGGACATGCTTGGCGCGTCAGTCATCGAGAATTAGGTATGTTGAGTCCCACAGAATTCTTCAGAAATTTATCAAGATAGGGGGATGTTCAACGAATGCGAAAGGTGCACCCTTAGCTCCGGTCAGAGCCATAATTACACACTTCCAGACGGCTGGAGATAAGGGTGTACTGAGTACTGTCAGGCCAAATTGCCAACTTAGTCAACATTGTGAAGGGGATAATCCGAGGATGGTGTACCAAGCAGAGCGTTGCGAACGCGTTGCGTGAAATTGACAGTCACAAGGTCCCTCATGTGGTCCGAGGCCCAAAATGTGAGGATAAGCCATGTTGAACGACCTAGAATCAGTAGGCAAGGGAAGAGATGTATCCTCGTTATATCCGCTCAATCCCTTCTCCCTGACCACCTAAGCCTTGCCCTTAAGATCCGCTCTGTGATGGCTAGAGACGGGCGACCGAAACCCTGTTTTGGCATTCAAACAACAGGCGTAGTGGCTTTCATCGAGAGCCTTAGCGGCCAACCTATAGAGGAAAGATAAGAACCCATCCGACTCAAGCGTGCCATATGATACAGTCATTAGAGTATGACACTTTAGGGGGGATATTTATCTAAGTCGGATTAGGAGGTATTGCGTAAATGCCAAGACCTCGCCAGATGGAGCAACTTAGCCGCGAATATTTTCTATTCGTTGCGGAGTCCCGACGACTTTGTTCTCGCTTGGTGGTAACCATAATTCACTATTTTTCACCATCCTGGAGGTGCGCCATATTGCTCACTGACACTCCGTGAGCGCCATGGCTACCGAAGAGCGCCCTAATAAGCTCAGGAAGCTCGAGAGTCTGGGACAGGATATGCCTGAGGTTGAAGCCACCGCGCCGCTCTTGCAGCAACAAGACGAAAATGTCACCTCAGATCCCGAGAACAGTAAGCCGCACGAGCATACTGCTAATAATGCAGATGCGACCGGGCCTGGGTCCGGGAATGCACCAGTCGCCCAAGTCCCGTCAAAATCGCAGATAGAAGGCCCAATAGCCCCGCCGCAGAATGGTGAACCCACACCGACCATGTCAAAGAGCCAGATGAAGAAGCAACGAAAACAGCAAGAGTGGGAAGCGGGCCGAGACTACCGCAAGGCCAAGCGGAAGCAGAAGATACAGGAGAAAAGGCAGAGAAAGAGAGAAACGAGGGAGGAAGCCGAATCTCAGCAGCAGCAGAATGGTGTTTCAAAGCCCCAGCACGGACCCCGGCCGCGACCAGTCCTTCTCCCCATCACGATACTCATAGATTGCGGCTTTGACGATCTCATGACGGAGAAAGAGCGGATATCCCTAGGATCCCAGCTCACGCGCTCGTACTCGGACACCTGGCGTGCGCCGTTCCAGACACACCTTGTTCTCAGCTCCTGGGGAGGGCTGCTCAAGGAAAGATTTGACACCGTACTCAGAAAGCACTATCTCAACTGGAAAGGCGTAACCTTCGAGTCGGGAGATTTCGTCGAGGCGGCGCAGAAGGCAAATCAAGTCATGAGGGGGCCGAATGGGGGGAACTTGGCGGGAATCTTTCAATCTACAGCCGGCCCACGCGCAGCAGAGGAGGTGAATGTTAAACAGCCTCAGCACTCCACGGACGCAGCATCTCCTCCCCCGACCCCTCAAAACGGCACGGCGTCCTCCCCCCCTACCTCAATCACGAGCACAAACAATGTCGATTCAGGACAACATCAACCCGTACAACCTCCACATCCTGATTCATCCCCGACCTCACAGCCCACACCAGACGATGGCGAAACAATCTATCTAACGTCCGACTCTCCGAACACACTAACCACTCTGCGGCCCTACTCAACCTACATCGTAGGGGGGCTAGTAGACAAGAACCGCCACAAAGGCATCTGCTACCGGACCGCATGCGATCGGGGCATCAAAACGGCGAAGCTGCCGATCGGCGAGTACCTAGAGATGCAGTCTCGCAAGGTGCTGACGACGAACCATGTCGTCGAGATCATGATCCGCTACCTCGAGTGTGGCGACTGGGGAGAGGCGTTCCTGAAGGTCATCCCTAAGCGTAAGGGTGGGAAGTTGAGGGGGGAGAAGAAGGATGAGGACGAAGTGGTGGATGGTAGTGAGGAGGAAGATGACGATGCTGAGGAGAACGACGATGCTCACGGTGAAGACAATATTAGTGTTGACGAAGATCATCCGAGTACCAATGGTGAGGTTAGGGAGATTAGTGCTGAGGAGGTCGAGACCAACACGTCGAATGCGGAAGTCTCAGCCACTTTATTATGATAATAAAAAATACCCCATCGCACAACATCACAAGTCGGGCACTAAACAGAGGCCTATCTGCATCAACGAAACTCGAGTTTTGCTATGTAATATTCAGGCAAACAAACCCAAAATTTCCACCGTCCACCTTTTTTCGGCAGTAGCAGTGACACAAAACACCAATGCGCCAAACTACCGCACAGGGATACTTTCATGAATCATGATAACATCACATGACCGAACAATTCTGGACCGTCTTGGTCATGGTTTCGAAGTAACCGGCTTCAGCATCCTCATCCACATCAAGCGAGCCAGCTTTCCTAACCACGCCCTTGACCGTAATGCTCTGCTCACCGGCGCCATGCCACCATTTCATGACCTGCATGCCCTCACCGTCGACATCCAGGACATCGATCCGCCATCGGCCACCTGTAACAGTAACATCCGTTTTCCCTGACGGGAAATGGAATTCCGGCAGGAAGATTTCGGTTGGGACGTCTTCTGTTGTTGGTTTCGGTGCTAGGAGGCTGAACTTGAAGGTCACACTGCGGAGGTCAAAACCGTAGCTGACGACGTCGCCCACCGTGGCGATGGGGGATGGCCGCACATAAGCCTCGGCGGAGCGAAGACCGATTGGATTTGAGGCCAGGTCTGAGGGCGCAGTTGAGCGCTCCTGTGTTATTGAGGGTCGTTTGAGGGCTGTGTTGAGGTTTGCAGGTGTCACTGTTGGGTCATTCAGGGTTGTGTCTGAGGAAGACAGGCGGTTCTGGGCTAGGGAGAGTGTTGATGGATTAGCTGATGGGAGGCTGCTCGAGCCACTCGGGAGTAACTGATCGTCGACTGATACGATGGACAGGTCTTCACCATTCCACTTATCACCCCATTCGTGATTGTTCTGCAGTGGTTAGCTTTTGGTCAGTAACGTCCTAGGTTAGATGTCTTACCTGGCCCACATATGTCCACCATGTGAATCCCTGAGCACCGGATCCTTCCACCGCAAAGTGATTTGCATCGCATGATGAAGTTTGGCTTGAATAATCTCCTGTCTTATACGCATATTTGTCATCCATGTCGTATGGAATTCCAATCTCTGTGAATAATGTAGGGTGATCGCCTAGATATTGCATGCCCTCCTCTCTGATGGCCCTGAGTTGATCACGCAGGCAATTTCGAATAGCAGTCTCTCCAAGCCGCACGGCAAACACCGGATTTGAGTAACGGTGCCGTAGCAGGCCGAAAATATCGACGTTGTAGAATTTGTTCCAGTGCTTTTGAATCAAGGTGACGCCGTCATAGTAGTGCGTCGCGAAGATGAGTCGCTGATCATCATCAGGGGTATCTTTGATATTGGGAGGGATTTCCAGGACAGCCGACTGAACCAAGATGATACAGCTCTTGTGGATTGCCCGAATGGCATCTCTATACTTTCTGAAATGGTGCATATAGTAGAGGTTGGTGAATTTCTCATAGTCCAGTTTCTCCCCCGATTTCGGGATGGAAGCGAAGTAATCTTTCTTCAGTAACAGGTCTTGACTTGGGTCCCATACGCCATTTTGTGCCCAAAGACATTCTCCGAGCTTCCAACCAGGGTCTCTCTTCCATCCATATTTTGTGTCATCGTAATCCTTTGGCAGCCAAGCTTGAACACCTTCCGGATCAACCAATTCTCTCCCACTTTTATATGGGCCAAAGGTACTGAAAGAGTATACATCGACCTCCACAGCTCGACCCGCACCAGTAAGGATAGCCTGCCAGGGCGTAGGACATGTCCCCTTTCTCATCTTCAGCTCGTCTGGGATAGCGTCTAGGTCCTCCCAGCCGACTAGTCCTCGATGTGGCTCGTTCATGGTTTCCCAGCCAATGATGCACTCATCTTCCAGCCCACCTGCATCGTGGATCCGTTGCGCGAGATGCGCACATGCAGCGATGAAATGATCCGTCAGGTAATCTTGAATATTCTTACCGTCGATGATCGCATTTGGAGCCAGATCACGCCCAGCGTAGAAAAGAGTAAATGTTGTCTCACATGCTAGTCGCGTATAATTTGTTGGCCACAGCATCTTTGGGTACTCTGCTAGATCGGGCCAAGTGTTGTGAACGACAGCGGCTTGGTTGGCAGCAAAGGTCCTAGGGTCTAGACCACAAGCGTATAACGTCCAAAGAGGAGCTCCAGAGCCTCCACTGAACCTTGACCAAACATCTTGATGTGGATCCATAAAGACATAGAGGCCATAGGATTTGGCGATTCTCAAGATCTTAATTGTATGGTCGATGAAAGGCTCGTCGTACTTCCCAGGACCAGCATGTTCCAAAGCCTCCCACGTGAATATATACCGCACAACATTATAACCCCATCTCTTTAGTCTAGCGAAGTGGACATGTGCTTCCTCCTCTGTGAACGGTCGCCCAACGAAAGATACATCCTCAGCGGCGTCGAAGAAGTTATTGGGATCATGTGAGGGCTGGTTGGG
>Ga0105239_10001010_pt1 | contig 39353 bp, 33 predicted proteins | sample KBSC44metaG_FD_92761 | JGI IMG/M metagenome (GOLD analysis project Ga0105239, IMG submission 92761) | Corn rhizosphere microbial communities from Kellogg Biological Station, Michigan, USA - KBS C4-4 metaG | ecosystem: Host-associated > Plants > Roots > Rhizosphere > Soil | place: Michigan, USA... | reverse complement strand
CGGCGCCCTGGCCTATACCTTCTGCGACTCTTTCTGGTATAGCGCCGTTGAGGGTGAAGTATACGCCTCCTCCGCCTTCTTCACCGCCCTGGTCTTCTGGGCCATCCTCAAATGGGAGCACAATGCCGACAAACCAGGTTCCGATAAATGGATCATCTTCATCTTCTATATGATGGGGCTTTCGATCGGCGTCCACCTGCTGAACCTGCTTACCATCCCGGCCATCGTGATGGTGTACTATTTCAAACGCTACAAGCCTACGCTCTGGGGCACCATCCTCGCCTTTATCATCGGCTGCGGCATCACCGGTGTTGTTCAGAAATTCGTCATCCAGTATACCATCAAGGGCGCGGGAGCTTTCGATATCCTGTTCGTCAACTCTTTTCACCTGCCCTTCTTCTCCGGCTTTGGCACCTTCTTCGTATTGCTCACCGCAGCATTGGTCTTCGTGATCCGCTGGGCAGCGAAAAAAGGATATTATTTCCTGAAACTGGGCCTCTGGTGCGCCTCTTTCATGCTCCTGGGCTATTCCACCTATTTCACCACCCTGATCCGGAGCACCGCCAATCCGGGTGTGGACATGTATAACGTGGACAACCCAGTGGCCCTGGTGGGCTATCTCAGCCGTGACCAGTATGGCGACTGGCCCATCCTCTATGGACCAGACTTCCAGGATCAGCCTCCTACCGTCGACAAGGGAGATCTCTATACCATGGGCAAAGACCGGTATGAGGTCGCCGGAAAAGCTGTTGGTCAGGACTGGGGCAATACCCCCTCTGCCCACTTCTTCCCGCGTATGTGGAATGGCAGCAACGAAAGACAAGAGGTCAATACCTACCGAAAGTTCTCCGGAATGGAAGGGGACGTACCCACCATGGCCGATAACCTCAAATATTTCTGGAACTACCAGACCAACTGGATGTTTCTCCGCTATTTTCTGTGGAACTATTCCGGCAAACAAAACGATCTGGAAGGCTTCGGCAACGTCCGGGACGGCAACTGGATAACCGGCATTCCCTTCCTCGACAATATGCGCCTGGGTGACCAGAGCCGGATGCCGGATAGCATCCATACCAATAACAAGTCCTATAACCGGATGTATCTGTTGCCGTTGATCCTTGGACTGATCGGAATTTTCTTCCAGTTCAAGAGAGGACGGCACGACTTCTGGGTGACGATGATCCTGTGCTTCTTCACCGGAGAAGCCATCGTCATCTACCTGAACCAGGCCGGTCTGCAGCCGCGCGAACGGGACTATGCCTACGCCGGCGCCTGTTACGCCTTCGCTATCTGGATCGGCCTCGGCGTTATCTGGGTGAAGGAAATGCTCGAAAAATACGCGCTGAAGAGCAAGGCCGACGCAGCCAACTATGCCGCTGCCGGTCTCTGCTTCCTCGCCGTACCTGTACTCATGGGCAGCCAGGAATGGAACGACCACGACCGCAGCAAAAAGACACTCGCCCGGGACCTGGCGCGCGACTACCTCGAATCCTGTCCGCCCAACGCCATCCTGTTCTCCTTTGGCGACAACGATACCTACCCCCTCTGGTACGCACAGGAGGTAGAAGGCATCCGCCCCGACGTGCGCGTGATGGTCAATACCCTGCTGGGTACAGACTGGTATATGAATCAGCTGCGCTATAAGATCAACGAGAGCGCGCCTTTCGACGTATTGTTCACCCCCGAGCAGATCATGGGTGACAGACGGAACGTAGCCTATTTCACAGACAAGGTGCCCGGCTATACCGATCCCAACAGGTACTATGACCTGGACAGCACCCTGACCAACGTGACGGCGAGCGACGACCCCAAATACAACATGCCGGCGGACAACGGAGCCACGCTGAACATCGTGCCTACGCACAAGTTCGACGTCCCGGTAGACCTCAATACTGTTCGCAGCAACGGGACCGTTCATGAAGGCGACAGCGTCGTCAGCAACCTCCATCTGGACCTGCCGGCGGATAAGCGCTATCTGCTGAAGAACGACCTGGCCATTTTGGGCATTATCGCGCGCAACAAATGGAAACGCCCCATCTGTTTTACCTCCCCGCAGGACCTTGGCGATCTGGGGCTGTCCAAATACGTCAGGCTGAGGGGCCTCTCTTATCAGCTGGTGCCGGTAGAGGGCGGCAACCCTCGCAACGGAGAAAATGTGGACAACGAGACGGCCTATAAGACCATCATGGAGAAATTCGCTTATGGCAGCGCGAACAAACCGGGCGTGTACTACGACGAAGAGAACCGCCGCCATCTCAACAGCATCAAGTATGCGCACGCGCAGCTGGCCGAAAGCCTGGCCGCGGCGGGCAGGAAGGACTCGGCCCGCAAGATCCTGGAGCATTTCGACCAGAACGTGCTGGAGTCCAACTTCCCCTACGGGATGACCTCCAACCAGAATAACCTGCACGACTATTTCTCCTTCCGCTTCCTCAACGCCTGCTATGATGCCGAAGACTGGACGCTGGCGAAGAAAGTTGCTGCTTCCCTGAAAAAAGACCTCAGTCAGCAGATGCGGTACTATAAGTCGCTGGGGGATAATATAACGGACGAGCAGCTGGCCATCAATGCCCAGATGATCATGCAGAATAAGGGCGGCAATCTGTCCGACCGGCAGATGGAATTCGCCCAGGATATTCTCTCTACTTATCAGCTGACCATGCAGATAGCCGACTGGGAGAAGCAGTATGGATCGAAAGGCGCCCCGGCCGCAGGCGGCGGCGGGATTAAATAAAGGTATTGAGGCTCAGGCCTCAACGCGAAAATGGGGGCCTGGCGCCCCCATTTTTTTTGCAAAAATTTCTTTTTTATATCAGTTTGGTAGACTATATTTGTGCACAATACTGGTGGACTATATATATCCACAACATTGGTAGACAAATAAAGTTAATGCCCACACCATCTTCATACCACTTCTTTTCTTCGTATAACAACGCCTGTTGTTGTTGCTGTTGATCTTTGTCTATCCGAACGCCTTCGCCAGAGAACTTACTTTCTTTCGAAAACAACCACCACCACCGGATCATGAACAATGCAACGATAACAACACAGGAAACGACAACCCAATTACTCCACCTAATTAGTGGATTATCCATTTCTGAATCACTGACACTGCTGGCGCAGCGTTTCCCGGGCCAGATAACCTTCTCGACAAGCTTTAGCATCGAGGACCAGGTGATCGCCCATCATATCCTCAGCGCCAGTCTGCCGATAACCATCTTTACGCTGGACACCGGTCGCCTCTTTGCCGAGACCTATTCGGTCTGGAGCGCCACCAACAGCAAATACGATACGCGGGTAAAAGCCTACTACCCTGACCGTGACCTCCTCGAAAAATTTCTCGACGAGAAAGGTCCCAATGCCTTTTATGAGTCGGTCGCCAACCGGAAAGAGTGTTGCTTTATCCGGAAGGTCGAGCCGCTGCGCAGGGCCTTGCAGGGGCAGGCTATCTGGGTCACGGGTCTGCGGGCAGAGCACTCTCCCGAGCGGAAGGACCACTCGGTGCTCGAATGGGACGAAGGCAACAAGGTCATCAAATATAATCCACTGCTGCACTGGGACACCGACGCAGTTCGTACATATATCGACAAGAACGACGTGCCGTACAATCCTTTGCACGACCGGGGCTTTGTCAGCATTGGCTGTGCTCCCTGTACGCGGGCTATCCGCGCCGGTGAGGACTTCCGCGCCGGAAGATGGTGGTGGGAAGACAATAGTAAAAAAGAATGCGGCTTACACGCGAATTAATGAATGTCGGCGGCTAAACCCGTCGGGAAAATGGAACTATGAGCAAAGAACTTCATTATCGGTTAGACTACCTGGACCAGCTGGAATCGGAAGCCATCCACATCCTGCGGGAAGTGGCGGGCCAGTTTGAGCGCCCGGCCCTGCTGTTCAGCGGAGGGAAAGACTCCATTACCCTGGTACACCTGGCGTTGAAGGCTTTTCGGCCGGGCAAATTCCCCTTCCCCCTCGTGCACATCGACACGGGACACAATTTCCCCGAGGCGCTGGAATTCAGGGATGCGCTGGCTGAGCGCATCGGCGAGAAGCTGATCGTACGGAAGGTGGAAGACACCATCCGCCAGCGGCAACTCACAGAGCCCGTCGGCAAATTTGCGAGCCGCAATGCCCTGCAGACCTTTACCCTGCTGGACACCATCGAAGAGTTCCATTTCGACGCCTGCATCGGCGGAGCCCGTCGCGACGAGGAAAAGGCGCGCGCCAAAGAACGGATCTTCTCTGTGCGGGACGAGTTCGGTGGCTGGGACCCCAAACGGCAGCGGCCCGAGCTGTGGAATATCTACAACGGCCGTATCCGGAAAGGAGAGAACGTAAGGGCTTTCCCGATCAGCAACTGGACCGAGCTGGACATCTGGAACTATATCCGCCGGGAGAAGATCGACCTGCCGTCCATCTATTTCGCTCACGAACGCGAGGTCATCGACTTCCAGGGTCAGTGGGTAGCCGTCTCGCCCTTTATCCGCCTGGACGAAACAGATCAGGTACAGAAGGTGCGGGTTCGCTACCGGACTGTCGGCGACATGACATGTACGGCGGCTGTAGAGTCTTCGGCTTCGGTCATCGATGATATCATTCGTGAGATCACGGCTACGAGGACCTCTGAGCGCGGCGAAACGCGCATCGACGACCGGGTATCGGAGGCCGCGATGGAGGATAGAAAGAAAAACGGATATTTCTGAGGACCTGTGGTCCGCTAAAACAAAATGACTATGGACTTACTTCGCTTTATAACTGCAGGCAGCGTGGACGACGGGAAAAGTACCCTGATCGGGAGACTTTTATATGACAGTAAGAGTATTCTCGCTGACCAGTTGGAAGCTCTCGAAAAACAGAGCAGGAACAGGGAGGACGGCGAGATCGACCTGGCGCTGCTGACCGACGGCCTGAGGGCCGAACGCGAGCAGGGCATCACTATCGACGTCGCCTATAAATATTTTTCTACGCCAAAGCGTAAATTCATCATCGCCGACGCGCCCGGCCATATCCAGTATACGCGGAACATGGTGACAGGCGCCTCCAATGCCAACCTCATCATCATCCTCGTCGACGCGCGCAACGGAGTGGTAGAGCAGACCCGGCGCCATTCCATCATCGCCTCCCTGCTGAATATCCCGCACGTAGTGGTCGCCATCAATAAGATGGACCTGGTGGATTATTCGCAGGACCGCTATAACAATATCGTCATCGACTATGCGGAAGTCGCCCGTACGCTGGGACTGAAGGACGTGACCTATCTACCGATCAGCGCGCTGAAAGGCGACAATATCGTCGAACGGTCGGCCAATATCTCCTGGTATGACGGCCCTGCGCTGCTCGACCTGCTGGAAACGATCGAGATCGATCACGATATCGACCTCAAACGCGGAAGGCTGAGCGTACAGTACGTGATCCGTCCGCAATCAGATGATCCGGGGCTGCATGACTATCGCGGCTATGCCGGGAAGATCGCCAGCGGCATCTATAAAAAAGGAGACCCCATCACCGTATTGCCCTCGGGCCAGACCAGCAGGATCAGGAGCATCGAGGTCGGCGGGAAGGAAGTAGAAGAAGCGGTTGCGCCGCAGAGCGTGGTCCTTCAGCTGGAAGACGACATCGATATCAGCCGGGGCGACCTGCTGGTCAGCGGCGAACAGCTGCCGACGGTCGACCAGGAATTCGACGTGCTGCTCTGCTGGATGGACAGCAAGACCCTGGCGCCGGGCAATAAATACCTGGTGCAACTGGGCAGCCGGACCGTGCGCGGGATGATAAAGGAAATCGAATACAGACTCGACGTAAATACACTCGAAAAACAACCTGCGCCGGCACAGGCGGGCCTGAACGATATCGTGAAGGCCACCATCCGGACGGCCGCTCCCTTTCCGTTCGACCGGTATGCAGACCTTCCGGTGGGCGGCGGAGTCATTCTGATCGACGAAACGAGTTATGTAACAGTAGGCGCCTGCATGGTGCAGTAATATAGTCAATGCATAGTGTCAAACATATCGGAAAAGTATTCCTCGTGGGCGCGGGACCGGGAGACCCGGAACTGCTGACCCTGAAGGCGCTGCGTTATCTGCAGCAGGCGGACGTCGTCATCACCGACAGGCTGGTGAGCCCGGTCATCCTTTCGGAATATGTCCGGGAGGACGCGCTGATCATCCCTGTCGGCAAACAGTGCAACAGCGAGGCCAGCACTCCACAGACTACCATCAACGACCTGCTGGTAGAGCATGCCCTGCTCGGACATCATGTCGTGAGGCTGAAAGGCGGAGACGTATCGATCTTCTCCAATGTGCTGGACGAACTGCAGACGCTGGTTAGCCACGGCATCCCCTACGAACTGGTGCCTGGCGTGACCGCCGCGCTGGGGGCCGCAGCCTATGCAGGCATCCCCCTGACAGCAAGAAAATACGCTACCGCCGTGCGATTCCTTACGGCCTGGCACAGCGACCGGATCGACGCCTCCTACTGGCAGGACCTGGCACGCACCGAAGACACCCTGGTCTTTTATATGTCGTCCCAGCCGCTGGACGAGCTGATCGGCCGACTTGTCGAATACGGCATCCCCGAAGACCGCTGGGTGGCCGTGATCGAACAGGCCACCACACCTCAGCAACGCGTGACCGCCTTGCCGGTGCACGAGTATATCGCCTCTGCAGGAGGTACACACTATGCGTCACCTTCCCTGATCATCATCGGGAAAGTGGCAGCGCTGCACCAGACCTTCGGCTGGAAGGGCGATGCGACAGACGAACAACTTTATTTTCCACCCGTAGTCCCAGAACAAATAAAAAAGAAACTAGTATGCTAACAACGCCCAAACTGACGCAGATACAGGAATTGATCGCCGGTTCTTCCCGGGAAGAGCTGGTCTGGCTTAGCGGCTATCTCGCCGGCGTTGTCGCAGGTCAAGGGCACGCAGTGCCTGCATCACAAGCAGTACCGGCATCGTCAGCGGCACCGGCAGCTCCAACGCCGACGGTCAATAAGATAACCATCGCCTACGGCACCGAGACCGGCAACTCTAAAAAATTAGCCAGCGACTTCGCGGCAAAGGCTAAAAAGAAGGGCATCAACGCCAAGCTGATCGGCCTCGAGCAATATCGCCTGGGCGACCTGGCAAAAGAAGAGTATTTTTTCGCGGTGATCAGCACCCAGGGCGACGGCGAACCGCCTGCCGCCGCAAAGAAATTCTATGACCATATCCACCAGGGTAGCTTGAAGCTCGACCGGCTGAAATACGGCGTCCTTGCGCTCGGCGACACCTCCTACCCCTTGTTCTGCAAGGCCGGAGAGGACGTCGACCACCAGCTGAACAAGGTCGGCGGTCAGCGGATCGTGGCGCTGGAAAAATGCGATACCGACTATGACTCCCAGGCCGGAAAATGGTTTGAAACCGTATTACAGCAGCTGAGCACGTCCGGCGCCAGCGCCTCGGCGGCGGCAGCGCCTGCGACTGCGGCCAGACCCACAGGGAAAAAGACCTATACCGGCACCGTGCTCGCCAACATCAACCTGAACGACCGGGGCTCTTCCAAAAAAACGCACCATCTCGAGATAGCGGCGGAAGGGGTTGACTATCTACCAGGCGACGCATTGGGACTCATACCCGAGAATCCCGCCGCCACAGTAGACGCGATCCTTGCGCTCACAGGCGTGGACCCCAGCCGCAAGCTGACGGTCCGCCAGGAAGAGGCCACCATCGGACACCTGCTGAAAAAGCGGCTGAATATCGTCCACCTTCCCGAGAGAGTGGTAAAGAAATACGCGGCCATCGTCCAGCAGGATATTCCGGAAACGAGGATGGGACTGCTCGACCTGCTGAAGATCTACCCGGTGAGGGACGCGGCGCAATTTCACGAGGTCATCTCCATCCTCGAGCCAACCGCCCCAAGACTCTATAGCATTTCGTCTTCTCCGGAGGCCCACAACGGCGAGATACACCTGACCGTGACGAGGGACAGTTTCAGCGTCAACGGCGAGACCAAGCATGGCCTCTGCTCCGACCTCCTGTCCCAGCTGTCTCCTGACGAGCGTCTGGACTTCTATATTCATAAGAACTCACAGTTCAGGCTACCCGCAGAGGACAAGGACGTGATCATGATCGGACCCGGGACGGGGATCGCTCCCTTCCGCAGCTTCTTAGCCCATCGCGACAGCCAGGGCGCATCCGGACGGAACTGGCTTTTTTTCGGAGACCAGCATTTCACCACCGATTTCCTCTACCAGACCGACCTTCAGAACTGGATGGAGACCGGCGTCCTGACCCGCCTGAACACGGCCTTTTCGAGGGACCAGAAAGAAAAGGTCTACGTCCAGCACAAGATGCGCCGCGAGGCGGCCGAGCTGTACCGCTGGCTGGAAGACGGCGCCTATGTCTATGTATGCGGCACCAAAGAGCCCATGAGCGTAGACGTAGAATCCACCCTGCTGGAGATCATCCGGGAACAAGGCAAGAAAACACCAACACAGGCCGAAGCCTGGCTCGACGAGCTGAAAGAGGCGGGCCGGTATGTAAAAGATGTATATTGATTATGAGCGAGAATAAGAATTTATCGTCTACTGAAAGGATCAAGCAAGCGAGCGACGGGCTCAGAGGCACGCTCGCGGAAGGCTTGAAGAACGAGGTCACGGGTGCCATCGCGGACGACGACACCGCGCTGGTAAAATTCCACGGCATGTATATGCAGGATGACCGGGACCGGCGGGAAGAACGCGCGGAGAAGAAACTCGAGCGGCTGTATTCCTTTATGATACGGCTGCGTGTGCCGGGCGGCTTTCTGACACCCGAACAATGGATCGCCATTCATCACATCGCGGGGGAGAACAGCACTGGCACCATCAAGGTCACCACCCGCCAGACCATCCAGCTGCACGGCATCCTGAGAAGCAGGATCAAGCCGACGCTGAAGGCCTTCAGCCAGGTGCACCTCGATTCTATCGCTGCCTGCGGCGACGTCAATCGCAATGTCACGGCCGCCGCCCACCCGATGGAGTCGGAGCTGCACGCACAGGTGCACGCCTATGCGGCCCGCATCAGCGCGCTGCTGCTGCCGAAGACCAGGGCTTTCTATGAGATCTGGCTCGACGAAGAGAAGCTGACCAATAAGAAGGACGAGGAAGATGCCCTGTACCAGGACCGCTATCTGCCACGTAAATTCAAGATCGGCCTCGTCATCCCGCCCAATAACGATATCGACGTCCTGACCAACGATCTGGCACTGATCGCCATCATTGAGAATGGGAAGCTCGAAGGGTTCAATTTCGCCATCGGTGGCGGACTCGGCGCTACCCACGGAAATGCCGAGACCTATCCCAGGCTGGCCAGCGTCCTCTGCTTTGTGCCGGCAGATGACGAGAAATTATTCAAAACCATTTATGAGGTCGTTACGATCCAGCGCGACTATGGCAACCGCAGCGACCGCAAGCTCGCCCGTCTGAAATATACCGTCGACAAATACGGGCTGGACTGGTACCGGGCCGAACTCGCGAAAAGAACGGGCTTCGAGCTGGAAGACGCACGCCCCTTTGAATTCACCGACAGGGTCGACCATTATGGCTGGAAACAGAACCACAAGGGACTCTGGTACTATACGCCGTATGTCGAATGCGGACGGGTGGTCGATGACGAGAAAGTTGCAATGAAGACAGCGCTGCTCGAAGTGGCGCAGACGGGGAAAGCGAATATCCGTTTCACAGGCACACAGAACCTGATCCTGTCCGATATCAAGGCCAAAGACAAGGCCGCGATCCAGAAGATACTTGAGAAATACCGGATCATTGAACATACCGAGGCGGCCTCCGCGATCCGAAAGAACGCCATCGCCTGTGTAGCTCTGCCGACCTGCGGGCTGGCCCTGGCGGAAGCGCAGCGCTACCTCCCTACCCTGCTGGATAAGATCGAAGGGCTGCTGGACAAGTACGAGCTCGGCCAGGAACAGATCATCATCCGGATGACAGGCTGCCCCAACGGCTGCGGCCGCCCCTATGCTGCAGAGATCGGTTTCGTGGGTACCGCCTTAGGCCATTATAATATGCACCTGTGCGGAGACCACGAGGGGACCAGGCTGAACAGGATCTACAAGGAGAACCTGGACGAAGCGGCCATCCTGAAAGAGCTGGACCTGCTGTTCTGGCTGTATAAAAAAGAGCGGATCACCGGCGAACGGTTCGGAGACTTCGCGCTGCGCCAAAAATGGTATAAACAATAAATATTTTTTGATTTGCCTTCGGGCCCTTTGTCCGAAGGCAATTTTTTTATACTTTTACTCTACCAAATTAATAGACTAATAGTTTATGAAGCGTTTATCCGGAATACTGACCATTTTAGCCATCTTCACAGGGACCAGCCTTCTTGCGCAGGATCCTTATATTATTTCGGGCAAGGTCTACGACTCAGTGGGCAGCCAGCCCCTGGGCGCCGCGACCGTCCGTATCAAGGGCACGGCGATAGGTACGACTGCCGCAGAGGACGGCAGCTTTCACCTGAAGACTGCGCAGAAGCTGCCGCTGACCCTGGTGGTCACCTCCATCGGCTTTAAAAGCCAGGAATTTCTCGTCAGCGGGGACGGCACGACGGGTATTTCCATCGCGCTGAATACGAGGAGCGTGCTGGTGGACCAGGTCGTCGTGACGGCAAGCCGCGTATCGGAAAGCATCCTTCGCAGTCCGGTGACGATCGAGAAGCTGGACCTCCGGGCCATAAAAGAGAGCCCCGCTCCTACCTTCTACGACGCGCTGGAAAATGTGAAGGGTGTGCAGATGACGACCCTCAGCCTGGGCTATAAGGTGCCGAATACGAGGGGCTTCAGCGGGACTACCAACAGCCGATTCCTGCAAATGGTAGACGGCGTCGACAATATCTCTCCGGGCATCGGGGCCCCGGTCGCCAACGCGGTAGGGCCGACAGAGCTGGATATCGAGAGCGTCGAGCTGATACCGGGCGCGGCCTCGGCCATCTATGGGCTGAACGCCATCAACGGCATCGCCAACCTGAAGACAAAATCTCCCTTCCAGTATGAAGGGCTGAGCGTATACCAGAAGATCGGCGTCAACCATGTCAGCGACAAGGACCATAACGCCGCGCTATATTCCGAGTCGGCCATCCGATGGGCGAAGGTGCTGAGCCCCAAATGGGCATTCAAGATCAACGTGGCGCATTCGGAGGGTACGGACTGGATCGCCAACAACCAGCACGACCAGTATTTTGACGCGGGCAACAAGACCAATGCCTCCGTGGCCGCCGTGAATCCCGCGGCCGACCTCATCAACCGGTATGGCGACGAGTACAACAGCGACCTCAAGACGCTCACGCTCGCAGGGAAGAAATACGATGTCTCGCGTAGCGGCTACCTTGAAAAAGACCTGACGGACTATGCCGTAAAGAATACCAAGGCCGACGCCGCCTTACATTTCCGGCCCAATACCCGCACCGAGATCTCCTATACGTACCGGATCGGCGTGGTCACGAACAACTATCAGCGCGGCAACCGGGTGCGGCTGGACGGAGAGCGCATCCAGCAGCACGCGCTGGACATCCGGGCGGGAGACCTTACCCTCAAGGGCTATTACACCAGCGAGAACACCGGGGACAATTCCTATAACTTCCGGCCGCTGGGCGAGAACATCGATATGGCCTTCAAGAGATCGTCCCAGTGGTGGAATGATTTCACCACGGGCTTCAACAACGCCTACAACGCCAGCGCGTCGCCTACCACGCAGAATGTCCAGGCTTCCCTCACTGCGGCGCGCGCCTATGCCGACAACGGCCGTTTCCTTCCGGGTACCGCGGCCTTTGACAGCGTGCGCAACAAGATCATCCATACCAACAACTGGGATACGGTGGGCGCGCAGATGAAGTTGAAGTCGGCATTCGTTCATTTCGAAGGTCAGTACGACTTCTCGCGCCTGATCCCCTTTATCCAGGTGCTGGTCGGCGCGAACTACCGCAACTATATCGTCACACCGGACGGCAACAACTATGTCAATCCGAATGCCTATGCGGATTCGAAGCAGGCAGGCAGCAAGTTCGACTACCACACCTACGGCGCATTCATACAGCTGACGAAGAAACTGTTCGAGGAAAAGCTCAAGCTGACGGCGAGCCTGAGGGCCGACAAGACGGAGTATTTCAGCACAAAGTTCAACCCCAGGGTTGCGGCGGTATACTCTCCCACGTCACAGCATAACTTCAGGGCTTCGTTCCAGAACGGCTACCGATTTCCCACCCTTTTCGAAGGCTTCGCCTATGTCAACAATGGCGGTGTCCGCCGGCTGGGCGGGCTGCCGGTAATAGCGGAGCATACGCAGGCTTTCGAGAACTCCTACATCAACTCTTCGGTCACGGCCTTTAAGAATGCGGTCAATGCCGACCTCAACAGCGGTAGTGGCATCAGCCAGTCAGCGGCGATACAGAAGGAAGCCGGAATACTGGTGCAGAGTACCTACGGCTATATCCAGCCCGAGCATATCAATTCGTTCGAGGCCGGCTATAAGGGCGTATTGCTGAACAACAAGCTGTTCGTGGACATCGATTACTATTTTAGCGTCTACGACAATTTCATCGGCCAGCTGGACATCACGCAGCCAAAGAACGGTACTATCGGCGGCGGAGCGAATGTCAATACGGCCACAGAGATCTACGCCGGGTCCGTCACGAAATACAAGATGTGGACCAACTCCAAGAGCAAGGTGACCAATAATGGCGTCGAGCTGGGAGCAAGCTATAATTTCTACAGGAAGTTTACCATCACGGGCAACGCCAGCTATGCGGCGATCGTCAGCTCGGAGTCGACCGACGCCTTCACCCCGGCCTTTAATACGCCGAACTGGATCACCAACCTGAGCATCGGCAACCGCGAGATACTGAAGAATACCGGCTTCAACGTCGGCTGGCACTGGCAGAACGCCTTCTACTGGAACAGTCCGCTGGCTGCGGGGAACGTGCCGGCCTACAGCACGATCGACGCCCAGGTGAATTATCGGATACCAGAATTGTTTAGTACACTAAAATTGGGGGCTACTAATCTGCTGAATAAAAAATATTACCAGTATCTTGGGGGGCCATCGGTCGGAGGGTTTTATTACTTTACGATCGTCTTTGATACAAACTCGCATAAGAAGTAATGGATATAAAAGCTGAGGTCGAAACCGAAAATCATTTGTTCCCGCTGTTTGTAAAGCTTGAGCGGCTGAGGCTACTTTTGGTCGGCGCGGGCAATGTCGGTCTGGAGAAGCTGCAGGCCGTGCTTCAAAATTCGCCGGCGACAAAGGTCACCGTCGTGGCGCCCCAGATATCCGAGTTCATCCGGGAGCTGGCCGAGCGGCATCCGGGGATCCAGCTGCTGGAAAGACCCTATCATCCGAACGACCTGGACTACGCCGACATCGTCATCGTAGCCGTGAACGACCGGTCCGTCAGCGAGACCGTCGCCAGGGAAACGCGGGCGGCGGGCCTGCTGGTCAACGTAGCCGACACTCCCGACCTCTGCGATTTTTATCTGAGCTCCATCGTCCGCAAGGGCCATCTCAAAATAGCGATCTCCACCAACGGCAAGTCACCGACCATCGCCAAGCGGCTGAAGGAAGAGATCGGAAGCCTTATCCCCGATGAAATAGATAACGTGCTCGAGAATATGCAAACCATCCGCCAGGGCCTCAACGGTGATTTTTCGGAGAAGGTGCGGCAGTTGAACGACCTGACCAAGGTACTGGTGGCGAAACAAGCCCCGCCACCCGTTGAGCTGCTTGCGAAGCCCAAACCGGCCAAATGGCAGCAGATCGTCAAGTGGTGCCTGTTCGCCTTTCTATTTATGATACTGGGGCACGGACTGCTGTCGCTGGTGCCCTTTACCGGTGTAGTCGACTATGTGCGTGGCCTTCCTTTCGACAATACCGGTTTCCTGGTCATGGCGCTGGCCGGTTTCCTCGCCCAGATGGTAGACGGTTCGCTGGGCCTTGGATATGGAACCATTTCCACCACGTTCCTGCTGGCTTATGGCGTCCCCCCCGCCATCGTCAGCAGCCGCGTGCATTCGGCGCGGGTGTTCTCGAGCGGCGTCTCCGGCTATAGCCATCACCGATTTGGCAATATCAACAAGAAGCTGTTCCGGACGATCGTGGTGCCCGGTATTATCGGGGCCGTCCTCGGCGCTGCCGCAGCCTATTTCGGTAAGGAGTATTCGCAGTGGGTACGCATTCCCCTGTCGGTTTATACGGTATACCTGGGTTACTACATCTTACAGAAGGCCTTCGTCAAACGCAATCCCAAAGACAAGGTCCGGCGGGCCGGCTGGCTGGCTTCCGCCGGTGGGTTCCTGGACGCCTTTGCCGGTGGCGGCTGGGGGACGCTGGTCACCAGCACCCTGATCGCCAAGCGGCGGAATCCCCGCTATGTAATAGGGTCGGTCTGTCTGGCGGAATTCTTTGTCGTACTATCGAGCTCGATCACCTTCTTTATACTCCTGAAGAGCATTCCCCTGCTGGACGTGGCGGGGATGATATTGGGCGGGATCATCGCGGCGCCCATCGCCGCAAGGCTAGTGGGCAAGCTGCCGGTAAAGGCCATGTTCGTGGCGGTAGGGACACTGGTAATGATCACCAGCGCCTGGACACTCTGGAAAGCGCTGGCGGCGGCGGGCGTATTACACCACTAACAGACTGCATCCCCGGACATCGCTGTTGTCGACGCGACCGGATACTTCAAAGCTGCCGTCGGCATAAACACGGCCGACGTCGTCCGTCGCGATAAAAGCGCAGGACCAGATATTGGCCAGGTCGATGATATTGACGATCCCTTCTCCTTCGCCGCTGACGTCCAGTGGATCATCCTCTTTACGGACCAGCACTTTCATCCAGGGTGGACACCGGAATAAGCCTCTTCCCGAAGAATAGGCCTGGGACAGCAGCTCGGTCATTCCGTATTCGGCGTGGATCGAGGGCACCCCCAGGCGACGGGTCAGGAGCTCATGCAGTTCTGTGCGGGTTATTTCCTTTCGCCGGCCCTTCATGCCACCGGTCTCCATGATCACCGTATGGCGAAGCTTCATTTCATATTTCTCAGCGAAGTCCAGCAGCGCAAAGGTCACCCCGATCAACAGGGTCTTCTGCCCCTGCTGTTCAAGGCGCCGGAGGAGTCTGTACAAGGTCTCATGGTCGTATAGATAAGTACCGCTGTCCGGGTGACCGCTGGTCCGGATGAGCTCGTCAACCATGAACACCAGCGAGGAATTGCTCCTTTCCAGGTAAGCCGGCAGAAGGCCGATGACACACCATTCATTGACAGGGCCATAGAACCGCTGGAAGGCGGCGGTAAAGCTTTCTTTATATAGATCGAGGTCTTTTACGGCGTGCCGGCTGGTGACCATTCCTGTGGTGCCGCTGCTCTCGAAGACGACGGCCGCCGGCCCGGGTGCCCCCGTCCGGACAGGATGTGTTTTGAAGAAGGCAACCGGGAGGAAGGGAATATCGTATAAAGTATTGACAGCAGCCGGCTCGATCCCCAGTGTTTGGACATATTGACGATAAAGAGGATTTTCAGCATACTGAAAGGCGAATATTTCCAGAGCGCGGGGGGTAACAGTGGATTCGGAGAGGGAGAACAGCCCTTCTGTTAATTTCAAGTGGGAATTTTGGAACAAAATTACCCCCTTTTAAATAAAAACAACTAGGTTTGTAGGCATCAAATCAGCATCATGAAGTCTGGTTCTTTCCTGATACCCGCGATAATCATACTACTGGCAGCCGGCAGCTGTAGCAAGGGCGGCTCCGGAGGTAAACCACAGTTTTCCCTGACGTCCATCGATAAGACCACTATCGGCACCAATGATTCACTGGTCGCCCATTTCAAGTTCACAAATGGCAGCAGCGTCCAGAACGGCTATTTCGTTTCGATACTCGACCGGCTCAACGAGGCCCCGGCTTCGGATCCCGTCGTCGATACCATTATCAACCCCATTCCTGACCTGGAAGGCGCAAACAAGGGCGAGTTCAGGTATTCTCTGCCCCATAGCTCACTTTTTCAGTCGACTACCCTCGGGCAAAATGATACCGTTATCATGAAATTCTTCGTCCTGTCTTCCGGCGGTGTCCACAGCGACACGATCTCTTCGCCCAAGCTGATCATTTTGAAATAATGAGTGGTGGATGTTTAGAAAAATAGTTGATTTCTTTGTCTTCAGCAGCCTGTATATTGCTTTATGTGCCGTCGTAATGGTCTGGCAGACGAGCCATCTTTTGCTGGGCGCGCCGCCATCGGGCAAGCTCATCGGGTTTGTGTTCTTTGCTACTATCTGCAGCTATAATTTCCACTGGTGGCTGACTCCCAAATCAGCCAGCCCATCCCGCCGGGTACACTGGTCGAACCGGCATAAGATATTGCACTTTATCTTATACCTCGTGGGGTTAGTGGGCGCGGGGGTTCATTTCCTTTACCTGCTGCACTATCTTCCTGCCATGCTTTTCGGCGTCCTGCTCACCTTTCTGTATTCGGCTCCCAAGCTGCCCCAGGGCATCTTTATACAGCTGCAAAAGATAGCGGTAGGAAAGACGCTTTTCCTGACCTTTGTCTGGGTCTATGTCACGACCGTCCTGCCGCTGATCGTGGCGGAGGCGCCCTGGAAGACGTCCTTTGTACTGTTTACGGCCGGCCGGTTCTTCCTCATCTATGCGATCTGTATCCTCTTCGACTACCGTGACCGCGAGGACGACAAGGCACAGGGGATCCGAAGCCTTATCACGATGCTGGACGAAAGAGGGATCGACCTGCTCTTCTCGGTATCGATCGGGCTCTTCTTCGTGGTGACCATCAGTCTTTCCTTCTTCCACTACAATGCCTTCTATATTTTCCTTTTATTGATACCGGGTATCATTACGGCCGCCCTTTACCGGGAGGCTAAGCGCAATTTTACCGACGACCTCTACTACATTGTATTAGACGGATTAATGATGTTTTCGGGGGTGTTGATGCTGATTTTCAGGATTTAGTTACATTTGTTACCCGGAACGTATCTCCGGCACACATAATCGTATATTTCAAAATGGCTAAAAGTGCGAAAAGCGAGGCAGCAGCGCCTTCAATTCTAACCACGAGATCCTGGGAATTTTTTAAGAACTATATCAACAACCCTTCTCCTGTCGGCTTTGAGAGCAGCGGTCAACGGCTGTGGCTCGACTACCTGAAACCCTATGTGGACACGAATTTTACCGACCCCTACGGCACAGCCGTCGGCGTCGTCAATCCCGATGCTCCTTTTAAGGTCGTTATCGAGGCGCACGCCGACGAGATCAGCTGGTTTGTGAACTATATGACGCCGGAAGGGTTATTGTACCTCAAGAGAAATGGCGGGGTCGACCACCAGATCGCACCCGGGATGCGCGTATTTATCCACGGGAAAAAGGGTAAGGTCCCGGCAGTATTTGGCTGGCCGGCTATCCACACCCGTCTTGGCGCAGACGCCAAGGAGTCTCAGCCGAAGGTGGACAATTTGTTTCTCGATACCGGAGCCCGTTCGAAAAAAGAGCTCGAGGACATCGGCGTACATATCGGCGCCGTTGTCACCTACCAGGACGGCTATGCCGAGCTGGCCTACGACTATCTGATCGGCCGTGCGTTTGACAACCGGGTCGGTGGCTTTATGATCGCCGAAGTGGCGCGTCTGCTAAAGGAAAACAAAAAGAAGCTGCCCTTTGGGCTGTATGTGGTGAACGCAGTACAGGAAGAGGTCGGTCTGCGCGGTGCTGAGATGATCGCCCGGCGGATCAAGCCCAATATCGCGATCATCACCGACGTGACGCATGATACGACGACCCCCATGATCAACAAAACCATCGAAGGGGACATCGCCTGTGGCAGGGGTCCATCCCTGGCATTTGGTCCCGCGGTACACAACAAGCTGCTGGCCATCGTACAGGAGACAGCTGAGAAACACAGTCTTCCGGTACAGCTGCGCGCGGTATCCCGAAGCACGGGCACCGACACTGACTCTTTCGCCTATGCGAATGACGGCTGCCCGTCTGTATTAATCTCCATCCCGCTGCGGTACATGCATACCACCGTAGAGATGCTGCACAAAAAAGACATCGAGCAGACTATTCGGCTGATGTATGAGACATTGCTGGGCCTTACGCCTAAGACAAACCTCAACTATTTGTAACCAATCCGGCTTGCATTATGGCAATGCTACTGTATATCGACCCCGGCGGTGGAAGCTATTTGGTGCAGGCGATCATAGCCGCAGTGCTTGGGTTTATGTTCTATTTCAAGACCCTTTGGTTCAGGATCCGGTCATTCTTTGTTCGCCCCAAAACGAAACCGCCTACCGAGAATGACAAGGAACCTTCCTGAGCATCCTGCATCTTATAGAGACCCGGCCGGCTTTGTCTTCATCCGCGATGGACGGGTGTACAGGCAGGTGGCTCCTGCCTATGCCGACGACTACCGGCTGCTTATGGATTCGGGCTTGTACGAGAAGCTGGTTGCAGAACAGCTGCTTATTCCGCACGAAGAGGTGGAAGCCGGGACGCTGCTGCCGCTGCAGCTGCCGGTGATCAGCTATCCCTGCGAATGGAGTCCCGACCAGCTGAAGGACGCCGCCCTGCTTACGCTTAAAATTATGCGGATCGCCATTGACCATGGCATGATCCTGAAGGACGCGAGTCCCCGCAATATCCAGTGGTTAAACGCCAGGCCCCTCTTCATCGATACGCTGTCTTTCGAAAGATATGATCCTGCTCATCCCTGGATCGCCTACCGGCAATTTTGCGAATCCTTTCTTTTCCCGTTGTATCTGCATCACTATTTCAGGCAGGGCATTCACAGGACGCTGGCCGCATATCCTGAAGGAATGCCGGCTGGTGCGCTGCTACCCTTGTTGCCTCTCAAAAGCCGTCTTCGGGCCGGTGTCTGGCTGCATGTGGTTCTGCCGGCAATAGTAGTGAACTCAGGAAAGGCGGGGCGGGTGGGAAAGGCGAGGCCGGCGGGGCAGATCTCCTTTGACAAACGAAAACTGCTGCTCCTGATCGGCAATCTGGAGGATTCGCTGCGCGGACTTCGAACTGAAGCATCGCATGCTATTGGATGGAGCCGGTATTATTCTGAGACGATCATGAGCCAGGCCTATGTACAGGAAAAAGAAAAATTGTTCCGGGAAATGATCGCTGCGATCGACTTCGGCTCGGCGCTCGATCTCGGCGCCAATGATGGCTATTTCTCGCAGATACTGGCGGAAAAAAAAGCAAGGGTCATTGCCGTGGATGATCAGTGGGCATGCACCAACACGCTGTACCGGGCAGCCGCCACAGCAGCATCCGAAGGGATTGCATCCCCTACATCAGAAGGGAATTCATCCCGGGCATCCGGTGGACACATATATCCGTTGTGCGTCGACATCGCTGAGCCTACGCCCGCATCCGGTTTTGCAAATACAGAGCGATCTTCCTTTACTGAAAGAGCACAGTGCGACCTGGTGGTTGCGCTGGCGGTAGTGCATCACCTGGTGCTGACCAAAAATATTCCATTTGGCCTGTTGGCCGATTACCTCGCTATACTGACCCGGCAATGGCTGATCATCGAGTTTGTACCCGTCTCAGACGAAAAAGCGTCGGCCCTGATCCGCGACAAGCCGGTCTTTCACAAGCCTTATGACCCAGATGCTTTTGAAGCGCAGTTTGCATTGTTGTTCAGCATCGAACAAAAGCAGCTGATCCCCGGAACGGAAAGAATATTATATCTTATGCGTAAAAAGGCAGACGCTATATGAAAATACCGACCTGGTTCCGCTGCTCATTTCTGCTGCTGCTGCCGGTGTTCTTCGTATTCCACGGCTATGTCGGGAACAGCGCCTTCGTCCGGTTTACGGATTGTATGGGCCTGGCGGGCATCTATTGCTGGGCCGCACTGGGCCTCTTCGGCCTGTTCTTCCTGTTTTTGAAGCAGCCTCTCAAAGCCGCGCTGGTAGCGACTTTCTGCATGGCCTTTTACCTGTTCTTCGGCTACCTGCACGATCCGCTAAGGAAACATGGTATTTTTCTTCATCGTTATACCATTCTGCTGCCGTTATTCGTGGTTGTGATCGTTCTGATAACGCTCTGGCTTCGATCGAGAGCGCCCTTCAACCGGCTGGGGCTTTTCCTGACGGTGCTGCTCCTTTTCTCTATGGCTGCCGACGCGATCGCGCTTGCCTGGAAAGGATCCGGCAGACCGATGCAAGGGATTGCGGCTTCCTCTATTTTTGAAGGACAGCAGCCCGGGTGCGATACCTGTTCGCGACCGGATATTTATTTGCTGATCTTTGACGAATACAGCGCCAGCCATACGCTCCGGGATGTATTTCATTACGACAACAGTGGGCTGGATAGTTTTTTAGTCCATTCTGGTTTTCATCTTCAGGCAAAAAGCCGCGCCAATTATTTTATCACTCCTTTTTCAATGGGCTCGATGCTGAACCTGTCTTATTTAAAAGGCATCGCTCATCCGGAAGCCCTGCAGCCTGATGACTACACCAATTCATTCGAGCCTATCCGGAAGAGCGCGGCGGTAAATTTTCTGATCTCCCGGGGGTATGACGTCGTCAACAATTCCCCATTCGATCTGCCGGGCCATCCTGCGCATTTGGCGCAGACCTTTATTGCGGCGAAGACCAGGCTGATCACCAGCCATACGCTGTTCAACTATCTCGTCCGGGACGTTGGGGCCTGGGTTACAGACCGGCTGGAGCCGACAGGGCCGAAGTTTGTGAGCAGTATAACAGAGATGGAACGAACGAATGTAACAGCCATTCAAAATACGATATGGGAAAGCACCCGCCATCCGGAGAGGCCGCGTTTCGTCTATATGCACGCGTTCCTGCCGCATGAGCCCCATATTTTTGATAGTGCCCGTCACCGCCGCAGTCAGGAGGAAATTGCCCGTGCATCGGATCCGGCCACCTATCTCGGCTATCTGCCATATACGAATGACAGGGTCCGTGAGGTGATTACGGCGATAAAGCAAAATTCACAAGGGAAGGCCGTGATCCTGTTCATGAGCGACCATGGGTACCGGGACTGGAATGACCGAATAGATCCAGCCTGTTTCTTTTACAATCAGAATGCCGTATATTTCCCCGGCGGGGATTATTCCGGCTTTTATGACGAGATCACCAACGTAAACCAATTCCGGGTAGTTTTCACTAAATTGTTCCACTTAAATCTACCTTTATTAAAGGACTCAACCGTAACTTTACGTGACGGGAAATAAGTAAGATAATATAAACCAATGATTATGATCCGTAATAACTGGACATTAGACGAAATAAAAGATATCTATGATACGCCCCTGCTGGACCTGATCTATCGCGCGGCCACTGTACACCGGGAGAACAACGAGACCGGAGAGGTCCAGGTCTGCACGCTGCTGTCGATCAAGACCGGCGGCTGTCCCGAGGACTGCGCCTATTGCCCCCAGGCGGCCCGTTACAATACAGGGGTCAACGTACAGGCGTTGATGAAGAAAGAAGAGGTGCTCGAATACGCCGCGAAGGCAAAGGCCGCCGGCTCTACCCGTTTCTGCATGGGCGCAGCCTGGCGCGAAGTAAGGGATAACAAGGACTTTGACCGGGTCATCGATATGGTAAAAGGCGTCAACGAGATGGGGATGGAGGTCTGCTGTACGCTGGGCATGCTGAATGAGGACCAGGCCAAACGTCTCGCGGATGCGGGCCTATACGCTTATAATCACAACCTGGACACGTCCAAAGAGCACTATAGCGAGATCATCTCCACGCGCACTTATGACGACCGGCTTGCTACCCTGGACAATGTCCGGAAGGCCGGTGTCACCGTCTGCTGCGGAGGTATCATTGGTCTCGGCGAAACACACGACGACCGGGTGAAAATGCTGCATACGCTGTCTACACTGCCCCAGCACCCCGAAAGCGTTCCCATCAACGCGCTGGTCCGCGTAAAGGGTACCCCGCTGGCCGATAACCCCAAGGTAGACGTCTGGGATATGGTCCGGATGATCGCTACCGCCCGGATCCTCATGCCTGCCACGATGGTCCGGCTGAGCGCCGGCCGTGCGGAGATGAGCCAGGCAGAGCAGGCCCTCTGTTTCATGGCAGGAGCCAATTCGATCTTTGCCGGAGAAAAGCTGCTCACCACTCCCAATCCTTCTTTTGAAGAGGACAATCTGATGTTCGAGCTGCTGGGACTGAAGCCCAGAGTGGCCTTCAAGGATGAGAAAGAATTAATTGCGTAGCTGAGCCTGGGCGCGCATCTCGCCGGCGACCGCGCGCAGATGCCCTACTTCCTCGCAGAGATAGGTATTGCCAGCCAGCACTTCATGGATGGCCGCCACCATTTCGGTGCTGGGAGAATTCTTTGTCACATAGCCATTGGCGCCATTGCGCAGCATCTCGTTGACATAGGAACGCTCTGCCTGCACAGATACGCCGATGATCTTGATATTGCTGGAAAATTGACGGATGGTGCGGGTGGCTTCGATGCCATTGACAGGGGTCATATGAATGTCCATCAGGATCACATCCGGCTGCAGCTGTTTGGCGGCCTCGATGGCCTCCTGGCCGTTGGCGCATTGGGCGATGACGCTGATCCGGGGCACCTGGTTGAGCACCCAGCTCCAGGCCTCTCTCACGTGAAGATGATCGTCTACAATAATAAGCTTGATCATGGAAGGTTTTTTCTACCTGATAAAATTAATGTTTCGGTAATAATAAAAAAGGAAAACCGTCAAATCGTCAACCGATTACCCATTTCCCTTGAAATCCAGGCTGGGAGCACTTAGAGCCGGCTAGGAAGTATACCTTATAAGAAAAAACGCAGTGGGGATGACTGCAGTGGACATTACGAAAAAAGGCGTGGCCGGCGGCCCGCCTCCCCGGGACGCCCGCGTCCGGACATAAATGACAAACGGCGTGGTCGACTTTTGATGAACGACCCGCCGTTTGTTTACCCTTAAAACAACCAACATGAAAACATTCTAACGCGATTCGGGAACAAATGGTTCAAAAAGGGTTGTTAATAACTATTTCTCTGCCCGCGGCCTCACACGAGCGCCAGCTCGAGCACCTGCTGCATCGTCTTGACAAAATGAAATTTAAGTCCTTTGATAAAGGCCGAGTCGATCTCCTGAATGTCTTTTTCGTTCTGCCAGCAGAGCAGGACCTCTTTCAGACCGGCCCGGCGGGCGGCCAGTATCTTTTCTTTGATGCCACCTACGGGCAGCACCTGGCCCCTTAGCGTGATCTCGCCTGTCATAGCCAGATAGGGTTTGACCCGTCGCCCGGTGAGAGCGCTGGCGATAGCCGACATCATAGTCACACCCGCACTGGGACCATCCTTGGGCACGGCGCCTTCCGGGACGTGGACATGAATGGTCTTCTTATTGAACTGTTCGGGATCGATATCGTATTTGCGGGCATTGGACTGCAGATAGGTAAGGGCCGTGGCGGCGCTTTCCTTCATGACGTTCCCCAGGTTGCCGGTCAGCTTCAGGTCGCCCTTGCCGTCGCTGAGACTGGTTTCGATAAAGAGGATATCCCCGCCCACGGGGGTCCAGGCGAGCCCTACGGCTACTCCCGGCATGTTGGCGACCTTATAGAGGTCGTTGCTGTACCTGGATCTTCCCAGCACCTTTTCGATATCGACGGTCGTCAGCTGAGCCTTCAGCTTTCCCTTTATAGCGTATTCCTTAGCCTGGTAGCGCATGATAGAGGCCAGCTGACGGTCGAGCTCGCGGACTCCGCTCTCCCGCGTATAGTCCTGTATCACCTTTTCCAGCACCTTATCGGCGATCTTGAAATTCATCGGCTTCAGGCCATGCAGCTCTTTTTGCTTGGGCACGAGGTGCCGGCGGGCGATCTCTACCTTCTCTTCTACCGCATAGCCGCTGAGGTCGATGATCTCCAGCCTGTCGCGAAGCGCATGCGGGATGGCATTGATATCGTTGGCTGTAGCTACAAAGAGGACCTTGCTCAGGTCGTATTCCAGCTCGAGGTAGTTATCGTAGAATGTATGATTCTGTTCCGGGTCCAGGACTTCCAGCAGCGCCGAAGAGGGGTCGCCCCGGAAATCGCTGCCCGTCTTGTCGATCTCGTCCAGGATCATTACGGGATTGGAGGACTTTATCTTGCGCAGCGACTGGAGTATCCGGCCGGGCATGGCGCCGATATAGGTCTTGCGGTGGCCGCGGATCTCGCTTTCGTCGTGGAGGCCGCCCAGAGAGATACGGACATATTTCCGGCCGATAGCGCTGGCGATGCTACGCCCCAGCGAGGTCTTGCCAATACCGGGAGGGCCTACAAAACAAAGGATCGGGCTCTTCATGTCGCCCTTCAGCTTGAGCACTGCCAGGTATTCCAGTATCCTTTCCTTTACCTTATCCATGCCGTAGTGATCCTGGTCCAGTATCTTCTTGGCCTTCTTCAGGTCGTAGGAATCTTCGGTATAGTCTCCCCAGGGGAGCTCCAGCATCAGGTCGAGATGGTTGTAGACGACGGAATAGTCGGGGGTCGTCGGGTGCATGCGCTCAAGTCGTTCGATACCCTTGCGGAACAGGTCGCGGGCGGTTGCAGGCCATTTTTTGCTCTCCGCCTTCTTCTGCATCTCTTTCAGCTCGCGCTCGTTGGTATCGCCCCCCAGCTCGTCCTTGATACTTTTCAGCTGCTGCTGGAGGAAGTATTCGCGCTGCTGCTTGTCCAGCTCGGTCTTGGTCTTGTTGGTGAGCTTGTTCTTTAGCTCGGCGAACTGCAGTTCGCGCTGCAGCAGCTGCATCAGCAGGTCTGCCCGGGATTTGATATGGTGGATCTCCAGGAGCTGCTGTTTTTCGTGCAGCTCGGTATTGAGATTACTGGATACAAAATGGATGAGAAAGGACGGGTTCTCGATATTCTTCAGGATGATAGAAGCCTCTGAAGGGATGTTGGGGGACAGCTGGATGATCTGCGCCGCCAGGTCCTTGATATTGGAGACATAGGCTTCAAAGTCCTGCTCTTTGGGCGCCTCCGCCTCCTGCAGCAGGACCACCTGGGCCTTGAAATAAGGGTCTTCTGCGGTGATGGCCCCGACCTTGAACCTTCTTTTACCCTGAAGGATAACCGTAGTTCCGCCGTCCGGCATTTTGATGAGCTTGATGATGCGCGCTACGGTGCCAACGTCTTCCAGGTCGGTCACCGAAGGGTCTTCGATCGTGCTGTCCTTTTGCGCCAGCACGCCGATAAGCCTGTCCGATTTATAGGCGTCATTGACAGCCTTGATACTTTTGTCTCTGCCGACAGTAATGGGTAGGACCACGCCCGGGAAGAGTACAGTATTGCGGAGGGGAAGGACAGGCAGCTCTTTGGGTATCTCTATATCATTAAGGTTCTCATTATCGGTCTCATTCAAGGGTATGATAGGCATGAAATCCAGGTCATCTTCGGCACGCATGAATAAATTCTCTTTCATCAGTGGTGTTTGAGTATGTGCAATCTGTAACAAAATAGCACTCTTATCCAAAAAAACAAAACCCTCCCACAGGAGGGTTTTGTACAAAATTACGTAATTGGGCTTAAAATATCCGAAAACCTGCATAGAGTTGCCAGCCCTGGTTCTTCCAGGAGTGATCAGTGCCCAGGTCATTGACATCGTTGAGTCCAACAACATAGCGGGCGCCGACCATGAGACTCGCCAGGTTCAGCTGCGCGCCGCCTACCAGGGAAAAGTCGCCTTTCTTAAATGCATCCTTGGTGTTGTCAACCAGGTGCTCGTCCTGGTTCAGCAGGATACCGAACTGAGGTCCGACCAGGATGCTAAGTAAAGGGATTGGCCTGATGTTTAACAGCACCGGAACGGTAAGATAGTTCAGCTTCCCCTTTACATCATTGATGCCATTGGGATAGATAGAGCTGAACTGCGTACCTGTACGATAGTTGGTCTGGTTAAACAACAGCTCCGGCTGGATACCGATGTTGGGCGTGAAATTGACCTGAGCAAAGGCGCCGACATTATAGCCAAACTTGTACTCGTCGCTGAACGACTCGCCGTTCATTTTAAAAAGATTGGCGCCGGCCTTGATGCCCAGATGAACCCCCTGAGCCCGGACTCCCAGGCTGGCTGTCACTAGCAATACGGATAATACAATTGCGGTCCTCTTCATGTTGGTTTGATTTATGAGGCCCACGGAGAGCCTCGTTATTGAATGGATTGCAAGTAGTATTTCAACTTATGTGCCAGTGATTTTAGGGTGATCCAGCCCGAGGGTGTCCCGGTTTTTCTACACCTTAATTTTTATTTTTTCTTTTTCAGCCTGATATCCTTGAGCTGGTAGCCCAGGTATGCCTGAAAGCCATGCTCGCGCCACTGATCGGAATTGTTGATGCCATTAGCATCCGTTATATTCCATAAATAACGCGCGCCAATTCTCACTTTGCCCAGGTTCAGCTGCCCTCCGATGACCACTGCCAGATCATTTTTCTTAAAGATGCCCTTGTTCTGGTCAGTATGCCAAAGGCCCTGGGTCTGGTTGACAAGGTAGCCGTATTGTGGTCCAGCTAGGATCGATAATTCCGGCGTAGGTTTAAAAGCAACAAGAATTGGAAGCGCTATATAATTGTTAATAGCCTGACTGGTAATCAGTCCATTTCCGGGATAGATCTGGCCAAACTCTTCTGAAGTCTGCGTGACGACCTGATTCCAGACCAGTTCGGGCTGAAGCACCCATTTTTTTGAAAAATTCAGCTCACCGTATATGCCGGCGATCGCGCCAGGCTGGACCTTGGTATTGAAAGACCGGCCACTCACTTTAATAAGATTGATGCCGCCTTTTATGCCCAATTGCAGCGATTCCTGGGCATCGGCGTTGGCAGTAGAAAAGGTTACGAGCATGAGAGAAAGGACGATCGAAGCGAGCGGAAGAGCAAATTTGTTCATGCTGAATTTCATTGTTGGTGCTGTTTTGTGATTCATTCTAATTATGGGGTGAAAGTACATTTGATTAATTTATTGGTTTGTTAAAATCCTTAAATGACTCGTTAAAATGTTAAAGCTTTCTTAAGTGAGCTCGATAACCGTTATTTCGGGTAGTATCCCAAAACGGCCCGGGTAACCGATAAAACCAAAACCGCGATTGACATATAATTTCTGATTCCCTTCCTCATAAAGACCTGCCCACTGCTTGTATAGAAAACTGACGGGGCTCCATTTAAGCCCCGGCAGCTCGAAACCCCACTGCATGCCATGCGTATGACCGGCGAGCATCAGGTCGACGTCGGGGTACTGGGTTCTTACTTCGGCATCCCAGTGGCTGGGGTCGTGGCTCATGAGTATTTTGAACGGATACTGCTGTGTCCCCGCATGGGCTTCGCCCATCTTCCCATATTTGGGGAAACGCGCTTTGGCGCTCCAGTTCTCGATCCCGAGAAGAGCGATCCTGTCCCCTCCCCTTTCGAAGACGATGTGCTCGTTCATCAGCAGACGCCAGCCCATCTCAGCTTGTATCTGCTGGAGGCGCTCAAGATTGGCTTTTTTCGCTTGCTCCGACTCCCACCAGTGGTAATCGCCATAGTCGTGGTTGCCTAAAGTCGAATAGACCCCCATCGGCGCGTTCAGGCGGGAGAACACCGCCTGGTAGTCCTTCATCTCTGTGGCGACGCTGTTGACCAGGTCGCCGGTAAACAGGATGATATCCGGCTTCTCGGCCAGGACAATATCGATCCCCTTGTTGACAGCTGCGGGATCACCAAAACTACCAGAATGAATATCAGACAGTTGTACAATTTTAAGCCCTTTAAAGGCGGCGGGGACGTTCGCGAATGCCAGCCGGAGGCGATGGACCTTATAATTATATTTATTGGCGAAGCCGGCGACAAGGGAGGCAAAAAGGCCACCACCGATGCCTAGCCCCAGCCAGCTGAGAAATACGCTCCGGGGAATACCCTCTCCTTCGGCGGCCCCGGCCCGGGAAGGCGTCTTCGTGAGCAGCCACAGCGCGGCGCGCCTGAGGTCGTCGATGAAAAAGAAGACGGACGCGAGCAGCTTGCCCATGAACAGGCCGGCAACCAGCGCCATAAGATAGGAATAGGTCCTTGGCGCCCTGTACTGGATGCTGGGCAATATAAAGAATACGGTGAAAAGGGACAGGAGGGAAATGATCCAATAGACGGTATGGATCAATAATGCGGTCCGGGGTAAAAGCCCCTGGGAAAGGGCCTTGATGGCCTGAAAGACGTAAAGATCCACCAGCAGGGCTACCGCAATGAACACCAGCTGGAACTTCCGACTACGCATTAAAAATAAAATTTATATAGTTTGTGCCTTTCAGGAGATGGGCCGTTTTGGGTGCAAAATTGCGGCAAACTTCCGTAAATAAGGAAAGTTCTTCAAATTTCTCCCGAAGAATGTACATTTGCCATCCTGTCAAAAACTTTATTTTGCCATCTTGTCGATTGGTGACAATTTTACCGCGGAACCGGACCTGGTCCGGTTCGCGAGATGAGATAATATAATATGGGAAAAACTATAGGAGTTGCAAACCAAAAAGGGGGCGTTGGTAAAACCACCTCAGCGATCAATCTGGCCGCCAGCTTTGCTGTGCTGGAATTCAAAACGCTGTTGGTGGACGCCGATCCTCAGGCGAACAGTACTACCGGCGTAGGATTCGATCTGCACAATATTACCCAGAGTCTTTATGACTGCATGGTCAACAGCATCCCGGTGAAAGACGTGATCCTGAAGTCGGAGATCCCGCATCTGGACGTCGTGCCTTCACATATTGACCTGGTAGGCTATGAGATCGAAATGATCAATTACCCCAATCGGGAAAGCGTGCTGAAAGGCATTCTCGAGCAGGTGAAGGACGAATATGATTTTATCATCATTGACTGTTCGCCTTCGCTGGGTTTGATCACGGTGAACGCGCTGACGGCTGCCGATTCGGTGATCGTACCGGTGCAAACTGAGTTTTTCGCCCTGGAAGGATTGGGCAAGCTGCTGAACACGGTCAAGATCGTGCAAAGCCGGCTGAACCCCAGGCTGGCGATCGAAGGCATCCTGATGACGATGTATGACGGCCGGCTTCGGCTATGCAACCAGGTGGTCAGCGAGGTCCGGAAACACTTTGACGAGATCGTTTTCGACACCATCATCCACCGGAACACAAAGATCAGCGAGGCGCCGTCCGTCGGCAAACCGGTGATCCTGTATGACGCGCTCAGCAAGGGCTCTGTCAACTATCTCAATCTCGCAAAAGAGATCCTGCAAAAGAACAACATGACGCGCATCAAACAGGAGGAGAGAATTTTGGAGTAACCGAAGGCTACCGAGCATAGCGAAGTTCAGGAGGTTACGAAAACATTGACCAATGAGTACACCCAATAAAAAAAGTGATAAAGAGGCCCTGGGAAAAGGTATCAGGTCCCTGCTGAAAAGCATCGATGCCGACCTTAAGACCACGTCCGGCGACCTGAAGCCATCGGTCGTCGAGACGGTGACCAACATGCTGCGTATCCCGCTGGGCGAGATAGAGACCAACCCGCGCCAGCCCCGTCACGATTTTGACGAGCAGGCGCTGCAGGAGCTGGCCCATTCCATCCGGCTGCACGATATTATCCAGCCAATTACGGTCAGCAGGCTGCCGACCGGCAAATACCGGCTGATCTCGGGTGAGCGCCGTTACAGAGCGGCTAAATTAGCCGAGCTGAAAGACATCCCCGCATATGTACGGCAGGCCGATGACCATCAGCTGCTGGAGCTGGCGCTGCTGGAGAACCTGCAGCGGGAAGACCTGAACGCGATGGAAATTGCGCTCAGCTACAAGCGTATGATGGAAGAGCTGAATTACACGCAAGAGCAGGTGGCAGAGCGGATGGGCAAAGAACGAAGTACGGTCGCCAACTATATCCGCCTGTTAAAGCTGCCTCCCGATATCCAGGTGGCAGTGCGCAGCAACCAGCTCTCGATGGGACACGCCCGCGCGCTGATCAACGTGGACACGGTTGACAAACAGCTGTATCTATTCAACGAGATAAAAGAAAAAGGACTCTCCGTTCGTCAGACGGAAGAGCTGGTGCGGAAACTCTACAAAGAAGGCGCGACGCCGGGCGCTGTTAAAAATTCGGTAAAGCCAACCCTGCCGGAAGCTTTCAAGAGAATTGAAGATAACTTAGCCTCGCATTTCAGCACGAGGGTAAAACTTAATCACAACAAGAAAGGAGAAGGAAGTATCTCAATTGAGTATTACTCTCTCCAGGAATTGAACAAATTGCTGGACCAGCTGGGCGTTTCCGTCAACTAAGCACTCTCACATGAAGATGGTCCGGTTTTTTTTGATCATAGTGGGATTTCTGTTCCTGCATGGCCATTGTCAGAGCCAGGTAAAGAACGACACGATACCTGCTTCTATCAAAGGGAAGCCGGTTACGGGCGCCCAGGTGACAGATACCCTGCAAGGGGGCCGGCACATAAAGGGCCGGCATAAAGAAAAAGGGGTAAAGCCCAACAAGGTGGATTCCCTTGGCCACAGGATACACAGTCCGAGAAAGGCTACGCTGTATTCCACGTTCTGCCCCGGCCTGGGACAGATATACAACCATAAGTACTGGAAGCTGCCGCTGGTATACGCTGCCGTGGGCATTCCCGCCTATACTTTCTTCTACAATCGCAGCTGGTACCAGAAATGTCAGCAGGCGATAGCTATGGTCGACCCTTTTATAGAGGCGGGGCTTCCTATCCCCGACACCGTCACGGCCAAGATCGACCCCAGGCTGAGAACCTTTGGAAGTGCGAACGGGATCAATTCACTACGCAGCTATCGCAATGAGTTCCGGAAAGACCAGGACTACTCTGTCCTTTTTTTCCTGCTATTCTGGGGACTGCAGATCGTCGACGCAACGGTGGACGCCCACCTGATGAGCTTTGACGTCAGCGACAAGCTCAGCCTGCAGCTGCAGCAGCCTCCGGGCGTGGCCGGTCCTGGTGCTATGGGAATGGGGGTCGGCCTGGCATTCGACTTTCACAAGGCCCGGTACAAGCAGGTGAAAGCGGTTCCTTAAAACTTCATAGTCCACAAAACTTATCGTAAATTTGCCGCTAAATTTATCCGCAGTATGAAGATTGCGCTCATCGGTTATGGAAAAATGGGGCATGCGATCGAGGAGATCGCCGTCTCGCGGGGCCATAATATCGTGCTCAAAGTATCGATCGACAATTTGGAGGACAATACCGTCGAAAATATCCGTCAGGCGGACGTGGCCATTGAATTTACCGGTCCCGAAAGCGCCTTCGGGAACATCGTTCGCTGCCTGGAAGCCGGTGTTCCCGTCGTCAGCGGCTCGACGGGCTGGCTGGACAAACTGGAGGATGTCAAAAGCGCCTGCCTTCAACGGAAGGGAGCCTTCCTCTATGCCAGCAATTTCAGTGTTGGCGTCAACGTTTTCTTCGAAGTCAACCGCCGGCTCGCCGAGCTGATGGCTCCTCACCCCGACTATGAAGTGCGGGTAACCGAGATCCATCACACCGAGAAAAAGGATTCGCCCAGTGGCACGGCCATTACCCTGGCCGAGCAGATACTGGAAAAAATCCCCCGCAAAAAAGAATGGGTCAATCATATTAGTGATAACTTAGATGAATTGGAGATATTGAGCGAGCGGATAGACCCGGCGCCCGGCACACACCGGATAGAGTACAGTTCCGAGATCGACTCGATCGAGATCACGCATACCGCGCATAGCCGTAAAGGCTTTGCCCTGGGCGCTGTTCTGGCAGCCGAATTTATAAAGGGAAAAAACGGTCTCTTCCGGATGAGCGACGTGCTGGGATTTTAAGTAATGTGCCGGGGACCCGTGGCAGCTTTATAAAAATGTACAAATTTGACAAAGGATAAAAAATGCTTTCTAAAAAGACACAATATGCCTTTCAGGCCCTGATGTACCTGGCGCAAAAGGAAAAAGACGAGCCAGTGCTGATCGCGGAGATCGCCAAGAAGAAAAAGATCCCGCTGAAATTCCTGGAGAATATCCTGCTTGAGCTGAAGAATGCAAATATCCTGGAAAGTAAGAAAGGGAAAGGGGGAGGATACTATTTCGCCAAGAACCCGAAGGACGTGCCGCTCGCGACGGTGATGCGGTTGCTGGATGGCCCTATCTCTCTCCTACCCTGCGTCAGCCTCTATTTCTACGAACGTTGCAAGAACTGCGACGAAAAGAGCTGTGGTCTTCACTCTGTGATGTCACAGGTTCGCGACGCTAACCTGAAGATACTGGAGAAGAAGACGATCGCCGACCTTGCAAGGGAGTAGCCACCGCGGCCTGATCGAACCGATATCAGAGGGACATACACCTGGCTTTCTTCCCGAGGCTTAGCAAATGATTCCCGCATACCCTCCCGGCAATGTCCAGCAGTTGCCGCACCTTGTCTGTCAACAACGACGCCTCCTGCTCTGAGACGGTGAAATGATCTTTATAACGGGCATCAACATAGCCCTGGGTCAACAGTCTGAATAGATGCTCTTCTTCGGGATTGTCCCGGGGGAAAAGGGTCGCCAGCTCAAGTGAGAGACGATTGGTATATCGTCTTAATTTGTCGAGGTTATGGGTCGTGGGCTTATAGCCGGTAAAGACCAGGAGAATGGCCTGATAGATCTGCTCGGCGGCCTGGTGAAGAAGAAAGGTCGTTATCTTCCATTCCTTGTTCTGCAGACTGAACCGCGCGTTATTATAAAAAGCCCTGGCCTGACCGGCCCATCTTTCAAGGTCTTTTTCTGCCGTCCTTTTCACAGCATCGAAATCAGGTAAGGCCGGCTTTTCCAATGGAGTGATACCCGCGTCATACAGAAGGATGCCGTCCATCACCACCAGGCTGAAGAAATATTGACGGGCGAGTATCTGCCGGTTGATATGGTCAATGTCGTGGATCACCGTTGTAACTGAGGCCACCTCCCGGCAACGGTTCTCGAGGATATCCTGCAGCTCATAATCTGCACGACGCTCGCTGCTGCTGGTGGCGATCAGGAGGTCGAACGGAATTGGCGCAGGCGACAAGGCGCGGGTGAACAGCTCCGCGTCACCCTCGACGCTATAAACTCCAAAAAGAATGATCTTTTCCGGGTGGATGGCATCCACGATGATCTTAATAACGGCACTGAGCTGACGATGCTGGGCCGGAGACAAGTGTTTTATGGAAGTATTCATAGTTAAACGGTCGTTTCTAGCAACTTAATTGGCTATATTTGTATAAACAATATCAAGCTACAAATTAATTAATAAAATTGATTTTTCATCAACAAAATCGGTAATAATATTTTTGGCGGTTAATTTATTGCTATGCACTTTCTAGGAAAAAATTTGAGGTATCTCCGGAAGCAATCGTCTAAAACCCAGTCGGAGATTGCGGCTCTGATCAAAAAAGGGCAGACGACGGTGGGCAACTGGGAGAATGGCATCAGCGAACCCAACCTGGAGGAGCTGTTGATCATCAGCAATTATTTTGATATTCCGTTGGATACGCTTCTAAAGGTGGATCTGTCGGAAGTCAACGTCTATCAGCGGCAGGGCAGCGCGATCTCGACACCATATGATCATTCCGACACGGAAGACCAGATGATAAAAGAAGACAAGCTGAACTACGTCCTGCAGGAAATAAAGAATCTTCGCGAAGAGATGGAACGCATCAATTCCCGGCTTCCCGAAAACAAATAAAAAACGAGGCCGTCCTTTTAAAAAAGCAGACGACCCCGTTGAAAGGATGTTGCGCGTTCTGATCCCGGTTTGCGGGTTCTTATCCCAGATTCTCGATGACGATGGCAGACGCTCCCCCTCCTCCGTTGCAGATCCCCGCAGCGCCATACCGGGCCTTGTTCTGGCGGAGGATATGGATCAGCGTTACCAGGATGCGCGCACCGCTGGCGCCCAGCGGATGGCCGATAGCCACCGCACCGCCGCGCACGTTGACCCTGGCTGGGTCCAGCTGCATGCGTCTCGTATTCTCAATGCCGACGACGGCAAAAGCCTCATTCAATTCCCAGTAGTCGATGTCTTCCATCTTCAGCCCCGCCTTAGCCACGGCTTTGGGAACGGCAATGGCAGGGGTCGTCGTAAACCATTCCGGCGCCTGCTCTGCATCGGCATAGCCCACGATGCGGGCCAGAGGTTCAAGCCCCAGCTGTGTCGCCTTTTCCCGGCTCATGATGACCAGGGCCGCGGCGCCGTCATTCAGCGTGGATGCATTGGCGGCAGTAACCGTCCCGTCCTTCTGAAAGGCAGGCTTCAGCTCTGGTATCTTATCGAATTTGACATTGAAAGGCTCTTCGTCCTTTGCGATCAGTATCGGGCTGCCCTTTCGCTGGGGCACTTCGACCGGCACCACTTCGTCCGCGAACTGACCGGCCGACCAGGCGGCCTGCGCACGCTGATAGCTGGCGACAGCAAATGCGTCCTGGTCTTCCCGGCTGATGCCGCAGGTGCCGGCGCAAAGCTCCGCCGCATTCCCCATAGCCTTGCCGTCATAGGCATCCGTCAGGCCATCCTTGGCCAGCCCGTCGATCAGGCTGGTGTTCCCGTATTTATTTCCCCAGCGAAGCTGCTCTACATAGAAGGGGACATTGCTCATGCTTTCCATCCCGCCTGCGATGGCGATATCGTTATCTCCGAGCAGGATACCCTGCGCGGCCTGCACAACGGCCTTCATCCCGCTGGCGCAAACCTTGTTCACTGTTGTACACACCACACCGTCCGGCAGACCGGCGCCCTTCGCCGCCTGCCTGGCAGGAGCCTGGCCGAGGTTCCCCTGCAATACACAGCCCATCAGCACTTCCTGCACCTGGTCGGGCGTCAGTCCCGCCTTCCCAAGAGCGCCCCTGATAGCGATAGCCCCCAGCTGAGGAGCGGAAAAATCTTTGAGCGCTCCGCCAAAACTGCCGATCGGAGTACGGACTGCAGAGACAATGACGACTTCTTTATTCATACGGAAGTTTGTTTTTTTGACGGGTAAAGTTAAGGAAAAATACTAACAGGTGTTAGCTTTCAGCCGACAGCAACGGTTCACGAAAGTTTTTTGAAAACAGCCAATTTTTTTGGTTATTTAGCGATATGAAAGCTGCAACCGCACAAGAGATCAAACAGGAACTAAAGACCCTCCCCCCATCCCAGCTGGTAGAGATCTGTCTGCGGCTGTCCCGGTTCAAAAAAGACAACAAAGAGCTGCTGACCTACCTGCTGTTCGAAGCGGCCGATGAAAGCACTTATATCGAGAACGTAAAGAAGGAGATCGACGGAGAATTCGAAGAACTTCCCAAACCCAATCTCTACCTCACCAAGAAAAGTCTCCGCAAGGTATTGCGAAATACGGCTAAGCAGATCCGTTATACCGGCTCGGCGCAGGCAGAAGTGGAGCTGCTGACCTATTTCTGCAAGAAGATACGATCTGCCGGCATACCGATAAAGGATAGCCCGGTGCTCACCAACCTCTACCGGCAACAGCTGAAAAAGGTCCGTTCCGCCATCGCCACCATGCACGAAGACCTTCAGTACGACTACCTGCGGGCCCTCAGCGGACTGGAGGACTGCTAAATTAGTATCAAAAAAAATCAAAAGTTCATACCCTCAGGGGGGATCGGCTGCTTATCTTTAAGCCATGCAAAAAAGAATCAGTCTGTTAGGCGGACTCCTGTTCTCCCTTTCCGTGTATGCACAGGACGGCGGAAATAAGGTGATGGCGCTGCTGCGCCAGATGACGCTGGATGAAAAGATCGGTCAGATGACCCAGGTGACGCTGGGTGTCGTATCCAGGCCGGAGGACGGCGTACTGGACCCTGCAGCGCTGACCAGGGCGATACAGGAGTACAAGGTCGGCTCGATCCTGAACGTTACCAACCACGCGCTGAGCGTGGACCAGTGGCACCACGTCCTCACGCAGATACAGGACGAAGCCGCCAGGACCAGGCTGAAGGTACCGGTCATCTACGGGCTGGACGGCATCCATGGACAGACCTACACGCTCGACGCGACGCTGTTTCCCCAGAATATCGGCATGGCGGCGACCCGTAACCCCGCGCTGGCCGCGGCGGTAGCCAAGGTGGCGGCCAAAGAGCTGCGGGCCTCCGGAGTCCGCTGGAATTTCGCGCCCGTGCTGGACTGCGGCCGGCAGCCACTGTGGTCCCGGTTCCCGGAGACCTATGGCGAAGATGTGTACATCGGTAAGACCATGGGCGCCGCCGCCATCAGAGCCTATGAAGAGGACGGTCTGAGAACGCCGACCGCCGTCGCGAGCTGCATGAAACACTACCTGGCCTATTCCGCCTCGCGCACAGGCAAGGACCGTACGCCAATATACCTGCCAGAGATAGAGATGCGCGAATATTATCTGCCACAGTTCAGGGCGGCCATAAAGGCCGGCGCCTCCACGCTGATGGTCAACTCCGGGGAGATCAACGGCACTCCCGTACACGCCAGCAAATACCTGCTGACAGACGTCCTTCGCAAGGAGCTCGGCTTCCAGGGCGTCATCGTTACCGATTGGGAAGACATCATCCGGCTGCACACCCGCCACAACGTCGCGGCAACGCCACGGGCTGCGGTAGTCATGGCCGTCAACGCCGGTATCGACATGAGCATGGTGCCAATGGACTTTTCCTTTTTCGTACTCCTGAAGGAAGCCGTACAGAAAGGTGAAGTGCCTATGAACCGCATCGACGACGCCGTGCGGCGCATCCTGCTGCTGAAAGAGAAGCTCGGACTCTTTGACAACCCTTATCCCGAGCCAGCCGCCAAAGGCAACTTTGGGCGACCGGAATACCAAACATTGGCTCTGCAGGCTGCGCATGAAGCCATGACCCTGCTGAAGAACGACGACGGCGTGCTGCCGCTGCAGCATAACAATCTGCGGGTGCTGGTCGCCGGTCCATCGGCCAGAAGCATCAGCGCTCTCAACGGCTGCTGGAGCTACACCTGGCAGGGGAAGGACGAACGCTGGTACCCTTCGGATAGCAGGACCATCTTCGATGCCCTGCGCGAGAAATTGGGCGCCGACAAAGTCACGACCACCGCCGCAGCCGGCTTCGACAGTCCAGCCAACTACGATACGACAGCACTCAGGAACGCCGCCGCCAACGCGGATGCCATCGTCCTTTGCCTGGGCGAGAACGCCTATGCCGAGAGCCCCGGCAATACCCCGGACCTCGCGCTGCCCGACGAACAGCTGGCCCTTGCCCGTACCGCCGCAGCCACGGGCAAACCCGTCGTGCTCGTGTTGACAGAAGGTAGACCCCGGTTCATTACCGGCATCGCTCCGCTGATGAAGGGTATCCTGCTGGCCTATTGGAGCGGGCGAAAGACCGCCGAAGCTATCAGCGATGTCCTCATGGGCGACTACAATCCCGACGGCCGTCTGCCCTACAGCTATCCGCGCAGCATGGGAGAAATGGTGCTCTACGACCGAAAACCGACAGAGGATATCCGCGAGATATTCAACTCGGACATGACGATGGACGGCTACCGCCCACTGTATCCGTTCGGATGGGGACTCAGCTATACCCGCTGGGACTATGGCGAACTACAGCTGAACACCGACAAGCTGACCGCCGGAGGCAAGCTGACGGTAAAGCTAACCGTCACCAATAGTGGTAAAATGGACGGCAATCACACCGTCGAGCTATACACCAGGCAGCACTACGCGAGCGTCACGCCAAATATGCGGCGGCTGCGCGCGTTCAAAAAGATATTCCTGAAGGCCGGTCAGTCGCAGGAGGTCAGCTTTACGCTGGACAGCAGCGACCTGGCGTTCGTCAACGCACAACTAAAGACCGTGACGGAGCCCGGAAACTTTGACGTATTCGTCGGAGACAGGAAGGCCGTATTCAGCTACGCCGCGGCCCCGGGACAATAAGATTCGCCCTGACCTCAATAACCCCATTTCTTCATGATCGCCAGGTCCGCCTTTGCGCAGTCCAGCGGCGTCTTGCCCTGGTAGGACTCCTGCTCGATAATAAAGATGCGGGTGCCGCCCGATTTCTTCCCAAGGTCACAGACCTGTTTCGTATTGACGATGCCTTCGCCCAGGATGGTGCTTTCGAACTTGTCTCTGCCGGCGGCGGTGGTCGTCGCCTTGATCTCATCCTTTACGTGCATCAGCTCATAGCGCCCGGGGTATTGCATGACGACAGCGATCGCGATGGCGCCGCCGTTGTAGAGGTTGCCCATATCCAGCTGGTGAGCGACCAGCGCGGGATCTGTATGCTGCATGATGATGTCATAGACCTTCTTATTGTTAAGGACCGAGCTGAACTCGAAATCGTGGTTGTGATAGCCGAATTTCATCCCGTGTTGCTTGCATAGCTCGCCACTCCGGTTGAAAACATCCATGAACTTCATCAGATCGTCATAGGTCTTCCGCTGCGCCTCTTCCAGGGACGGGCTGATGACGTACTGCTGACCAACAATGGCAGCATCCTCCACCGTCTTTTTCCAGCTGTCCGAGAAATCCTTTGTGGCCTCGTTCCAGTCCGATGCGCCCAGCCGGGTATGCCCGCTGATCATTTTTAGTCCCAGGCCATCCAGCTGCGCCCTGAAGTCTTTCGGCGTCGATCCGTAGAACTTGTGATCTACGTAGCCCGCATGTTCTACGTACTTGTACCCCATTTCCGCCAGTTTCTTCAATGTACCCGAAGGATCGGCCTTCATGTCATCACGCACAGAATAGAGCTGAAGGGCCGTCACTTCTTTCTTAAAAAAAGATGACGCTTCGCGGGGAAGAAAACCAGTAGCCGCCATGGCAAAGGCGCTGTTCTTGAGGAAGGTTCTGCGGGAATAGCCCATGGAATTTGGATTGATAAAGTGAAATAGATTGAGAGCTTTAGTCTCTTATACTACTAACGGATTGTTCTCAACGAATGTAATTTTTTTTGCTGCCGGAGCCAAATAAATTTTAAGGGTATTATTTTTACAACCTGTATCAAGAACTATGGAAAAACCAATGAAAAAGGCCGTCTGGAAGAATATCTTCCGGCTCATCATGCCTTACAGGCGAAAATTTATCTGGGTAATGACACTGGGCTTGCTGAGCACGGGCGCCAGCCTCATCGAGCCGCTGATCTACCGAGAGGCTATCAATGACGTCGCCGGCCTGTTCGTCCGGCAGGCAAGAGAGAACGCGCAAAAGGACCTGGGACTCGACTCCGAAGACGTGGAGAGCATACGGTCCATGTTCCGTTCTGAAACCCCGGACTCAACCGCATCGGCCCCGGACTCCGCAGCAGACGCCGTTGCGTCTGCGCCAGACTCTGCCGCGCTGACTCCCCCTCCGTCACACCCCGACTCCGCCGCAACAAACCCAGCCACCCCTGGTCGTCATCCCCGGGGAAAAAAGACGCCTCCGCCGCCCCACGT